>Ga0007834_1000215_pt1 | contig 19820 bp, 17 predicted proteins | sample CryBogCBE06Nov07_FD_71233 | JGI IMG/M metagenome (GOLD analysis project Ga0007834, IMG submission 71233) | Freshwater microbial communities from Crystal Bog, Wisconsin, USA - CBE06Nov07 | ecosystem: Environmental > Aquatic > Freshwater > Lake | place: Crystal Bog, Wisconsin, USA | collected...
CATCGTGCGCCTGCCTGCGCCCTGCGTGGACACCGGTATGGGCCTGGAGCGCTTGGCTGCCATCCTGCAGCACGTGCACAGCAACTACGAAATCGACCTGTTTGCCGCCCTCATCCAGGCCGCCGCGCGCGAAACCGGCTGCGCCGACCTGGACAACAAATCCCTGCGGGTGATTGCCGACCACATCCGTGCCACGGCCTTTCTGGTGAGTGACGGTGTCATCCCCAGCAACGAAGGCCGCGGCTATGTGCAGCGCCGCATCATCCGCCGCGCCATCCGCCACGGCTACAAGTTAGGCAAAAAATCGCCCTTCTTCCACAAGCTCGTGCCGGATCTGGTCAAGCTGATGGGCGCGGCCTACCCCAACCTGGCCGCCCAAGAGCAACGCATCATGGACGTGCTGCGGGTGGAGGAGGAGCGTTTTTTCGAGACGCTGGAAAACGGTATGGAAATTCTGGATACGGCCCTGGCCGGCGGCGCCACGACGCTCCCGGGCGATGTGACCTTCAAGCTGCACGATACCTACGGCTTCCCGCTCGACCTGACCAATGACGTCTGCCGCGAGCGCGATGTCACGGTTGATAAAGCCGGCTTCCACGCTGCCATGGACGCGCAAAAGGCCAAGGCTCGCGCGGCCGGCAAGTTCAAGATGGACAAGGCCCTCGATTACAGCGGCGCGGGCAACCGCTTCGTGGGCTATGACGCGCTGCAATCTGCTTCGAAAATTGTAGCACTCTACGTTGACGGAACGCCGGTTTCCGCGCTGAATGCCGGCGAAAACGGCATCGTGGTGCTGGACACCACGCCTTTTTACGCAGAAAGCGGTGGGCAGGTCGGTGACAGCGGCGTCCTGGCCTCCGGCGGCGTGCGCTTCGAGGTTGCCGACACGCAGAAGATCAAGGCCGACGTGTTCGGCCACCACGGCACGCTGACAGAAGGTTCGCTCCAGGTCGGCGACAGCGTCACCGCCCAGGTGGATACGGCCACCCGTGCCCAGACCATGCGCAACCACAGCGCCACCCACCTGATGCACAAGGCCCTGCGCGAAGTGCTCGGCAGCCATGTGCAGCAAAAGGGCAGCCTAGTCAACGCGGAGCGCACCCGCTTCGACTTTGCCCACAACGCGCCCGTGACCGACGCACAGATCAGCGAAATCGAGCAAAAGGTGAATGCCGAAATCCTGCAGAACGCAGCCACGAGCGCCCGCGTGATGGAAATTGAAGCCGCCAAAGCAACCGGTGCCATGATGCTGTTTGGCGAGAAATATGGCGACGAAGTCCGCGTGCTCGAAATCGGCACCAGCAAGGAACTGTGTGGTGGCACCCATGTGCAACGCACCGGCGACATCGGCCTGTTCAAGATCGTGGCCGAAGGCGGCGTTGCGGCCGGCGTGCGCCGCGTCGAAGCCGTCACTGGCGCCAACGCGCTGGCCTATGTGCAGGGCCTGGAGGGCACGCTCAACCTGGCAGCGGCAGCGCTCAAGGCCCAGCCGGCCGAGTTGCCCGCGCGCATTGCGCAGGTGCAGGAGCATGTGAAGGCGCTCGAGAAGGAACTGGCGGCCGCCAAGGGCAAGCTGGCCTCTGCCCAGGGCGACGAATTGCTGGGCAGCGCCATCGAGGTCAAGGGCATCCAGCTGCTGGTGGCCACCCTGCCCGGAGCAGACCCCAAGGCCCTGCGCGAAACCATGGACAAGCTCAAGGACAAGCTCAAGACGGCCGTCATCGTGCTGGCTGCGGTGGATGGGGCAAAAGTGCAGATTGCTGCCGGCGTGACCCCCGATACGGTGGGCAAGGTCAAGGCCGGTGAGCTGGTGAATTTTGTCGCCCAGCAGGTGGGCGGCAAGGGCGGCGGCAAGCCGGACATGGCCATGGCGGGCGGCACCGACGCTGCAGGCCTGCCCAAGGCACTGGCCAGCGTGCAGGACTGGGTGCGCCAACGGGCCTGAGGACACGCCCGCCGCTCTTCGTGCTTCAGGCCTTGATGAAGGCCCTGAGTTCCTTGGCGATGGCCTTGACAACAGGCTTCCAGTCGCCGGGCTTGGCCTGGCGGAACATGCGCACGTCTTGGTACCAGTAACTCGTCTCGTCTTCTTCGCCCCAGCGCCAGTCGGCGTCCCAGCACAGCGGCATCCAGACCTTGAGCCCCATAGCGCCGGCCAGATGGGCCAGCGAGGTGTCAATGGTGACGATCAGGTCGAGGTTCTGCATCAAAGCTGCTGTCTCGGCCAGGTCGATCAGGTCTTCGCTGAAATCGATCAGATCCAGCGCGTTCAAGCTGCCGGCCTGTGAGCCATGCACATTGTTGGCCAGGCTGATGAGTTGCACGCCCTTCATGCCCGGCGCATTGGCGGCCAAAGGCTCCAGCTCCTGCAGGGGCACGCTCTTGCGCAAGGCGCGGCGCGAGGCATCGTAATGGAAGGTGGCCGGGTTGGCCCCCCACATGACGCCCACGCGTTTTTTGCCTGCAATGTTAGGGATAGCGTCGATCTTCGCCTTCCATTCGGCCACGAGGCTGTCGTCCGCGCGCAGATAGGCGCGTGGTTTGCCGAAGCTCTCCAGCGTGGGCCGGAACAGGTATGCCAGGCGGCCAATGGCGATCTGGTAATCGATCTGGTAGTCGTTGAACCACTGCGGCAGGCCGGGGCTGTCCCAGAGCGGCGGCAGTGCACCCCAATACGGGTACACATGCACCTTGGCCGGCAGCGAGGCCTGCCAGACCCGAACCATCTCGGGCGCCGCCACGAGGATGACCTGTTTGGCGTCTCGAATGGCTTCCTCGATGATCGAGCCAAACATGATTTCGTCGCCTAGCCCCTGCTCGCGGTGGATCAGCAGGGTCTTGCCCTTGAGGCTTTCGCCCTTCCACAGCGGCTGCTTGTGCGGAAAGTGGTAAACGCTGTTGAATTTGCTGCACTCGCTGCGGTGTTCATAGCTGGCCCAGCCTTCGGCAAAACGCTTCTTCAAAAGCAGGTAGTGCGCGTATTCCCAATGCACGACAGCCGGCTCTTTCGGGTCCTTGAGCGCCTCGACGAAATACTGGTCTGCCTTGGCATAGTCCTTCAGCCCGAAATAGGTCAGGGCCAGCTTGAGCGGCAGTCCTTTGGCCTCGGGTTCCAGGCGCAGCAGGCGCTCTAGGTGTTCGCGCGCGGCCTCCAGCTGGTCATGTCGGCGCAGCAGATCGCCGTAATTGGAGAGCGCCGCCGTGTGCTCGGGCTGCAGGCGCAGAGCCTGGTGGTAGCAGCGCATGGCCTGCGGAAAACGGTTGAGTTCGTGGTGGATCACGCCCAAGTTGTAGTGGAACTGCGCCATGTGCGGTGCCAGTTTCACGGCCCGCTCAAAGAAGGGCAAAGAAAAGGCGCGCTCTTCCCGGGCTGCGTAGATGGCCCCCAGCAGCTCCACCGCATCGGCGTGGTCGCATTCGGCCAACAGGGCCTGGCGGGCCAGCTGTTCGGCGTCGGCACTGAGCTGGCCGGAGAAGGCCTGCAGTGCTTGTTGGTACAGCGCGGCTGCGCGGGCAGGGTCAGGCTTGTAGTCGATCATCGTGGGATTCTACGAAGGCTTTTTTGTAAAAACCAGGTCCCATACACCGTGACCGAGCTTGAGCCCGCGGTTCTCGAACTTGGTCAGTGGCCGGTAATCGGGCTTGGTAGCGTAATCGCTGGCTGTGTTGGCCAGCATCGGTTCAGCACGGAGCACCTGCAGTATCTGCTCGGCATAGGGCTGCCAGTCGGTGGCGCAATGCAGATAGCCGCCGGGCTTGAGGCGCGATGCCAGCAGGGCCACCAGCGGAGGCTGGATCAGGCGGCGCTTGTTGTGCCGCTTCTTGTGCCAGGGGTCGGGAAAGAAAATATGCACCCCATCGAGCGAGCCGGGTTGCAGCATATGCTCCAGCACCTCGACGGCATCGTGCGAAATGATGCGGATGTTGTGCAGGCCGCGCTCTTCAATGCGTTTAAGCAGGGCCCCCACGCCCGGCTGATGGACTTCACAGCAGAGGAAATTGGTCTGCGGCATCGCGGCCGCGATATGCGCGGTGGCTTCGCCCATGCCAAAGCCTATTTCGAGCACAGTCGGCGCGGATGCTGCGTAGAGCGCTCCAAAATCAATAGCATCCGGCCGGAACGGAATGATGAATTGCGGGCCCACCTCGGCCAGCGCGCGGGTTTGCCCGGTCGTCACGCGGCCGGCCCGGCGCACGAAGCTGCGGATCGGCGGATGGGCGGCGTTGGCTGTGCCGGCAGTAGCAGGGGAAGTGTCGGGGGTCACGGGCCGCGATTGTAGTGCGCGCCACTCTTGGGCCCAGCCGGCGAGCGCCTCGGGCACCGTACCAGAGTGCTCCAGCAGGCCCAGCACCTGCGCTGCGCGGTTCAACGCCGCCAGCGGCTGCGTATCGTCAATGGCCCGTGCGCCGTTTTGCTTGGAGAGCTTGTGGCCATCGGGCGCGAGCATCAGAGGCAGATGCAGGTATTGCGGCGTTGGCAAGCCCAATGCCTGCTGCAACAGGATTTGCCGCGCGGTGTTGTCGGCGAGATCTGCACCCCGCACGACATCGGTAATTCCCTGCGCTGCGTCATCAACAACAACAGCCAGCTGGTAGGCCCACAGGCCATCCGCCCGCAACAGCACAAAATCGCCAACCTCCTGCGTCACATCCTGGCTTTGCGGGCCGAGCCGCCGGTCGTTCCACTGCACAACACCCTGAACCCGCAGTCGCCAGGAGCGCGCCGCCCTGCCCTGCAGGCCCTTGGCGCAGGTGCCCGGGTACACGAGCTCGGCGTGGCGCCCGGCGGGGTACCCGAGGACCTGGATGGCGCGCTCAATCTCGCTGCGGGTGCATGCGCAGGGATACGCCTTGTCTGCTGCAATCAGCCCGTCGAGCGCGCTGCGGTAGCTGCTGCCGCGCTGGCTTTGGTACAGGGCTGGCGCGTCCGGCAGCAGGCCGCAATGGGCCAGTTGGCGCAGGATGACGGCGTCCATACCGGCAACGCAGCGCGGGGTGTCGACGTCCTCGATGCGGACCAACCATTGCCCGCCATGGGCGCGGGCGTCGAGCCAACTGCCCAGCGCAGCAACCAGGGAGCCGGCATGCAGAGGCCCCGTGGGCGACGGGGCAAACCGACCGATGTAGCTTGCCGACAAGCCTGCGCGACCTAGGCGATTGCCAGCGCAAGCTCCAGGCCGCTGACAAAGGCGTTTTCGACGCGGTGCCCCAGACACCAGTCGCCGCAGATGCCGAGGTCAAGGCCTGCATCCCACAAATGGCTTTGGCCCAGGGGCTTTTCGGTCTTAGCGTAAAGCCAGCGGTGTGCCTGCATGTAGGCGGGTTCGGCGCGGATGCCCGTCACTTCGGCAAAGGCCTTCCGCAGTTTGGCGATGACGCGTTCGGGGTTGTCAGCCAGATGCTCGCGACTCCAGTCCGCACTGGCTTGCACCGTCCAACGCTCGATCGACTCGCGCCGCGGCTTGGACGATTCGCGGGCCAGCCAGGCAATGCGGTGGTGGGTGCTGCGGGCGGCATTCCACTGCGGGCCAAAGCTGGACAGCCCCGGCTGGCTGGCGTTGGGAAAAGCCAGCATCAAGGTCCAACAGGGCGCGATTTCAACGCTACCCAATGCACCCGCCAGGGCGCCGGCCTTAGCCACGCCTTTCAGCAGTTCAGCTGCCAGAGGCGCGGGCAATGCCAGCACCACCGCATCAAAGCCCCCGTGGCTCGCAAGCGTGTCGTCTGCGCCGATGGCTGTTAGCGTCCAGCCCACAGCTCCGCGTTTCAAGGCGGTCACGCGCGTGTCCCGATGCATGCGAGGCAGCGGTTGCGCCCACAGACGAACCAGGGCACTCATGCCCGGCTGGGCCACCCAATGCGGCTCCAGCGAAGGCAGCGATGCCGCCGCAACGAGGCCACTGGAGTCCAGCACCCGCACCGCGTTGGCACTCCAGGGCAGGCACACAGCTTTTTGTTGCTCCAACGAATAGCGCATGGCCGAAGTGAAGCGGGGATCACGTACGGTGAAATACTGTGTGCCGAGGTCAAAGCTGCCAAACACGCTCGATTGCGTGGCCATGCGGCCGCCGGTTTCGGCGCCTTTTTCAAATACGGTGATTTCGTGGCCCGCCTGTTGCAGGGTGCGGGCCGCGGTGATGCCGGCCATGCCAGCACCGACGATGGCGATACGCCGGGATATTCTTTTTTTGGCCGGGGCTACTAGTTTGATCATTTCGGGAATGTACACCGAGGCCAAGCCTGCGGCACGCCTGCTCAGCGCCGCTCTAGCAAAGCCTGCCGGGTTTGCCGGCTCTCGAGCGCCTGCAACCACCAGGCCAGCGCACGGCCCTGCGCCCCGGTACCGGAGGGTTCGCTGCGCCAGGCATAGGCAACGCGGGGAGAAGCGCGGGTGCGGCGAACGGTCTTGGCAACTAGCCGCCCCGTTTCAATATAGGGCCGCGCCATGGACTCGGGCAGGGAGCCGCAGCCCAGCCCGCGCAACTGGGCATCGAGCTTGGCCCCCATGCTGGCAACCGTGAACACATCCTGCCCGCCGAGCAGGCCGACCGTGATCCCGCGTCCGCGCTGCACGGTATCTGCCACTGCCACCACACGGTATTGGCTGATTTGCGCATCCGTCAGCGGTTCGGGCAAGGCCGCCAGCGGATGGTGCGGCGCCACGGCAAACACCATGGCATAGGGCCCCAGGGGCTTGCTTTGCAGGCCCGCCGACTGGCTGGCATCAAGCACCACACCCACGGCAAGGTCCGACTGCCCGCTGGTCAAGGACTCCAGGGTGCCCGCCAGGATCTCTTCGCGCAGGCGGATGCGGGTGGGTGCGCGCAGGGCAAAAAACCGTTCGACCAGTTCCAACATGATAGTCATCGAAATGATGCCGTCCACGGCAATCGTGAACTGCGGCTCCCAGCCCGTGGCAACCCGCTGGACGCGATTGGCCACGGCATTGAGGTCCTGCATGATGCGCTGGCCCTCACTCACCAGTTCCCGCCCTGCAGGCGTGAGTACCGCCTGGCGCGAGCTGCGGTCAAACAGCAGCACATCCAGGGCGTCCTCGAGCAGCCGGACGCGGTAGGTCAAGGCGCTTGGCACCAGACCCAGTTCGCGCGCCGCCTTGGCAAAACTGCCGTGGCGGGCAATCGAGCAAAGCATGGCCAGGGCCTCCGGCGTCAACGCCTGCATCAAGGGAGCGGGTGGCTTCTGGCGAACCGTGCTGGAGGGGCGCTGTGGCGTAGCGGATGGCTCTTTATCCATAGTAATTCAAATTTTATGAACTAAATCGTCAAATATAATCAATTGTATTGAATTGAATTCAAGCATACAGTTCATTCCACGAGAGGCCAATCATGAAACTACCTACCTACTACATCGCGCACGGTGGCGGCCCGTGGCCCTACGTACCCGACATGCGGCGGATGCACCATGCCCTGGAATTGTCCCTGAAGGATATTCCGCGGCAGATCGGCGTCACGCCCAAGGCGGTGCTCATGATTTCGGCCCACTGGGAAGAGCACGGCTTCAGCGTGTCATCGGCTGCAGATCCCGGGATGATCTACGACTATTACAACTTCCCGCCCCAGACCTACAGCGTGACCTACAAGGCACCGGGCTGCCCTGAACTGGCCGAGCGCGTGCAGGGCCTGATCGAGGCCGCCGGCCTGCCGACCCAGCTGGACGCCGGGCGTGGCTACGACCACGGCACCTTTGTGCCCTTAGCCGTGATGTTTCCCCAGGCCAATATTCCGGTAGTGCAGGTTTCGATGCAGCACGGCTACGACCCGCTGCGCCACGTGGCCCTGGGCCGTGCCCTGGCCCCACTGCGCGAGGAAGGCGTGCTCATCATCGGCAGCGGCCTGAGTTACCACAACCTGCGCGCCCTTGGCCCTCCCGCCAAGCTGCCCTCAGCAGCATTTGACGCCTGGCTGCAGGAGACCTTGGTGTCTTCCACGCCGGAGCAACGTGTTGATCGCCTGGCCCACTGGGCTGAGGCACCGGCGGCGCGCCTGTGCCACCCGCGGGAGGATCACCTGATCCCCCTGATGGTGGCGACCGGCGCAGCAGAGAGCGACGCCGCCAACTGCTACTACCACGAAGTCGGCTTCATGGGTGGCACCGTGTCGGGCTTCCGCTTTGGTGAAGCGGCCCAGGCCTGACCGAAAGGAATCCCCATGCTGACCCTGCGCAAATCACAAGACCGCGGCTATGCGGACCACGGCTGGCTCAAGAGCTTCCACAGCTTTTCATTTGCCGGCTATTACGACCCTGCCCACATGGGCTTTGGCATCCTGCGCGTCATCAACGAAGACCGCATCGCGCCAGGCACCGGCTTTGGCACCCACGGCCACAAGGACATGGAAATCATCTCCTATGTGCTGTCGGGAAATCTGGCCCACAAGGACAGCATGGGCAACGTCAAGGGCATTCCGCCGGGTGATGTGCAACGCATGAGCGCAGGCACCGGCGTGATGCACAGCGAGTTCAACCACGCCGAAGGCCAGCAAACCCATTTCCTGCAGATCTGGATCGAGCCCAACAAGCGGGGCATTGCTCCCGGTTACGAGCAGAAGTCCTTTGCCGAAAGCGACAAGCGCGGCGCGTTGCGTCTGGTCGCCTCCCCTGATGGTGCCAACGGCTCGGTGACGGTGCATGCCGATGCGCGCCTCTACGCCGGGCTTTTTGACGCAGACGAGTCTGCCACCCTGACGCTGGACCCTAAGCACAAGGCCTATGTGCACCTGATCCGGGGAAGCTTGCTTGTGAACGGCCAGAAACTGGTTGGCGGCGACGCTGCCCTGCTCGATGGTGAAGAGCGCATCGCGCTGGGTGGCGGTGACGCTGCCGAGGTGCTGGTCTTCGACCTTGCCCCCTGACCAACTTCCATTTTTCCATTCCCCTCAACCATTGAAAGATATTTCATGAACGCACTGCAAAAACCCGCGAGCCTGATCGGCCGCATCCTGATCGCCCTTTTGTTCGTCCCCGCGGGCTTGCACAAGTTGACGGCCTTTGCCGGCACGGTGGGCTACATCGCTTCGCAGGGCGTGCCTCTGCCTGAAGTGGCAGCGGTCATCGCCATTGTGGTCGAAGCCCTCGGTGGTATCGCCCTGATCGTTGGCTTCCAGACGCGCTGGGTCGCGCTGGGCATGGCTGTGTTCACCTTCGTTATCAGCTTCATCTTCCACCACTTCTGGGACGTGCCAGCCGAGCAGGTGATGATGCAGCAGCTCAACTTCTTCAAGAACATGGCCATTGTCGGAGGGCTGCTCGGTTTCGTTGCCGCGGGCGCTGGCGCTTGGAGCATTGACGGGATTCGCAAGGCGTAATTGCCAATCTTTTTTTCATCCGCATTTTTCATTCCACCGCCAACAAGGAGTAATTCATGGCAAAAGTAGCAGTTGTTTTCCACTCGGGATATGGTCACACCCAGCGCATGGCGCAAGCCGTTGCGGAAGGCGCAGGCGCCGAACTCATCGCCATCGATGCAGAAGGCAACCTGACCGAAGCGCAATGGGCCAGCCTGGGTGCAGCCGACGCCATCATCATGGGCAGCCCCACCTACATGGGCACCGTGAGCTGGCAGTTCAAGAAGTTTGCCGATGCCTCGAGCAAGCCCTGGTTTGGCCAGGCCTGGAAAGACAAGGTGTTTGCCGGCTTCACCAACAGCGCCACCATGAATGGCGACAAGCACTCCACCATCCACTACCTGATCACCCTGGCCATGCAGCACAGTGGCATCTGGGTTGGCACGGGCATGATGCCCAGCAACACCAAGGCCGCAACGCGCAACGACATCAACTATGTGGGTTCTTTCGCTGGTGCCATGGCCCAAAGCCCCTCGGACAGCAGCCCTGCCGAGATGCTGCCGGGTGACCTCGAAACCGCCAAGCTGTTCGGCAAACGCGTCGCAGAAGTCGCTGCCAAGTTCCGCGGCTAAACTGCCGGATCGCCAACAGGCCCATGGTGGCCGGGAGACTTCCATGGGCATTGTTCTTGATCGACTCCCTGCCACCGACGGTGCCGAGCGCACTGCTGCGCAACGCATCCAGATCGGCCAGCACAGCCTGCTGGCCGACATGACGATCGAGGAAGGTGGCCAGGAAGCCGGCCCCAGCCCGCATGACCTCTATGACGCTGCCCTGGGTGCCTGCAAGGCGCTGACCCTGCTCTGGTACGCGCGCAAGCGCGGCATGGCTGTGGAGGATGTGCACACCGTGGTCGAGCGCGATGCCTCCGGCGAACGCACGGGGGTTTACCGCCTGGCAACCAAACTGGTTGTGACCGGCGATGTGTCGGACGCCCAGCTGCGCGAGCTGGAGGCCGTGGCCGGCAAATGCCCGGTGCACAAGCTGATGACCGCGGTGACCACGGAGATCACCACATCGGTTGCGCGGGCGGAGCCATGAGCGCGGTACTGGATATCCTCAAGGGCCACGCCAAGGACCTGGGCGGCGGTTTCACCGTGCGTAGATTGTTGCCGGCAGCCAACCGCCAGTCGGTCGGGCCTTTCCTGTTTTTCGACCATTTCGGGCCCGTGACCGTCATGCCCAGTGACAGCCATGACGTGCGGCCCCATCCCCATATCGGCCTGGCCACAGTTACCTATCTGTTCGAGGGGGCGATCCTTCACCGCGACAGCCTGGGTTGCGTGCAGCGCATCGAGCCGGGCGCCATCAACTGGATGACGGCGGGCCGCGGCATCGTGCATTCCGAGCGGCGGCCACCGGACCTGCAAGCCACGCCCTATGTCAACCATGGCCTGCAAATGTGGGCGGCCCTGCCACGCGAACATGAAGACGCCGAGCCAGCGTTTGTGCATACCCCCGCCGCGGCCATCCCGGAGCTGCAGGTTGGCAGCGCAGTCGTACGCGTGCTGATTGGCGCGGCATTTGGCCAGACTTCACCGGTCGCGGTGTTTACCCCCACGCTCTATCTCGATATCCGCCTGCCCGCAGGTGCCACGATGCAATTGCCTCCGCTGGCGGAGGAGATGGCTGTCTACCCGGTGAACGGCCCCGTTGCCGTGGATGGAGCGCCGGTGGAGGCCAGGACCATGGCCATCCTGCCTGCACAACGCACAGTCATCTTGCAAGCGCAGGAGCCCGTGCGGCTGGCCGTCATCGGGGGTGCGGCGCTGGATGGCAAACGCCTGATGTGGTGGAATTTTGTGTCCACCAGCAAGCAGCGTATCGCCCAAGCCGTTGGTGACTGGGAAGCCCGGCGCATGGGTCAGGTGCCGGGCGAGGTGGAGTTCATCCCCGCGCCGGAGTTGCGAAGCTAGCGCAGGTCAGACCACCTTGGCGATGCTCTGGCAGACGTAGTCAATATTGCCGCTGTTGAGGGCGGCCACGCACATGCGGCCCGTGTCGGTGCCATAGACACCAAACTCGCTGCGCAGGCGCACCATCTGGTCCTTGCTCAGGCCCGAATAGCTGAACATGCCAATCTGCTGGGTGATGAATGACATGTCCTGCTTCACGCCGGCAGCCTTGAGGCCATCAACCAGCTTCTGGCGCATGGCCTTGATGCGAACCCGCATTTCGGCCAGCTCGACTTCCCATTGCGCACGCAGTGCGGGCGTATTCAGTACGGTGGCAACCACCATGCCGCCGTGAATCTGCGGGTTGCTGTAGTTGGTGCGGATCACGAGCTTGAGTTGGGACAGCACGCGGTCGGCGTCGGCCTTGTTCGCGCACAGAATGCTCAGTGCGCCCACCCGCTCGCCGTAGAGGCTGAAGCTCTTGCTGAACGAGGTGGAAACGAAAAATTCCAGGCCAGCCGCAACGAATTTGCCGATCACTGCGCCGTCCTCGGCAATGCCGTTTCCAAAGCCCTGGTAGGCCATGTCAAGGAAGGGCGTCAGGCCCTTGGCCTTGACCAAGGAAATCACCTGGTCCCACTGGTCGGCGGTGATGTCGTAGCCGGTGGGATTGTGGCAGCAGGCGTGCAACACCACGATGGTGCCCGGGGCGGCCGCGTTCAGGCTGGCCAGCATGCCCTCGAAATTGACACCGCGCTTGGTAGCGTCATAGTAGGCATAGCTCTCCACCACAAAACCGGCCTGCATGAACAGGGCGCGGTGGTTTTCCCAGCTCGGGTCGCTGATCAGGACTTTGGCATTGGGGCTGAGCTTCCTCAGAAAATCCGCGCCGATCTTGAGGCCACCCGTGCCGCCAATGCCCTGGGCCGTGACCACACGGCCGCTCTTGACCGGCTCGCTGTCTGCGCCGAACACCAGCGATTTGACGGCCGCGTCATACGCCGCGATACCGTCAATCGGCAGGTAGCCGCGCGGCTTGGGGGCATCGATCATCAGCTTTTCGGCGGCCTGGACGCACTGGAGCAGGGGCAATTTGCCGGCGTCGTCGTAGTAAACGCCCACGCCGAGATTGACCTTGTTGGGGTTCGAATCGGCAGCAAACTGCTCATTCAAACCCAAAATCGGGTCACGGGGGGCCATCTCGACGGCGGAGAACAAAGACATGAAGCTTCCTTTTTGGTAACCTGTTTGATTGCCCGCGATTTTACCGGGGCCGACCCCGAACCTGCCAACCGACCGCCATGCCAGAAACGATTGAAGCCATTACAGAACCGAATAGCGCGCCTATCAGTTCCGCTACTGAGGGGCGATTTGTCCGCTACCCCGGTTCGCCCTTCGAGCTGTTCCAGCCCTATCCGCCCGCCGGCGACCAGCCCGAGGCCATCCGCCAGCTGGTCGAAGGCGTGCAGGACGGCGAGGTGTTCCAGACCCTGCTGGGCGTCACCGGCTCGGGCAAGACCTTCACCATCGCCAACGTGATTGCGCAGATGGGCCGGCCTGCGATTGTTTTTGCGCCCAACAAGACCCTGGCGGCCCAGCTTTACAGCGAGTTCCGCGAGTTCTTCCCCAAGAATGCGGTGGAATATTTCGTCAGCTACTACGACTATTACCAGCCCGAAGCCTATGTGCCCCAACGCGACCTTTTCATCGAGAAAGACAGCGCCATCAACGAGCATATCGAGCAGATGCGCCTGAGTTGCACCAAGAGCATCCTGGAGCGCCGCGATGTAGTGATCGTGGCCACCGTCTCGGCCATCTACGGCATCGGCGAGCCCGAGAGCTACCACCGCATGATCATGACCCTGCGGGCCGGCGACAAGCTGGGCCAGCGCGACGTGATCGCGCAGCTGATCCGCATGCAATACCAGCGCAACGACGTGGAGTTTGCGCGCGGCAAGTTCCGCGTCCGCGGCGACACCATCGACGTGTTCCCCGCCGAGCATAGCGAATTGGCCATCCGCATCGAGCTGTTTGACGACGAGATTGAATCCTTAAGCCTGTTCGACCCGCTCACGGGTCGCATCCGCCAGAAGATTCCGCGCTTTACGGTCTACCCCAGCAGCCACTATGTGACGCCGCGCGACAAGGTGCTGGCAGCCGTGGAAACCATCAAGATTGAACTCTCGGAGCGGCTGAAGCAGCTCACCGGCATGGGCAAACTGGTAGAGGCCCAGCGCCTGGAGCAGCGCACGCGCTTCGACCTGGAAATGCTGAGCGAAGTGGGCCATTGCAAGGGCATCGAGAACTACACCCGCCACCTCAGCGGCGCCGCCCCTGGCGACCCGCCCAGTACGCTGACGGACTACATGCCCAAGGACGCCATCATGTTCCTGGACGAGAGCCACCAGATGATCGGCCAGCTCAACGCCATGTACAACGGCGACCGCTCACGCAAGACCACCCTGGTTGAATATGGCTTTCGCCTGCCCAGTGCGCTGGACAACCGGCCGCTGAAGTTCGAGGAATTCGAGCAGCGCATGCGCCAGTGCGTTTTTGTTTCTGCAACCCCCGCGGCATATGAGCAGCAGCACGCCGGCCAGGTAGTCGAGCAACTGGTGCGCCCCACCGGCCTGGTGGACCCGGAGGTGGAAGTGCGCCCCGCCACCAGCCAGGTGAACGACGTTTTGCAGGAAATCCGCATCCGGACCGACAAGAACGAGCGCGTGCTGATTACCACCCTGACGAAGCGCATGGCCGAGCAGCTCACCGATTACCTCAGCGACAACGGCGTGAAGGTGCGCTACCTGCACAGCGATGTGGACACCGTGGAGCGCGTCGAGATCTTGCGCGACCTGCGCCTAGGCACCTTCGACGTGTTGGTCGGGATCAACCTGCTGCGCGAGGGCCTGGACATCCCCGAAGTCAGCCTGGTGGCGATCCTGGACGCCGACAAGGAAGGCTTTTTGCGCTCCGAGCGCAGCCTGATTCAGACTATCGGCCGCGCGGCGCGCAATCTGAATGGCCGCGCCATCTTGTACGCCGACCGCATCACCGACTCCATGGCCCGCGCCATGGGCGAGACCGAGCGCCGGCGCACCAAGCAAACCGCCTTTAACCTCGCAAACAACATCACGCCGCGCAGCATCGTCAAGCAGGTGCGCGACCTGATCGACGGCGTCTACAGCGAAAAAGCCAGCAAGGCCGCCGAGGACCGCGAGTTGCAGCGTGCAGCCGTCGAAGACCTGAGCGAAAAAGACGTGGCCAAGCGCATCAAGCTGCTGGAAAAGCAGATGATGGAACACGCCAGAAATCTGGAGTTCGAAAAGGCCGCGCGGGTGCGCGACCAGCTGGCCTTGCTCAAGGAGCAGGCCTTTGGCGCGGCGGGGGTGGACAATGTGGTGCCGCTGGTGGCTTGAGCAGGGGTTGCGCGCAGTTTGAGTAGGAAATTGGCCAGATGCCGGCTTGAAATGGGCGTGAGGTGCTATTTATTTTGTAGCGAATGCATGGTTCTTACATCTGGACCTCAGTGCGCGGGTGTCGCTGAATCTGGAAGCCCGAACATGCGATCGAACGCCCAGGTGAATACGATGGCATAGACAAAGAAGAATGCCAATAGACCAAGATTGGCAATGAATGCTTTGAGAGCCGAGATGTCGAGCCAGAGTGCCATGACCGGAACCAGAATGAGGGTGAGGCCCCTTCAAAACCCAGGCTGTGAGCGACTCGCCGCCAGAGGGAACGGCCCTTCACAGGTTGGTGGGACTCCCATCGTTCGAAGATCGTGTTCAAGGTATAGCTCCAACCGAGTGCGATGCTTGACAGAATGACCGCAAGGCCAAGAGTCGACGTTTGAGACTTGTTGAAGGCAAAGCTCAAGATGGGTCCGACAAATGCGATGGCAACAAATTCGTACATGACAGCTTGCAGTACGCGTCGGGTCCGTGGCTTCCTATGATTCGATCTTCGGGTGGCGGAAACCTGATGTTTAAGCTTGGCGCAATTTACACCGCAAACCAATGCGGAGTAAAACGTCCAAACCAGCCAAAAAATCCGCCACCTAAGTCCGTCCCGATTACTGTCCGCGCCACATTGGAAATAGCGAAAAAACCCGCAAAGCACCCCGGTACCAAGCGCCCCTTTAGTTGGCTTTTTTGTGTGAGCTGGGGGAGTTTCCGCTAGCCGCCGCCGTCCATGAGTTCGCAGTACCTGAGCAAATTACTAGGCTTTGCGCTATACTTGAGCGGCTAAGTAGGACAAACCCCGCAAGCACCCCGTTTGGCCGGGTTCCAACTGTAAGCCCTTCAAACACTCAAAAGGAGTTTGCCATGCGCCTCACAACCAAAGGCCGTTTCGCCGTTACTGCCATGATCGACCTGGCCTTGCGCCAGAACATGGGGCCGGTCACGCTGGCGGCCATCAGCCAGCGCCAGCAGATTTCGCTGTCCTATCTGGAGCAGCTGTTCGGCAAGCTGCGCCGCCACGAGCTGGTGGAATCCACCCGTGGACCCGGCGGTGGGTATTCGCTGGGCCGCAAGGCTTCGGACATCACGGTGGCCGACATCATTTTGTCAGTGGACGAGCCGCTGGACGCCACCCATTGTGCCGGCAAGGAAAACTGCCTTGGCGAGGCCGGCCGCTGCATGACGCATGAGCTCTGGGCCTCGCTGAACCAACGCATGGTGGAGTTCCTCGACTCCGTCAATCTGCAAAAATTGGTGGACGAGCAATTGGCCAAGGGCATGGCGGTGGAAAATACACCCTCCGTCAAGCGCGCCATTTCGGCCGTTCCCATCGTCAAGTCCGTGCGGGTGAACGCACCCAATTCGGTGTTCGCGCTCGGTGGCGCGTTTGCCAAGTCATGATCTTTGCCCATTTGAAAATTTAGAGGCGCATATGGACGCTACCCCCCACTTCCCCATTTATATGGACTACAGCGCCACCAACCCCTGCGACCCGCGGGTGGTGGACGCCATGATCTCCTGGTTGCGCGAGCATTTCGGCAACCCGGCCTCCCGCAGCCACGCCTGGGGCTGGGAAGCCGAAGCCGCCGTCGAGCAGGCCCGAGGCCATGTGGCGGCCCTGGTTGGCGCGGACCCGCGCGAAATCGTCTGGACCTCCGGCGCAACCGAATCCAACAACCTGGCCCTCAAGGGCGCAGCCCATTTCTACAAGACGCGGGGCAAGCACCTCATTACGGTCAAGACGGAGCACAAGGCCGTGCTCGACACCATGCGTGAGCTCGAGCGCCAGGGTTTCGAAGTTACTTATCTTGACGTGCAGGAAGACGGCCTGGTCAATCTGGATGCCTTCAAGGCCGCCATCCGGCCCGACACGATTCTGGCCAGCGTGATGTTCGTCAACAACGAGATTGGCGTCATCCAGGACGTGGAGGCCATTGGCAATATCTGCCGGGAAAAGGGCATCATTTTTCACGTCGATGCCGCGCAGGCGACAGGCCGGGTGGATATCGACTTGGCCCTGCTGCCCATCGACCTGATGAGCCTAACCAGCCACAAGACCTATGGCCCCAAGGGCATTGGCGCCCTGTTTGTGCGCCGAAAGCCGCGCGTGCGTATTGAGGCGCAGATGCACGGCGGCGGCCACGAGCGTGGCATGCGCTCGGGCACCCTGCCGACCCACCAGTGCGTGGGCATGGGCGAAGCCTACCGCATTGCCAAGCTGGAGATGCACGAGGAAAATAAGCGCATCAAGGCACTGCATGACCGCATGTTGGCAGGGCTCAAGGGCATTGAGCAGGTCTTCATCAACGGCCATGAAACCCGCCGGGTTCCGCACAACCTCAACATGAGCTTCAACTATGTCGAGGGCGAAAGCCTGATCATGGGCATCAAGGGGCTGGCGGTGTCGTCGGGCTCGGCTTGCACTTCGGCGTCTCTCGAGCCCAGCTACGTGTTGCGAGCCCTGGGGCGCAGCGACGAACTGGCCCACAGCAGCCTGCGCATGACGATTGGCCGCTGGACCACCGAAGAGGAAATCGACTTCGCGATCTCTACCATCAAGCACAACGTCGCGAAATTGCGCGACCTTTCGCCGCTGTGGGAGATGTACCAGGACGGCATTGATATTTCCACGATTCAGTGGACTGCTCACTAGTTAAACGAGGTAATTGCCATGGCTTATTCTGAAAAAGTGGTGGACCACTACGAAAACCCCCGCAACGTCGGCAGCTTTGAAAAAGGCGACGACTCCGTGGGCACCGGCATGGTTGGCGCGCCTGCCTGCGGCGACGTGATGAAGCTGCAGATCAAGGTCAACCCGCAAACCGGCGTGATCGAAGACGCGCGCTTCAAGACCTACGGCTGCGGCTCGGCGATTGCGTCAAGCTCGCTCGTCACCGAATGGGTCAAGGGCAAGACGTTGGACGAGGCCGCATCGCTCAAGAACAGCCAGATCGCCGAAGAGCTGGCCCTGCCGCCTGTCAAGATTCACTGCTCCATCCTGGCGGAAGATGCCATCAAGGCTGCCGTGAACGACTACAAGGCCCGCCACGCAACCGCCACCCACTGAAAACCATGTCCGTTACCCTGACCGACGCCGCCGCGCGCCACGTGAACCGCTACCTTGCCAAACGCGGCAAGGGCGTGGGTGTGCGCCTGGGCGTCAAGACCACCGGCTGCTCCGGCTTGGCCTACAAGCTCGAATATGTGGACGAACTTTCGCCCGAAGACATCGTGTTTGAAGACAACGGCGTCAAGATTCTGGTCGACCCGAAAAGCCTGGCCTACATTGAAGGCACCCAGCTGGACTTTGTGCGCGAGGGTCTGAACGAAGGCTTCAAGTTCAACAACCCCAACGAGCGCGACCGTTGCGGTTGCGGTGAATCCTTCCGCGTCTGAAGTGAATCTGCAGTCCAACGATTTCGAGCTTTTCGGTCTTGAGCCCCGGTTTGCGCAAGACCGTCCAGCGATAGACGCCCGCTGGAAAGAACTGCAGCGCGAGGTCCACCCCGACAAGTTCGCTGCCCAAGGCGGTGCCGCCCAGCGGCTGGCCATGCAATGGTCGGTGCGCATTAATGAAGCCTACCAGCGGCTCAAGGAGCCATTGGCCCGCGCCGCCTACCTGTGCGAATTGCGGGGAGCCCCAATCAATGCGGAGAACAACACGGCCATGCCCGGTGAATTCCTGATGCAGCAAATGGAGTGGCATGAAGCGCTGGATGAAGCTACCAACAGCGCCGACATCGACACCATTCTTGCCAAATCCGCTAAAAGCCGGCGCGAGCTGTTGCAAAAGGCCGAACAACTGCTGGACCAGGAGCAGGACCCGGCATCCGCAGCGCAAGTGGTCCGCAGCCTGATGTTTATCGAGCGCTTCGCCCAGGAGGCGCATGCGCGCGCCGATCTGCTGGAACAATAAGCCCCATGGCCTTGCTGCAAATTTCCGAACCGGGCGCCTCGCCCGACCCGCACCACCGGCGTATCGCCGTGGGCATTGACCTGGGCACTACGCATTCGCTGGTGGCGGCTGTGCGAAACGGCGTGGCCGAATGCTTGCCCGACGAGCAGGGCCGCGTCATCCTGCCCTCGGTCGCCCGCTATGGCGCCGGTGGCGAGCGCAAAATCGGATGGAATGCGCTGGAAACGCCCGCCAAAACCGCACAGGATGCTACTAATACGATAGCGTCTGTCAAGCGCTTGATGGGCCGGGGCCTGGCCGATGTGGCCGGTGCAGCCCAGTTGCCCTATGCGCTGGTCGATCAGGGCGGCATGGTCATGGTGCAAACCGTCCAGGGACTGAAATCGCCCGTGGAAATCAGCGCTGACATCCTGGCCACCCTGCGCTACCGGGCAGAAGACACCTTCAACGACGACCTGTTCGGCGCAGTGATCACCGTCCCAGCCTATTTCGACGATGCGCAGCGCCAGGCCACCAAGGACGCGGCCAAACTGGCGGGCATCAACGTGCTGCGCCTGATCAACGAACCGACCGCAGCGGCCATTGCCTACGGACTGGACAACGCCTCCGAGGGGGTGTACGCCGTGTATGACCTCGGCGGCGGCACTTTCGACATCTCGATCCTGCACCTCTCGCAAGGCGTGTTTGAGGTGCTGGCAGCAGGCGGGGATTCAGCCTTGGGCGGTGACGACTACGACGACGCCCTGGCCCGGTTTGCGCTGGCGGCTCTGGGCAAGTCCGCCGACACGCCAGAGCAAAAAGCCATCGCCAAGACCGCCGCGCGGGCCTGCAAGGAAGCGCTCTCTGGCGTGGTGGACGCTACAAAATCTGTAGCTATGAACGCTGATTTTTCGGGCGCTTTTGGCGCTTTTGAATTCGAACTGGCCGACTTCGAAAACGCCACGGCGGCTCTCACAGCCCGGACCATCGGCGCAGTGCGCAAGGCGCTGCGCGACGCGGGCCTGGACAAGAGCGAGATCAAGGGCGTCGTGATGGTGGGCGGCTCGACCCGCATGCCCCAGGTGCGCCGAGCGGTCGCGGAGTTTTTTGGCACGGAGCCGCTGGTCAACCTCAACCCGGATGAAGTCGTGGCCCTGGGCGCCGCCATCCAGGCCAACCAGCTCGCGGGCAACAACCCCGGTGGCGA
>Ga0007834_1000217_pt1 | contig 19772 bp, 20 predicted proteins | sample CryBogCBE06Nov07_FD_71233 | JGI IMG/M metagenome (GOLD analysis project Ga0007834, IMG submission 71233) | Freshwater microbial communities from Crystal Bog, Wisconsin, USA - CBE06Nov07 | ecosystem: Environmental > Aquatic > Freshwater > Lake | place: Crystal Bog, Wisconsin, USA | collected...
ATTCCTGGTGGGGCGCCATTCTCGGCGGCGGAGTCTACGGCGCCTGGGCCACCTGGGCCAACTGGAGCCAGGGCGCGAACCAGGCCACCGTGATCGGCCTGGGCCACTGGACCACCAGCGCCCTGCTCACCTTTTTCGGCACGGCGGCCATGCGGCGTTTTTATGGGTCGTCGAGCGGCTGGTCGGGCATGGCCCGCGCCTTTGGCGGCGGCCTGTGCCTGACCTACTGCGCCCTGTTTGCAGTCCACAGCGCGCTCGGCACCCAACATCTATGGCTGACGCTGGCACCCGGCCTGATTCCCAACATCCTGTTTTGCAGCTCGTACGCGGGCCTGCTGCATCACACCCTGCACGCCGCGCCACCCGCCCGGAGCCTTCCATGAAGCTATTTGCCACACCTCGCGCGCTGATCGACTACAACACCTTGCTCCTGCACCAGCTGACCGCCCTCGTGGCCCAGCACCGGCCAGCGCAAGACGGGGCCTTTGCCGGGTTTCTGGGCCCCCATGTGCGCCACATCATCGAGCACTACGAGGCGCTGACAGGCCCTTGCGCACAAGCCGCCCCCGCCATCGGTGCCGTTGTGAACTACGACGCCCGCAAGCGCGACCTGTCGGTCCAGACCGAGCCCCGCGTGGCGCTCGAGCGCGTTGCGGCCCTGCGCTCGGCCCTGCAGGCCATGGCAGCCTGGCCCGATGCGGCATTTGCCGCCCCGCTTGCGCTGCACAGCCAGGGCGGGGAAATGGGGGAACTCTGCTTTGCCTCCCCCTCGACGCCACTGCGCGAGCTGGCGTTTCTGGCCAGCCACTGTGTCCACCACTTTGCCATCATCAAGCTGCACGCCCAGCAGAAGGGACAGGACCTCGGGCCCTATTTCGGCAAGGCCCCGGCCACCGTGGCCCATGAGGCAGCCCAGCGCGAAGCCGCGCAGGCCGGGAGCTGAGCATGTGGTTGCCCGCAAGCCTGCCCTGGCAGGCCCCCTTATCGGCTGGCACGATGCCCCTGCGCGAGCGCCTGCAGATCCGCCTGGCGCGCATGCGCCGCTGGGAGTTCTGGCCGTCGTGGCTCTATTACGGCCCGATCGTGCTCTGGATTCTCTGGCTCGGGCTCAAGCACCGCAGCCCCACCGCATTCACGGCGGCCAACCCGGCGATTGAAGCCGGCGGCATGGTGGGCGAGCGCAAACACCAGGCCCTGCAACCCTTGCAGGACAACGCCCCCGACCTGGTCGCGCAGTTCGTATTGGTGGGCGAAGCTTCGGCCTTGCAGCGCATCGGGCAGGCCCTGGCGTTTGCCGATGACCATGGCTGGCCCGTCGTGCTCAAGCCCGATGTCGGTCAGCGCGGCCGTGGTGTCCACATCGCGCGCAATGCGCAGGAAGTCGGTGAATACCTGGGTCGGTTCCCGGGCCCGGTGATCGTGCAGCGCTATGTGGCCGGCGAAGAATTCGGCGTGTTCGTGGCACGCATGCCGGGCCAGCGCGAGGTGCAGATCGTGTCCATCGTGCACAAGACCTTTCCGCAGGTGGGCGGCGATGGCGTGCGGAGCCTGCGCGCGCTGATTCTGGCCGACGCACGGGCGCGCCTCATTGCCAACCTACTGTTCAAGCGCTGGGCCGCGGAGCTGGACCGCGTGCCCGCTGAAGGCGAGGTGGTGCAACTCGTCGAGATCGGCGCGCATTGCCGCGGGAGCCTTTTCCTGGATGCGCGCAACCTGGCCACGCCGGCGCTGCAGGCCACGCTTGGGCGCTTGCTGGACGCAGTGCCAGGTTATTCCTTCGGTCGCATGGATGTGCGCGTGCCCAGCAGCGCCCACCTGCCACGCGGCGAAGGCCTGCAGGTGCTCGAGCTCAATGGCGTGTCGGCCGAGAGCGCCCACATCTACCACCCGGACACGCCGCTGCTGGAAGGTTACCGCGCCATGCTGCACCAATGGTCGCTGGCTTTCGAGATTGGTGCTGCGCACGCCCGTGCCGGCGCGCCGGTGACCTCGGCCTGGGAGTTGCTGCGCCTGTTCCGTGCCGATTTGCGGCGCGGCGCGGAATGGTTTTGAGCAGGCCGACGTAAGAATGCGGCCGCCCGTCCGTCTAAACCGCATCTGGTTCAAACATTCAAGAAAGTCCGACATGCTCATGCGCTCCCTGTTCATCTCTTTGCTGCTCCTGTTCGGCCTGCGCGCGGAAGCGGCTCCGCCCGTCAACACCCTGACCAACAGCAGCTTTTTCAGCAAGGCCACCGACACCGCCATCAACGGCTATGACAGCGTGGCATATTTCACCGAGCGCAAGCCGGTGCAGGGCCAGGACGCCTTTGCTTTCGAGTGGAAGGGCGCGAAGTGGAAGTTCGCCAGCCAGGTCAACCTGGACCTGTTCAAGGCCAATCCCGAAAAATATGCACCGCAATACGGCGGCTACTGTGCCTATGGCGTCGCCAAGGACAGCCTTGTGAAGGTGGACCCGGCCCAGTTCACGATCCTGGACGGCAAGCTTTATCTCAACTACGACGCCGGGGTGCAGAAGGACTGGCTCAAGGACCAGGCGGGTTACATCAAGGCGGCCGACGTGAAGTTTCCTGATCTGCTGAAGAAATAAAAAACATTCCAACCCTGAGGAGAATTCCATGACCTGGTTCAAGAAAAACCTGCACTGGCTGCTCACGATTTATGTGGCATTTGTCTTCATCCAATCGCTGTTTTTCAAGTTCACCGGCTCGCCCGAGACGGTCTACATCTTCCAGGGCAAGCTCGACCCTTGGGCGGCCTCGTTGGGCTTTCCCGGGCTTTTTGCGCCGGGCGGCATCTTCTCGGCCAAGGTGGTGGGCAGTTTTGAACTGATCGCTTCCGTATTGCTGATTGCCGGTGCCTTTGCGTCGCGCCAGCGCCTAGTGCAGGTGGCCGGTGCCGCCATGGGCCTGGGAGTGATCAGTGGTGCGATTTTCTTCCACCTGTTCACGCCGCTGGGCGTTGCGGTGATCAATACCGATGGCAGCAGCGACGGCGGGCAGCTATTCATGTTGGCCTGTGGCGTCTGGCTCTCGTGTGCAGCACTGCTCTACATCCGCCGCACCACCTGGCTGCCGCTGGTGGCGCGCCTGCTTGGCAGGGGTTAGATCCGTGGACTGGCGCCTCATGCCCGCCCTGGCCTCGGCTGCTTTCCTGGTGGCCTGTGGCAACCCGCCCTATCCTCGCGGTGACATGCAGGCCCTGTTTGCGGGTGGGCCTCAGCCCCGGGTCGTGCGCGTGGACGCCGGCTCCCTCAGCGTCAATACCGTTCAAACCGCCGACAGCGGCAGCCCCATGCTGCTGTTCATCCACGGCTCGCCCGGTGACTGGAAGGCATGGGCGCATTTTCTGCAGACCCCGCGTCTGGCGGGCATGGGCCCGCGCATCGCGGTGGATCGCCCGGGCTTTGGCGACTCCGGCCCCGGGCAGGTCATGCCCGACCTGCGCGCGCAGGCGGATTTGCTGGCGCGACTGATTCCCGAGGGTCGGCGGGCCATTGTGGTGGGCCACTCCCTGGGCGGCCCGCTGGTGGCCTGGCTGGCGATTGACCACCCGGACAAGGTCTGCGGCGCGGTTTCCATTGCGGGCTCGCTTGCAGCCGATCTGGAGCAGCCGCGCTGGTACAACCAGGCGGCCCGCCTGTGGCCCGTGCAATGGCTGATCCCCCAGGAAATGAATTGGTCCAACGAAGAAATGATGCCGCTTGCGGGTGAACTGCGCAAACTGCAGGCTGCCTGGCCGCGCCTGCGCACACCCATGATCCTGGTGCAGGGCGGCAAGGACCCCCTGGTCGATCCGCGTACGGCGAACATCATCGAGGCCCTGGCGCCCCGGCAGTGGCTCACCGTGGAGAGTCTGCCGCAGGAAGACCACTTCGTGCTCTGGAAGAAGCCCGACCTGGTGATCGACGCCATCCTGCGCCTGCCATGCGCCAAGTCCCCCATGCCCGCACGCGCTGCGGCCAGCGCGCCATGACCGCCGCTGCAGCCCTTGGCAGCGCTGCCGCCCGGGCCGCGGACATTTCGCCAGCGGTCGATCCGGCCCTGCTGGCGCTGGAGATTACGTGTCTGCCCGAGGCGGCCCGCCTGATGCGGGTTGGCGAGCTGGAAGTGCTGTGCACGCCTGCGCAGGCCATCCCCGCGCTGATGCAGGAGATCGGCCGCCTGCGTGAATGGGCGTTCCGGCTGGTCGGTGAAGGCACTGGCCGTGCGAGCGACCTCGATGCCTTCGACGCCCACTACCAGCAGCTGTTTGTCTGGCACCACGGCGAGCGCAAGCTGCTGGGTGCCTACCGGCTCGGGTTCACGGCAGACATCGCCGCGCAGCAGGGCGTGGCCGGGCTCTACACACACACCCTGTTCGACTACGACGCGAGCCTGCTGGCGCAATTGGGGCCCGCACTGGAGATGGGCCGCTCCTTTGTGCACCCCGAGTTCCAGGGGTCCAGCCGCGCCCTGCGTCTGCTGTGGGCCGGCATTGCCCTGGTGCTGGAGCGCCATCCCGAGATTGCCTGTCTGTTCGGGCCGGTGAGCATCAGCCCGCGCTACAGCGCACTGGGCCGTTCGCTGATGATGACCACACTGCAGCTGCACCACATGGACCCGCAGCTGCGCGGCCTGATCCGCGCGCGCCGCGCACCGCAGGGCCTGGTCGGCCCGCTGGCGCGCCGCGTGACGGAGGCGAGCGCAGGCCTGGGTGACCCCAGCCGTCTCTCGCGGGTGCTGGAGCGCATCGAGCGCGGCATGGGCCTGCCCATGCTGATCAAGCACTACATCGAACTGCGCGGACGCTTTGCCGCATTCAGTGTGGATAGCGCTTTCAACCAGACGCTCGACGGCCTGGTGTTTGTGCGGGTGGCCGATATCCCCCAGCGCTTTCGCGCCAAACTCACGGCCGTCGCGCGCCAGCGCGCGGCCTGAGCCACTGCTCAGGCACCGGCGCCGGAAGGCGGCTTGGGCGCAGCAGCAGCCAGCATGCCCGCCACAGCATCCACCCGTGCCTGGTGGATCGCCTCGCCAATCAGCTTTCCGGCATTGGTGCCGGAAACCGCCATGAACTGGACGTGTTCCGCGATGGAATGGGTCGCCACAGAATGCGCAGCCTGCAAGGCCGAGAGCAGGGACGGGCGCTGCGGATACGCGCTTTCCTCCAGCCCGAGCCTGCCCCGGGCATCGCATTCGCAGGCCAGCAGCACCTCGGCAAACCGGGCCGGTTTGCGCAGGGCGTCGCAGCGCTCGAGCAGACGCACCAGGGCGGCTGCGCCGAAATCCAGGCAGCGGTGGATATTGCCGTGCTCGCGCGCCACGACCTCGGCCAGCTCCTTGCAGTCCAGCGGCACGCGCAGGCGCTCGCACACCCCTTTGAGCAGCCGTACGCTGCGCTCCTCATGCCCGATGTGCCGCGGCAAGACGTCGGCAGGCGTTGTGCCCTTGCCCAGGTCGTGCGTCAAACAGGCGAAGCGCACGGCCAGCGGTGCGTCCAGCCGGGCCGCCATGTCCAGCACCATCATCAGGTGCACGCCGGTATCGACTTCGGGGTGGTAGTCGGCGCGCTGCGGCACGCCCCAAAGCGTGTGCACCTCGGGCAGCAGCCGCGCCAGCGCCCCGCAGTCGCGCAGCACCTCGAGCATGCGCGAGGGGCGCGCCTCCATCAGGCCGCGCGCGAGTTCCTGCCAGACGCGCTCGGCAACCAGGGCATCCACCTCGCCGGCGTCCACCATCGCGCGCATCAGCTCCATGGTTTCGGGCGCGATGCTGAAGTCGGCAAAGCGCGCCGCGAAGCGGGCCACCCGCAGGATGCGCACCGGATCCTCCCGAAACGCATCGGTCACATGGCGCAGCACCTTCGCCTGCAGGTCGCGGCGACCATTGAAGGGGTCAGTCAGCGCCACGTTTTCAATGCAGAAATCGGCTGGAAGTACCGAAAAATCGGCATGAGCTGCTATGGAATTAATAGTGAGATCGCGCCGGGCTAGATCTTCCTCGAGGGTGACATCGGGCGCAGCATGCACGGCAAAACCGCGGTAGCCCGGTGCGGTCTTGCGCTCGGTGCGCGCCAGAGCGTATTCCTCCTTGGTTTGGGGGTGCAGGAACACGGGGAAGTCCTTGCCCACCGCCAGATAGCCTGCGTCGAGCATCTGCTGCGGGCTTGCGCCCACGACCAGCCAGTCACGGTCCTTGACCGGCAGGCCCAGCAGGGCATCGCGGACCGCGCCGCCGACGAGGTAGATCTCCATGCGGGCTAGTTTAGACCGCAATTAGAAGGCAATGCGGTCGCGGCTCAGCCCGCGAGCCGGTAAGGTTCTTCAAAGGCTCGGAAGTCTTTTTCTGCCAGTGCATCGTAGATCCAGGCTTTCACGCCGGGCAGGGCGGCGACGCGCTCGACATAGGCCGCGACGCCCGCGCTCACTGGGAGAGCATAGGTGCGGATGCGCATGCAGACAGGTGCGAAATACGCATCGACCACGCTGAACGCGCCAAACAGCATGGGCCCCTGGCTATGCGCCAGCAATTCGCTCCACATGGCATCGATGCGCTGCAGGTCGGCGCGGGCGGCAGGTTTGTCGCGCAGCTCCAGCTGGCCCATCTCGGGCAACTGCGCTTCGATATTCATGGGGAAGCTGTTGCGCAGGGCGCCAAAGCCGCTATGCATCTCGGCGCAGACGCTGCGCGCCCGCGCCCGGGCCATGGCGTCAGCCGGCCACAACCACTTTTCGGGGAAGCGCTCGGCCAGGTATTCGGCAATGGACAGGGTGTCCCAGACCACCAGATCGCCATCGACCAGGAAGGGCACGCGCCCGGTGGGCGACAGGACGCTGACAGCCTGCTTGAATTGCGAGCTGGCTTCAAAGCTGTCGAAGCGGACCATCACCTCTTCAAACGCTATGCATGCTTGCTTGAGCAGCACCCAGGGGCGCATGGACCAGGATGAATAGTTCTTGTTGCCGATGTAGAGCTTGAGCATGGAATCCTCGGAGGCAGTTCTTGTGGTGGAGCCACGATGCTAGCCGGACTGCACCGGGGCATTCATGCGAATTGGCGGCCCGATTGATGCACAGGCTTCAGGGCAAGTCCTTGTTTGGCTCGGGTTCTGCGGTGTCGCGCGGCCCCACGCTGCCCAGCCGCGCCTTGAGGGATTGCGGCTGGCTACCCAGCAGGCTGGCATACAGGGTGGTGTTGTAGAGCACCTTTTTCACGTAATCGCGCGTCTCAGCAAAGGGCACGTTCTCAGCCCAGATGGCCGCCTCCAAGAGCGGCCCGTTGCGCCAGTTCCTCGCCCGGCCCGGGCCCGCGTTGTAGGCGGCAGCAGCCAGCGGCAAGGAGCCATCAAAATCGTCGAGCACTAGCTTGAGATAGCCCGTGCCGATGGCAATATTGGTGTCGCGGTTGGCCAGTTGGTCCGGCGTGAAATCCGCCAGGCCGATTTTTTTGGCTGTCCAGCGCGCCGTGGCGGGCATGACCTGCATCAGGCCGGAGGCGCCTACGCCGGAGCGGGCGTCCATCACAAAGCGGCTTTCCTGCCGGATCAGGCCGTAAACATAGGCTGGGTCCAGGCCGATGCTTGCGCTGCGCTGGATAACCTGTGCGCGATACGGCATGGGAAAGCGCTGGGCGGTGTCAAATTCCGCTTTGGTGCGCTCGCTGGTGTTGATGCAGCGGTCCCAGACTTCATGGTCGCAGGCAAACTGCGCGGCGGCGAGCAGCTCGCGCTCCTGCATGCCGCCGGCCTTGGCCAGGTTGGTGTTGTAGTTCCATTCACGCACACCTTCCGGGCGCAGGCCGATGGTGATTGCATAAACGGCGCGATTGAGGCCCGCATTGAGGCGCGCAGCCTCCTTCTCCTCGGGCAGGAGCGGCGCGGGGCGTGGAGGCAAGACCAGTTTTCGGCCCAGTTCTTCCAGGGCCAGGATTTCATAGAAGCCGCGCGGCCCGGCAAGTTTATCCAGCAGGTCCGTGGCTTCGGCGCGTTCGGCGGGCGAGTTGCCCACTGCCAGCAAGGCGCGGGCCTTCCAGTAGATCCAGGTCGGGTCGCGCCGGGCATCTTCGCCCATGCTGGCAATCGCCTTTAGCACTTCCTTCCACAAGGGCGTCCTGCCCGCGCGCAAGGCGGCGCGGGCCTTCCAGGCCAGCGTGTCATCGCTCAGGTCGGCGTCCTGCGTCACGTTGGCGAAGTAGCCCAAGGCGTCGTCGGAGAGGCGTTGCGCCGCCTGTTTGCCGATGGTGCCCCAGGCCCAGTTGCGCTCTTCTGCGCTGAGCTGCCGGGCCAGCTTCTTGTCGAGCGCACCGGCTGCCGCATCGGGGTCATTGGTCGCCATCTTGATCAGCGCAAGCACCAGCAATTCCTGCCGAACGCTTGTCCTGGTTGCCTTGACGGCAATGAATTTGGCCGGATTGGAATTGAGCTCGGTCACCAGGCTGCCTGCCTCGGGCAGCACAATCGCTACGGCGTCGCGCGCAGCGCGCAGCCGGTTGGCTTCGATGGACAGCCGGGCCTTGCGCCAGATGTCGGCCGCAGCAATTTTCTTGTCGCTGTAGAGCCGGTCCACTGTGACCGTGCAGCCATCATCCGCGTCGCGCTGGGCCAGCCAGGTTTTGAGCACGTCGCCCGGCAGCGCGGAGGGTGCCGAAGCGCCAAGCCGCAGGTAGTCCACCAAGGAGGAGTAACAGCGGACTTCGCGGTCGTCGCCCATGCGGAAGTTCGTGTGCTCGGCGGCGAAATTGGTCCAGTCGCGGCGCTGGCCCAGCAGCAGCAGCCAGTCGTTGCGTAGCCGGTCTTCCTGGTAGGTGCCGACATAGCGGGCCAGAAAGGATTGGACTTCGTCGTCCGTGGCTTCATCGAGCCGGGCCCGCAACTCCCAGTAGGCGGCCCAGGGCTCCAGCGGGTGGCCCTTGGCCTGGGGCAGCAGGGCGGTGAGCTTCTTGCGGTCGTTGCGCTTGAAGGCCTGGTTCATGTCGAGCAGCACATCGTCGCCTTTGGCAACCGGCTGCGCGTGGGCCGCCTCGGTCAGGCTGCCCAGGGAGGCCGCGAGAACCAGTGTCACAATGGCCGAAGCCAATAATTTGGGGTGCATAGGGGATTATGGATAAAGCTCAATTGCGCAAGGCGCTCCTTGAACAACGCCTGAACCTGCCAGATCGGCTACAGCGCGCCGACATGTTGCAGCGGGTCATGCGGATCTGGCTGGTGGGCCGGCCCGACACGGTGATTGGAGCCTATTGGCCCATCAAGGGCGAGTTTGATCCGCTGCCGGCGCTCTACCGCTGGCAGGAAGACGCCGTACTGGGCGACGATTTGCCGAGAAATCAGCCTGATGCCGTTGCGGACATTGCGTATGCAGCTAGCAATTTCAAAGCAAATCTGAGTCCCCCCGCCAGCCGCTCGCCGCGCAAGATCGGCTTGCCCGTGGTCAACAGGCTGCACAAGACCCTGACATTCCATGCCTGGTACCCCGGCTGCCCTATGGAAGAGGACGCCTACGACATCCCCAAGCCCAAGGACACCGAGGTGGTGGTGCCGACCTTGCTGTTTGTGCCCTGCCTGGGCTACGGCGCGGGTGGCTACCGCCTGGGCTATGGCGGCGGCTTTTACGACCGCACGCTGGCCACGTTGCAGCCCCGGCCCTTTACCGTGGGCCTGGGCTTTACCCATGGCTTTCTGGACGACTTCGAGCCCGAGGCCCACGATGTGCCGCTGGACGCCATCCTCAACGACAACGGGGTGGTTTGGCCGGTGTGATTGCTCGCCCCCCGACCGGGGGCAACACCTACGGACCAGCGGAGCCGGTTCCGTGGTGTCTGCTGGACTCTTGTTCTCAGCTGAGGTCGTCGATTTCGTCGGCGTCGGGGACTTCGCCGATGGTTTCGCGGGTGGCTTTGGCCTGGCTGCGCAGCCAGTCGATAAAGGCCTTGATCTCCGGGCGCTGGGCGCTGCGGGGGCCGACGATGAGCCAGTAGGCCATGGGGGATTCGATGCGGGTGCGGGGCAGGGGCTCGACCAAGTCGCCGCTGGCCAGGCTCTCGGCAATCAGGGGCAGGCGCGCCAGCACGATGCCCTGGCCGGTCAGCGCGGCCTGCACCATCTGGTAGGCGTAGTTGAAATACAGCCAGCGCTTGGCCTCGAACTTGGGCAGACCCTGGCTCTCCAGCCAGCGCCGCCAGGTCAGCCATTCGAGGTGCGTGCGGTGCGCGTCGCCAGCCTCGATCAGGGCAAAGCGCGCCAGGTCAGCCGGCTTCTTGATGGCGGCATTGCCTTTGAGCAGCCAGGGGCTGGCCACGGGCGTCAATTGTTCGCCAAACATGCGCACGGCCTGTGCGGGCATGCCCGCTGCGGGCCCGTAGCGCAGGGCTAGGTCGACGTCGGCCAAATCCAGATCGACTGATGTGTCGGTCGCATCAATCCGGATGTCGATGTCGGGGTGGTCGCGCTGGAAGGCCTCCATGCGCGGAATCAGCCACATCGAGGCAAACGAGGCAAATGTGGTGATGGAAACGCTTCTGCGCCCCAGGCTCTGGCGGACCTGGCGTACTGCCGAATCGATGCGTTCCAGCGAGGGAGCCACGGCACGCAGCAACAGGGCGCCCGCGCTGGTGAGCTCCACGGCCCGGGTGTGGCGCAGGAACAGGCTCAGGCCCACCTCTTCCTCGAGCGACTGGATCTGCCGGCTCACGGCGCTTTGGGTAAGGGCCAGTTCTTCGGCCGCCGCGCGGAAGTTGAGGTGGCGCGACACCGCCTCGAAGGACCGCAGGTTGCCCGCGCTGATCGGCCGGGTCCGGAGGTGGGTTTGTGAATGCAGCATGACAGGGCGCTCCTGGATTGATGCGAATTGGGTATCAATAGCCTAGCGCGATTTCATTGGACTGGCAAGGCTGCGCGGAGAATAGTTCAACCCTGTCCCACCTTCTTCGCAGGAGCCCATCATGAACCCGTCAACCGCCCATGCATCCAGCCGCAACGCAGGCAGTTTCAACCTAGCCGACGGCAAGGCCCTTACCCTGCGACCGGCGCGCGCGGGCGTGCTGCGGGTGAAGCAGGGGCGCGTGTGGGCCACCACCGAGGGCAGCTTGGGCGACCACGTGCTGGTCCCGGGCAGTTGCCTGCAGGTACCTGCCCGCTCTGCAGTTGTGATCGAGGCCTGGGCGCTGCCGGATGCAAGTGCCGTCCTGTTTGATTGGGAGCCCGCGCTGGGCCGGGCCGCAGCCAGCCAAACCCCGGCGGCCGAGCGCCAGGCGCTGGCTCAGGCCTTGGGCGATTTGCGCGCAGCTTTGGCTTTGGCCGGTGCTGCAGCAGGGCGTCTGGCGATCGGCGCCGTCCGCCTGGCCCTTTGTGCGTTGGCGCGCCCGGTCTTGAGCGCCTTGGCCTGAGCGGCCTTGAGGGCGGAGCCCAGGGCCAGGCGGGCCCAGTCTGCCATTTGGGCCGGTGATTCCATGGCTTCGTTGGGCGCGCTGTAGTAGCCCATGCTTTTGGCTTCGCCCTTTGCCATGTAGGTAAAGCGCTGGCAGCCCGCGCGCTCGAACGTGGCGCGATTGTCGTCGTCCGCCTTGAGCCAAAGGATTTCGCCGTGCCCCAGGTCAGCCACGATGGCGATGGTCAGGCCATCGATGCTGATGCCCCAGCCCCCAAACATGCGCCTGGCCACGCAGGGGCCGGCACTGCCCAGCAGTTCGCTGCAATAGTGGGCAAAGGCCTGGTTGATGCTTGGCATGTCGGCTCCGGGTCAATGGGCCTCAGCATAATGCAGACCATGGCCCGGCCCAAATCCTCCCAGCATGAAATCAAGCGCGACGCGATCCTGGACGTTGCAGCCAGTTGCTTTGCCCGCGCGAGCTACCCTGCCAGCAGCATGAGCGACATCGCCGCCGCCATGGGCACCTCGAAGGCGAGGCTCTACCACTACTACGACAGCAAGGACGCCATCCTCTACGACCTGCTGGACCGCTACACGCAGCAGCTGCTGGCCCTGATCGCCCAGGCCGAAGCCCGTGCCCAGCGGGGCAACCTGAGCGAGCGCGGGGCCCTGCACGAGCTGGTGCGCAGCTTTCTGGCCGAGTACGAAAGCTCGGCCACACGTCACAGCGCGCTGTTGCACGACACGCAGTTCCTGGGCGAAACCGAGCGCGAGCTGATCCTGGACCGCCAACGCGATGTGGTCGCCGCCGTAACCCGCTTTGTGGGCCGCGCCTACCCCGAGCGGGTGAACCCCGCTAACCAGACCGCCCTGACCATGATGCTGTTTGGCATGATCAACTGGACCTTCACTTGGCTGCGCCCCGGTGGGCCCATGAGCTACGCGCAATTTGCCGAAGAGGTGGTACAGACCCTGGAGCGCGGATTCGCCAGCGGCATGGCATAGGTCGGCACCTATAATTCCACTATCCGTAACGCATTACGATTAGGTAAATATCCATGAGCAAAGCCTTCGCTTCCCAGGCCGATCTGGTCGACAAGAAAATCACCTTTGAGCAGCTTAGCCAGCATTGCTGGGCCTACACCGCCGAAGGCGACCCCAACAGCGGCGTGATCATTGGTGAGCGATTCATCATGGTCAGCGATGCCACTGCCACGCCGGCGATGGCGCGCGACCTGATTGCCAAGATCCGCACCGTGAGTGACCTGCCGATCAAATACGTGCTGCTCACCCACTACCACGCGGTGCGCGTGCTCGGAGCCTACGCCTATGCTGCGGAAGGCGCTACTGAAATCATAGCAAGCGAAGGTACGCTCGAGCTCATCAAGGAGCGTGGCGCTCAGGACATGCAAAGCGAGATGGAGCGCTTTCCGCGTCTGTTCCGCGGTGCCGACACCGTGCCGGGCCTGACCTGGCCAACCATGGTGGTAGGTGGCGGCAACCCGGTCAAGGGCGAGGTGCCTGGCAAGCTGCGCATCAATCTGGGCGGCGTCGTGGTGCAGATCTGGCACCCGGGCCCCGGTCATACGCGTGGCGATACGATTGCCTGGGTGGAAGAAGAAAAGGTGCTGTTCAGCGGCGACCTGGTCGAATACGAAGCCGGCGTCTACACAGGTGACGCGCAGCTCGAAGAGTGGCCCGCCACGCTTGAAGCCCTGCGCGCGCTCAAGGCCGAGTTCATCGTGCCCGGCCGCGGCGAAGCCATGAAGGGCAATGCCAACGTGAACAAGGCGCTAGACTACACCCAGCGCTGGGTCAACACCCTGTTCAAGGCGGGCAAGGAAGCCGCCGCTGCCGGCATGGACCTCAAGGCCGCCATGGCCCACACCCGCAAGAGCATGGACCCGGTGTTTGGCCATGTGTTCATCTACGAGCACTGCCTGCCCTTTGATGTGAGCCGCGCCTACGACGAAGCCAAGGGCATCAAGAACCCGCGCATCTGGACGGCCGCGCGCGACCAGGAAATGTGGGCTGCACTGCAGGCCTGAGGCTCAGCCCTTTTGCGCTGCGAGCAGCCGGAGTGTGGCTTCGTAGTCCCGCAGCGTTTGCAATGCGCGGGCGCGCTGTTCGGGCGTGGTGCTGTTGTGGACTCTTGAAAAACTGGCGCAGGCCTCATGCCACTGCGCAGCCTGGTTGGCGCGGTAGCTCGGGTTGGGTGAGTTGATGCTGCGCTCCAGCAGGGCGCGCATCATTGGCTGCAGTTCGGCCGCTGCCGGTTTGTCTGCAGCGATTTTGCCCAAGGTCTGCACGATGTCAGATTGCCGGCGTAGGCGCTCTGTCTGCGCGGCCTGGCTGTCCCACACCGAGGCATCTACTGCGGCGGCAATTACCGCCACCTGTTCGCGCCCGAGCTTGCCATAGAGCAGCTCGCTGCGTTCCCTGGCTTGCTTGATGCGCTTGGTGCGCAGTTCGCTGGCGGGCAAGCTGCGCCACTCGCGTCCATAGGCTTCGTTGTTCTTGTCGTACTTGCGCTTTAAATGCGTTATCTGGTCGGGCACCAGGCTGCCGGCCAGCCAAAGCACGGCAGGCTCGGCCTGTGTGCTTGCGGCCATCAGCAGGGTGCGCGCTTCGTCGGCCAGGGCGCAGGCCTCGGCTTCACTGATGTCCTGACTGACCAGGGGCTGGAGCTTTTTCAGGAAGTCGGCATACAGCGGCAACTGGGTGCCGCGGTGCCATTTTTGCAGGGCGGCCAGCTCGTCGCGCGCCCGGGTGGATTGCTGACCGTTGAAGTCCACATAGCTATCCAGCCACCAGTAGACGAGGTCGTCGGCCTGGTTGTAGGCCAGCCGTGTCATGCTGCCGCAGCCTGCCAGCAGCGCACCCGTCAACAGGAGCCTGATAATCCGCAGGCAGCTGCCAACGCCGGGGCTGGACATTTTGAAAGGCAGGAACATGAATAATCTCAGTATCGTCATCATGGCCGCGGGCAAGGGCACCCGCATGAAATCGGCGCTGCCCAAAGTGTTGCACAAGCTGGCCGGCCGTGCGCTGCTCGGCCACGTCATGGCCGCGGCATCTGCCTTGAAGCCGGACTCGGTGATCCTGGTGACGGGCCATGGTGCCGCCGAAGTTGAAACGGCCGCGCAGGCCATGGCACCGGCAGACAGTGGGTTCGATCTGAAATTCGTGCGCCAGGAGCCCCAGCTCGGCACGGGCCACGCGGTACAACAGGCTGTGCCTTTTCTGCCCGATGAGGGTACAACCCTCATCCTCAATGGGGACGTGCCCCTGATTGAACCCGCAAGCTTGCAGGCGTTGCTCGCGGCCAGCCAGACCGGGCACCCGGTCCTGCTCACGGTGGAGTTCCCCGACCCGACCGGTTACGGGCGCATCCTGCGCAGTGGCGAGGCGGTCCAAGCCATCGTCGAACACAAGGACGCCTCGCCCGTGCAACGCCAGATCACCGAGTGCTACAGCGGCATCATGGCGGCACCCACGGCCCAGCTCAAACGCTGGCTGGCACGGCTGACCAATGACAACAGCCAGGGCGAGTATTACCTGACCGATGTGGTGGCCCAGGCCGTGCAGGATGGAGTACAGGTATTGGCCCACAAGATTGCCGACACCGTCCAGGTGGATGGCGTCAACAGCCCGATCCAGTTGGCCGCGCTCGAGCGCGCCTTCCAGATGCGCCATGCGCTGGCATTGATGGAGCAGGGCGTGCGCCTGGCCGACCCCGCGCGCCTCGATGTGCGCGGAAGCCTCGCCTGCGGACAGGATGTGTCGATTGACGTGAACTGCGTCTTCGAGGGCAGCGTCTCGCTGGGCGAGGGCGTCCGCATCGGCGCCAATTGCGTGATTGCCAATGCCCGCATTGCCGCGGGTGCCGTGATCCACCCCTTTACCCATATCGACGGGGAAAAGCTGGGCGTGGAAGTGGGCGCGGGTGCGCTGGTGGGCCCTTTCGCCCGCCTGCGGCCTGGGGCGGTGCTCGGCGAGGAGGTGCATATCGGCAATTTCGTCGAGGTGAAAAACGCCACCCTGGCCAAGGGGGCCAAGGCCAACCACCTGGCATATCTCGGCGATGCCGCGGTCGGTGAGCGGGTCAATTACGGCGCGGGCAGCATCACCGCCAATTACGACGGCGCCAACAAGCACCGCACCGTGATCGAGGCCAATGTCCATGTGGGCAGCAACTGCGTGCTAGTGGCGCCCGTGACGATTGGCGCCGGCGCCACCGTGGGAGCGGGCAGTGTGGTAGCCAAGGATGTGCCGCCCGGCCGGCTCGCGGTGGCCCGGGCGCGCCAGGTCAACATGGCCAACTGGCAGCGGCCGGAAAAGAAGTTGCTTTAGCCCGCTACCAAAAACGTAGCAGGCTACGAAGGGTTTACGCCGGTCAGTGGCACATAAGGCTCAAATTTGCTGCGCCGCAGGCTGAAAAACGCCTTCACGTTGCGCACATTGGCGTCGCTGGTGAACAGGCGCTGCGCCAGCGCGAGGTAGCTGGGCATGTCGCGTGCGAACACCACCAGCACGAAGTCCGGCCCCGGCGAAACCCGGTAGCACTGCTGGACGGCCGCGTCTTGCGCGACACGCTGCTCGAAGGCGGCCTGTCGTTCGTCACCCTGTTGATCCAGTGTGACTTCGACGATGGCGGTGAGGCCCCAGCCCAGAATCGGAGTCAGCCGGTCTGCACTGAGCAAGGCAATCTGCCGTTCAATCACGCCGGACTGTACCAGGCGCCCGACGCGGCGCAGGCAGGTTGGCGGCGAAACGTGAACTTTTGCCGCCAAAGCCTGGTTGCTTTGGGCCGCATCCTGCTGGAGCTCATGAAGAATGCGCATATCCGTTGCATCTATAGCGATTTGTTCCATAAAAATAATTATATTGGAATAAAAATACCTTAATTACATTGTATGAAATTTAAATTCAAATTGGTTAACTATTAGATTGGTAATTTTTTTGAGCTAACCCTACAGTCAGCCTATCCACTTCGAAAGGCTTCTATGTGTGGCATCGTCGGCGCCGTCAGCACCCGCAATATCGTCCCCATTCTTGTGCAGGGCCTGCAGCGGCTTGAATACCGGGGCTATGACTCCTGCGGCGTGGCCGTGAACGCGGGCGGGCTGAGGCGTGCGCGCACCACCAGCCGCGTAGCCGAGTTGCAGGCCCAGTTTGATGCCGACCTCGCCGCCGGCAAGCCCTTTGAAGGCCACACCGGAATCGCCCATACGCGCTGGGCCACCCACGGCGTGCCCGCAATCCGCAACGCCCACCCCCATTTCAGCGCGGGGCCGCAGGCTGTGCCTGAGTCCACCCTGACGGGAACCGACAGCGCCACGCCACGTGCGCCGCGCGTGGGCCTGGTGCACAACGGCATCATCGAGAACCACGACAGCCTGCGCCGCAAGCTGGAGCGCCTGGGCTACGAATTCCGCAGCCAGACCGATACCGAAGTCATCGCCCATCTGGTCGACTCACTCTACAACGGCGACCTGCTCGACGCTGTCAAATCGGCTGTGGGCCTACTGCAAGGTGCCTACGCCCTGGCCGTGATCCACAAGGATGAGCCCTATCGCATGATCGGCGCGCGCGCTGGCTCGCCCCTAATTCTTGGCGTCGGGCAGGCGGCGGACCCGGCCGGCCCCTCGGAAACCTTCCTGGCCAGCGATGCGATGGCCCTGGCCGGGGTGACCGACCAGATTGTCTATCTGGACGAAGGCGATATCGTTGATGTGCAACTGGGCAAATACTGGGTGCAAAACGCGGCCGGCAAAGCTGTGCAGCGCCCCGTCAAGACCGTGTTCGCCCACAGCGGCGCTGCCGAACTCGGGCCCTACCGCCACTACATGCAAAAGGAAATCTTCGAGCAGCCCCGCGCGATTGGCGACACGCTTGAAGGCGTGGTCGGCATCTCGCCCGAGCTGTTTGGCGATGGCGCTTTCAGTGTGTTCAAGGCAATTGACAAGGTGCTCATCCTGGCCTGCGGCACCAGCTATTACAGCGGCAGCGTGGCCAAATACTGGCTCGAGGCAATTGCCGGCATTCCTTGCAGCGTGGAGATTGCCAGCGAGTACCGCTACCGCGAATCCGTGCCCGACCCCAGGACCCTGGTGGTCACCATCACCCAGAGCGGCGAAACGGCCGATACCCTGGCTGCACTCAAGCATGCGCGCAGCCTGGGTATGGAGCAGACGCTGACCATCTGCAATGTGTCGACCAGCGCCATGGTGCGCGAATGCAAGCTTGCATACGTGACCCGCGCCGGCGTCGAAATCGGTGTGGCCTCGACCAAGGCTTTCACCACCCAGCTGGCCGGCCTCTACCTGCTCACGCTGGCGTTGGCCCAGGTCATGGGCCGGCTGACCGACGAAGCGGAAGCCGCCGCGCTCACGGAAATGCGCCATCTTCCCGTGGCATTGCAGTCCGTGCTGGCGCTGGAGCCGCAGATCATGGCCTGGGCCGACGACTTTGCCAAAAAGGAAAACGCACTATTCCTTGGCCGCGGGCTGCATTACCCGATTGCACTGGAAGGTGCTCTCAAGCTCAAGGAGATCACCTATATCCACGCCGAAGCCTATGCGGCCGGCGAGCTCAAGCACGGCCCGCTGGCCCTGGTGACCAGCGATATGCCGGTCGTCACTGTGGCCCCCAACGACGCGCTGCTCGAAAAGCTCAAGAGCAACATGCAGGAAGTGCGCGCGCGCGGCGGTGTGCTGTATGTGCTTGCAGATGCCGACACCCATATCGTGAGCGAAGAGGGAATCCACGTTATCCGCATGCCCGAACACTACGGTGCGCTCTCTCCCATCCTGCATGTGGTGCCCCTGCAATTGCTCGCGTATCACACGGCCTGTGCACGCGGAGCGGACGTGGACAAGCCGCGCAATCTGGCCAAGAGTGTTACCGTTGAGTGAGGGGGCAACTGTGCTTCTTGACGAGAAAGTCCGTCCGGAACGCGAAAGTCCGTCCGATCAAAATTGACATCAAGTAAGCAAACACTTCTATCCAAGGCATTGATTTGTCTGCCTCTGGCCGTCACAGTTTTGTGGACGTCCAGCGCGTTTGCGGCTCCCGAAAACAGCCCATGTTCCGAACTCTCGCGCTATATCCCCGGCGACAAAAAATCAGTGCTCCCAGACCCGTCAAGGAAGTTGACGGAGGCAGAACTGCGGCTGCTCGACAAGTCCAAGATTGAACTGCTCGCAGCGACGGACTATCAAAAAGGTGCCTTCGTGGTTGATGCCGACAACGACGGAAAGGAAGACCTCTTTGCCTGGAACATTCAAGGCAGTGGCCGCTATGTCTCTGCAGAAGTGTTCGACTTCTCTGCATCCAAGGCCGGGGACATTGAACTAGCCCCCAAAGCATCGCTTGACCTGGGTGTTCTTGAGGATCCCCGTTTCGTCAGGTTCCAGAGAAGCAACTACCTGGTTTCCACAAACACGGGGGATTCAGACGGCATCCAGGTCGACCGCCTGGTCAAAACGCCTGACGGCAAGTATGAGCAGCACACTGTTTGCGTGATGCAGACGGTGGTCAAGCCCGAGACCAGCTGCCGGCATCCAGCCTGTCTGAAACTCAAGGACATCATCCAGGACCCAAAAACAACTGGATCATTCGTCAATGTGGAGTGGCCCCACAAATACTTCGGTCCTGCGGGCCTTGAAGTCTATTTCTCCCCGGATTGGAGTACCGGCGACTTCGACAACACCGGCAAGCCAACCGCCCTATGGCGCATTGGCAGACTGAACTACATCCACCAGGATGTCTACTGGACCTGGTTGGGTCAAGGCGATGCGGCACCGCAAGTGGATCCAAAGATACGGCCATTGTCAGAAGGCCAAACCGCGCGGAACGTATTACCTGGAACGGAACATGATCGCCTGAGGCGAACACTGGCCCAACAGAGTGAAGTGCTAAGCACTGCCTTGCACAGGCCAGTCTCGTTGCCGAACGAGGGGCAGTTCTTCCTGTTCAAGGCCAATGAGAACAGAACCTACTGGGCCTGGGACTTCGGCGAACCCCCTTACGGGGAAGAGATTCATATTGCCTATACCAACGCAAGAAAGTCCGACTACATAGGGACGGTTCGCGTCAAGCGAAGTCCTGGCCTGACGCCTTGCACCTCGAAATGCAGTACTCCGCTGGATCAATAGCGGCGCTGGCCGGATCTTGCAGGTTTAGCAATTGCCATTGCCATTGGCATTAGACGCAATCCAAACAAGAGAACTTTGGATTCAATTTCATCATAGAGCGGTCAAATTGGCGAAGGACCGGAGTCGACCCAAAGCCGTCCTAGGAATGCCTCAAATCAGTGCCGCAGAGCGGTCATTGCGTCCGGTGGGCGATAAACCCCCCGATGGCCACGTCAAACTGCTCCATGTGTGGCCGGTCAAACTGCTCCAGGCAGGACGAGCGGATTATG
>Ga0007834_1000225_pt1 | contig 19025 bp, 18 predicted proteins | sample CryBogCBE06Nov07_FD_71233 | JGI IMG/M metagenome (GOLD analysis project Ga0007834, IMG submission 71233) | Freshwater microbial communities from Crystal Bog, Wisconsin, USA - CBE06Nov07 | ecosystem: Environmental > Aquatic > Freshwater > Lake | place: Crystal Bog, Wisconsin, USA | collected...
TCCCGCAAAATGGACTGGAAATCGCTGTCAACCTGCATGAAATCGGCGTTTTCAGCTATCAAATCCGTAGCGCTGAGCTGCCGCGCGTGGGCCAGCTTGCGCAAGAGCCGGGCCTCGGCCCCACCCATGCGCCAGCTCTCGCCATTGAGGAACACGAATTTGCCATCGACCAGCATACGGCTCGCACGAGCCAGGCGCAGGGCCTTGATGCGCCGTGGCACACGCCCCGCCTCGAACCAGACATTGGCCTTGGGTTCGGTCAGCGCCTCGCCCAGCAACTGGCGCAAAAGGCCTTTGTCCTTGAGGGCCTTGCGCAAGGCCTTTTCGGCAAAGGCAGACAGCTCGGGGGGCATGGAAGCTGGCTGGTCGGTCGCGTTCTGGTGGGGGTCAGCGTAGAGCCTTGCAGTGTCTATTTCGGCCGCATCGGCCACCTCATCCGCCAGGCGCGTGAGCAGTTCGCGCGCCATCTCGGCCGCACTCGGAGCACGAAAGCCCACGGAATAAGTCTGGCAGTCGCCGCCCATTGCAACGCCTTCGTGGGCCCAGCGCGGCGGCAAATAAAGCATGTCACCGGGCTCGAGCAAGAGCTCGATGGTGGGCTCGAAGTTCTGCAGGATCTTGAGCGGCACGCCCTCGCGCAGCGTCAGGTCCGTCTGCGGCCCGATGCGCCAGCGCCGGCGGCCCTGGGCCTGCAGCAGGAACACGTCGTAGCTGTCAAAGTGCGGGCCGACGCCACCGCCATCGCTGGCGTAACTGATCATCAGATCATCCAGTCGGGCATCGGGCACAAAGCGGAAATTCTGCAGCAGGGCGTGCACGGCGTCGTGGTGCAGGTCCACGCCCTGCACCAGCAGGGTCCAGAGCTTGCGCTGGACTGGCGGCAGTTCCCCTTGCGCAAACGGGCCGCTTTGCATGCTCCAGCGCTCTTTTCCGCGCGCCTGCTTGCACTCGACCAGGCGTGATTCCACGCCCTCCTGCCCGGCCAGCGCAAACAATTCACTGCGCGAAAGCAGGGGCGCGAAGCCGGGAATGGCCTGACGCACCAGCAACGGCGCCTTCTGCCAGTGGCGGCGCATGAATTGCTGCGGGCTGAGCCCAGCAAGCAGGGCCAGGGGCTTTTTGGTGTTCATGGGACAATTCTGCCCTATGAATGAAGCCATCCCCCATATCAAGGAACAATGCGTGGTCGCCCTGACCTGGACGCTCAAGGACACGCTGGGCGAGGTGCTCGACGAACTGGACGACCCGGTGGAGTTCATGGTGGGCGGAACCGACCTGCTGCCCAAGATGGAGCAGGCGCTGCAAGGCCACGCGGTGAATGACCGCATCAACCTCCACCTGGAACCGCAGGACGCCTTTGGCGACTACATCGAGCAGCTCGTCTTTCTGGAGCCGCGCCACCTCTTCCCGGCCGAACTGCAGGAAGGCATGAGCTACGAAGGCCTGCCTCCGGGCTGCAACCTGGATGCGCCCAAGAACCTGCTCTATACCGTCACCGAAATCTACCCCGAGCACGTGGTGCTCGACGGCAACCACCCGCTGGCGGGCATCGCGCTGCGTGTCGGGCTGACGGTGCGCGGCATCCGTGATGCAACCGAAGAAGAAGTCGGCAAGGGCAGCGCCGGCACCGGCTTTTTCAAGCTCTGAGCACAGGCTGCTCAGCTCAAAATGTCGAGGACAGGGCAGGGCTCTGCCCTGGTCTGTCCCGCGAAGCTTTAAGTTTTTCCCGTAGACCCGTACCCGCCTTCGCCGCGCGCGCTGGGCGGAAATTCACTCACCACATTGAACTGCGCCTGAACCACCGGCACGATGACCAATTGCGCCAGCCGCTCCATCGGTTCAAGGGTGAAAGCCACATCGGAGCGGTTCCAGGCGCTGACCATGAGTTGGCCCTGGTAGTCGCTGTCGATCAGGCCCACCAGATTGCCCAGCACGATGCCATGCTTGTGGCCCAGGCCCGAGCGCGGCAGGATGAGCGCCGCATAACCCGGGTCTTTGAGCCAGACGGCAATGCCGGTGGGCACCAGTTGCCATGCATTGGGGGCCAGGGCGAGCGGCGCGTCCAGGCAGGCCCGCAGGTCGAGGCCTGCGCTGCCAGGGGTGGCGTAGGCAGGCAGGTTGCTGGCCAGTCGCTGGTCGAGAATTTTGACGTCGATTTTCATTTTTCAGTTTTTTGGGCTGGCAGCCCGCATGCGCTGGCCGATCTCCGCTATCAAATTGCGAGCGAGTGACAGCTTGGAGGCATGAGGCAGTTCCTTGGTGCCATGCGCATCCACCAGCAGGAGGGCGTTGTCGTCCTTGCCAAAGGTGGCCGGGCCGATATTGCCCACCAGCAGGGGCACGCCTTTGCGTTCGCGCTTGGCCTGGGCGTTTTCCAGCAGGTCGTGGCTTTCGGCGGCAAAGCCTACGCAAAAGAGTGCACCTGCGCGGGCCCGCACACTTTGCGCCACACCGGCCAGGATGTCAGGGTTCTCGGTGAAAGCCAGGCTGGGCGCGGTGCCGGAGCCATCCTTCTTGATCTTGCGGGTGGCGGCGCTGGCGGGCCGCCAGTCGGCTACAGCCGCGGTTGCTATGAAAATAGTAGCTAGCGATGCATGTTTTTCAACGGCTTCGAGCATGTTGACCGCAGATTTCACATCCACACGCGCCACACCGCGCGGCGTGGGCAGATGCACCGGCCCGGCAATCAAGGTGACTTGGGCACCGGCTTCCCGCGCGGCACGGGCGATGGCAAATCCCATCTTGCCGCTGGACAAATTGGTAATGCCACGCACTGGGTCAATGGCCTCATAGGTCGGCCCCGCTGTCACCAGCAGTTGCTGGCCTGCCAACGGCTTGGGCGCAAAGAAGGCGATGATGTCTTCGAGCAGCTCCTGGGGCTCGAGCATGCGGCCGTCGCCCGTTTCGCCGCAGGCTTGCTCACCATTGCCCACGCCAAACAGCGTGGCGCCGTCTGCCTGCAACTGGGCCATGTTGCGCTGGGTGGCCGGGTGTTGCCACATCTCGCGGTTCATGGCGGGTGCCAGCAGCAGGGGCACCTTATCGATCGGGCGGGCCAGGCAGAGCAGGCTGAGCAGGTCGTCGGCGCGCCCATGCAATAGTTTGGCCATGAAATCGGCGCTGGCGGGCGCAATCAGCACCGCGTCGGCCTCGCGGCTGAGGTTGATATGCGGCATGTTGTTGGGCTCGCGCGCATCCCACTGCGAGCCATAGACGCTGCGCCCGCTGAGCGCCTGCATGGTGACCGGGGTGATGAACTGCTCGGCCGCCTGGGTCATCACCACCTGCACCGTGGCACCCTCCTTGATGAGCGCCCGGCACAGCTCCGCTGCCTTGTAGCAGGCAATGCCGCCAGACAGGCCGAGCACGATGTGTTTGCCTTGGAGTTCATTCATGAGCGAAATGTAGCAGCCCGGGCCGGGGCGCGGGACGGGGCCACCCGTATAATCGGAATTTCCCACCGGGCAAAGCTCAACCCTTTGCTTCTGACATGACCAAATTTGTCTTCGTCACTGGCGGTGTGGTGTCCTCCCTGGGCAAGGGAATCGCCTCTGCCTCTCTCGCCGCGATCCTGGAATCGCGGGGCCTCAAAGTCACCCTCATCAAGCTTGATCCCTACATCAATGTCGACCCCGGCACGATGTCGCCGTTCCAGCATGGCGAGGTATTTGTCACCGACGATGGCGCTGAAACCGACCTGGATCTGGGCCATTACGAGCGTTTCATTGAAACGCGCATGCGCAAGACCAACAACTTCACCACAGGTCGCATCTACCAGTCCGTGCTAGAGAAGGAACGCCGGGGCGATTACCTCGGCAAAACGGTTCAGGTCATCCCGCACGTAACCAATGAAATCCAGGACTACATCAAGCGCGGTGCAGGCATCGACACCGATCATGCGGTTGATGTGGCCATCGTCGAAATTGGCGGCACGGTGGGCGACATTGAGTCGCTGCCCTTCCTGGAAGCCGCACGCCAGATGAGCCTGCGCATGGGTGCCAACCAGACGGCCTTTGTGCACCTGACCTATGTGCCCTGGATCAAGGCCGCTGGTGAACTCAAGACCAAGCCGACCCAGCACACCGTGCAAAAGTTGCGCGAGATCGGTATCTCGGCCGACGCCCTGCTATGCCGCGCGGACCGCAAGATCCCCGAGGACGAACGCGCCAAAATATCCCTGTTCACCAACGTGCCGGAATGGGGCGTGATCTCCATGTGGGATGTCGACACCATCTACAAGGTTCCGCGGATGCTGCACGAGCAGGGCCTGGACGGCTTGATCTGCGACAAGCTTCGCCTGAACACGCCGCCGGCCAACCTCAAGCGCTGGGACGACCTGGTCTTCGAAACAGAGCACCCGCAGTCCGAAGTCAACATCGCCATGGTGGGCAAGTATGTGGACTTGTCCGACAGCTACAAGTCGCTCAACGAGGCTCTGCGCCACGCCGGCATGAAGAACCATGCCAAGGTGAAGATCGACTACATCGACTCCGAAACCATCACGCCCGAGACGGTGCAGCAACTCGCCAGATTCGATGCCATTCTTGTGCCCGGAGGCTTTGGCAAGCGCGGCATCGAAGGCAAGATCGCCGCCGCGCGTTTTGCGCGGGAAAACAAGGTTCCCTACCTCGGCATCTGCCTGGGTATGCAGGTAGCCACCATCGAATTCGCACGCCATGTGGCGGGTCTCAAGGACGCCAACAGCACCGAATTCGAACCGGCCTCGCCGCACCCGGTAATCGCCCTCATCACCGAATGGAAAGACGCCGACGGCAGCATCAAGAAGCGCGATGAGCACTCCGATCTGGGGGGCACTATGCGCCTGGGCGCGCAAAGCTCCGATGTAGCCAAGGGCACGCTGGCGCACAGCATTTACGGCGATGTGGTAACCGAACGCCACCGCCACCGCTACGAGGCCAATGTGAACTACCTGGACACCCTGCGCAAGGCCGGGCTGGTGATTTCAGCGCTCACCCAGCGCGAGCAACTCACTGAAATCGTGGAATTGCCCAAGGTCGTCCACCCCTGGTTTGTCGGCGTGCAGTTTCACCCGGAGTTCAAGTCGACACCCTGGAACGGGCATCCGCTGTTCAACGCCTATGTCAAGGCCGCGCTGGATCACCAGGCGGAAGGCAAGAGCCTGAAAGCCGTCGCGTGAAACTGTGCCATTTCGAGGTCGGCCTGGACCAACCCTTCTTCCTGATTGCCGGGCCCTGCGTCGTGGAGTCCGAGCAATTGCAGATGGACACCGCCGGCGCGCTCAAGGAAATCACTGCGTCCTTGGGCATCCCCTTTATCTTCAAGAGTAGCTATGACAAAGCCAACCGCTCCAGCGGCACCAGCTTTCGTGGGCCCGGCATGGACAGGGGCCTGGAGATTCTGGCCAAGGTCAAACGCGCGCTGCAAGTCCCTATCCTGACCGACGTGCACAGCGAAGCGCATATTGCGCAAGTGAGCCAGGTCGTGGATGTATTGCAGACCCCGGCCTTCCTGTGCCGCCAGACCGACTTCATCTACGCCGTGGCCCAGAGCGGCCTGCCGGTGAACATCAAGAAGGGCCAGTTTCTGGCTCCCTGGGACATGAAGAACGTAATCGAAAAGGCCCGTGCCGCAGCGCGCGAAAAGGGCCTGGGTGAAGACCGATTCATGGCCTGCGAGCGCGGCGTGAGCTTTGGCTACAACAACCTGGTGGCCGACATGACCAGCCTGGCCGAGATGCGCAACACCGGCGCCCCTGTGGTGTTTGACGTCACCCATTCCGTGCAGAAGCCCGGTGGCCTGGGCAGCGCCAGTGGAGGCGCGCGCGAGATGGTGCCCGTGCTGGCCCGCGCAGGCGTGGCTGCGGGCGTCGCCGGCCTGTTCATGGAAACCCACCCCGACCCGAATAGCGCCCTGAGCGACGGGCCCAACGCCGTGCCACTGGAACACATGAAGGCGCTGCTGGAGAGCCTTGTCGAGCTCGATACGGTGACCAAGAAACACGGCTGGCTTGAAAGGCATTTTGACGCCTGAACGAGGCAACCGATCCCCTGAAATTGAAACCCTGAAAGAAACATCATGAGCGCAATTGTTGACATCGTAGGCCGCGAAATACTGGACAGCCGCGGCAACCCCACCGTCGAATGCGACGTGTTGCTCGAGTCCGGCACCATGGGCCGTGCGGCCGTTCCCTCTGGCGCATCGACGGGCTCGCGCGAAGCCATCGAGCTGCGAGACGGCGACAAGAAGCGCTATGGCGGCAAAGGTGTCCTCAAGGCCGTCGAACACATCAACACCGAGATTTCCGAAGCGGTGCTGGGGCTCGACGCCTCAGAGCAGGCCTTTCTCGACAAGACCCTGATCGATCTCGATGGCACCGACAACAAGGGCCGCCTCGGAGCCAACGCCATCCTCGCCGTCAGCATGGCCGTGGCCCGCGCCGCCGCCGAAGAGGCCGGATTGCCGCTCTACCGCTACTTTGGTGGCATGGGCGGCATGCAGCTGCCCGTGCCTATGATGAATGTGGTCAATGGAGGTGCACACGCCAACAACAATCTCGACCTGCAGGAGTTCATGATCATCCCGGTGGGTGCGCCGAGTTTCCGTGAGGCCCTGCGCTATGGCGCCGAGGTGTTCCACGCCCTCAAGCAGATCCTGCACGACAAGGGCATGAGCGTTGCCGTGGGCGATGAAGGTGGTTTTGCGCCCAATGTGCCCAACCACGAGGCTGCCATCCAGATGATTCTGGAGGCCATCTCGGCAGCGGGCTACACCGCCGGCGAGCAGATCGCCCTGGGCCTGGATTGCGCGGCCAGCGAGTTCTACAAGGATGGCAAGTACCACCTCGAGAGCGAAGGCCTGACGCTCAGCAGCGAAGAGTGGACCAATGTCATGGCCACCTGGGTGGAAAAATACCCCATCATCAGCATCGAAGACGGCATGGCCGAAGGCGACTGGGATGGCTGGAAGCACCTGACTGAGCGCCTGGGCAAGAAGGTGCAGATCGTGGGCGATGACCTGTTCGTCACCAACACGAAAATCTTCAAGGAAGGCATCGACAAGGGCATAGCCAATTCGATCCTCATCAAGATCAACCAGATCGGCACCCTGACCGAAACCTTTGCCGCCATCGAGATGGCCAAGCGCGCGGGCTACACCGCCGTGATCAGCCACCGCAGTGGCGAGACCGAAGACTCCACCATTGCCGATATCGCCGTGGGCACCAATGCGGGCCAGATCAAGACCGGTTCGCTCAGCCGCTCCGACCGGATGGCCAAATACAACCAGTTGCTGCGCATCGAGGAAGACCTGGGCGATGTGGCCAGCTACCCGGGCAAGGCTGCCTTCTACTCCATCCGCTGAGATGGAAACACGCTGAAGGCCCATGGCCAAACGCCTTGTTACCGCCATCCTGCTGATCCTGTTGCTGGTGCTGCAGGGCCAGTTGTGGCTGGGGCGGGGCAGCATCCCCAATGTGAACCAGCTCCAGCAGAAGCTGGACACGCAAAAGGCGAGCAATATCCAAGCCAAGGCCGCCAATGAGCGTCTGACGTCTGAAGTCAGCGACCTCAGGGAAGGCGTCGACACGGTCGAGCAAAAAGCCCGCATGGAGTTGGGCATGGTCAAGCAAGGTGAAATTTACGTGCAGATCGCCAAGTGACGGTGCGCGGGTGAAAATCGCCATTACCGGCGCAGCACACACCGGCAAAACCCGCCTTGTGCACGAGCTTGCGCAAGCGCTGCGCGCGCGCGGACACACCGTGCAGACCATTTCCCCGCAGCACGATGAAGATCCGGCCCCGCTGTCCGATGCGTCTGGCGCAGCCTTTGTCCTTGTCGACGGAACCTCCTTGCTTAGCGCGGTTCGCTGTGATGGGCACTTCGCAGACGCGTCGCGTTACGCATTGGCACTGGCGCAGCAGCGCAGCTACGACATGACTTTGCTGACGGGACTGGATATCCCCTGGCTGACGGATGACCCCGACCGCAACCAACAAGGCCAGCGTGAAGCAAGCGACAACCTGTTGCGCGGCGCTCTGGAACGCGCCGGCCTGCCCTACCGCGTCATCTATGGGCTGGGCGACAGCCGCTGGCAAGGCGCACTATCCATCGTCGACGCGATCGTGCCGGCAAGCCAAAGCGCTATGAATTCGATAGCTGGCAGCGCTGATTTCGCAAGGCCTTGGGCCTGGTTTTGTGACAAGTGTAGCGACCCGCATTGCGAACACCGGCTGTTCAGCAGCCGGTTGCAGGCCGAGGCTGGCGACCCGGCTACTGCAGGGCCGCGCTCGGCGGAATCTGCGAACCGCTGGCGATGAATATCTGGGCGGCGTCCACCGCGTCGTAGCGGTATTGCCTGCCGCAAAAATCGCACCCCACCTCGATATCGGCGCGCTCGGCCAGAATGCTCTCGGCCTCTTCGCGGCCCAGCGAGCGGATCATGCCGCTCACACGCTCGCGGCTGCAGGTACAGGCAAAGTGCGGGCCGTTGCCCTGCACGGTATCTCCTGCCTGCGTGGCCTGCTGGGGCTCGTGGCGCAACAGCTTTTCTTCCCAGAACAGGCGATGCAGCACTTCAAGCGACGGCAAGCCGAGCAGTTCGCCGGGCGTGATGCTGCGCGCCAGGATCGAAATGCGGTTGAAGTCCTCGCTCTTGCCGATGCCCTCCTCCGTGGAGCCGATGTTCTTTTCGCCCTCGGTCGGCAAGCGCTGGATCAGGATTCCGGCGGCGGCTTCATCGTTGGCTGTCAGCACAAGGCAGGTATCAAGTTGTTCGGACTGCAGCATGTAGTGCTCCAGCACCTCCTGCAGGGACTCGATTGGCTGGCGCGCATCGTCAAACAGGGGGACAATGCCCTGGTAGGCCTGCTGCCCGGGCATGCGCTCGCGGGGGTCGAGCGTGATGGCGCAACGGCCTTCGTTGTGCACGTTGACCATGGCCGAAAGCTTCGCCCCTTCAGGTACCTGACCTACCAAGGTGGCCGTGCAGCGGAAACCCAGACTGGCCTGCGCTTCGGCCACGGCCAGCTTGACCGGTCCGTCGCCCATGATCTGCAGGATAAGCGCCCCATTAAACTTGATATTGCTCTGCATCAGCATACTGGCTGCCGCCATCTCGCCGAGCAACTGGCGCACCGGCTGCGGATAGGCCCCCGCAGTGTTGGCGGCACGGCGCAGCAGCACTTCCTGCCAGCTGCCCGTCAGGCGCACAATTGCGCCGCGGACGGGCAGGCCTTCAAACAGGAAGCGATGCAATTCAGAAACTTGCGCTGGAACAGTCTGCGCCATCAGGCCAGCTTCTTCAGGCCCGCGCGGAACTGCCGCGCGTTGTCGACGTAATGCCGGGCAATGCCGCGCAAGCCCTCGATCTGATCGGCCGAGAGCGCGCGCACCGCCTTGGCGGGTGAGCCCAGGATCATGCTGCCGTCGGGGAATTCCTTGCCCTCGGTCACCAGGGAACCTGCACCCACAAGGCAGTTCTTGCCGATCTTTGCGCCGTTTAGCACGATTGCACCGATGCCGATGAGCGACTCGTCGCCAATGGTGCAGCCATGCAGCATGACCTTGTGGCCCACCGATACATTGTTGCCAATGCGCAGGGGCTTGCCGGGGTCGGCATGCAGCACGCTGCCGTCCTGGATGTTGCTGCCATCGCCGATGTGGATGGATTCGCTGTCGCCGCGCACCACGGTGCCAAACCAGACGCTGGCATTCACACCCATGGCCACGTCGCCGATCACCTGGGCGCTGTCGGCCACCCAGGCTCCCGCCGAGAGCTGCGGGGTTTTGTCGTCGAGAGAGTAAGTGGCCATGCCCGTCCTTGTGGTTCCTGCGGAAGCAGAGCACATTTTAAGTGCTGGGCCAGCCCGTCCCTACAATGGGGGCATGGAATTGCGCCAGGCCGCGCTCGCAGCGCTCCAAATCCCCGACCCGCAGGAAAAAGTGGCTGCAAGCCTTGATTTATGGGCGTGTCATGCTATTTATTCAATAGCAAACCACGATCTCGTTGCCAATGGCCCATTGCCTGGCCAGCCACCCCGGCCCGAACTACGCTCGCATCTGGACGTGCCCAAGCGATCCCCGTTCACGCGCGAAGGCCTTGCCGCCCTGCTGCACGCCGTGACCCACATCGAGTTCAACGCCATCAACCTGGCGCTGGATGCCGTATGGCGCTTTTCCGGCATGCCACAGGCCTACTACTTCGACTGGCTGTGCGTGGCGGCCGAAGAAGCGACGCATTTCAGCCTGCTGGGCGCCCATCTGCAAAGCATGGGCTTCGCCTATGGTGACTTCCCGGCCCATACCGGCCTGTGGGACATGACACACAAGACCCGCCACGACGTCACCGCCCGCATGGCCCTGGTGCCGCGCACGCTCGAAGCGCGCGGGCTCGACGCCAAGCCACCCATGCAGGCCAAGCTGCGCCGCGTGGGCAGCCCCGAGGCCCTGCGCGCCGTGGATATTCTCGATGTGATCCTGCGCGATGAAATCGGCCATGTGGCGATTGGCAACTATTGGTACCGCTGGCTTTGCGAGCGCGACGGGCTTGAACCCGTGGCGCACTACGCATTGCTGACCGAGCGCTACGAGGCGCCGCGCTTGCGTGCGCCCTTTAACGAAGCCGACCGGCGGCGCGCGGGGTTCAGCGAGGAGGAACTCGCTGCGCTGACGGGCGCTGCTGCGGGGGCTCAGGCGTCGCGCACGTCAGCCACCGGCTCCTTGCCAAAATCGGGCCGATCAAGATAGGCCAGCACCTTGCAGGCAGCTTCCTGCGGACTCCACAATTTGCCGCCCTCTTTCAGCGCGATGAAGTTGCGGCCATCGGGAAATTGGCTCAGGTCGGCGCTGCGCAGCTGGATCTGCATATCGGTGTCGATCACCCCCGGGGCGAGGGAGCAGATGCGCGCGCCATGGAGTTTGCGAGCTTCGTCCAGCGCCACAGCCCGGCTGAAATGGTCCATGCCCGCCTTGGCCGCGCAATAGGCCGCACTGCCCGCCATGGCACGCCGCCCCAGGCCCGAAGAAATGTTGAGGATGCGCCTTGGAATGGCCCAGCCCTCGGTCGCGCGCAGAAAGGCCGCGCAGATCAGCACCGGCGCTTCCAAGCCCACGCGCAAGGCATTGGCGAGATCGCCATCAGCGCTGTATTCCACTGGCCCGGGACGCGAAATCACGCCAGCGTTGTTGATCAGACTCAAGGCCGTCAGCGCACGCCCGCTGCCGTGCAGCTCGCTCAAATAAGCCTCGAGGTGCAGCGCCGCTGCGGCAGGTGAAGCCAGATCATGTTCCCATTGGACCAGGCGCGTGCTATCTGCCAGCGCGGAAAGCGCCGGGTTGCTTGTGCGTGCAATGCTGATGAGCGCATGGCCCTGTGCGAGCAATTGCGCAGCCATTGCCGCTCCCATGCCGCGCGAGCCGCCCGTGAGGATGAAGAGTTGTTGGGCCATAGAGGGATAGTAGTTCGAAGTTGCTGCGGGCTCAACCGCGCGGATGGTGCTGCGCGTGCAGGGCCTTGAGCCGCTCGCGCGCCACGTGGGTGTAGATGGTCGTGGTGGAAATATCGGCGTGGCCCAGCAGCATCTGCACAGCGCGCAGGTCGGCGCCGTGGTTGAGCAGGTGGGTGGCAAAGGCGTGGCGCAGGGTGTGCGGCGAAAGCGGCACGGTGATGCTTGCGCTGGCCGCGTATTTCTTGACCAGCATCCAGAACATCACGCGGCTCATGCCTGCGCCGCGCTGCGTCACAAACAGGTCATTGGTCTGCTGTCCCCCCAGTATCACGGGGCGCGATTCGGCGAGGTAGCGCGTTAGCCATTCCCTGGCCACTTCCCCGAAGGGTACCAGGCGCTCCTTGCTGCCCTTGCCCAGCACCCGCAGCACCCCTTCGTTGAGGCTGAGATTCAGGGTCTTGAGCCCCACCAGTTCGCTCACGCGCAGACCGCTGGCATAGATCAGCTCGAGCATGGCACGGTCACGCAGGCCCAGAGGCGTTGCGAGATTGGGCGCGGCCAGCAGCGCCTCGACCTGGGTTTCGGTCAGGGTCTTGGGTGCGCGTGGGGCCTGTTTGGCCGAGAGCAGCTTGAGGGTCGGGTCTGTGGCGATCAGGCGCTCGCGCAGGGCCCAGCGGAAGTAGCGCTTGAAAACCGTGAGCCGGCGGTTCGCCGTGGTGGCCCGGGTCTGGGCGTGTCGCGCAGCAAAGTAGCTTTGCAGATCCAGCTCGGTGGTCGATTCCAGCGCGCGGCCTGGCGCCCGCTGGCCCAGCCATTGCGCATACAGCGTGAGGTCGCGCCGGTAGGCTGCCAGCGTGTTTGGCGACAAGCCCTCTTCGAGCCAGATGGCGTCGACGAAGCTGTCGATGCTGGCGGCACCGCTGCTCAAGGCGCGCTCAGTCCAGGCGCAGCTTTTGCTGCTCGACCACCTTCTTGTAGACCTCGAACTCGACCTTCATCTGTTCGGAGAATTGCTCAGGGGTGTTGCCCACCACGATCGAGCCCGTGTCTTCAATGCGCTTGCGCACCAGCGGGTCCTCGAGCGCCTTTTTGACGCCGGCATTGATCTTGTCGACCACTTCCTTGGGCAGGCCCTTGGGGCCGTAGATGCCATAGAAGGCCATGCGGTTGACGGGCTCCAGACCGATTTCCTTGAAGGTGGGCACGTTGGGCAATGCTGCCAGCCGGTTGGGCGCAGCCACCGCAATCGCCACGAGCCGGTTGTCCTTGATGAAGGGCAAGGCCGAGGGCATATTGTCAAAAATCATGGGCACCTGGCCGGCCACCGTGTCGTTCAGGGCAGGGCCTGCGCCCCGGTAGGGAATGTGGGTCACGAAGGTGCCCGACAGGCTCTTGTAGAGCTCCATCTGCAAATGCCCGATGCCACCCGTGCCCGACGATGCATACGAGTATTTGCCCGGCGATTTCTTCAGCTCGGCGACAAATGCCTTGTAGTCCTTGGCCGGGAAACTGGGATTGACCGCGATGACGTTGGGCGTGGCTGCTACATTGACGATGGCGGTGAAATCTGTCAGCACGTTGTAGGGCATCTTGGGATTGATGGCGGGGTTGGCAGCAACGGTGGACACCGTGGCCACGCCCAGCGTATAGCCGTCGGGCGCGGCCTTGGCCGTTTCATTGGCCCCTACCACGCCGCCCCCGCCCGCGCGATTGACCACGATCACAGGATGGCCGAGCACCTTGCCCAGAGGATCGGCAATCACCCGGGCCACAATGTCGGTGGTGCCCCCCGGCGCAAAAGGCACGATGAGCTGGATGGTCCTGTTGGGATAGCCCTGTGCAAAACCCTGGCCCCAGGCGAAGCTGGCGAGCGCGGCCAGCGCGAGGCGGGTCATCAGAAATCGACGGTTCATTGTTCTGCTCCAAAAAAACATGGGCCATGGTAGCGGCTGCTGCTGCGGCGGGCATTGGTGGATTCCACATGCCGGGAAGCCCAGGCAAGTACGCCAGAAACCAGCGGCCGATGCATTATTCTCGGCGGGTGAATTACGCACAACTGCTCTTTCCGGACTTTTCCCTCATCCTGTGCGGCTATCTGGTTTGTCGCTTCACTGCCCTGAACCGCACGGTGTGGGAACAGGTCGAGAGCCTGGTCTATTACTTCCTTTTTCCGGTGCTGCTGTTCCAGTCCATCCTGAAAAGCCCGCTGGATTTGAAGGCGGCTTCGAGCCTGATCAGCGCCGGCATCCTGATGGGTCTGTGTGGCATCGCGCTGGCCTGGGCCCTGCCCTGGCTACCCTGGCTGGGCAAGCACATGGATCGGCGCGAGCACGCCGCCAGCGCCCAGGTGGCCTTCCGGTTCAATTCCTATATCGCACTGGCGCTGGCCGAGCGACTGGCCGGGGCCGCCGGCCTGCAGATGATTGCCGTCTTGATCGGAGTCTGCGTGCCCCTGTTCAATGTGGCTGCCGTATGGCCCATGGCAAAACACGGCCAGACCGGGCTGGCCGGGGCGCTCGCACGCAACCCGCTGATTATTGCCACGGTAACCGCACTAGCAGCCAATGCAGCGGGCCTGTCCATTTCCCACTGGCTGGAGCCCAGCGTGTCGCGCATCGGCTCGGCCTCGCTGGCACTTGGACTGATGGCCGCAGGGGCCGGCTTGCAGTTCAAAACCCTGGCCCGGTCGCGTACCTTGAGCGTCAGCATCCTCACCATCAGGCATCTGCTCCAGCCCCTGGCAGCCTGCCTACTGGCGCGCACGTTCCGGCTTGATTCCACGCAAACCACGGTCTTGCTGGCCTTCAGCGCGCTGCCCACCGCGTCAAGCTGTTATGTCCTGGCAACCCGCATGGGCTACAACGGCGCCTACGTGGCCGGCTTGGTGACACTGTCCACCGTGCTGGGCATGCTCAGCCTGCCCTTTGCCCTCGTGCTGCTGCGCTGAAACCGCCACTTCAGCGGGGCTCTCCAATCGATTCGATGTAGCGCGCAACGGCTTTGCTGTCCTCATCCGACAGCAGGTGCGTGACCTGCTTCATTGGCTCTCCGCGAGGCCGCTGGTCAGTCCGCTGGAAGACCTGGATCTGGGCCGTGATGTAGCTCGCATGCTGGCCGGCTAGGCGCGGGAAGGTCGCATTGCCCTCCGCCTGGGCTCCATGGCAGGCACTGCATTGCACCACCCCTAGATCAGGCAGGCCCGACTTGAAAATCAATTCACCGCGGGCCAGCGATTGGGCTGGGACCGCCGGCCGGTGCATCGGCGCTTGCGAGGAAAAATAATCTGCCAGTTGGTCGATCTGCTCGGGCGTCAGGTGGGTGAAACCCCACATATAGGCAGTGCCCTTGGCGTCGCTGCGCACATGGCCTTTGAAGTCGGTGAGCTGGGCAACCAGATAAGCGCGTTGCTGCCCATTGAGCTTGGGAAACTCGGGCGAGACAGACTCGCCGGTAAAGCCCTGACAGGTGGAGCACACCTGCGCCACCAGCGTCTGGCCGCTCAATGCGGGGTTGTTGACGCCCCGGTTGCGGTCAACATTGGAGCAGGCACCCAGTACAGTGACTGCGAGGATCAACAGGGCGCTGGAGAAGGCGGAAAGCTTGGTTTTCATATGAGGTCTGCTGGAAAAATATTTCAGAATGCCGCCCAGGCGTAGACATACAAGGTGTTGTTGTCGCTGGCGTTGCGCCCATTGCCGTCGTAGTTGGTGGCACTACCCATGTAGCGGGTGAACATGTTGTACTGCACGCCCAGCCGTACATTTTGCAGGGGCATGTAAAACACCTCCGGCGTCCACATGCGGGAGTCGGGCACATTGTTGGCGCTGCCTGCGTAGGCGGTGGGATCCGAACTGCCCGACACATTGCTCAGCGCCAGACTGGCCCCATATTTGTTGCGGAACACATAGCTCACCTTCAGGCGGGTGGAGTTCAGCGTAGCGGGGCCTGTATAGAGCGTAAGGGTATCGTCATTGATCTTCTCGTGGATGTAGCGGAACTGCGCGGTCACGGTGTGGGGCGCAAGGATGTATTGATACTGTGCATCAACCCCGACATCCCGGTAGTGCGTGCTGCCTGTGCCAAAGATGGGCTGGTTGTTGCCATCCAGAGGCAGCACGCCGGCATTCATGCCAAACAGGCCGACCATGAAGTTATGCGCATCCAGTTCGCGTGTGTAGGCCAGGCGCCAGTAGGGACTGGAGCCATCGAGGTAGGTCAGGGGGTGGTTCGCGTCACCTGTGTGATTCCCCATGCTCAGGAAACGCCAGCCCGCCTTCGCCGTGTTGTAGGTGGTCAACTCCGCGTAGAGGTGCTGGTTCAGATAAAAATAGGCACCCACACCCGCCACCTGCTGTGCCAGGGCACCTTCAAGCAATGGGGTAGCTGGCAACCCACCAAATGCACCCTGGGTCGTGCTGACATAAGGGTAGCCCCAGGCAGGCGAGCTGTTCCAGACGTCCTGCACCGTGGGGTTGTTGTTCAGTGTCAAGCCCCAGATAAAGTCGCGGTTGGCGTCCACTTGCCGGCTCGCATATCGCAGGTCAAAGTTGTCTGAGCCCCAATGGCCCTGCCAGTTGCCGTTGGCGTCCTGGTTGTCGTAATTGGCATAAGTAAACTGGGCGAATCCACCCACATGGTCGGCCAGCTTGCCGGCCACAAAAATACTGCCGTAATCCAGGATGAATTGGCCATCCTTGGGCGACAGGGTATTGCCGGAGCTGTCCTGGTTGTTGCGGGTGCGGGTGCCATCGGCCACCACCATGGCAGCAAGCGGGTTCCCGCGGTCGCCCATTGTGTAACCGGTGAGCTTGAAGAGCCGCCCGTAGGGCGTCAATTCGGGGAACTGACCGCCAGCGTGGCAGGCCACGCAGCTCTGGCCAGTCTGCCGGGCAAAGGAAGGCACCGCATGGGCAGCTTGCCCACCGGCCAACAAGACCAGGCCAAACAAAAATGAAAGCAGGCGAAATCGCAGGACAAGGGATTCTTTACGCATCATTTTTCCAATCAGGTCAATTGCCGTTACAAGAATCAGCACGACCTCAATGTATGCCTGCTGCGTTTTTGAACATTGACCTGCATCAATATCCGGCCACGGTTGCAAAACTGCCCAGGCAGCGGCTAGCCCGCTGCCAACATCACTGGTGCAGGTTCTGCGCGACCTGGCTGCGCTCGCCGTTGACGCCAACAAAGTTGACATTCAGGCCCAGGCCGGCTGTCGGCGAACCGCCGCACTGTGCAGGGATTGTGATGGTTCCGCTATTGGTACCTGCCGGGATCGTGTTAGCAGTTCCGTTGATGTCCGTGCCACCGCCACCACTGATCTGCGCGCTGTTCTGGCAGAACGCGCTGATGTAGGTGTAAAGGAGCGGATACGTGGCGGGCGGGGTAAAGGCCAGGGTCAAGGTGGTGCCACGAACGGTGGGGACCGTGCCGGCACCGGAGGCGACAAAGGTCGATCGCGCAACTCCGTTGATGCTGACCAGCACTCCGTTGTCGTTGGTTGCGCTGTTGAGTGGGTAGGTGCTGGTCACAGCACTTGCACTGGTGGGCGTCAGGCTGAATACATAAACCGTTCCGGCAGGCGGCGGGTTGCCGCTCAGTGCGCCTGCATTGACCAGCGAGCACGCCAGGTCAAAGCGGTACTGTCCGTTGTAAAGCCCCGGGTCCTGCAGGAGCGTCACGGTGGACAGCGAAAGCGGATTTGAGGTGGAATTACTGACACAACCGGGCAGCGAATTTGCCGGGCCCGAGACAGTAGCCAAAGTCAGGGACCCGTTGGTCACCGATACCTGGGCCAGCATATCGAGCGTATAGGTCGGGTTCGGCGAGTTATTGATATCGTAGAACGTGGTCTGGGTCACGCTGATATGGGAGTCCTCAATCGTCTGGTGCCCGTAATAAGCCCAGGCCCCCGATGGCTGCTGTTTGAAAACCATGCCGTAATTGACGTCATCGTTGGAGCCCACGTAGTTGACCGAGGAGCCTTGGCTGATCGCAACGGTCGCAAGCAGGTAGCGCGGACTGCCGTCATTGAAGCTGATGACCCGGAAAATACTCACTGTCGGCGTACCGCCCGCTACGACGTTGGGCAGCTGCGAGGCCAATTGCTGGGCCATGGCCGTCTGGTTCATGCCTTTGTCCAGATAACCGGCATCGACATAGGTCAGGATGTCAGAGGTTGTAAGGGCTGATCCCTTGGAGCTGGCGGTTGCAAGCATGTTCTGGAACAGGCTGATAACGCCGGCCTGTGCCGCTGCCATATCGGTCTGCTGACCCACTGTTCCGACTTGCACCGTCTGTTGCGAACTGCTGGTCGCGCTTCCGTTGGAGGTGTTGCTCTTAATAACGACGCTGGCCGCCGTCGAACCACTGGCCGGACTCACAACGAGGCTGACCGTGCTGCTGAGGACCCCGGCTGTCACGCCACTTCCGCTGTCAACCGTGAAGCCCAGCAGGCCACTGCTGACAACCGTGCGATCAAGTACCTGGTCAAAGCCGGTGTGGTTGGCGGTGAAACTGGTGCTGAATGGGTTGAACGCCGAAGGCTGGGACACGCCTGCATTGCTGAGGTAGTTTTGCAATGCCGTGACCAAGGGGGCTGTCAGCAAATTGATTTGCACTGCCGTCGGAAAGCTGGCTGCCGTGAGTGCACCACCGAATGTCGTGGTGATGTTGCTTCCCTGAGCGGTGTAGTAAGACTGGAGTACAACGGTGGTGTACTGGTTGAGATTGGCCGTAACATTGGCGGCACTGGCGTAGCCGTAAAAATTGCCGCTCCCGGTATTCACGGAGAGGAGAAAAGGAGGCGTCATGCCCGCGACATTGATGGTGTAACTGCCGTCACTGGCCGAGGTTGCTGTCTGGCTGTTGCCTGCAGCATCGCGCAGCGTAATGGTCGCCGAGGGAACCGGCGAACCCATCGCCGCCGTGCCCGAAATGCTCGCTGCGCTGGACCCGGAGCCGCTGCTGGTAGAGCTTGCGCTGGGCCCGCTGCTGCTGCCACAACTGGCGAGGGCCAGCAGAACGAAACATGCTAGCGCAATACGGAAAATTCCTGCGAAGTGATTGGTTTTCATGCTGAGCCTCTTTGGATCGGTGTGCGACCCAATGTAAGAGGATGCAACTGCCAGCGCGCTACGATTTCTTGCGCACAACTTCGGTTTCTTGCGCTTACTTCTGCGCCGGTTGCCCTATTTAAGCGCCCTGCGCACGTCACTGGGTCGCACGCCATAGCACTTACGGAAGCCTGCGATGAACTGGGCATAGGACTCGAAGCCCGAGAGCTCGGCAATGTGCCGCAGGCTGTCGTCCGGATGCCCCGTCAAGAGCGCAAAGGCCAGCGCGGAGCGGCAGTGGATCACATATTGCCAGAGCGAATGGCCTGTGGTGTCATGGTAGGCGTGGCTCAGATGGAACGGGCTGAGACAGACGGCATCCGCAATATCGCGGATGCTGAAATCGCTGGTCAGGTGGGCATGCACAAACTCCTGCACCCGCCGCAGCGCCTTGCGCGACATGCCCACCACTTTCCTCGACCCGGGCTGTGCGGGCACAGCAGCATAGTTCGCAGCCACATTGGCGCAGATGGACTTGCGCAAC
>Ga0007834_1000227_pt1 | contig 18967 bp, 10 predicted proteins | sample CryBogCBE06Nov07_FD_71233 | JGI IMG/M metagenome (GOLD analysis project Ga0007834, IMG submission 71233) | Freshwater microbial communities from Crystal Bog, Wisconsin, USA - CBE06Nov07 | ecosystem: Environmental > Aquatic > Freshwater > Lake | place: Crystal Bog, Wisconsin, USA | collected...
CTGTGCGTGGTGGGCTTTACCCTCCTCAGCAACCAGGCTTTCGCCCTGTTCACGCGCATCCAGGGCGTCAGTCCCTGGCTGACTCTGGTCTGGATGCCGATCGGAACAGCACTCATCGTCTGGCTGACTCGCCGCTTTTCCCCCGGTGCAGCTGGCTCGGGCATTCCCCAGGTGATGGCGGGGCTCGACCCTCATCTGCCCGTTGCCGAACGCGGCCGTTTTGTTTCCCTGCGCCTTAGCCTGGCCAAGATCGTGCTGTCTGCCGGCGGTTTGCTTGCCGGCCTGTCGCTCGGACGCGAAGGGCCCTCGGTGCAGGTGGCGGCTGGCGTGATGCAGCATGCGCAACGCTGGCTGCGCCCCAGCTCCGGCATCAGCCGCCATGCCTTGCTGGTGGCCGGCGGCGCAGCGGGCATTGCAGCGGCCTTCAATGCGCCGCTAGCCGGCGTTGTCTTCGCGCTTGAGGAACTCTCCCGGACGCTGGAGTCGCGCAGCAGCAGCCTGATCATCACGGCCATCGTTTTAGCCGGCCTTGTTGCCGTATCGACCTTTGGAAACATGACCTATTTCGGCATGATTCGGGTTCCTCCCTTGGGGCTGCATGCCGTGGGATCCGGAGTGCTGGTCGCGCTGGTGTCGGGTCTGGCCGGCGGGCTTTTTGCGCGCCTGCTGATCGCTTCGCTGACTGGCTCGGCCGACCGCATCAACCGGTGGCGCAGGCAGCAGCCTGTCGCTTTTGCAGCCCTGTGCGGCCTGGCCGTGGCCTGCATTGGCGGTGTGGCAGGCGGCGCCACGTACGGAGCGGGCTCCGAAACCGTTCGGCAGATGCTGGACGGTGGCACCGAAATGTCGGCGCTGTTCGCCCCGCTCAAGTTCCTAGCAACATGGCTGACCGCCTGGAGCGGCGTACCCGGCGGTATTTTCGCGCCCTCCCTTTCCATCGGCGCAGGTATCGGGCAGGACATTGCCCTGCTGACCCACAACGCCGACCTCGCAACGGCGCTCATCGCCATGGGCATGGCCGGCTTTCTGGCGGCGGTCACCCAGGCACCGCTGACATCCTTCATCATCGTGATGGAAATGGTCGATGGACACGCCATGGTGCTCAGTTTGATGGCCTGTGCGCTGCTGGCCAGTCTTGTCTCGCGCCTGCTTTGCCGCTCACTTTACACGGCCCTTTCGGAGTCGATGCTGCAGGGCCTGACTCCGGCAAAACCGGCCTCCGCTGCCGCCCGGGACCCGGCCGCGCGCTAGCGGCCATTTTGCGCCGGAAGGGCGCTGGGTCTATCATGGAGGGTTGCCCTTTCCAGACCTCCTCAGTGAACTCCAGCTCCGACGGTAAATACCTGGCCCAATCCCTGGCCGCGCAGCGCATCGCCATCCGCGGCGCTCGCACGCACAATCTCAAGAACATCGACCTCGACATTCCGCGCAACCAGCTGGTGGTGATTACCGGCCTGAGCGGCTCTGGCAAGTCCAGTCTGGCCTTTGACACGCTCTATGCCGAAGGCCAGCGCCGCTACGTGGAGAGCCTCTCGGCCTATGCGCGCCAGTTTCTGCAGCTGATGGACAAACCCGATGTGGACGTGATCGAAGGCCTGTCGCCGGCCATCAGCATCGAGCAGAAGGCCACCAGCCACAACCCCCGCTCCACCGTGGGGACGGTCACCGAGATCCACGACTATCTGCGCCTGCTCTATGCCCGAGCCGGCACGCCCTACTGCCCCGATCACAACCTGCCGCTGCAGGCGCAAACCGTGAGCCAGATGGTGGACGCTGTGCTGGCGATGCCGCCCGACACCCGACTCATGATCCTGGCGCCGCTGGCGCGCGAGCGCAAGGGCGAGTTCAGCGAAGTCTTTGCCGACATGCAGGCCCAGGGCTATGTGCGCTTCCGGGTCGATGGCGCGTCATATGAGTTTGACGCCCTGCCCAAGCTCAAGAAAACCGAGAAGCACGATATCGACGTCGTCATTGACCGCCTCAAGGTGCGTGACGACATCAAGCAGCGGCTGGCGGAGAGCTTCGAAGCCGCCCTGCGCCTGGCCGATGGCCGTGCGATAGCGCTGGAGATTGACTCAGGGCAGGAGCACCTGTTCAACGCCAAATTCGCCTGCCCGGTGTGCAGCTATTCGCTCAGCGAGCTCGAGCCCCGCCTGTTCTCCTTCAACTCGCCCGTGGGCGCCTGTCCGAGCTGCGATGGCCTGGGTCACCAGGAGTTTCTGGACCCAGCCCGCGTCGTGGCCTTTCCCTCGCTGAGCCTGGCCAGCGGCGCGATCAAGGGTTGGGACCGGCGCAATGGCTATTACTTCGCCCTGCTCGAGAGCCTGGCCAAGCACTACCAGTTCAACCTCGACGTACCCTTTGAGGAGCTGGCCGAGCCCGTTCGCCAAGCCGTGCTGTACGGCTCGGGCGAGGAGGAAATCAAGTTCACCTATGTGCTCGATTCTGGCAATGCTGCCGGCCGACGCGTCTCCAAGAAACACGCCTTCGAGGGCATCCTGCCCAACATGGAGCGGCGTTACCGCGAGACCGATTCCATCGCGGTTCGCGAGGAGTTGGCGCGCTACCGCAGCATGCAGCCCTGCCCCGATTGCATGGGCACGCGCCTGCGCCGCGAGGCGCGCTTTGTGATGATCGGCGAAGGCGAGCAAAAGCGCGCCATCTATGAAGTGAGCCACGCCACGCTGCGTGACAGCCTGGCGTATTTCAGCGAGCTCAAGCTCCACGGTGCCAAGGCCGAGATTGCCAGCAAGGTGGTGAGCGAGATTCGCGCACGGCTCAAGTTCCTCAACGATGTGGGCCTGAACTACCTGAGCCTGGACCGCAGCGCTGAGACGCTGAGCGGTGGCGAATCGCAGCGCATACGGCTTGCGTCGCAAATTGGCTCGGGCCTGACAGGCGTGATGTATGTGCTCGATGAACCCAGCATCGGCCTGCACCAGCGTGACAACGACCGCCTGATCGGCACGCTGCGCCATTTGCGAGATATCGGCAACAGCGTACTGGTGGTTGAGCATGACGAAGACATGATCCGCGCGGCCGACCACGTCATCGACCTCGGCCCCGGCGCAGGCGTGCATGGCGGGCGGGTGCTCGCCCAGGGCACACCGCAGGAGGTGCAGGACAACCCCGCCTCGCTCACCGGCCAATACATGAGCGGTGCGCGCTCGATTGCCGTGCCCAAGCGCCGCACACCCTGGCTGCCCACCTTGCTGCCGGCCACTGCGGTCAAGACGAGCAAGGCAAACGCCAGCAAATCCGCGCACAAGTCCCCCAGCCAGGCCGCGATCGCCTGGGCCGAGCGCCACGAGCGCCACCTCGCCACACAGGGCGAACTGCAAGCCCTGCGCGTGATCAACGCCAGCGGCAACAACCTGCGCGGCGTGAGCGCCGACTTCCCCGTGGGCCTGCTGACCTGCGTGACCGGCGTGAGCGGCTCGGGCAAATCCACCCTGGTAAACGACACGCTCTACGCCGCCGTCGCGCGCCAGCTCTACCGCGCCCACGAGGAGCCCTCCGCGCACGAGGCGATTGAAGGCATCGAGCATTTCGACAAATGCATCAATGTGGACCAAAGCCCCATTGGTCGCACGCCGCGCAGCAACCCCGCCACCTACACCGGCCTGTTTACGCCAATCCGAGAGCTGATGGCCGAAGTGCCCACGGCGCGTGAACGCGGCTACGGGCCAGGGCGCTTCTCCTTCAACGTGGCCGGTGGCCGCTGCGAAGCCTGCCAGGGCGACGGCATGGTCAAGGTGGAGATGCACTTTTTGCCCGATGTGTATGTGCCCTGCGACGTCTGCAAGGGCATGCGCTACAACCGCGAAACGCTTGAAGTGCTCTACAAGGGCAAGAACATCGCGCAGATCCTGGACCTCACCGTGGAGGCCGCCTACGAATTCCTCAAGGCCGTGCCTACCATCGAGCGCAAGCTGCACACCCTGCTCGACGTGGGCCTGAGTTACATCAAGCTCGGCCAGGCCGCCACCACGCTCTCGGGCGGCGAGGCCCAGCGCGTCAAGCTCGCGCTGGAGCTGAGCAAGCGCGACACCGGGCGCACGCTCTACATCCTGGACGAACCCACAACCGGCCTGCACTTTGCCGACATCGACCTGCTGCTCAAGGTCCTGCACCAGCTGCGCGACGCCGGCAACACCATCGTCGTGATCGAACACAACCTGGACGTCATCAAGACAGCCGACTGGATCATCGACATGGGCCCCGAAGGTGGCGCCGGCGGCGGGCAAGTCGTTGGCGTGGGCACGCCGGAAGACATTGCGGGTAATGAGGCTAGCTATACCGGTAGGTATTTGAAGCGCTTGTTGGGTTGATCAATTTGACCTTGCCCTTGACGTCATTGAAAATATAGTTCACGTCTTATATGTTTTGGAAAGAACATCAAATGTGACATTCAAAAATGTACCGAAAAGAACCACATGATCAGTTCGCTAGTCTCGCCTTACTCAATAGATTCATCCAGTAGCTTTGTCGTGGGTCTTTGTCTAACCTGCATACCCGTTTACCATGACCATCCGCATCGTCCAGCTAGGCTCAGAGCGAACACCCAACGAAGGCATACGCATCGGCACCGTGCGTCGCCCGCCGCGCGGCGTGCCCAAGGCAGAGTTTGCTTCGCGCAATTTTTATGATGTGTGGTTCCCCAACCTTGCGCCCAGCCTGGAAACCATGAAACTCGGGCAGGCGGCGCTAACGCCCGCGCAGTGGGCAGCCTTCATGCGCAAATACCGCGCGGAAATGGCTGCGCCAGACACCAGCCACAGCCTGGAGCTGCTGGCCAAGCTGTCGGAACAGATGAACTTTTCGGTGGGCTGTTATTGCGAAACCGAGGCGCGCTGCCACCGCTCGGTGCTGCGGGCACTGCTGCAGGAAAAGGGCGCACTGGTGGAATGACCCGCGCGGCGCCGGGCTGCCGCTGAATGCGTATAGTCCCGGTTGCCCATCCAGACAACCCCCAAGACAAGCCAGAACATGACCGACCTCAGCAGCTTCCCCATCACCCGCAAATGGCCCGCCCAGCATCCGGAGCGCCTGCAGCTGTATTCGCTGCCCACACCCAACGGCGTGAAGGTGTCGATCATGCTCGAGGAGATTGGCCTGCCCTACGAGGTGCATCTGGTGAGCTTTGGCACCAATGACCAGATGACGCCGGAATTCCTCTCGCTCAGCCCGAACAACAAGATTCCTGCGATCCTTGACCCGAACGGCCCCGGCGGCCAGCCGCTGCCGCTGTTTGAGTCTGGCGCCATCCTGATTTACCTGGCCGAGAAGACCGGCCTGCTCATGCCTCAGGACGCTGCAGGCCGCTACGAAACCATCCAGTGGGTGATGTTCCAGATGGGCGGCATCGGGCCGATGTTCGGGCAGCTGGGCTTCTTCCACAAGTTTGCCGGCAAGGACTTCGAAGACAAGCGCCCGCGCGACCGCTATGTGGCCGAAAGCAAGCGCCTGCTGGGCGTGCTGGAGCAGCGCCTCGTGGGCCGCGACTGGATCATGGGCAGCCAGTACAGCATTGCCGACATCGCCACCTTCCCCTGGGTGCGCAATCTTGTCGGCTTCTACGAAGCGGGCGATCTGGTGGGCATTGCCGACTTTCCCAATGTGCAGCGCGTGCTTGCGGCATTTGTTGCCCGGCCTGCCGTGGTGCGCGGCCTGAACATCCCTGCCCGCCCGTGAGCGGCAGCGCTTCGCGCATGGGCGCGCGCGACTACGCGTCTGCGCTGGGCGTGATCATCATCTGGGGCCTGAACTTCATCGCCATGAAGTTCGCCCTGCACGACTTCACGGCCTTCCAGATGGGCGCTGCGCGCTATGCGGCTGCGGTCATCCCGCTGGTGTTTCTGATCCAGCGGCCGAATCTACCCTGGAAGTGGCTGATTTCCTACGGTCTGTTCCAGGGCCTGGGCCAGTTCGGCTTTCTGTTCTCGGCCCTGGCCGTGGGTATGACAGCGGGGCTGGCTTCCGTCTTGATGCAGACGCAGGTGTTCTTCACGGCCCTCCTGAGCTACGCCCTGCTGGGCGATAAGCCGGGGCGCAACCTGCGCATGGGCCTGGGCCTGGCAGCTCTGGCAATCGCCTGCTTTGCTATGAATTTTCTAGCTAAAGACGGCCAATCCACAAGGGCTGTGACCGGGTGGGGCTTTGTTTTCAGCCTCTGCGCTGCCGCCATGTGGGCCTCCAGCAATATTGTGGTGCGCAAGCTGCAGGCTACGGGCAAGCAATACAACCCCACGGCCTTTCTTGTCTGGAGCAGCCTGGCGCCTATCCTGCCCTTCATGGTTTTGAGCTGGCTGGTTGACGCACCGGCCACGCGCTGGCAGTGGCTGCAGGCGGGCTGGGTGTCCTGGTTGTCGGTGGCTTTTCTCGGCTGGGTGGCGACGATTGCGGCCTATTCGATGTGGACGGGCCTGCTACAGCGCCACAGCGCCAACCGCGTGGCGCCCTTCAGCCTGGGCGTGCCGGTGGTGGGCCTGAGCGCGGGCATGCTGATTTTGGGCGAGCACATCAGCGCATGGCAGTGGGCCGGCATCAGCCTGGTGGCCGCTGCGCTGGCCTGCGTCACGCTGGGCGACCGGATTTTTGGAAAAAATCGCTGAGGCCAGCGCTCAATGGTCGTTTGTAGCTATATTTTTTGTAGCAAATCGAGCCGGTGGCGCTCAGGCGAGCCGGGCAGCCTGAAGCGTGTCGCGGGTCTGCAAGGCTGCAGCGCGCGCAGCCTCGGCAAAGTCATCACCAGACGACGCATACAAAATGGCGCGCGATGAATTCACCACGATGGGCGCATCGGGCCGCCAGCCGGCGCGCACCGTGACCGCCGCATCGCCGCCCTGGGCACCCACGCCGGGAATCGGCAGGGGCACCGTGGGCGCGAGCACGCGCACGCGCTCGATCTCCTGCGGGTAGGTCGCGCCGACCACCAGGCCGAGCTGCCCGTTGAGGTTCCACGGGCCCTGCGCCAGGCGCGCTACATGCTCATAGAGCAGAGGCTGGCCTTCGACGCTGGCAAGGCGCTGGCCTTGCAGGTCAGCGCCACCGGGATTGGAGGTGCGGCAAAGCAGGAAAGCACCCTTGCCCTCAAACTGCAGATAGGGCTGCACCGAATCAAACCCCATGAAGGGCGAGAGCGTGACGGCGTCGGCACCATAGCGCTCAAAAGCTTCCTTAGCATATTGCTCGGCCGTGGAGCCGATGTCGCCGCGCTTGGCGTCCAGGATGATGGGCACAGCGGGCGCGACACGGCGCATGTGCTCCATCAGGCGCTCGAGCTGGCCCTCGGCGCGGTGGGCGGCGAAGTAGGCGATCTGCGGCTTAAAAGCGATGACGAGGTCAGCTGTGGTGTCGACAATGCGGGCGCAGAAATCGTAGATCTTGTTGGCATCGCCCTTGAGCTTGCCTGGGAAACGCGTGGGCTCCGGGTCCAGCCCGACGCACAGCATGGAACTGTGGGCGGCCTGCGCGCCCAGCAGCATGTCAATGAAAGTCATGGGGGCATTTTACTGGGCAGGCACAATGCAGGCCGATGCACTCCCTCAGCCGCCGCCAACTCGTCATCCTCGTCCTGCTCACCCTTGTCTGGGGCCTCAACTGGCCGGTGATGAAAGCCGGCATTGCCAACTTCCCGCCGCTGACATTCCGGGCAATATCGATCTGGCTCGGGGTGCCGGTGCTGGGCTTGGCGCTGGTGCTGCTCAAGGTGCCGTTTCGGATTCCGCGCGCGCACTGGCGCGAGCTGTTCTGGCTGGCTGCGACCAACATGTTTGTCTGGCATGCCCTGATCATTCTGGCCGTGAAGGCGCTGTCCAGCGGGCGGGCGGCGATCCTGGGCTACACCATGCCGATCTTCTCGGCCGTGATTGGCGCGCTGTTCTTCGGCAACCGGCTGCCGGGCCGCGCCTGGTGCGGCGTGGCCGCAGCGGCGCTCGGTGTGACGCTGTTGCTCTGGCATGAGTTCACCGGGCTTTCGGGCAAGCCGCTTGGCGTGTTGTGCGCGCTGGTGGCTGCAGCCACCTGGGCGCTGGGCACCCAGCTGCTGCGGCGCTCGTCCATGCCGGTGGCCACGCTCACGATTTCGTTCTGGATGACCACGCTCACGGCTGTCGTGATCAGCCTGCTGGCCATTGCGTTCGAGCGCCCGCAATGGGCAGCGCCCAGCCCGCTGACCTGGGGTGCGATTGGCTTCAATGCGGTGCTGATCTTCGGCTTTGCCCACGCCGCGTGGTTCTATCTGGCGCGCGGTCTGCCGCCCGTGGCGTCGACCCTGAGCGTGATGCTGATTCCGGTGCTCGGGGTGTTCAGCGGCGCGCTGCTGCTGGGCGAAGTGCTGCACTGGCAGGACTGGACGGCCGTGGCGCTCATGGTGCTGGCCATTGCCAGCGTGCTGTGGCCTTCCAACCCGAAGGCCTGAGCGCTATTTGCAGACGTTGCCCTCCACCACCACGCCGCCCTGGTTCTGTGTCTTTTGCTTGTCCCACAGGGTTTCGAAAGTGTCCAGCAAATTGCTGCCCTGTTGCGTCAGCAGGCTGGAGGCGGCCTGCTGCTGCGTGGTGAACAGGTTGATGGTGGCAAAGCCCTGGTCGGTGGTGCCGTTGCTGCGCGGATCGCCAACGCCCAGATAGGTGCAACCGGCACAGATGCCACTGAAGCTGGCGAGCAGGGTCTGGGCGTTGGGCGAGAGCACCAGCGCGTCGGCACCGCCGCCGCTGCCCGAGGCCAGGGTGAGACTGGACGCACTGAGGCTCAGCGGCCCTCCGGCGCTGGCCAGTGCAGCATAGGCACTGCTGCCGCTGCCGCCCTGGATGTTCACGCCGCTGGCGCTCACGTCCATGCCATAGCCGGTGGCAGTGGGGTCCACCAAGGCAAAAGCGCCCTGCCCGGAGCCGCCCCGCACATTGAGCAAGCCGCCCGCCACCAGCTGGGCGTTGCCCACGGAGGCCACGGTTGCCGAAGCGCCCGCCGCACTTCCACCCTGCACACTGATATTGCCGCCCGCCGTGATGTTCAGGGCATTGAGCGAGCTGACGCTAACGGCACTGTTGGTCGCGCTGATGTTGATATTGCCGGCGGCCCTGAGCGACAGCGAGCCATTGCCGCCTACGAGGACATTGGTGAAATTGATATTTTTGCCGGGGTCATTGCCCGAGCCTGAGCCATTGCCGCCGGAATTGCCGATAGTCGGCACCACATCGGTGATGGCCAGATTGGCCGCCGTGCTGACCAGATAAGCCGAGCCATTGGTCGTCTGCAGGGCCATCCAGGGCGCGCTGTTGGTTATGGGCGCGCTGGCCGAGCCGATGTTGCCATTGGCTGCCGTCGTTTGCAGCCGCAATCCGCCCGTGAGCTGCCAGCTCGTCCCGGCCTGCTGCTGGACACCTGCACCGGCCGTGGTCGACCAGTTGATGACCTGCAGGCCCGCCGCGTTGACATTGCCCAAGCTGACCGAACCACCCGTTGCGCCAGCGACGCCCGCGTCCATCAAGACGGTGATGCCGTCGCCGGCATTGCTCAGGGTCACGCCGGGGGCTGTGTTGAGCGTGGCCGCACCAGGGTCGCGGTTGTTCGGGTCGGCCTGCGACGAGTTGGCAACCAGGGCCAGCCCGCCACCACCCATATTGATGTTGGCATTGATCTGCAGGCTGCGCCCGGCTTCGAGTTCCAGGCCGCCGGGCGAACTGACGCCCGTGCCCGCCGTGCTGATGATGGGCGCGTTGACAAAAATATCGGTATTGGCCTGCAGCAGCACATTGGTGCCGGCGTTGGTCATGGCGGTGATGGTGCTCGCCGCGATGGTGGCGTCGGCGCTGGGCGAATTGGCGAACCCGTAGCCGCCGCTATAGGCGGTCGACCCGGTAGCCGGGCTCACGTACATCAGGCTGCCACTGCCCGCCCCGAACTGGACACGCATCGTCGGGCCGTCCGGCGTGGCAGTCATCGGGGCGTAGCCTCCCGAGCCCGCCACCGTGCCGATGACACTATTGGCGCTGGAAACTTGGCCCACGGTGCCCGTATTTGAGAGGAAAGTGAGCGCGCCCAGGCCGCCATTGAAATACGGATCGGCCAGGTAGTAGCCGGAACCGGTTGTCAGCGAATAGGGCGACGCATAGTAGGAAATGCCGACGCGGTCGTTTGCGCTCACGCCCACCAAGCTGTTGGCAGCAGACACCGAGCCGGTGATAAAGCTGCCCAAGGATTCGTAGGTCACGGCGCCGCGCGCGCCATTCCAGTACGGCGAAAAAACAAACAGCCCGCCCGTTCCGGTCAAGCTGTAATTGGAGCCGACGTAATCACCGGCGCTGCTGCCCACCAGGGCATTTGCTGCAGAGATCACACCCGTGGGAACCGTCGGCTGGGTGCTGTCGATCAGGGTGACCATGCCCTGGCTGCCGTTGTAATTGCTGTTGTAGACCAGCGCCTGCGTCGCACTGTAGCCGTAGTAACCCTGGTTGACATAATAGGTATAGACGGAGTTGCCGCTGGCATTGATGGCCACCAAGTTCATGCCGCTGCCGTCGCCGCTGCTGGTGCCGACCAGGGAGTTGCTGGCGGTGACCACGCCATTGGCTGCGGCCAGGCTGGGGACCAGCGTTAGGGCCCCTTTGCCGCCGCCCCAGGTCCGCGTGAGGAACAAAACCTCGCCATTGGAAAAGCGCAGGTAGTCGCTGGGCGTGGTTCCCACGCCATCGCCAGCCACCTGACCCACCAGGCTGTTGGCAGAGCTTAGCGTGCCGGTCGGCAGGCCGGTCGTGGAGTTGAACACCGTGATGGCCCCAGCACCACTGCTCCAGCTAGGGCTGTAAATGCCCCAGTAATTGCCTGGGTATCCGTAGGTCGAATTGAGGCTCTGTGCGCCTGTCGAGCCCAAGTGGTCGCCGATGGCACTGCCCACCAGGGCATTGCTGCTGTTAAGCGTCCCACTGGTTGCGCTGGACAAGCTGACCATGCTGGCCGCACCCTTGCCGCTGCCGTAATTGGGAGCAATCAGCAGGCGCTGGCCCGACCCAACACCACTGGCCAGGCTGAGCCCTGTAAGGTCCCCAACGGCCGTGCCCACCAGGCTATTGCCGCCGCCAACTGCCCCGGTCGGCATGGTCTGAGATGTTCCGAAGAATGTGATGGCGCCGACGCCACCATTCCAGTTAGGCGTCTGAATGTAATAGCCGTCACTTGCCTGGACAACGCCGTTGGAGCCAACGCCATCGCTGGCATAGGCCCCAACAAGGCTGTTACTGCTGCCGATGGAGCCGGCCGGAGAAATGGTGGATGTCGTGTCGATGCGCGTAATGGCACCGGCGTTGGCCAGGGTGCCATTGTCCCAGGAAGGCATGGTGAGGAACAACACACCCGAGTTGTTGATATTGGAGACGATGCTGGAGCCTGAAAGATCCCCCGCCGTGCTGCCGACCAGGCTGTTGGTGTTGCCGACGACGCCCGCCATGGTCGCCGGGTTTTGAACTAGGGTAATCGAGCCCGCGCCTGCCTGGTTGAGCACCAGCAATTTGCCACTGTAGGTGCTCAGCGAAGTCTGCGAGCCGCCCAGGTTGTCGAGCGTAGTGCCGCCGATCAGGCTGTTGGCAGCGCTCAAGGTGCTGCTGGTCGGAAAGCTGGCGGTGTTCATATAGGTCAGGGCGCCGGCACCACTGCCAAAGGATGGGCTCTTGAGCACCAGTTGATTACTGGCGTAACCGTTGACGCTGTAGATGCCGCCACTGCCAATGTGATCGCTGGTGCTAGTACCACTGAGCACTGCATTGCCCGCGCTGGGTGTGGCAACGTTGACAAACGCCACTGCGCCTGCACCGGCGTTGTAGTTGGGCGCAATAAGCATGGCAGCGCCGGCTGGTACGTAGTAGGGGTAGGTCTGCGAAGTGTAGAGCGTTGCACCACCCAGGTCGTTCGTGAAATTGCCGTAGAGCGTGTTGCCATCGGTGGTGCTGATCGCGCCCAACGCAGCGCCCAAGGTGGCATTGAAGAAGGTGTAGGCCCCTGCACTGCTGACGCTGCCGTTTTTGCTCCAGTAAGGCGAACTCACGATGACGGTTGGGGCATTGGCGATGGTCGACGGTGGCAGTATCGTGATGCCGCCAGACCCCACATGGTCACCAGCAGTGCTGCCAACCAGGCTGTTGCTCGCGCTGATCGCGCCAAACGAGGCCAGTGTGGAGTAGTCGCTGTTGATATAGGTGACAGCGCCCCTGCTGCCATTCCAGTAGGGGTTGCTCACCACCACGGAATCGGGGGTGTAGTAGGAGGATCCGTTGATTTTGTCAAAGGCGTTGACCGTCATGTTCGCGCCATCCGAAGTGGTGGTGCCCACATAGCTGTTGCCGGCGCTGATGGTGCCCCAGGGCATCGCCAGGTCGGCAATCGGCGTAATGGCACCCATGCCACCGCCCCAGTTGCGGCTCACCAGCAAGCCGTTGTGGTCATTGAAAATCGTCAGCTGGGTGTTGGTGCCAATCTGGTCGCCCGCATTTGCGCCGACCCAGCTATTGGAATAGCCGGAGACGGTCCCGGTGGCCAGAGAACCGGTGGACAGCGTGGTTCCGTTGGGTTCAAAGAAGGTCACTGCGCCTGCACTGGCCGCCGTACCACCATTGTTCCAGCTGGGGCTCTTGATCATCCAGTAGTCCAGCTGCGAGGTATCGACCCCACCACTGCCCACATGGTCGCCCGCTGTGCTTCCCACCAGCGCATTGGTATAGCTCAGTGTGCCGCCCATGACCGAAAGCGAGCCCGTTGGAATATTCAGCAGGATTGCAGCGCCTGTTCCCAAGGTGGTGCCACCTCCATAGTTGGGGGCCAGCAGGAGTACCTGTCCGTTCAGATCGTTGTAATTGCCATATTCCGTGAGCGACGTGCCGGTGAGGTCGCCCGTTGCAGTGCCCACAATGCTGTTGCTGCTGCTGATGGTGCCCGTAGGCATGCTGCTCATATTGCCCAGAAGGAATGCACCCGCCCCGGTGATGGTGCCATTGGTCCAGTTCGGCAGGGTCAGGGCCAGAGCCGTACCGCCCCAGGTGCCGAGCGATGCGCCGGAGAAGTCGCCCGTGGTGCTGCCCACTAAACTGTTGCCGGAGCCTACAGAACCTGTGGCCATGCTGGCCAGATTGGTCACCGTAAGCGCCCCGGCGGAAGCCACCGTTCCGTTGTGCCAGTTGGGTGCCAGCACAGAGACGGCGCCGCTGCCCCAACTGGTATTGAGCTGGGCACCATAAAAGTCTCCCGCCGTGCTGCCCACCAAGCTGTTGCTAGAGCTCACCGCGCCGGGCGCGCTGGAAGCTGGAGTGAGCAAGGTCAGGGAGCCGTTGCCACTGGCGTTGGTGTTGAACAACAGGAAATTGTTGTACTGGTAATTGTAGATGCCTGCTTGGTATGCATAACCGCAGCCAGAGCCGTAGCACTGCTGCAAACTGAAGCTCGCGCCATCCGAGGTCAGATTGCCCGTCAGACTGTTGAGCGTTCCCACGGTGCCAACCAAGCCACCTGCATTGGTGGTGAGCGACGCCACCGTGAACGCGCCCTTGCCGCCGGCCCAGTTAGGCGAACTCACAAGCACCTGCGTCAGGCCTGAGAAATTGTAGATCCCACCCGATCCAATCGTGTCACCCGCCGCCGCACCCACCAGGCTATTGCCGGCCGATAGCGTGCCGGGCGTGATGGCCAGCGGGTTGATGAGGGTCAGTGCTCCCGCAGCGCTGTTCCAGCTCGGCGATTTGACGAGCCACTGGGTGCTGCCATAGCTGATGGTGCCGCCCAACCCGATGTTGTCGCCCGGCAGGCTGCCCATGAGCGCGTTAGCGGTCGAGAGCGTGCCCGTTGTGCCACTGGCACTAATGTTGGCAATTGCGCCCCTTCCGCCGCCGTAATACGGGGCGATCAGGGTGCCGGGGCTGCTCGTGCCGCTGGCAAAGCTGACAGTGGCGCTCGCCAAATCGCCCACCGCCGTACCGATCAGGCTGTTCGACGCCGATACCACGCCGCTGGTGGTAGGCGGGCTGGCGGCATTGATGAAAGTCCAGGCACCGACCCCGCCATTCCAGCTGCTGCTCTGGAACAGGAGCGTGCTGGTTGGAGACGCGTAGAGACAAGAAGAGCTGCCCAGCACCGTGCAGGAGCCGCCGATGCTGTCATTGCTGTGGCTGCCGGTCAGCGCCGACTGCAGGGCGCCGGTGCTCTTGTTGAACAGATAGATCGCGCCGGCATTGGTGCCGCCGGCGTTGTCCGCCGAGTCGGTCACCAGCACGCTGTTGCCACTGAGGTTGTAGACCGAGCTGCCGAAGCTGCCCAGCGTGCCATTGGGATTGGGGTCGGTGAGCTGCAGCACGCCCAAGCCGCCAGCGGTGCTGGTGATGGTGATGTTTTTCGGGTCGAGCAACAGGCTGCCGTTGGCACCGCCAGGGCCCCCGGCTGCCGTGACCATGCCGCCAAACTGCACGCCTTGGCCACCCGAGACTTCGACCGAACCACCGTTGCCGCCGACGCCCGCGCCGGTGGCGGCGATGCTGCCGTAAAAACCGGTTGTGCCTTCAGACCACAGCACCACCGAGCCGCCTTTGCCCTGCGACCGCGCGCTGGCGCTGATCTGACTGCTGGCATTGACGTAGAGCTGCTGCGAATTGGGCACATTAGGGTCTTGCCCGCCGCTGCCGCCGCCCACCTGGACGAGGCCGCCTCCGGCGTCGCCATCGGCACTGACCTGCGCTGCCTGCAGGCTGACCGAGCCGCCGAGCAGCTGCACCGTGCCGCCCGTGCCTTGCGCGCCTGAGCCGCTGGCGCTGACCTGGGCGGAGCTCATCAATACGCCGGAACCGGCACCACCATTGAGCGTGATGCTGCCGCCAGCGCCGTCGGCGGCGTCAGCGAGCACGGTGGCGCTGCTGGTCTGCAGCAGGCTGCGCGTGGCGATCAGTTGCACCGAGCCGCCTGTCGCCACACCCGAGGCATTGATGCTGCCACTCTGGATGATGCCGCCGGCCTGCACCGACACCGTGCCGCCGCTGGTGCCCCCTGCGCTGCTGCTGACGTCGATCGTGCCGGAAATCACCGCAACATCGGCACTGACCGTGACCGAGCCGCCCTGGCTGGCGGCATTGGCAAAACGCCGGGCCTCGATGGTGCCGGAGATGTCGGCCACGCTGGTGGCGCTCAGCACCACCTTGCCGCCATCCACACTGGCCCCCGTGGCTTGGATCAGCCCGCTGTGCTGCAGTTGGCCGGCAAAAATCCCCACGGCATCGCCCCTCAGCGTGCCCAGATTGACGGCGCTGTCCGTAGGCGCCTGCACCTGGAGCTGGATGCCTTCGAGCCCGCGGCCAGTGACCTCGACTTGCTGGCCCGCCGCCAGCATAACCGAACCACCCTGGGCCTCCACTAGGGCGGTGTTGGCGACTTCCACGCTGGGCGCAATCAGCACCACATCACCCCCGCGCGCAACGATGTTGCCCTGCACGGTAAGCACACCGCTTTGGCCGCCCAGTGCGCCATTGCCAAAACGCAGGCGCCCGGCCAGCGCGTCGGCATCGGTCATGACCATGGCTGCAGCGGTAAAGCCCGCCGTGTCCACCACCGCGCCGGCCCCCACCGTGATGCCCGCCGGATTGACCAATACGAGCTGGCCGTTGGAGCCCAGCGTTCCGAAAATGGACGAGGGGTTGTTGCCGAGCACCCGGTTGATTGACACGCTGCTGGTACCGGGCTGCTGGAAATAGGTACCGCTGCCCGAAGGAATCGAGAAGCTCTGCCAGTTGATTACCGAACGGTTGGTGCCCGCGCCGTTGGTGGTGGTGACCAGCAGCTGGTTGCCGTTGCTGACCATGCTCGCCGTGCCCAGGATTACGGCCCCGCCTGCGGGGTTGGCCAGCAGCGAAAGCGGGCTGCTGGCAAAGGCGCTGGCAACCGCCAGGCTGATCAGGGCAGGGCGCAAGCGCCGCCGGGGCACCGGTGCAAGTCCGGCCTCATAGGCCGCGCGGTAAACGGGGCTGGATTTCGCTGAATTTCCCTGGGAGATGGTACATGCCATGGTGACTCCTGTGCGCCCTGCGCCGGTGGCCTTCACAGGCCGCCGGATGAGTACATCAAATTACCACAGGACGTCGGCCGCTGCAATCCTCCAAACAGGCGATCGCCCCGGTTTCAGGAGAGAATTTTCCCCAATGGATCGGCCTTCAGCGTGCCCATCGCTAGGCAAAGATCGGCCCAGGCCTTGGCTTTCTCCCCCAGGCTGCGCAGCAGATAGGCCGGGTGGTAGCTCACCACCACCGGAATGCTGCGCTCGCCGGCCTGGTAGCGGTGCACGGCCTGGCGCAGCTTGCCCAGGGGCATGGCCTGCACCTGGGGCACAGAGCCCTCAAGCAGGGTGTAGGCCGCAAATTTGCCCAGAGCCAGGATCATGTCCGGCTGGAGCAGCTCGATCTGGCGGCGCAGGAAGGGCGCGCACTGGGCCAGCTCGCCGGGCTCCGGGTTGCGGTTGCCCGGCGGGCGGCATTTGATGACATTGGCGATGTAGACCGCACCCTCCCTGCCGGGCGCCGCCCGGTTCAGGCCGATAGAGCGCAGCATGTTGTCGAGCAACTGGCCCGAGGGGCCCACGAAGGGCTCGCCGCGCAGGTCTTCTTGCTCGCCCGGCGCCTCGCCTACGACAAGCCAGCGCGCCTGCTGGCTGCCCACGCCCAGCACGGCGTTTTTTCGGCCCTTGCACAAGCCGCAGGCGGTGCAGCCGGCCACCGCTTCCTGCAACTGGGCCCATTCCATAGTCTCGATGCCCGCTGGGCGCGTGCCGGGGGCGGGGGGTGCCGCTACTTTTTTCTCTGACGGGCTGCCGGCTGCGGTATTTGTTGCGTAGGTCGCTACTGTTTTGATAGCGCTTGGTGCAGGGGTTTGCGCAGGGATTGACGCTGCCACCGGATGCGCAGCAAGCGGGGAAACAGGCTCAGGCCCGGGAAGCCAGGCCGTAACGCCCATTTCCTTGAGCATGGCGCGCTGGCGGGCGTCGAGCTGCAATGGCACGGCCGCCGCGCTCACAGCTTGAGGCTCATGACAACGGCGTCTTCGCGCACGCCGCCGCTGGCCGGGTAGTAGGCCTTGCGCAGCCCCACCCGCTTGAAGCCGTTGCTGGAGTAGACCTGCTGCGCCCGCGCGTTGCTGGCGCGCACTTCGAGCCAGAGCCACTGCGCGCCCTGGCCGCGCGACCAGATGGCCAGCGCGTCGAGCATGACCCGCGCCCAGCCCTGGCGCTGCCTGGCCGGTGCCACGGTGATGTTGAGCAGGTGGACTTCATCAACGCCTTTCATGGCCACGAAATAGCCCAGAATCGTCGAGGCTTCCCCCGGAGCCCCGATCCCGCTGAGCAATTGCATCTGGTAGCCCTGCAGCATGGAGTCGGTAAAGTTGCCGCGCGTCCAGGGATGGGTGTAGGCGCTGTTTTCGACGGCCAGCACATCGCCGAGCCGGGCCGCGCTGAGCGGCTCGAACTGGGCTTCCTGGGTTTTGAGAACGGCGCTCATGCGGTGGGTCAGGCAGTTGGGCGGTCCTGCGCCGCGGCCAGCAGCGCAGCCTGTTTCTCGGCATCGCGCTCGACCGTGGTTTTGGCCACCTTGTCGCGAATGTACAGCGGAAGCGCGTGTTCGGCATCCACTGCCCGACCAGCGGCCAGAAGCGCCGGGCAGAGGCGCAGGATGGCGGCAGCTGTGGGCAGCAGCGTATAGCTGGGCCCGCTCCAGGCGATGCGCGCGCCGTACACGCCGTGGGCATTGCCGGCCAGCACACTATCCGCCGGGACACGCAGGTTTTCTGGCAAAACCAGGCTGTAGTCCGCATCAAAGCAGGGCAGTCCGCTATCAAAATCGTAGTGCGCCAGGTACACCTCGTCCATGCGCGCGTCCAGTGCAGCGAGCACGCGCTGCGCGCCATGCTGTTGGCGCGCAGCTTCTGCCACCGCCAAAAGGGTGGGCACGGGCAGGAGAGGAACGCCTGCGCCAAAGCCCAGACCCTGGGCCACCGAGCAGGCAGTGCGCAGGCCGGTGAAGGAGCCCGGCCCGCATCCAAAGGCGATGGCGTCCAGCTCGTCGAGGCGCAGACCCGCCTGCCGCAGCAGCGCTTGCAGGGCCGGAATCAGGGTGGCGGAAGCCTGGGCAGCGCCTGGGCCGGCGTGCTCCCAGGTCCGGTCAGCGAACTGCACCGCCACCGACATTCGCTCGGTACTGGTGTCAAAGGCCAAAAGCTTCAAGGGACGGGACATCAGCCGATTATCCGTGGCGCTGATAATCTGGCCATGCCCCTGACCTGCCGACTCCTGTTCAAGCTGCTGGCTGGCCTGGCCCTGGGTATCGAGATTGGGTCCGCGTTGGCGCAAAGCCTGCCGCCCGAAGTCGATGCGGCTTTGGCGCGCGCGCGCGTGCCGCGCGAAGCGGTGAGCTTACTGGTGGTGGACACCCAGGCCGGTGCCGCGCCGCGCTTGGCCTGGCGGTCCCAGACGCCGGTAAACCCGGCCTCGGTGATGAAACTTGTCACCACCTATGCCGCACTGGACCAGCTGGGCGCAAGTTTTGTCTGGAAAACCCCGGTCTATCTGGATGGGAGTATCCGGGACGGCGTGCTCAACGGCAACCTCGTGATCAAGGGTCAGGGCGACCCCAAGCTGGTGGCAGAACGCCTGTGGCTGCTGCTGCGGCGCGTGCAGGGCCTGGGCATTCGCAGTATCAGCGGCGACATCGTTCTTGACCGCAGCGCCTTCGACGTGCCCGACAGCAACCCGGCCGATTTCGATGGGGAACCTCTGCGCCCCTACAACGCCGCGCCCGACGCGATGCTGGTCAACTTCAAATCGGTGGTGATGACTTTCACGCCCGATCGTGGTGGTGCCAGCGCCAGCATTGCCTACGACCTGCCGCTCGCTGGCGTGCAGATGCCCACCAGCGTACCACTGTCGGCTGGCCAATGCGGCGACTGGCGCGCC
>Ga0007834_1000228_pt1 | contig 18960 bp, 19 predicted proteins | sample CryBogCBE06Nov07_FD_71233 | JGI IMG/M metagenome (GOLD analysis project Ga0007834, IMG submission 71233) | Freshwater microbial communities from Crystal Bog, Wisconsin, USA - CBE06Nov07 | ecosystem: Environmental > Aquatic > Freshwater > Lake | place: Crystal Bog, Wisconsin, USA | collected...
TCTGCGCAAGCGCCTGACGGTCACGGGCTCAACCCTTCGGCCGCGTCCGGTCGCGTTCAAGGCGGCAATTGCTGCCGCACTGCGCAAGAACGTTTGGCCCAAGATCGAACAAGGCCTTATCAAAAGTGTGATCCACAGCCAGTTCCCCGCCGCGCAGGCGGCCCGGGCCCATGCGCTGATGGAATCCAACCAGCACATCGGCAAGATCGTGCTGACCTGGAGTTGATGGTGCGCAAGCTGATCGCCGGCAACTGGAAGATGAATGGCAGCCTCGCCGCCAATGCGGCGCTGCTGGACGCCATCGCGGCGGGCCTGGGCGAGCCGGCCTGCGATGTGGCGGTCTGTGTTCCGGCCCCGTACCTGGCCAGTGTCCAAGCACAGATTGCGGCCAAAGCCGTCGTCAATCCTGCGTATTCGGCTATCAATTTGGGAGCGCAGGACGTTTCTGCGCATGAGCAGGGGGCGTTCACTGGCGAGGTGTCGGCAGCCATGCTGCGCGATTTCGGTGTGCGCTATTGCCTCGTCGGCCATTCCGAGCGGCGCCAGTATCACCAGGAATCGGATGAGGCCGTCGCCCAGAAAGCCATGCATGCGCTGGCGGCGGGCATTACGCCCATCGTGTGTGTTGGAGAAACCCTCGCCCAGCGCGACGCCGGTGCGACCAATGAGGTGGTGCGCCGCCAGCTGGCCGCCGTCATCCACACCAATGGCCATTGCATTAGCGAAATCGTCATCGCCTACGAGCCCATCTGGGCTATTGGCACCGGCAAAACAGCCAGCCCGGAGCAGGCCCAGGCCGTCCATGCCGTGCTGCGCGCCCAGTTGCAGGCGGCTTCGCAGCAGTCGGGCCGCGTGCGCATCCTCTATGGCGGCAGCATGAATGCGGCCAATGCAGCTGCTCTGCTGGGCCAGCAGGACATCGATGGCGGACTCATCGGCGGAGCCTCGCTTAAAGCCCCCGACTTTTTGACAATTATTGCCAATGCCGGCGCCAACAGGGCCTGAGCAGCTATCAATTTTGGAGCATTGAGATGAATATATTTTTGACCCTGGTTCTTGCCGTGCAAATGCTGTCGGCCGTCGTGATGATCGGGCTGATCCTGATCCAGCACGGTAAGGGCGCCGACATGGGCGCAGCCTTTGGCAGCGGGGGATCGGGCAGCCTGTTCGGTGCCAGTGGCAGTGCCAACTTCCTCTCGCGCAGCACGGCCGTGCTTGCAGGCGTGTTTTTTGCCTGCACGCTGGCATTGGCATTTTTTGGCGGTGCGCGCCCAACCACCGGGTCCAGCGTACTGGAACGCGCTGGTGCCGTTGTGCCCGCGCCTGCTGCCTCGGGAGCCGCTGCCCAGATCCCGGGCAATGCGGGGCCTGCTGCTGTTTCCACGCCGGTTCCGGCGGCACCTACCGTGCCTGCGTCCGGCGCAGCGCAAATCCCTGGAAAGTAAATCCAGCAAAGCCCTGGATAGCGTCGGCGAAAACGGCGCTTTTCAGGGTAAACTCTAGGTCGGTTTGGCAAGCAAGAACGCAGTCGCACGCGACAACGTTCAGCCTCAAGCAACCCAGGCCGAAAAAACCGCCGACGTGGTGAAATTGGTAGACACGCTATCTTGAGGGGGTAGTGGCGAAAGCTGTGCGAGTTCGAGTCTCGCCGTCGGCACCAAGTCAGTGCATTCGCAGCTCTGGCATTGTTAACTTCACGCGAATCCGGCACGATGAACCTCGAACAATATCTCCCAGTGCTCTTGTTCATACTCGTTGGCATCGGTGTCGGTGTCGTGCCCCAGGTATTGGGCTATGTGCTCGGGCCCAACAAGCCGGACGCTGCCAAAAACTCCCCTTATGAATGCGGCTTCGAGGCCTTCGAAGATGCTCGCATGAAGTTCGATGTGCGCTACTACTTGGTCGCCATCCTGTTCATTCTTTTTGACCTCGAAATCGCCTTTCTTTTCCCCTGGGCTGTATCGCTCAAGGAGATCGGCGCGACCGGTTTCTGGGCGATGATGGTTTTCCTGGGCATCCTCGTCGTGGGCTTCGCCTACGAGTGGAAAAAGGGCGCCCTGGACTGGGAGTAAAGAGCATGATTGAAGGCGTAATGCAAGAGGGCTTCGTCACCACCACCTATGACTCGGTGGTGAACTGGGCCAAGACCGGGTCACTTTGGCCCATGACTTTTGGCCTGGCCTGCTGCGCGGTCGAAATGATGCACGCCGGTGCGGCGCGCTACGACCTGGATCGTTTCGGCGTGGTGTTCCGCCCGAGCCCGCGCCAGTCCGACCTCATGATCGTGGCCGGAACGCTGTGCAACAAGATGGCACCCGCCCTGCGCAAGGTCTATGACCAGATGAGCGAGCCGCGCTGGGTGCTCTCCATGGGCTCCTGCGCCAATGGCGGCGGTTACTACCATTACAGCTATTCGGTCGTCCGCGGCTGTGACCGCATCGTGCCGGTCGACGTGTATGTCCCTGGCTGCCCACCGACGGCCGAGGCGCTGATGTACGGCATCATCCAGTTGCAGCAGAAAATCCGCCGCACCCAGACGATTGCGAGGGCCTGATGCGTAGCTTTGTCGCTGCCAGTCCGCAATCTGCACAGTCCCTGATGGATGCCGTCAAGGCTGCCCTGGGTGATCGCGTCAAGCGCATTGCCGAGGCCCTGGGCGAAGTCAAGGTGCTCGTATCTGCTGCCGACTACCTGGAGTCGGCGCGCATCCTGCGCGACGCAACAGGTTGCAAGTTCGAGCAGCTCATCGACCTGTGCGGGGTGGATTACTCCGAATACAAACAGGTTGCCCACGATGGCCCGCGCTACTGCGTGGTCTCGCACCTGCTTTCCGTGAGCTTGAACCAACGCATTCGCCTCAAGGTATTTGCCCCCGATGACGACCTGCCGGTCGTGGCCTCGGTGACTGAAGTCTGGAGTTCGGCCAACTGGTTTGAGCGCGAAGCCTTCGACCTGTTCGGTATCGTGTTTGAGGGCCACAATGACCTGCGACGCATCCTGACGGACTACGGCTTCATCGGGCATCCGTTCCGCAAGGATTTCCCCACCTCCGGCCATGTGGAAATGCGCTACGACGCCGAGGCCCAACGCGTGGTCTACCAGCCAGTCTCGATCGAGCCGCGCGAGATCACGCCGCGCATCATCCGCGAAGACAATTACGGTGGTTTGCATGGCTGAAATCAAGAACTACACCCTCAATTTCGGCCCTCAGCATCCGGCAGCCCATGGCGTGCTGCGCCTGGTGCTCGAACTCGACGGCGAGGTCATACAGCGCGCCGACCCGCATATCGGCCTGCTGCACCGCGCAACCGAGAAGCTGGCCGAAAGCAAGACCTATATCCAGTCGCTGCCTTACATGGACCGCCTCGACTACGTGTCCATGATGTGCAACGAGCACGCCTATTGCCTCGCGATTGAAAAGCTCATGGGCATTGAAGTGCCCGAGCGCGCGCAGTACATCCGCGTCATGTTCGCCGAGATCACCCGCCTGCTGAACCATCTGCTCTGGCTCGGCTGCCACGGTCTGGACTGCGGCGCGATGACGATCTTCCTCTACGCATTCCGCGAGCGCGAAGACCTGTTTGACATGTACGAAGCCGTCTCCGGCGCGCGCATGCATGCGGCGTATTTCCGGCCCGGCGGTGTCTACCGCGACCTGCCCGACAGCATGCCCCAGTACAAGGCAAGCAAGGTCAAGAGCGCCAGGGCGATCAAGGCGCTCAACGACAGCCGCAGCGGGTCCCTGCTCGACTTCATTGACGAATTCACCCAGCGTTTCCCGGCTTATCTGGACGAATACCACACCCTGCTGACCGACAATCGCATCTGGAAGCAGCGTACAGTCGGCATTGGTGTGGTGACGCCAGAGCGTGCGCTCAACCTGGGTTTCACGGGTGCCATGCTGCGCGGGTCCGGCATTGCCTGGGATTTGCGCAAGCAGCAGCCCTATGACGTCTATGAGCGCATGGATTTCGACATTCCTGTTGGCAAGACCGGCGACACCTACGACCGCTACCTGGTGCGAATGGAGGAAATGGCGCAGTCCAACCGCATCATCAAGCAATGCGTGGACTGGCTGCGCGTCCATCCCGGCCCGGTGATCACCAGCAACCACAAGGTGGCTGCTCCCGACCGTGAATCCATGAAATCCAACATGGAAGAGCTGATCCACCATTTCAAGCTTTTCACTGAGGGCTTCCACGTGCCCGAAGGCGAAGCCTATGCGGCGGTCGAGCATCCCAAGGGCGAGTTCGGCATCTACATCGTCAGCGATGGGGCCAACAAGCCCTACCGGCTCAAGATTCGCGCGCCGGGCTTTGCCCATCTGGCCGCGCTGGACGAAATGTCGCGCGGCCACATGATCGCTGACGCGGTCGCCGTGATCGGAACCATGGACATTGTGTTTGGGGAGATCGACCGTTGATTTCTGAAGCCAGCAAGGCCCTCTTTGCCAAAGAGGTTGCCAAATACCCTCCTGAGCAGGCGCAGTCGGCCGTCATGGCCTGCCTGGCCATTGTGCAAAAGGAGTTGGGCCACCTGAGCCTGGAGAGCGAGCGCGAAGTCGCCGCCTACCTGGGCATGGCACCGATTGCCGTGCACGAAGTGACCACGTTTTACAACATGTACAACCAGCAGCAGGTTGGCAGGTACAAGTTCAACGTCTGTACCAATCTGCCCTGCCAATTGCGGGACGGCAAGCAGGCGCTGGATCACCTCTGCGGCAGGCTGGGAGTCGATATGGGCGGCACTACCGCGGACGGCCTTTTCACTGTTCAGCAAAGCGAGTGCCTCGGTGCCTGCGCCGACGCGCCGGTGATGCTGGTCAATGACCGCACCATGTGCAGTTTCATGAGCAACGAAAAGGTCGATCAATTGATTGACGGCCTGCGCAACGCCAAGGATGCCGCATGAACGCCCAGCAAGTGCTCTCGCAGTTTCAGGCCACCGGAGTCCAGACCTGTTTCCATGGCCGACACATCAATCCGCAGATTTATGCCGACCTGAACGGCAGCAACTGGCACCTCAAGGAGTACGAGGCGCGCGGCGGCTATGCGGCCCTGCGCAAGGTTCTGGGTGTCGACGGCGGCGAGGCCATGACCCAGGATCAGGTGATTGCCACGGTCAAGGAGTCGGCCTTGCGTGGACGGGGTGGCGCGGGTTTTCCGACCGGCCTCAAGTGGAGCTTCATGCCCCGCCAGTTTCCTGGCCAGAAGTATCTGGTCTGCAATTCGGACGAGGGTGAACCGGGCACCTGCAAGGACCGCGACATCCTGCAGTACAACCCGCATATCGTGATCGAGGGCATGATCATTGCCGCCTACGCTATGGGTATCAGCGTCGGCTACAACTACATTCACGGCGAGATTTTCGCCACCTACCAGCGTTTTGAAGAGGCGCTGGAGCAGGCGAGGGCAGCGGGCTACTTGGGCTCTGGCATCCTGGGCTCCGGTTTCAATTTCCAGCTGCACGCGGCCCATGGCTTTGGTGCCTATATCTGCGGTGAAGAAACAGCCTTGCTCGAATCGCTCGAAGGCAAAAAGGGCCAGCCGCGCTTCAAGCCGCCATTCCCGGCCAGTTTTGGCCTATATGGCAAACCGACCACGATCAACAACACGGAAACTTTTGCCGCGGTTCCGTGGATCATCCGCAACGGCGGGCAGGCTTATCTGGAATGTGGCAAGCCCAACAACGGCGGCACGAAGATTTTCTCCATCGTCGGCGACGTGGAGTTGCCCGGCAACTACGAAATACCCTTGGGAACACCGTTTTCGAAGCTGCTTGAACTCGCAGGGGGCGTCAAGGGTGGCAGGACGCTCAAGGCAGTGATTCCCGGTGGCTCGTCAGCTCCGGTTTTGCCTGCCGACATCATGATGACCTGCACCATGGACTACGACTCCATTGCCAAGGCCGGTTCCATGCTGGGCTCCGGCGCTGTCATTGTCATGGACGACACCCGTTGCATGGTCGAGAGCCTGCTGCGCCTGTCTTACTTCTACATGCACGAGTCCTGCGGCCAATGCACACCATGCCGGGAAGGCACGGGATGGCTCTGGCGCATGGTCGAGCGAATCGAGCATGGCCAGGGCCGTGCCAGCGATATTGATTTGCTCAATTCGGTTGCCGATAACATCCAGGGCCGCACGATTTGCGCCTTGGGCGATGCGGCAGCCATGCCTGTTCGCGCCATGATCAAGCATTTCCGCAAGGAGTTCGAGTACCACATCGAACACAAGACTTGCATGACCCACGCCACCGCCCAGGTTTGAAACACTATGGTTGAAATCGAACTAGACGGACAAAAAGTCGAGGTGCTCGAAGGCAGCATGGTCATGCATGCAGCCGACAAGGCGGGCACGACCATTCCGCATTTCTGTTACCACAAGAAGCTCAGCATTGCGGCCAATTGCCGCATGTGCCTGGTGGACGTGGAAAAGGTGCCCAAGCCCATGCCGGCCTGTGCCACTCCGGTGACCCAGGGCATGATTGTCCGCACCAAGAGTGAAAAGGCCATCAAGGCCCAGCAGTCGGTGATGGAGTTTTTGCTGATCAACCACCCGCTGGATTGCCCCATTTGCGATCAGGGTGGCGAGTGCCAGCTGCAGGATCTCGCAGTGGGCTACGGCGGCTCATCCTCGCGCTACGAAGAGGAAAAGCGCGTGGTCTTCCACAAGGAAGTGGGGCCGCTCATCAGCATGGAAGAGATGAGCCGCTGCATCCATTGCACCCGTTGTGTCCGCTTTGGCCAGGAGGTGGCTGGCGTAATGGAACTGGGCATGGCCAACCGCGGTGAGCATTCCGAGATCGAAACGTTTGTCGGTGATTCGGTGGACTCCGAGCTGTCGGGCAACATGATCGACATCTGCCCCGTGGGCGCCCTCACCAGCAAACCTTTCCGATACAGCGCCCGCACCTGGGAACTCTCGCGCCGCAAGTCAGTCAGTCCGCACGATTCCACCGGTGCCAACCTGATCGTTCAGGTCAAGAACAACAAGGTGATGCGGGTTGTGCCACTCGAGAACGAAGCCGTCAATGAATGCTGGATTGCTGACCGCGACCGCTTTTCCTATGAGGCGCTCAACAGTCCCGAGCGCCTGACCAGCCCCATGCTCAAGCAGGGAGGTGAGTGGAAAGCCGTGGATTGGCAGACCGCCCTGGAATACGTCGCCAATGGGCTCAAGCAGATCAAGGCTGACCATGGTGCATCCAGCATCGGGCTGCTGGCCAGCCCGCACTGCACCGTGGAAGAGTTGTACCTCGCCGGTGCCCTGGTGCGCGGCCTTGGCAGCGATAACATCGATTCACGCTTGCGCCATGCCGATTTCAGCCCGGCTGCGGGCGTGCGCTGGCTGGGCACGTCGATTGCGTCCCTTTCCACGCTGCAGCGCGTTCTGGTCGTGGGCTCCAGTCTGCGCAAGGATCACCCCCTGTTTGCACAGAGAATCCGGCAGGCAACCCGCAAGGGATGTGCGGTAAGTGCTATCAATTCAGTAGCTGAAACGACAGCCGACTGGGCCATGCCCGTGGCAAACCCGCTGACCACAGAGGCATCGGGCTGGGTGCAAGCCCTGGCGGACGTTGCCGCTGCGGTAGCGCAGGACAAGGGCCTGGCGTCTCCGGTGGCAGGCAGTGCAACCGAGGCTGCCCGGGCCATCGCCAGATCGCTGGCTTCGGGCGAGCGCAAGGCCATTTTGCTTGGCAACGCTGCGGTCCACCACGCCAAAGCCCCGAGCTTGCTCGCGCTAGCCAACTGGATCGGCGTGCAGTGTGGTGCCAGCGTTGGCGTCCTCGGCGAAGCGGCGAACACTGTGGGCGCCCAACTGGTGGGTGCTCAACCGGGGGCAGGCGGGCTGAACACCAGCCAGATGCTGGCGGGCGGTTTGCAGGCGGCCCTGCTGCTGAATGTGGAGCCGGAATTCGACTCGGCAACCGGTGCCGCGGCGGCACAGGCCCTTTCCAAGGCGGCCATGGTGGTCACCCTGAGCCCCTTCCAGGCCAACATGGCATTCAGTGATGTGCTGCTGCCCATTGCGCCCTTTACCGAAACCTCGGGCACCTTCATCAATGCAGAAGCGCGGCTGCAAGGTTTCCATGCAGTTGTCAAACCGCTGGGCGAGACCCGTCCCGCATGGAAGGTGTTGCGCGTGCTGGCCAACTTGCTCGGCTTGCCGGGCTTTGATTTCGATTCCAGCCAGGACGTGCTTGCCGCCGCGCGCGGCACGCCGAATTCGGACCCAAGCCATGTCGCTGCAGACAAACTCAGCAATGCCTGTTCTGCCGAGGTGGATTTTGGCCCGGCCGGCAAGCCCTGCACCGCCTCGATCTACCAAGTCGATGGCCTGGTACGACGCGCACCTGCGCTCCAACAGACTGCGGATGCACGCAAGGCGCAGTCTTCCGAGGTGGCCGCATGATTGATGCCATCTACAACTTCGGTCTGGGCCTGCTTGGCTCCACCCTCTGGCCCGTCGTGTGGAACCTCATCAAGATTGTTCTGGTGGTTCTGCCCCTGATGGGCTGCGTCGCCTACCTCACCCTGTGGGAGCGCAAGGCCATTGGCTGGATCCAGATCCGCATTGGCCCCAACCGTGTCGGCCCGCTGGGGTTGCTCCAGCCCATTGCAGACGCGCTCAAATTGCTGACCAAGGAAATCATTGTTCCGGCGGCGTCGAACAAGAGCCTGTTCTTCTTGGGCCCGATCATGACGATCATGCCAGCGCTCGCCGCTTGGGCAGCAATCCCGTTTGGTCCCGAAGTGGCCTTGGCCAATATCAATGCCGGTTTGCTTTTCATCATGGCCATCACCTCGATGGAGGTCTATGGGGTGATCATTGCCGGCTGGGCTTCCAACTCCAAATACGCTTTCCTTGGGGCGCTGCGCGCTTCTGCACAAATGGTGAGCTATGAAATCGCCATGGGCTTTTGCCTGGTGGTCGTTCTCATGGTCTCGGCCAGCCTGAACATGACCGACATCGTTCTTGGCCAGGGCAAGGGTGTATTTGCAGGTATGGGATTGGGTTTCCTGTCCTGGAACTGGCTGCCGTTGTTGCCCATCTTTGTCGTTTACATCATCTCGGGCATCGCCGAAACCAATCGCCACCCCTTTGACGTGGTTGAGGGCGAGTCGGAAATTGTTGCAGGCCACATGATCGAATATTCGGGCATGGCCTTCGCCATGTTCTTCCTGGCTGAATACGCCAACATGATTCTGATCTCCGCGATGGCCTCGATCATGTTCCTTGGCGGCTGGCTGTCTCCTTTCAGCCTGCTCGACTGGGTGCCGGGCTGGATCTGGCTGGGTGCGAAAACTTTTGTCGTGGTCACCATGTTCCTGTGGGTGCGCGCGACCTTCCCGCGCTTCCGTTACGACCAGATCATGCGTCTGGGCTGGAAGATTTTCATCCCCGTGACCCTGGTGTGGCTGGTTGTAGTTGGCGGCTGGATGCAGACGCCATGGAATATCTGGAAATAAAGGTCGCAGCATGACTACCGCCGTCGCTCATCCATCGAGTTTTTCCCTCAAGGATTTCCTCTCCAGCTTCATGCTGGTGGAGCTTTTCAAAGGCTTGGCGCTTACGGGCAAGCACGCATTCCGCCGCAAGATCACGGTGCAGTTCCCTGAGGAAAAGACCCCGCTGAGCCCGCGTTTCCGCGGCCTGCATGCGCTGCGCCGTTACGAGAACGGCGAAGAGCGATGCATTGCCTGCAAGCTGTGCGAAGCGGTATGCCCGGCCATGGCCATCACGATCGAATCGGATGTGCGGGCCGACGGCAGCCGGCGCACCTCGCGCTACGACATCGACCTGACCAAGTGCATTTTCTGTGGCTTCTGCGAAGAGAGCTGCCCGGTCGACTCCATTGTCGAGACGCATATCTTCGAATACCACGGCGAAAAGCGCGGCGACCTCTACTTCACCAAAGACATGCTGCTTGCAGTGGGTGATCGCTATGAAACCGAAATTGCTGCAGCCAAGGCGGCAGACGCCCGCTACCGCTGAACCGATAGAAAAATAAATCCCATGGACGTCACTACTGGCATGTTTTACGCCTTCTCGGCGGTGCTGCTGTTCGCAGCCTTCCGGGTCATCACCGCGCGCAATCCGGTCTACGCCGCGCTGTATCTTGTGCTGGCCTTTTTCCAGGCGTCAGGCATATGGATCTTGCTCAAGGCCGAATTCCTCGCCATCACCCTGGTGCTCGTCTATGTGGGAGCCGTCATGGTGCTGTTCCTGTTCGTCGTCATGATGCTGGACATCAATGTCGACAGCCTGCGGCAGGGTTTCTGGAAGCACTTTCCGCTCGCGGGTGGACTGGGTGCATTGATTGCTCTGGAAATGGCAGCCGTGCTCATGGGCGGATTCCGCGGCAGCGAAGCGCCCAAGATGCTGTCCGTCAAGGGTCTGATGGGTGGCGAAACCGGTGCCCGGATATCCAATACCAAAGACTTGGGTCGCCTGCTCTATACCGACTATCTGTACCCGCTGGAGATTGCGGCCGTCATCCTGCTGGTGGCCATCATCGCGGCGATTGCCCTGACCCTGCGCAAACGCAAGGACAGCAAATACCTCAATCCGGCAGAGCAGGTGCGCGTCCAGGCCCGTGACCGGTTCGAGTTGGTCAAGATGCAGGCCACTACAAAAACAATAGCTGGCAACGCAGAAGGTGTGGCGGCGGAGAGCGCCAACGCCTCTCAAAGTGCGGCTGCTGCTGGCGCTGGAGCCAAACCATGAGTCTTACCCTGGGTCATTATCTTTCGCTGGGCGCCATGTTGTTTGCGCTGTCCGTGATCGGCATCTTCCTGAACCGCAAAAATCTGATCGTCCTGCTTATGGCCATCGAGCTGATGCTGCTGGCAGTCAACATGAACTTTGTGGCCTTCTCCCACTACCTCGGCGATATGGCTGGCCAGGTATTCGTGTTCTTCATTCTTACAGTCGCGGCCGCAGAGTCGGCGATTGGTCTGGCCATTCTGGTGCTCTTGTTCCGCAACAAATCCAGCATCAATGTGGACGAACTCAACACGCTCAAGGGTTAATTCAAGATGGCGCAAACCCTCTCTGCAACCACACTGCTTGCTGTCCCGCTGGCTCCCCTTGCGGGTGCTGTGCTGGCCGGCATTTTCGGCACGACATTTGGTGGCAACTGGATTGGCCGCAAGATGGCCCACACGCTCACCATCCTGGGTGTGCTCGTCGCCTTTGTGCTTTCTGTCAAGACCCTGCTCAGCGTCCTGGACGGTGCTCGCTTCAACGAGACCCTCTACACCTGGATGGTGGTCGGCGGTCTCAAGATGGAGGTCGGTTTTCTGGTCGATGGCCTGACCGCCATGATGATGTGCGTGGTGACCTTTGTCTCACTCATGGTGCACATCTACACCATTGGCTACATGGAAGAAGATGACGGCTACAACCGCTTCTTTGCCTACATCTCCCTGTTCACATTCTCGATGCTGATGCTCGTCATGAGCAACAACATGCTGCAGCTGTTTTTCGGTTGGGAAGCCGTGGGCCTGGTGTCGTATCTTCTGATCGGATTCTGGTTCAACAAGCCCACTGCCATTTTTGCCAACATGAAGGCCTTCCTGGTTAACCGGGTGGGTGATTTCGGCTTCATTCTGGGCATCGGCCTGATTGCGGCCTTCGCCGGCACGCTCAATTACACCGAAGCATTTGCCAAGGCCGACGAACTCTCCAAACTCACTTTGCCGGGCACAGGCTGGATGTTGGTGACGGTAATTTGCATTTGCCTGTTCATTGGTGCCATGGGCAAGAGCGCTCAGTTCCCGCTGCATGTATGGCTGCCCGATTCTATGGAAGGTCCGACCCCGATTTCCGCCCTGATCCATGCCGCGACAATGGTGACCGCGGGCATTTTCATGGTGGCGCGCATGTCGCCATTTTTCGAGTTGAGTGACACGGCCCTGAGTTTCGTCATGGTCATTGGCGCCATCACCGCGCTGTTCATGGGTTTTCTGGGCATCATCCAGAACGACATCAAGCGGGTGGTGGCGTATTCCACGCTCTCTCAGCTGGGTTACATGACCGTTGCGCTGGGTGCCTCGGCCTATTCCGTGGCGGTGTTCCACCTGATGACCCACGCTTTCTTCAAGGCCCTGTTATTCCTCGGTGCCGGCTCCGTGATCATGGGCATGCACCACAACCAGGACATCCGCTGGATGGGCGGCGTGCGCAAATACATGCCTATCACATGGATCACGTCTTTGCTTGGCTCGCTGGCCCTGATCGGTACGCCATTCTTTGCCGGCTTCTATTCGAAAGACAGCATTATTGAAGCTGTGCATGAAAGCCATCTCTGGGGCAGCGGTTTTGCTTCATTTGCAGTGCTGGCCGGTGTTTTCGTGACGGCTTTCTATTCTTTCCGCATGTATTTCCTGGTGTTCCACGGCAAGGAGCGCTACGACCAGAACCCCGACGCCCACCATGACGACCATGGGCATGACCACGACGAACACCATGAGCCGCACGAGTCCCCATGGGTTGTGACCGTCCCGTTGATTCTGCTGGCGATCCCGTCGGTGGTGATCGGCTATCTGACCATCGCGCCCATGCTATTTGGCGACTTCTTCAAGGGTGCGATTGTTATAGACGCCGAAAAGCACCCGGCGATGGAGGAACTGGCCAAGGCCTTCCATGGTGAAGCCCAAATGGCCCTGCATTCGCTGACATCCTTGCCCTTGTGGCTGGCGATTGCGGGTGTTGCCTTGGCGTATTACCTCTACATGGTGAACACGGCTTTGCCAGCACGGATCCAGCGCAGGGTCCAACCAATCTACACGCTGCTGGACAACAAATACTACATGGACTGGTTCAATGAAAACATCCTGGCCCGCGGGGCGCGGGCGCTGGGTACCGGCCTGTGGAGGGGCGGGGACCAGGCCATCATTGACGGCGCCCTGGTCAATGGATCATGGAAACTTGTCGGCTGGGTGTCTGGCCTGGTCCGGGTGTTCCAGACCGGCTACATCTACCACTATGCGCTTGTCATGATTGCTGGCGTATTGGTGTTGATGACGGCCTTCGTGACCTGGCCCAACATCGTTGAATTGCTCGGCAAGTAGGAGAACAAGAAAAATGGGATTGCTGAGTTTCGCTATCTGGACGCCCATCGCATTTGGCGTCCTGCTTCTGGCCTTCGGCCGCGACGAGCATGCCAAGGTGGTGCGCTGGGTTGCGCTGATAGGCGCCATCACCAGCCTGCTGGTCACCTTTCCGCTCTACGATGGCTTCAAGCTCGGCACGGCAGCCATGCAGTTCGGCGAAAAGGCCGTGTGGTTTGACCGTTTCAATGTCAACTATGCGCTCGGCGTCGACGGCATCTCGCTCTGGTTCGTCCTGCTCACCGCGTTCATCAATGTGGTTGTCATCATCTCGGCATGGGAAGTCATCACCGAGCGCGTGAACCAGTACATGGGCGCCTTCCTGATCCTGAGCGGTCTCATGATCGGCGTGTTCAGCGCGCTCGACGGCATCCTGTTCTATGTATTCTTCGAAGCCACTTTGATACCCATGTACCTGATCATCGGGATATGGGGCGGGCCCAACAAGATCTACGCAGCATTCAAGTTCTTCCTGTACACGCTGCTCGGCTCTCTGCTGATGCTGATCGCGCTGATCTACCTCTACAACAAATCAGGTGGCAGTTTTGACATCCTTTTGTGGCACAAACTGCCTCTCGGTGCCACCGCGCAGACCCTGCTGTTCTTTGCCTTCTTTGCTGCCTTTGCGGTGAAGGTGCCGATGTGGCCGGTACACACTTGGCTGCCCGACGTTCACGTCGAAGCACCTACCGGTGGGTCTGCCGTGTTGGCCGCGATCATGCTCAAGCTCGGCGCCTACGGCTTTTTGCGCTTTTCCATGCCGATTGCGCCGGACGCAGCCCGCGAGTGGGCCTGGCTGATGATCGCGCTGTCGCTGATTGCTGTCATTTATGTGGGCCTGGTGGCGATGGTCCAGCAGGACATGAAAAAGCTGGTGGCCTATTCGTCTGTTGCACACATGGGTTTTGTGACTCTGGGCTTTTTCATCTTCAATCCGCTGGGAATCTCCGGTGGCCTGGTGCAGATGATTGCCCATGGATTTGTTTCAGGCGCGATGTTCCTCTGCATCGGCGTTCTCTACGACCGCATGCATTCGCGCCAGATCGCGGACTACGGTGGCGTGGTCAACACCATGCCCAAGTTTGCCGCCTTCGCGTTGCTGTTCGCGATGGCCAACTGCGGTTTGCCGGCCACAGCCGGCTTTGTGGGCGAGTGGATGGTGATCCTGGGTGCGGTCAAGGCCAACTTCTGGCTCGGTGTGGCTGCTGCCACGGCTCTGGTTTTTGGCGCCGCTTACACCCTGTGGATGTTCAAACGGGTTTATCTGGGCCCCGTGGCTAACGACCATGTCAAGGAACTCATCGACATCAATGCGCGTGAATTTTTCATGCTCAGCCTGCTGGCGATTGCCGTACTTGCCATGGGCCTGTACCCCAAGCCGTTTACCGATGTGATGGATGCCTCGGTCACCGAATTGATCAAGTCGGTCCTTGCCACCAAACTTAATTGAGATGAGCAAATGATTGACCAAATCAGCTGGATTGCGATTTACCCCGAGCTGTTGCTGCTCGTAATGGCCTGCGTGATTGCGCTAGTGGATCTGGGCGTCAAAAGCCCTCAGCGCACGACCACTTATCTTTTGACCATGCTGAGCCTGGCTGTCGTGGCCGCAATGCAGGCGATCTACGCCTCCGAAGGTTTCGGGCAGGCTTCGGATGGCACGCCCATCATGACGGTCTACGCGTTCGGTCGCCAGGTGGTGAGCGACCCCATGGGCAACTGGCTCAAATGCTTTGCCTGCCTGGCAGTGATGGTGTCGCTGGTTTACAGCCGGCCCTATGCTGCTGCGCGCGACATGCTTCGAGGCGGTGAGATATTCACGCTGAGCATGTTCTCTCTGCTCGGCATGTTCATCATGATGTCGGCCAACAATTTCCTGGTGATCTATCTTGGCCTGGAATTGCTGACATTGTCCAGCTATGCCTTGGTTGCCTTGCGGCGTGACAACGCCACCTCGACCGAAGCGGCCATGAAGTATTTCGTGCTCGGTGCCCTGGCCAGCGGCTTCCTGCTCTATGGCCTGTCCATGATGTATGGGGCGACGGGCACACTGGAACTGTCTGGCGTATTCAAGGCCATTGCAAGCCGCCAGGTGAACCACCAGGTTCTGGTGTTCGGGCTGGTATTCATTGTGTCCGGCCTCGCTTTCAAGCTGGGTGCCGTTCCCTTCCACATGTGGATCCCCGACGTCTACCAGGGAGCGCCTACCGCAGCTACCTTGCTCATTGGCGGTGCTCCCAAGCTGGCTGCCTTTGCCATGGCCATGCGCCTGCTGGTCGAGGGCTTGTTGCCACTGGCAATTGACTGGCAGCAGATGCTGATCCTGCTGGCAGTGGGCTCCCTGCTTGTGGGCAACCTGGCTGCCATCGCCCAAAGCAATCTCAAACGGATGCTGGCGTTCTCGACCATCGCGCAAATGGGCTTTGTCCTCCTGGGCCTTGCCTCGGGCGTCGTCAACGGGAATGTGTTCAATACCCAATATGCCTACGGCGCTTCGATGTTTTACGTGGTTACCTATGTTTTGACCACGCTGGGCAGTTTTGGCGTGATCCTCCTGCTGGCCCGCTCGGGCTTTGAAAGCGAAGAAATATCCGATCTGGCCGGGTTGAATCAGCGCAGCCCCCTGTACGCCGGTGTCATGGCCGTCTGCCTGTTTTCGCTCGCAGGCGTACCGCCACTTGTGGGTTTCTATGCCAAGTTGGCGGTGCTGCAGGCCCTGATGGCATCGGGCGGGACGCTCGATCTTGTGCTGGCAATTTTTGCCGTGCTGATGTCTCTGGTCGGGGCCTTCTACTACCTGCGGGTGGTCAAGGTCATGTACTTCGATGAGCCAATCACGGCTGTGCAGGTCTCTGCTCCGGCAGATGTACGCGCTGTCTTGTCCTTCAATGGTGCGCTGGTGCTGATTCTGGGCATCCTGCCCGGTGGCCTCATGACCCTGTGTGCCCAGGCCATTGTCAAAGCCCTGACGACCTAGCGCCATGTCGCAATCCGCATCGGTCTGGCTAGTCATTGTGCTCGCCGTCGTGGCGGCCAATCTTCCCTTTGTGAGCCATCGCTTCATGGCGCTGGTGCCCTTGGCCCGTGGGAAGAACCTCGGTTTGCGTGGCGGCGAGTTGCTGCTTTTTTATTTGCTGGTGGGTGGGATCGGATTGGGTCTGGAGCGCCATCTGGGCCAGATTGCCTCTCAGGATTGGGAGTTTTACGCCGTCACCGGAGCACTGTTCCTCACGCTGGCTTTTCCCGGATTTGTCTGGCGCTATCTGCTCAAGCACCGCCGATGACCCAACCGGTTCCTGAGCCTCGGGTGGTTGCGGATTCCAAGCTGGCCGAACATCGGGTATCCAGCAGCGAGATGGCGCGTGGCCGCTTTTTGCAGGTCATGCGCGACACCGTTACATTGCCGGACGGCACCCAGGCCGAGCGTGAATACATCATGCATCCGGGTGCAGCCATGGTCATCGCCTTGACGGATGACAACCAGGTGGTTCTCGAGCGCCAGTTTCGCTACCCCATTGGCAAAATCATGATTGAGTTCCCCGCCGGCAAGCTCGACGCCGGCGAGGATCCGCTGGTCTGCGCCCAGCGCGAGCTGCGTGAGGAAACCGGGTACATCGCCAGCCAATGGGCCCGCGCCGGCGTGACCCACAACGCCATTGCCTACTCCACCGAAGTCATCCACATTTTTTTTGCAAAAGACCTCAAGCAGGGCGAGCGAAACCTGGACGCAGGTGAGTTCCTCGAGGTATTCACCGCAACGCCGCAGGCCCTGCTGGACTGGGTGCGCCAAGGCCTGGTTACCGATGCCAAAACCCAGGTGGGCAGTTTGTGGCTGCAGAACTGGCTCTCCGGCCAATGGTCACTGGACTGGCAAACGAATGCCCGCCCGGCAGCGCGATAATCGCGCCATGAAGGTATTCGATCTGCAGTGCGCACACGAACACAGCTTTGAAGGCTGGTTTGCATCCGAGGCCGACTTCCAGGATCAAATTGCGCGCAGCCTGATCGAATGTCCACTCTGCGACGACCGGGCGATCAGCAAGAAACTCAGCGCCCCGCGCCTCCATTTGAACGCCGGGCGAGCCGTGGAGGCGGCCGAAGTGGTGCACAAGGGCAGCGCGCCCCCGGTTTCCATGCAGGAGCTTGCGTCCATGCCAGCCGATGGCGGCATGCAGGCAGAGTGGCTCAAGATGATGCGCCATCTGGTGGCCACCACGGAAGACGTGGGCTCGCATTTTGCCGAAGAGGCGCGACGCATTCACTATGGCGAGAGCGAAGTGCGCAATATCCGCGGGCAGGCCAGCACGGAAGAAACACTCGAGCTGATGGAGGAGGGCATTGCCGTCATGCCCCTGTCCCTGCCCAAGGCCCTCAAGGATCCGCAGCACTAGGCTTGCGCCGGTGGGACAGGGTATCCCTCAGCTCACAAACTGCAGCGCTGCCAATTGGGCGTAAACGCCTCCCTTGGCAACCAGTTCGCTGTGCGTTCCTTGTTCCACGATGCGCCCGCGTTCCAGGACGATGATGCGGTCGGCCTTTTGCACGGTCGCCAGGCGGTGGGCTATGACCAGGGTCGTGCGGCCGGTCATGGCGGATTCCAGCGCGGCCTGAACCATGCGTTCGCTTTCGGCGTCCAGGGCGCTGGTTGCCTCATCCAGCAACAGCAGGGGTGGGTTTTTCAGAATAGCACGGGCGATGGCGATGCGTTGTCGCTGCCCGCCCGAGAGGCGCACGCCGCGCTCGCCCAGGTAGGTGTTGTAGCCCTCCGGCAGGGCTAGGATGAATTCGTCGGCAAAAGCCGCTTTCGCAGCCGATATGACTGCAGCTTCGGAAGCTTCGGGTTTGCCATAGCGGATATTTTCCAGCGCGCTGCTGGAGAAGATCACCGCGTCCTGCGGCACGATGCCCATGCTGTTGCGCAAGTCGGCAAGCGCCAGGGTGCGGATGTCGACGCCATTGAGCAGGATGGCTCCTGAGTTGGCGTCCGGGTCATAAAAGCGCTGGAGCAACTGGAACACCGTGGTCTTGCCCGCTCCGCTGGATCCCACGAGTGCGACGGTCTGGCCGTGCATGACCTCGAGGCTGAAATCCTGCAGCGCTGCGACGTTCGGACGGGAGGGGTAGTGAAACGTCACCGCTTCAAATTCGATAGCGTGCTTCGCAGTCTGGCTGCCGGCTTGTTCAGGGCTTTCCGGTGATTTGATGGGCGAATCGGTATTCAGAAGCTCCATCAGCCGCTCGGTTGCACCCGCCGCGCGCAGCAGATCGCCGTAGACCTCGCCGAGCACGGCGAACGCGCTTGCCAGGATGATCACATACACCACTGTCTGGCCCAATTGGCCTGCGGTGATGTCGCCGCGAATCACGGCCTGCGTGCCCTGGTAGAGGCCCCATAGCAGTGCTGCGCTGGTGGCAATGATGATGAAACCCACCAGCACCGAGCGCGCGCTGGTGCGGCGGATGGCGGTCCGGAAGGCGTTCTCGGTCGACCGGTTGAAGCGGTCCGCTTCGCGGCCCTCGGCGGTGTAGCTTTGCACAACCGGCACCGCGTTCAGCACTTCGGCTGCGATGGCGCTTGAATCGGCAATGCGGTCCTGGCTGGCGCGGGAAAGGCGGCGTACCCGGCGGCCGAACCAGACGCTGGGCAATACGATCAGCACCAGCACGCCAAACACTTGGAGCATCACATAGGGGTTGGTCCAGATCAGGACGCCCAGCGCGCCGATGCCCATCACCGTGTTGCGCAGACCCATACTCAATGAGGAGCCAACGACCGTCTGCACCAGGGTCGTGTCGGCGGTGAGTCGGCTGAGCACCTCGCCGGTTTGCGTGCTTTCAAAAAACTG
>Ga0007834_1000231_pt1 | contig 18799 bp, 15 predicted proteins | sample CryBogCBE06Nov07_FD_71233 | JGI IMG/M metagenome (GOLD analysis project Ga0007834, IMG submission 71233) | Freshwater microbial communities from Crystal Bog, Wisconsin, USA - CBE06Nov07 | ecosystem: Environmental > Aquatic > Freshwater > Lake | place: Crystal Bog, Wisconsin, USA | collected...
ATCACTCATGCGCTGGGTGCTGGCCGGCTCCTTCATCGGGATGGCGGTCTGGACGCTGATTCCGGACACGATCGAAGAGGGCGAAACCCGGGTGGCCCGGCACCTGGGTGTTCTTGGCGCAACGGCGGTCACGTTCTTCCTGGCGGAAATGGGCGACAAGACCCAATTTGCGACGATTGCCCTTGCAGCCCATTACGGCACGCCGGTCCCGGTGATCGCTGGAACCACCTTGGGCATGCTCGTGGCCGATGTGCCCGCGGTTTTTGTGGGCAACACCTTCGCGCAAAAAATCCCGATGAAACTGGTCCATGGCGTTGCGGCTGCGATATTTGCTGTCATGGGCCTGCTGACTTTGTTCCGGGCAGATAGGCTGCTGCACTAGGTTTTTTTCGCGGGGTGCAACCATGCGCGGCGCAGCGCGAAGTGCGCCAGCAATGCCAGCACGCCGTTGAGCAGCAAGGCCCTGCCTACGCCAATCAGGCTGATTGTCACTCCCGTCGTCAGCCCGCCCAGCGCCACACCGCCGCGCATGGCCAGCATGTAGAGGCTCACCGATTGCCCGCGGATGCGTTCGGGTGCAACGGATTGCAGCAGGGAATTGGCCGAGGCATTGCTGATTGTCATGGCGGCGCCGCACAACACAAACAGGACCGGCAGGGCCCAGAACCAGGGGGCTACGGCAGCCAATGCCACCAGGAGGGCAAATACCAGGGCAAATGCAGAGCTGATCGACCGCGAATCCCGGCCCGGAGCCACTGCCAGCAAGGCAGTGGCTCCCAATAGGCCGCCTGCACCGAATGCACCGATGACCAGGCTGAAATGCCCAATCTCCTCTTGAAAAACCTGTTTGACCAGCAAGGGGCAGAAGGTGATGAGGGGTACACACATCGAGCTGGTGACAAGCACCGTGAGAAGCGCGTTGCGCAGGGCGGGCTCGCGCGCAACCTCGCGCACGCCAGCGAACAAGGTGTGACTGTCCATGGGTTGGACCTCGTCCGCAGGCAAAGGAGTGACCCGGGCGCGGGCCGGCAGGATCCAGAGCGCCACCAGGATGAAGGGCACATAGGACGCCGCGTTGACTGCATAGGCCCCGGCCGCACCGATACCGGCCATCAAGACCCCTGCTACCGCCGGACCCAGAATCCGCGAAAGATTGAACTGTGTGGAGTTGAGGGCGATACCCGTGGGGATCTGGCTGCGCTCAACGATGGAAGGGACAATCGATTGGAACGACGGCATCGACAGCGCGTCGGTGACACCGACCACCAGCGACGTGAGCACGACCATCCAGGGCTGGACTTTGCCCGTGAGGATCAGCGCCATGATCAGCAGCGGGCAGAGCATCTGTGCTGCCTGGAAGCCGGCGATGATGCGGCGCCGATCAGCGCGGTCAGCCAGCACACCACCCACGAGGGTGAGCAGCAGGGCTGGAGCCCCCATGGCGAAGGCGTCCAAGCCCAGCACAAAGGGCGAGGCACCCAGGCTCAGCAGCAGCCAGGGCTGCGCGACCTGTTGCGCCCAGGTGCCGATATTGGAGAGCAGGCTGGCGAACCAGAATGTGCCAAAACGCCTGGTCGCGAGCAGGTAGAGCGATTGGCGCAGGGTGTTCGCCCTCGAACTTTTTGCGGCTCCGGTCATCCCCATGACCCACCGAGTGCCCTCACCGGCCCGTGGCGGTGGCAGGAAACCAGGTGGTCATTCACCATGCCCGAGGCCTGCATGAATGCATAACAGATCGTCGAGCCCACGAATTTGAAACCCGACTGGAGCAGGGCTTTGCTCATGGCGTCCGACTCCGCAGTTCTGGCAGGAACATCTGCCATGGTGCGCCTGGCATTGTGGATGGGCTTGTGCTCGATAAATCCCCAGAGAAAACCGGCAAATGATTGCCCGCTGTCCTGGAGCGCGAGATAGGCCTTCGCATTGCCGATGGTTGCTGCAATCTTGAGCCGGTTGCGGATGATGCCGGGATTGCCCATGAGTTCAGCAATCTTCTGCTCACCATAGCCGGCGATTTGCTCTGGATCGAACTGATCAAAGGCGAGACGATAGCTCTCGCGCTTCTTCAATACCGTAGACCACGACAGGCCGGCCTGCGCGCCCTCGAGAATCAGCAACTCGAAAAGGGCCTGATCGTCCAGCACGGGGACGCCCCATTCCTCGTCGTGGTACCGGCGGTACTGGTCAAAACCTTCACACCAGGGGCAGCGTTCCATTGCGCAGCTCCCCCGTGCTTCATTGCGGCTCGATTTTCGCGTCCCGGATAGCCTTGGCCCACTTGAGCGTTTCGGCCTTGCTGCGCTGGGCCAGCGCCTCGGGCGTGCCCGGCTCGGGGGCAAAGCCGATGATCGAGAATTTGTCGAGAATGTCCTTGCTCTGGGCTGTGGTGTTGAAAGCGGCATTGAGCTTGTTTACGATGTCGGCGGGCGTGCCGGCTGGAGCGAACGCAGCGAAATATGCAATCAATTCGTAGTCCTTGAGGCCCAGGGCCTCGTTGATGCTGGGTAGCTCGGGGATGGCCGCCGAGCGCTTGGCCGACGTGACCGCCAGGCCGCGTATTTTTCCGCTCTTGACCTGGGGCAGCATCACGGCGAAGTCGGCCGTGAACATGTTGACCTGCCCACCGATCAGGTCCGTCATGGCGGCCGGACCGCTTTTGTAGGGCACATTGGTCATCTGTACGCCGGCCATGCCGGCAAGCATTTCACTGGAAACGAGCTGCGAGGTGCTGGCACTGGCGAAGGTGATGATGCCGGGTTTGGCCTTGGCCAGGGCAATGAACTCGCGCAGGTTCCTGGCGGGAACATCGTTGTTGACGGCGACGATCAGCGGTACCTGGCCCATGTAGGCCACAGGCGCGAAAGCGGTGTCTTGGTCGTAGGGCAGCGACTTCATCAAACTCTTGAGCGCGGCATTGGTGCTGTTGGTGCCAATCAGGATGGTGTATCCGTCTGGCGCGGCCTTGGCCACCTCGGCAGCGCCCATCATGCCGTTGACCCCGACCTTGTTGTCCACGATCACGGTCTGACCCAGCAGCTCGCCCATCTTGGCACCGAATGCGCGGGCAATTTGGTCGGTCGCGCTACCGGCCGCAAAGGGCACGACAAATTTGATCGGCTTGCTTGGCCAGGCCTGCGCGCTAGCAATGCCTGCCCACAGACAGGCGGATGTGAGCAGCGCGAGCGTGCGCAAGGTCTGGCGTTTGGTTGTTGGCATGGATGTCTCCTTTTTCTATGGGTCAAGTGGCGCAAGGCCATGCTGCGCATTGTGCGCCCCCAGCGCGGGTGCGGCTGCGCCCATGGGCGGGCGTTGGCCGTCAAACGACAGCGGCAGGCCGGTAAGGCGAAAATCCTCGCCGGGCACGGTTTGCACGATGCCCAGTGCATGCACTTGCGAGTGCGCCACCGCTTCGGGTAGGCTGTGGACGGGTGAGCAGGGTATGCCTGCGCGCTCCAGCCGTTCGGCCCATTGGGCACGCGGGTGCAGTTGCAGGACGGCGCTGATCTGCGGCAGCAGGCTGGCCTTGTTGTTGATGCGTGCGCGGTTGCTGGCATAGCATGGGTCACCTGTCCACTCGGGGTGCCCCAATTCCTGCGCCAGCTTGGCAAACAGGCGGTCATTGCCGCAGCAGATCAGCAAGGGTGCATCCAGCGTGTCAAAGGCCTCGTAGGGCACAAAACTGGGGTGGCCGCTACGGTGCCGGTCGGGCTGGCGGCCTTCATTGAGCAAGGCATCGGTTTTCTGGCCGTTCCAGGCCATGGCGGTTTCGAGCAGCGAGGCCTGGACCACACCGCCCCGGCCCGTGATCTGGCGCCGCTGCAACAGGGCCAGCGCGCCAATCACGGCCCACATGCCGGTGCCTTGGTCGCAGATGGATGCGCCGCTGCGCATGGGCGGGTCATCCGGCCCTCCATTGATGGCCGAGAGCCCGCTGAAGGCTTGCACCAGGGGTTCATACCCGGGCCGCATGGCCATCGGGCCGGTAGGGCCAAAGGCCGAAATTTCACAATACACCAGGCGCGGGTGCCGTGCGGTGAGCGCTGTGCCTCCAATGCCCAGCGCATCGGCGACACCGGGCCGCAGGTTGTGGATGAAGATGTCCGAGTCCGCGGCCAATTGCTCCAATGCGGCTTTGCCCCCAGCGGTCTTGAGGTCGATGGCCAGCGACTGCTTCCCGCGGTTGAACACCTGAAAGGCCAGCGCATCCCCGCCGCGAAAGGCTGCGCCCATGCGCCGGGCGTCGTCTCCACCATCGGGGCGCTCGAGTTTGATGACCTCGGCACCCAGATCGGCAAAGATCGCTCCGGCAAACGGGCCGGCGAGCACCTGGCCTAGCTCCAGGACCCGCAGGCCCTCCAGGATGCCTGCCGGCTCAGCCATGGTTGCGCCCGCCCAGGAGCAGCTCCGGCAGATGCTGCATCCTGCGGAAAATATGCGTGGCGCCCGCCTCGCGCAAGGCGTCTGCAGAGAATGCCCCGGCCGCTGGCGGGCTGTAAGCGAAGACGGTGGCCCCCGCTGCCACGCCGGCCGTGACCCCGGTCACGGTGTCTTCGACCACCGCACAGCGATCCGCTTGCACACCCAGAGCCCGGGCCGCAGCGAGGTAAACGTCCGGCGCAGGCTTGGAGCGCGGCATTTCATGGCCGCTGAAGATGCGGCCTTCAAAGTAGGGCATCAGGCCGGTCTTGCGCAATTGCAGCTCTACCTTGCCGCGGTCCGCGCCAGAGGCGCAGGCCATCGCCTCGCCAAAGCCCTGCTCCACGAGCTTCAAGGCTTCGTGGATGCCATGGATTGGCTCCAGCAGCTCATGCAAGGCAGCATCGCGCCGGGCGCGGAAGCTGGCCAGCCAGCCGTCGGTGACGGGTTGGCCGGTGTGGTGCTCGATGAGGGCCGATTCGTCCTTGACAGCCTTGCCGATGAAGTGGTTCCAGCAGTCCTGCGCGCTCAGCGCCCAGCCCCGCTCCACCAGCATGGTATGAAGCACGCCATTGGTGATCGGCTCGCTGTCGACCAGCACGCCGTCGCAATCAAATAGAACAGCATCAAATCCCAAGCTCATAGGGCCACATCCACCTTTTTCCCGGATACCGCATCCATCACGCCTGTGCTGTGGGGTGCGAGACCGTAGTCACGCAAATTCTTGCGTAACTCAGAGGGCTCGACCTCGTTCCAGGTCAATCCGCATTCCAGGCAGGCATGGGAATGGCGGTTGTTAAGGAAGACGGGCTTGCCAAGCCAACCCCGCAGGCCGCCCCGGAGGGGGTAGAAGCGCGCAGCCTCCCCCAAAGCGCCGCGAACCACCTTGCGGCTGCCACAACGCAGGCAGTACATTCCGCGCACGGTCTGGTTGAACATGGAGGCCTTCGAACGCCGACGCTATAAAAATACTAGCTGCTCAAGCAGATCTGGCGGAGGCAAGCGGGCATTGTCATGCGCCTTTCGCAGCCTTGCGTGCTTCCAGTGACTCGAGCGGCAACCCGGCGGCCTTGAGCGCTTCGAAGCCGCCTTCCACATGGGCGACATTGCGCATGCCCATGTCCTGCAGGGTCTTGGTGCTCAGGGCGCTGCGCCAGCCGAGCGCGCAAAACAGGACATAGTCCTTGCATTCGTCGCCGAAGACTGGCTTGAAATAGGGCGATTCAGGGTCCACCCAGAACTCGAGCATGCCGCGGGGAGCATGCACACTGCCCACGGGGGTGCCGCCAGCCAGTTCGCGGACGTCGCGGATATCCACGAGCTGCAGGCGCGCTGCTTGCAGCGGGTCCGCTAGGCGGGCCTTGACCTCTTCGGCGCGGAGGGTCGTGACCTCGGCCATGGCTTGTTCAACCAGGGCTCTTGAGCTGATTTTCAGGGGCATGGTGTTCTCCGTGGGGCTTACCACTGCCCTGTCTCCACGCGAATGGCGACTTCGCAGTCTTCAAAAATCTCGAGCTTGGCAATCTTGACGCGCACGCCCAGCACGCCGGGCAAATGCATCAGTCGGTTACTGAGCTTGCCGATCAGGCGCTCCAGCAGGTTGACATGCTCGGAGGTGCATTCCTCGATGATGATCTTGCGCACCTTGCGGTAGTCCAGCACATTGCTGATGTCGTCATCGCGGGGCAGCAGATCCTGGGTGCCCAAGTTGAGTTCGGCATCCACGCGGATGGGCTGCGGTGCCACCTTCTCGCGCTCGAGAATGCCCAGGGTGGCGTCAAAGCGTAGTCCGCTCAGGGTCAGGATCTGGGTGCCTCGGGTGTTGGCCATGCTGGGCTTTCTGGGGAGGGGCTACATTAGCGAAAAGTCGCGATCGAACTTCATCAGGTGCTGGCCCCCGTCGACCAGCAAGGTGGTGCCGGTGATGGACTGGTTCTCCAGCGCAAAGCGCACTGCCGATGCGACGTCCTGCGGAGTCGAGGAGCGGCCCAGCGGGCTCATGGCGTGCAGGGCCTTGAATTTTTTCTCGTCCAGCAGGTGGCTCGTCAGGGTGAGGCCAGGGGCCACCCCCACCACGCGAAGACGCGGCGCCAGGCCCTGGGCCAGCATGGTGGTGGCCGCTTCCAGTGCTGCCTTGCTCAGGGTGTAGCTCAGGAAGTCGGGGTTCTGGTTCCAGAGCTTTTGGTCAAGCAGGTTGACCGCCACACCCTGCGCTCCGCGCGAAGACAGATGGGCATGCAGGGCCTGGGCCAGCACAATCGGCGCGCCCGTGTTGGCGCGCAGATGCTGCTCCATGCTGGCGTAGCCAAAGTTGGCAGCGTCGTCCTGCTCAAACAAGGAGGCGCTGTTGACCACGGCATCGAGCCGGCCAAACCGGGCAACCACGCGCGGGACCAGGCCCCTGGCGGCAGCCTCGTCTGCCAGATCGGCATGAAAAGCGGCGCTAGCGGGCGTCAATCCAGCGCAGTCAGCTACTGTTTTTATAGCATTCGTTTCCGACTGCCGGTAGTGCACTGCGACCTGCCAGCCCGCAGCCGCGAGCGCCAGGGCGATCTCACGGCCCAGGCGCTTGGCGGCACCCGTGACCAGCACAGTGGGCGCTTGGGGAGTCGGAACATTCATAGGCCCCGAGTTTAGTCGGCCGACCCAATCCCCCTGGCAAGTGCTGACAAAACTTTTCCGTGGCTTGACATCGGCTTGCGCTGCCAGTGCGATAGTGAAGGCCCTCCTTCCACTCCGGCAGACTGCCGGCATCCCGGGCACCGATGACAACCATGAAACACCCCATTCGTCCCTTTTTGACCATTGCCGTGCTGGCGCTGTGCGCGAGCCTAGCGTTCGCCCAGTTCGGTGGCGGCGCAACGGCGGGGGGTGGGCGCAAGGGCCGCTCCAGCGATTCCAGCACCCAAGGGGCGGGCAGCGCAAGCACGACGCCCGGTTCGCGCACAAGCCAGACCGCAGACAAGCTCTATGACCTGCGGATTCGGCTGCTGATTACGCCGGAGCAGTCTGGTGTCTGGGACGCGTTCTATGCCAAGGTCATGGCCTGGGCCTCTGCGCCTGGAAGCGCCCGTATGGCCGAAAGCTATGGACCTGCCATGCCGATTCTGGAGCAACGACTTGCCGACGCACGTACCCGCGTGTCACTCCTGCAAGGGCTGACGGATGCCACGCGGGCCCTGTATGCTGTTTTGACGCCCGACCAGGCAGCGACAGCGGATCAGTATCTGCCGGTCACGATTCCCTGAACCGGTGCCCCGCGCCGATAGAGGCGGCGGGGCATTTTTGCACTTCGGGTTAGAGGAAGTGGATGCGCAGGCCTCAGGACCTGCTTGCCTCACCCGGTGCCATGGCATTGGGCGCTGCAGGCTTGTCCTGCGTGTGAGCCAGACGTAAAAGAAAGGGGCTTTGTGTCACTTTGTCGGCTGCCAATGGCCGCCGAGATTCTTGAGCAGGACGGCAAGCGCCGTGAGCCTGCGGCTCTGGACGCTGACCAGGCTGTTTTGTGCAGCGAGCTCGGCGTTTTGGGCGCTGATGACATTGAGGTAGCTGACCATGCCGGCGGCATACTGGTTGGTGTTGACCTCGGTGGCTTTGTGGGCAGCGCTCAACGCTGCGCGCTGCACCTCTTCTTCGCGTTGCAGTGCAGATGCCGTGATGAGGTTGTCCTCCACTTCCTGCAAGGCCGTCAATACGGCCTGGCGGTAGGTCGCCACGGCCTGGTCGTAGCCGGCTCGGGCAGACGCACTGGCGGCCTTGCGCGCGCCTCCGTCGAACAGGCCGTAGGTCAGACTGGGGCCCAGTGACCAGATGCGGTTGGGCAGGTCAAACAGGCCCGCAAGGCCGGTGTTGCGCGCGCCGTAGTTGGCAGACAGCATCAGCGCCGGAAAGAAGGCTGCATCTGCCGCGCCGATGGATGCATTGGCTGCGGCTACCTTGCGCTCGGCAGACGCGATGTCGGGGCGCCTCTCCAGCAACTGCGACGGCAACTGCAGAGGCACTGCGGGCACCGGGGGCAGACTGCCCGTCGGCGCGAGTGTGAAGGCGCCGGGGGCGATGCCAAGCAGCGTGGCCAGCGCGTGCTCGAGCGTGGCGCGCGTAATGCGCGACTCTTCGCGCTGCGCCAGGGTCGATTGCAATTGCGATTCTGCGGAGGCCACTGCTGCGCTGCTGGCTACCCCGCTCTGGTACTGGTTTCTGGTGAGGGTCAAGAACTTCTGGTTGGCCTCTGCGGTCGTTCCCAGTGATTTGTCGGTGATTTCAGCCGCCCGGATGGAGAAATAGGTTTGAGCCACGCTGGCCTGCAAGGACAGGCGTGCCGCAGCCAGGTCGGCACGGCTGGCATCTTCCTTGAGCTTTGCCGAAGTGGCTGCGGCGCCCAAGCGATTCCAGAGATCGACCTCCCAGCCGGAGACGCTCCCCTGCGCGGTATAGGTCATGCCCTTGGGGTTGCTCGCGGTCTGCACATTCGACTTGTTGGCGCTTCCGGTCAGCCCGACCGTGGGCCACAGGGATGCATTGGCAGTCGCGGTGGCGGCAATGGCCAGTTGGACCGCGGCAATACTGCCAGCTACGGTGGGGTTGGCCCTGTCGGCCTGCTGCTGCAAATCGTTGAGCACCGGGTCGTTGAACAGCTCCCACCAGGCATCGGGCGTGGGCTGGGTGTTCAGGTCGGCCTGCTTGAACAGCTTGGCGGACTCGGCCTGGAATTCGGCACCTTCCTTGAACTGGGCGGGCACCTCCAGCTTGGGCGGGTTGTAGGCGGGGATGCTGCTGCAGCCTGCAACGGCCCACGCAAGGCCGCCCAAGGCAAACCCGCGCGCCAAGGGGTGAATGCGGTTGCGAATGAATTCACCGGCCATGTTTGGCCTCCCATGCAAGTGGAACCATCGAAACAAAGGCGCGCCGGGCCCAGCCCAGCGCACGCGGAACCCCCAACCGCAAGCGATCCATCAGGAGGAAGACAACCGGCGTGGTGTAGAGCGTGAGCAACTGGCTCAGGATCAGGCCACCGACCACGGCAATCCCCAGTGGCTGGCGCAACTCTGCGCCATCGCCCGTGCCGATGGCCAGCGGAATGGCGCCGAAGATCGCTGCCATCGTCGTCATCAGGATCGGGCGCACGCGCAGGTGGCAGGCCCTGTAGATTGCCGTGCCCGCGCTCATGCTGGGGTTGTTGCGCTGCGCGGTGATGGCAAAGTCGATCATCAGGATCGCGTTTTTCTTGACGATGCCGATCAGCAGGATCACCCCGATCAGCGAGATGATCGAGAAGTCAGTCTTGAACATCAGCAGCGCCAGCAAGGCACCCACGCCCGCCGATGGCAGGGTGGACAGGATTGTGATCGGGTGGATCAGGTTTTCGTAGAGGATGCCCAGGACGAGGTAGATGGTGACCAGGGCCATCAGGATCAGGAAGGGCTGGCTGTCGAGCGACGATGCGAAGGCTTGCGCGGTTCCCTGGAAGGATCCGCGGACCGATGTCGGCACGCCAATCTGGCCCATGGCTGTCTTGACCGCATCGCTGGCCTCTGACAACGAAACCCCCAGTGGCAGGTTGAAACTGATGGTCGAGGCCGGCACACCGCCCTGGTGATTGACGGCCAGTGGTGTGTTGGTCAACTCCACACGGGCAAAGGCCGAGAGCGGTATCTGTGCGCCGCTGCTGGAGGTGAACATCAGGCGGCGCAGCGATTCCGGGCTTTCCAGGTATTGCGGCGCGAGCTCCATCACCACACGGTACTGGTTGAGCGGGTTGTAAATCACACCCACCTGGCGCTGGCCGAAGGCATCATTGAGCGTGGAGTCGATGGTCGATACGCTGAGCCCCAGCCGCACGGCTGCAGCCCTGTCGATCACGAGCGAGGTTTGCAGGCCGTGGTCCTGCTGGTCGCTGTTGACGTCGGCCAGCTCGGGCACCTGCATGAGGGCCTGGCGGATCTTCGGCTCCCAGGTTCGCAGGTCGGTCACCTCGTCGGCAAACAGGGTGTACTGGTATTGCGCATTGCTTTGCCTGCCGCCGACGCGGATGTCCTGCACGGGGACCATGAACAGGTTGGCACCGGGCTCCTTGGCGGTCTTGATGCGCAGGCGCGCAATCACCTGATCGACCGTTTCCTTGCGCACGCCCACGGGCTTGAGCACGATGAACATGAAGGCCGTATTGCGCTGGCCGCCACCCGTGAAGCCCATCGAAGTCTCCACCGCAGGGTCGGCATTGACGATGGCGATGAAGCGGTCGAGCCTGGCCTGCATGGTCTGGAAGGATGTGGCCTGGTCGGCCTGGATCGAGCCAATCAGGCGTCCCGTGTCCTGCTGCGGGAAAAAGCCCTTTGGAATGACCCGATAAAGATACACGTTTAGCCCCACCACAGCCAGCAGCACCAGCAGGGTCACCGCCTGCCAGCGCAGCGCCCACATCAGTGAGCGGCGATAACCCTTGAGCAGCGCAGCCTGTATGCTCTCCGCCCAGCCCGAAAATCGTGCCACCAGGCGCTGCCAGAAGGTTTTGGGGACAACCGGGGCTGAGGGTGGGCGCAGCAAGGCAGCGCACATCATCGGCGTGGTGGTGAGCGAGACCAGCATCGATACCAGAATGGCGGAAGACAGTACCACGGCAAACTCTCGGAAATAGCGCCCCACAATGCCACCCATCAGCAGCAGCGGAATGAAGACCGCAATCAGCGAGAGGCTGATGGAAATGACGGTGAAGCCGATTTCGCGCGAGCCGATCAGCGCTGCTTCGAGGGGTGACTTGCCGCGTTCCATGTGGCGCGTCACGTTCTCGAGCACCACGATGGCATCGTCCACCACAAAACCGGTGGCTACCGTGATGGCCATCAGGGACAGGGTGTCCAGGCTGTAGCCGCACAGGTACATCACACCAAAGGTGCCAGCCAGGGACGCCGGAACGGCAACGCTTGGGATTAGCGCGGCACGGCTGCTGCGCAAAAACAGAAATACCACCAGAATGACCAGGGCCACGGCGAGCCCGAGGGCGCGCTCCACTTCGCGCAACGAGGCACGGATGGTGGGTGTGCGGTCCATCACGACGCTCAGGTCGATCGCTGGCGGGATCGACGCGCGCAGGCGCGGCAGCAGGGCGTTGACATCGTCAACCGTCTTGATGATGTTGGCCCCTGGTTGCTTGTAGAGCTGCAGCAGGATGGCGGGCTTGCCCTTGGCAACACCGTAGTTGCGCACGTCCTGCACCGAATCGATGACCCGCCCTAGGTCAGCAAGGCGCACCGGAGCGCCGTTGCGGTAGGCGACGATCACCGGTGCAAATTCGCGTGCACTGCTGGCCTGGTCATTTACGTTGATTTGCCACGCCGTACTGCCGTCTTCCACCGCCCCCTGCGGGCGGTTGGCATTAGCAGCGGTGATCGCTGCCCGTACTGATTCCAGCGAAATCCCCATGGACGACAGGCGATTGGGGTCGAGTTCAACGCGCACCGCCGGCAGCGCGCCGCCGCCGAGGTTGACCTGGCCGATGCCATCGATCTGCGAGAGGCGCTGGGCCAGCACGGTGGAGGCCGCGTCATACATCTGGCCCGGGGTCAGCGTGTCGGATGTGAGCGAAAGGATCATCACCGGCGAATCGGCCGGGTTGACCTTTCGGTAGCTGGGGTTACTGGGCATCCCGGTGGGCAGCAGGGAGCGGGCTGCATTGATGGCCGCTTGCACGTCACGGGCGGCACCATCTATGCTACGGTTGAGGTCGAATTGCAGCGTCACGCGGGTATTGCCCAGCGATGAGCCCGAGGTCATCTCGGTGATGCCGGCAATGCTGCCCAGCGCGCGCTCCAGCGGTGTGGCCACGGTCGAGGCCATGGTCTCCGGGCTGGCGCCGGGCAGGCTTGCGCTGACGGAAATGGTGGGGAAATCCACTTGCGGCAGGGGCGCGACCGAGAGCTGGGAAAATCCGATCACGCCCGCCAGTGTTACCCCCAGCGTCAGCAGCGTGGTGGCAATCGGCCGGTGGATGAAGGGGGTGGAAATATTCATGGCTGCTGCCCAGTGTGTGGCAGCCCGGCGCGGCGCGCCTTGCGTGCTGCGCTCCAGCGCGCAAATACGAGGTAGATCACGGGCGTGGTGAACAAGGTGATCAGCTGGCTGACCATCAGCCCGCCGACCATGGTCACGCCCAGCGGGTGGCGCAGCTCCGAACCCACACCGGTGCCCAGCATGAGAGGCAAGGCACCCAACAGGGCCGCCATGGTGGTCATCAGGATGGGTCGAAAGCGCAACTGGCAGGCCTGGAAGATGGCCTGACGCGGTGCAAGCCCCTGCTCCCGCTCGGCATCCAGGGCGAAGTCGATCATCATGATGGCGTTCTTCTTCACGATGCCGATGAGCAGGATGATGCCGATGATGGCGATGATGCCAAGATCGAGGCGCGCGACCAGCAGGGCCAGCAAGGCGCCGACGCCGGCCGAGGGCAGGGTGGAGAGAATCGTGACCGGATGGATATAGCTCTCATACAGCACACCCAGCACGATGTACATCGTGACCACGGCCGCCAGAATCAGCAGCAAGGTGCTGGAGAGCGAGGCCTGGAAGGCTAGCGCCGCACCCTGGAAACTTGTTTCCACTGAAGCCGGCATGTCCATGCCCGCCTCGATCTCCTTGATGGCCTCCACCGCAGCGCCCAGTGACACGCCCTTGGCCGGGTTGAAGGAAATGGTCACCGCAGGCAATTGGCCGACGTGATTGACCGCCAGCGAGGCGGGCTTTTCGGCAATCGTTGCCACCGACGCCATGGAGACCTGGGTCGCAACACCTCCGGTATTGCCCGGTACATACAGGGCCTTGAGCGATTCCGGGCTCAATTTGGCCTGGGGCGGCGCTTCCAGGATGACGCGGTACTGGTTAGACTGGGTGTACAGGGTCGAAATCAGGCGCTGCCCGTAGGCGTTGTAGAGCGCACTGTCGATGCTGGCCACTGTCACGCCGAGCCGGCCCGCCGCATCCCGATCAATCTTGACATAGGCTTGCAGGCCATTGTCCTGCTGGTCGCTGGCCACATCGGCGAGCTGGTTACTAGCCTGCAGGCGCTTGACCAGCTCGTTGGCCGATTGCGTCAACTCACTGATCTGCGGGGAAGACATCGTGAACTGGTATTGCGTGCGGGCCACGCGGTCTTCAATTGTCAGGTCCTGTACCGGCTGCAGATACAGCTGCATGCCCGGCACATGGCGCGAAGCATCTGTCAACCTGTCGATCACCTGCTGCAGGGTGCTGCCGCCCCGTTGATCCTTGGGCTTGAGGTTGATCAGCATGCGCCCCGCGTTGAGAGTGGTGTTGGCCCCGTCCACGCCAATGAAGGACGAAAGGCTTTGCACGGCCGGATCCTTGAGCAGTTCCGCCGCAAGCGCCTGCTGCTTTTCCCCCATTGCCGGAAACGACACCGACTGCGGGCCGTCCGTGATGGCCTGGAGCACGCCGGTGTCCTGCACAGGGAAGAAGCCCTTGGGTACCAGCATGTAGAGCCCGGCGGTCAACGCCAGCGTGCCTGCAAACACGAGCAAGGTGGTGCGCTCATGGTCCAGAACCACATTGAGCATGCGTCCATAGCCGGTTATCAGGCGCTCGAACATGCGCCCTACGGCCTGGTACAGCTTGCCGTGGCTCTCTTCCGGTGTGTGCCGGAGCAGCCGCGCACAGAGCATGGGCGTGAGCGTCAGCGACACCACAGCCGAAATCAGGATCGAGACCGCCAGTGTGATGGCAAACTCGTGAAAGAGTCGCCCCACCACATCGCCCATGAACAGCAGAGGAATGAGTACGGCAATCAGCGAAACCGTGAGCGAGATGATGGTGAAGCCGATCTGCTTGGCACCCTTGAGCGCAGCCTCGAGGGGCGGGTCGCCTGCCTCAACATAGCGCGCGATGTTTTCCACCACCACGATGGCATCGTCCACCACAAAGCCCGTGGCAATGGTCAACGCCATCAGGGTCAGGTTGTTGATGGAAAACCCGGCCAGATACATCACGCCAAAGGTGCCGATCAGGGACAGCGGCACGGCGAAGCTCGGGATCAGTGTGGCTGACGCACTGCGCAGGAACAGGAAGATCACCATCACCACCAAGGCCACGGCGAGCAGCAATTCGAATTCGACGTCATGCACCGAGGCCCGGATAGTCACTGTGCGGTCGGTGAGCACCGCCACATCCAGTGACGCGGGCAAGGTGGCCTGCAGGCGCGGCAACAGCTTCTGTATCCGGTCCACCGTGTCGATCACATTGGCGCCGGGCTGGCGCTGGATGTTCAGGATGATGCCCGGCATCGTGTTGGCCCAGGCCGCGATGCGCGCGTTCTCCACGTCGTCTATCACGTTCGCCACATCGCTCAGGCGGACAGGTGCCCCGTTCTTGTAGGCAATGATGAGACTGCTGTATTCGGCTGCGCTGCGCAACTGGTCATTGGCATCGATGGTGGATGCGCGTGCCGGGCCGTCAAAGCTGCCCTTGGCCTGGTTCACATTGGCTGCCGAGATGGCGGTACGGATGTCGTCCATCGACATGTCGACAGTTGCCAGTGCACCCGAATTGGCCTGGATGCGCACCGCAGGCCTGCGGCCGCCGGCAATCGACACCAGCCCGACGCCAGGCACCTGCGATATGCGCTGGGCTAGCCGGTTTTCCACCAGATCATTGACCTGCTGGATCGGCAGCGACGGCGAGGTGATGGCCAGGGCCAGCACCGGCGCGTCAGCCGGATTGACCTTGCTGTAGATCGGCGGCATCGGCAAATCGGATGGCAGCAGGTTGCTGCCGGCATTGATGGCCGCCTGAACCTGTTGCTCGGCCACATCGAGCGAGATATCGAGGGAGAAACGCAGGGTGATGACCGAAGCGCCGCCCGAGCTGGTCGATGACATCTGGTCCAGGCCCGGCATTTGGCCGAATTGCCGCTCCAGCGGGGCGGTGACGGACGAAGTCATGACGTCCGGGCTGCCGCCGGGATAGAGCGTGGTGACCTGGATGGTGGGGTAATCCACCTCGGGCAGGGCCGATACCGGCAACAGCCCATAGGCCATGCCGCCCGCAATCAGCACTGCCACCATTAGCAGCGAGGTGGCAATCGGGCGGAGGATGAAAAGGCGCGAAAGATTCATGGTCTGAATCCGGCGCTATTGGGCTTGCTGTTGGCGCAGTTTCCTGATGTAGTCGCGCCGCGCGTCGGAGTCCATGCCCTTAATTTTTTCAATCTCGGCGGCGGAGGTGTTGGGTGGCAGGAAATCCATCCAGCGTGGCCGATCGCCACCCGCGGTCGTGGCAGGAGCGGTGGCCGCAGCAGAAGCGTTGCCTGCCCCTGCGGGTGGGTTGGCTCCCGGGGGTGCGGTAAAGGTCGGCGCAGGTGCCGCAGGCGCACCGGGAGTGCCGTTGGCAGGCCCGCCCGGCGCGGAGGCGGCCGAGGCCGCGCCGCGCTTGCGCCCGGCTCCTCCACCTGCGCCTGGCGCAGCGGCCTGGGGCACGATCACATCGACCTTGGCTCCGTCACGCAAACGGTCGGCACCATCGGTCACCACGGTATCGCCCGGGTTGACTTCGCCCGTCACTCCGACCCAGTCGCCGTCGGCCACGCCCATACGCACGCGGCGCACCGACACGGCGCTGCTGGCAGTGTCCACCACATACACAAAGGTGCCCATCGAGCCGCGCTGGATGGCATTGGCCGGCACGGCAGTCGCGTCCTTGATGGTGTCGACCTGCATGCGTAGATTGACGAACTGGTTCGGGAAGAGGCTGTCGTCCTTGTTGGCAAAACGGGCCTTCATGCGGATCGTGCCCGTGGTGGGGTCCACGGCGTTGTCGGTGGCAAGCAAGGTGCCCAAGGCAAGCTGGCGTTTCTGTTCGCGGTCCCAGGCTTCCACGGGCATGGCCGCGCCGGCCTTGACCTGGCGCAGCACCTGGCTCAGGTTGAGCTCTGGAATGGTGAAGGTCGCTCCAATCGGCTGGGTCTGGGTGATCGTGACGATGCCGCCGGGGTCTGCAGCATGCACCATATTGCCCAGGTCATAGGCACGCAGGCCCATGCGCCCGGTGATGGGGGCGCGCACGGTAGTCCAGTCCAGATTGAGCTTGGCCGTGTCCACTGCCGCCTGGTCAGCCTTGACGGTTCCGGTAAGCTGGCGCACCAGCGCGTCCTGGGTATCGACCTGCTGGCTCTGGATGGAGTCCTTGGCAAGCAGGGCCTTGTAGCGCGCCAGATCGACCTTGGATGCGTCGAGTTGGGCCTGGTCGCGGGCCAGCATGCCCGCGGCGGAATCGTAGGCCGCCTTGAATGTGGAAGGGTCGAGTTGCATCAGCACCTGGCCCGCCTGCACCGGCTGACCTTCACGGATGCTCACGACGGTGATAAGGCCGTCCACCCGCGTGTGCACCACGGCGGTGTTGAGAGCCACCACATTGCCGATGGCATTGACGATGACCCGCAAATCCTGCTTGCGCGCAACCTGTACGGAAACCGGCTGGTTGCGGCTGGGGCCGCCTCCGCGCCGACCCGCGGCACCGGTGCCGCCTGTGCCTCCCTGCCCGGCAGCAGCGCTTGCCGCAGCGCTGGCACCCGCTGCACCCTGGTCGGCGCCGGCATGGGTCTTCCACCACCATCCGCCGAGGCCGGCAGCGGCAGCCAGGACCACCAGGGCCAGCACGGAAGTCAAGGAGCGACCCGCTTGACGGCAGAGGGCGGGCGTGCGCTCGGATGGAGCCTGTGTGCGCTTGCTGGATGTGTTCATGGTTGCGATCGGCTGGTGGCGGGTGAGGCCAATTATGGAGTGGCTGTGGTTCCTCACGGATTATCCCGTTACGCTGTGAATATCCGGTGAAGCGCATCGCTTTTGCAGTCTGCCACGCCAAGCAAAACGGCCGCAGGTGCTCATGCGCCTGTGGCCGTCGGGGCGGCTTTGGAGTGCCTAACGCCAGTGGCCGCGACCACCCCAGCCGATGCCGAGGGACAGGCCCACCGGCGGATAGTACGGGTAGTAGTAGGGCGCATGATAGGCTGCGACCACGGCGGGGGCCAACACCACCTGCTGGCCGGGCTGGGTATAGACCGTCTGACCATAGGTGGGTGCCTGCGTGTTGGCAGCCTGACTGGTCGACGCACCAATGGGGCTCACCTGGATTGTCAGGGTCGGGCCGGGGTCGGCAGCCATCTGCACGGTGTATTGCTTGCTCGCATATTCATAGGTCACGTTGTAGCCGACGACGGTGTCCTGGTACACGCTCTTGGTTGCGCATTGCTGGACGTTCTGCACGCTGGTCGATCCGCCAGCCTCCAGCCGGTCGCCCACTGCAGCGCCTCCGACAATGCCCAGCGCCGTTGCCGCAACTCGACCTGCACCCTGACCGATCACGCTGCCAGTGGCGCCTCCTGCGAGCGCCCCAACCAGGGCTCCCGTGCCGGTGGACGGAGCCGCCGTGACAACTTGCGCGTTGTTGCAGACCTGTTGGGGGCTCGCCAGCTTTTGCACAATCGGCGTGCTCGAAACGACGCGGGCGGTTTCCTGGCCTGGTGCGGCAGTCTGGGCGCGTGCAGCAAAAGGAAGGCAGACGGCAACGGTGAGGGCGGAAATTTGCAAGATGCGTGTGCTCATGGAATGCTCCTGGAGGAACCCCGTTCTGGGGGGCAATACCATGGTGGCTGCCTATTCTTAAATCCGTCTTAATCCCGCGTAAAGTATCCGTAACACTTCCTGTTTTGGCAACTCCATCAGGGCGCGAATGCCTTTACAAAACATCATCGCCCCATCACGGCCTTGATACGCTGAAGGGGCACAGTTACGGTCAACCTGACTGAATCTGCAAGTCCGGTTCTTTCGTACAGGAGTATTCATGAAGCACACTTTCCAGCTTGCTATTCTTTCGAGCGCGCTGCTCGCTTGCGTTTGCGGCGTGCAGGCCCAGACGGCTGCGCCCATGCCTGCGCCCGGCGCTTCGGCACCCCAGCACACGATGGGTGGTTCCATGCATCGCCCTGACGAGGCCAAAATGCAGGCTTGGGTGGCCAGGCGCATGGCCGATCTCAAGACCCGTCTGCAGATCTCGCCCGCGCAGGAGCCCGCCTGGACGGCATTTGCCGACTCCATGAAGCCGCCAGCTACCCGCCCGGCCCGGATGGACTGGAAAGCCTTCGAAAAACTCAGCACGCCCGAGCGCATCGACAAGATGCATGCGATGCGAGCAGAGCGGGCTGCCAACATGGAAAAGCGTGAATCAGCGGTCAAGACGTTCTATGCCGCGCTGACGTCGCCACAGCAGAAGGTGTTTGATCTCGAACACTCCCGCATGCACCATCACATGCATAGCCACTGGGGCCATGGCGGTCACGGCCACATGGGTGACCACGATCACGGTGCGGATGGCCAGCCGATGA
>Ga0007834_1000233_pt1 | contig 18768 bp, 14 predicted proteins | sample CryBogCBE06Nov07_FD_71233 | JGI IMG/M metagenome (GOLD analysis project Ga0007834, IMG submission 71233) | Freshwater microbial communities from Crystal Bog, Wisconsin, USA - CBE06Nov07 | ecosystem: Environmental > Aquatic > Freshwater > Lake | place: Crystal Bog, Wisconsin, USA | collected...
AGCTTCCCGCGCCAATGCCGAGGGTGAGGAAACTCCATGGCAGCAAAATCCACGGACACACGGCGCGTGCCCAGTCGCCATCGATTTTTCTGAGCAGTAATCCGGCCATGGCATAGGCGAACACAATGCCAAAACCCACATAGCCCACATAGAGTGTGGGGGGATGAAATGCGAGGCCGATATCTTGCAGAATGGGGTTTAAATCTTCGCCGTTTGCAGCGGGTGGATAGACACGCAAAAACGGATTCGAGGTGAGGAGGATGAATGCCAGAAATCCACTGGCCACCATGCCCAGCACGCTCAGCGTCATCATTTTTAGTGCCGCATCATTGGCTTTTAGAAAGGCAACGCCAAAGCCACCTGCCGCCAGCACTAACATCCATAACAGCATCGATCCTTCGTGGTTACCCCAAGCGCCGACGATTTTATAAAGCAGCGGTTTGGATGTGTGCGAATTGAGCACCACGGTGAGCACTGAAAAATCATCAAGCACGTGGCAGGCGATGAGTGCGGCAAAGGCAGTGGCCACAAGCATGCACACGGCAGCAGCCAATGGCTTGGTGAAATGCATGACGGGGTGTGGACGGCAGAATGTTTGTAATAGCGGTGTGCAGGCCTGCAGCAAGCTGGCTAAAAATGCGAGTACCAGACAGAGCTGTCCCAGCTCAGCGATCAACGGTCTTCCCCATAGGTATGGGTGGCGTCGATTGCTTTGCGCGTTTCACTATCGCTGACTGGCGTTGATACAGGCGCAACATGGCTGCCGTAATTGTTTTTCCAGCGGCCCGATTTTTTCAACTCTTCGACCACTTCACGTGGCATGTAGGTTTCATCATGTTTGGCAAGAATGGTTTCCGCTTTGATCATCTTTCCATCCAGTCGTCCTTGCGCAACCACGCCTTGGCCATCACGGAACAGGCTGGGGATCATGCCGGAATAGGTTGCCGTTTGTTCGGTTTTCAAGTCAGTAACGGTGAACACAATGCCACCTTGTGGCAAATTCACAATGCTGCCTTGCTTTACTAAACCACCAATGCGCAGTGTGTGGCTGGCATCGAATCCCGGCTCGGTAAGTTTTTGCGCCAGTTGGGTGGGGGTATAGAAAAATACCATGTTGTCACGGAATGAATAGAGAATGGCAGTGGCAGCCAGTCCCATCACCAACAGGCTGAGCAGCAAAAAACGTAGCCGTGCGTGTTTGGGTTTCATGGTTTATCGCGCAAACGCAGTTCACGGCGCACCGCGCGGGCGCGCAGCCAGGTGGTCAGGCACAGTAGCCCGAGCGCGACCCCAGTAAGGCCATAGGCCACGAGGATGAAATTCGATGTTTCCATGTGCTTGCTTTATCGCAATCGTTGCACCTGGCGCTAGAAAAAAATCACAGTTGTGCTATGGAGTTAGCTTGATCGGGAGTGAATATTCAATAAAGCTTGATTCAACCCCATAGGGTGTTGTTAAAGTAACCGGTACACTGGACCTAACAAAGCGGCGCAAATAGCGTGAAGAGGGTATGACCATCGATTCGGAAGGCGATTTTCTATCTCAGGGCCGTAGCAAGCCAGTAGCGCCGGAAGCGCCTTCTGCTGCCGGTGGAGTGCCTATACCGCCACCGCCGCCGGAACCAATAAAATTGCCAGGAGTTAACCTTGGTGGCGGTCCGCCACCGCCACCACCTGGGTTCCCGCCTATCAGCGCGTTATCGCCGAGTGGTCAGCCATCCATGATGGACGCGAATAGCTTGGGCAAGCGTCCAGCGGAAGCGCTTGGTCCGCCGAAACGCATTGGTGAAAAGCTGATTGATTTGGGGCTGATCTCGAAAGATCAACTCGAGATTGCGCTGCGCGAGCAGGTGAAGTCGCGCAAACTGCTCGGCGCTATTCTCATTCAAATGAATTTCATTACCGAATCGGCGCTGGGTGAAGTACTGGCGGAAAGTTCTGGTTCGGAACGGTTTGATGCAAAATCAACCATGCTTGATACGGCGCTGCTGGAGCTGGTGCCACGCGAAATTTGTATGCGTAACAAGGTGATTCCTGTGGAGCAAGCGGGTGGCGTGGTGAAGCTCGCCATGGTGGACGTGTATAACGTGCTCGCGATTGACCAGGTGCGCCGCCATTTGGACAAGAACGTCAAGATTATCCCTGTTTACTGTACGGAAACTGAAATTGGCGATCTGATTGAGCGCTATTACAATTACGATCTGTCGATTGACGGAATTCTTCGCGAAATTGAAACCGGTATCCGCGATAAGGGTCAACTTGATGGGCGTGAAGAAGGTTACGTAAACCCAACGGTGCGTCTGGTGAATGCGCTGCTGATCGATGCGATTAAGCAGGGATGTTCGGATATTCACTTCGAACCGGAAGGCAGCTTCTTGCGTCTGCGTTATCGGCTGGATGGATCGCTGCAACAGATTCGCAGCTTCCACCGCGATTATTGGCCCGCCATTCTGGTGCGTATTAAAATTATGTCGGGCATGAACATTGCCGAAACGCGAAGTGCGCAAGATGGACGCATCAACATGGTGGCGCTGGGGCGCGAGGTGGATTTCCGTGTGGCAACCCAGCCGACCGTGCACGGCGAAAACGTGGTGCTTCGTATTCTTGATAAATCGAAGTCGCTGGTGGCGATTGATAAGCTTGGTTTATCCGAGCATAACCTTGAGCTTCTCAAGCGATGCATTAAGCGCCCCGAGGGCATTATTGTGGTGACGGGGCCGACCGGTTCGGGGAAAACCACGACGCTTTATTCGGTGCTGAATTATATCAACTCCATTGATGTGAACATCATGACACTGGAAGATCCGGTGGAATATCAACTGCCGCTCATTCGCCAAACCAACGTGCGCGAGGGAACGATCGATTTCCAGTCCGGCATTAAATCGCTGATGCGCCAAGATCCGGACATCATCTTCATCGGGGAGGTGCGCGATGAAGAAACCGCCATCATGGCGGTGAGGGCGGCGCTGACAGGTCACCAAGTTTATACCACACTGCACACCAACGATGCGTTGGGCGCCATTCCGCGCTTGGGCGATATTGGCGTGCCGCCGCATCTGCTGGCGGGATCGCTGGTATGCACGATGGCGCAACGTCTGGCTCGTCGCCTTTGCGTCAGCTGCCGCAGCCCGCGCTTGGCGACGGAAGAAGAATGCCGCATTATGCAAATGGATGCTACTAACCCGCCGACCGTTCACGAGGCGGTGGGCTGCGAGAAATGTAACTACAAAGGTTACAAGGGCCGCCTTGGCGTGCACGAGATTTTGCGGATTGACCGCGGGCTGGATGAATTGATCGCCACCAAAGCGACGCGTAACCACTTGTTGGAATATGCGTTGGAACAAGGATTTGTGCCGATGGTGCAAGATGGCATCAGTAAGGTGCTGGCAGGCGAGATCGATATCCCCGAGCTGATTAATACGGTGGACCTTACCGACCGTTTATAATAGCATTTCTCTCGGTGCTTTGATCGTTCCGATCGTGGAGAAATATGGCCGTATTTGTTTATAGCGCGCTGAATGAACGGGCTCGTACCGTGCGCGGCACCATGGTTGCCGAGAATGAAATTGACCTTGAAACCCGCCTGAAAGAGGTGGGGCTTGATTTGGTGAACTATCGCGAACAAGCCAAAAAAGGCGGTCGCGGCAGCAAAATCAAACTGAAAGATATGATCATCCTCTGTCTGCACCTTGAGCAGCTTTGTCGTGCCGGCGTGCCGATTCACGAAGGGCTGGGCGATGTGCGTGATTCCACGGATTCGGTAAAGTTGCGCGATATTTTGACCGACGTGTTGGAAAAGGTGAAGACCGGAAGCCGCCTTTCGGAAGCGTTTCATACTTATCCGCGTATTTTCAATGAAATCTTCGTGGGGCTGGTCGCAGCCGGTGAGAAGAACGGTAACCTCACCGAGTCGTTTGTAAATATTTCCGAGCATTTAAAATGGTCTAACGATTTGCGCCGCCGCGTGAAAAAAGCCACGACGTATCCGATTGTGCTGCTGGTGTTTATGTCGGCGGTGATTGCCATTCTGATGACCTTCGTGGTGCCGAAGCTGATTAAGTTTATTATTGATCAGGGATTTGAAATTCCGCTGCACACACGCGCACTGATTTATGTTTCGGAAGCGTTCCAGGATCATTGGTATCTTATTTTTGGTATCCCTATCGGTACGTTCATGCTGATCTCGATGCTCTATCGTACTTCCGATGGGTTTGCCTACACGCTCGATAGTATTGTGCTGCGGCTGCCAGTGCTTGGAACAACCGTGCGTAAAGTGAATCTGGCGCGCTTCACGCACTTCTTCGCGGTGATGTTTAAAAGCGGCATTGAAATTCCGGATGCCTTACTTGCTTCGCGCAATGTGGTGCGTAATCGGGTGATTAAAGAATCCGTAGAAATTGTGCATACCAGCATTCTAGAGGGAAATAACCTGACCAGCAGTTTGCGTATGACCAATCAATTCCCCACGCTTGTCATTCGCATGTTCAAGGTTGGTGAAGATTCGGGTAACATGAACGATGCGCTGAGCAATATTAAATTCTTCTATGACCGTGAGGTGTCTGACTCGGTGGATGGTATGGTGGGGCTTATTCAGCCGACGCTGACGCTAGTGATGGGCGGGCTTATTTTCTGGGTTATTGCGGCGGTGTTTGGTCCGCTTTATCAATCCTTCAGCCAGATGAAGTTCTGATGCGGCTTAACGTTAAAAAATTAAAAACCGTTGCCCGTAAACCGCAGATGAAAACGTCGCGCAACAGCGGTGGTGCCTCCGACAAATCCAGCAAGTCACGCTTTGTTTTGCTCATCGGGGATGACGGGGGCATTCTGGTTTATATGCAGGGCGTGCGCGTGGTGCGTCGTTTGTTTGCGCCATCGCCCCAACCTACCCACACCGAAGCGATGGTTGATCTGGTTCGTAGTAACCCCACCGTGCCGATTTATGTGCTAGCCGATGTGATTGACCAGCAATATGTGCGGCAGACCTTTCCACCAGTGAGCCAGTTCTCGGTGGGTGGTCTGGTGAAGCGGCGCCTCAATCGTGACTTTCAGGCGGAAGATTTAAAAGGTGCCATTCCCCTTGGGCGTGACAAAGCGGGCCGCAAAGAATGGAATTATTTGCTGGTGGCATTGGGCAAAACGCCGCTGGTTGGTGCATGGCTTGATTTGCTGGTGGAGTTGCCGAACGAATTTGGTGGCGTTTATCTTTCGCCGATTGAAGCCGCCAATTATGTGGCCATGATCCATAAGGCCAAAGGCACGGTAAATGTGCAGTCGTGGCAGCTTATGGTGTCGCACAATAAAGTTTCTGGCTTCCGTCAAATGGTATTGCAAGACGGTAAGCTGGTGTTCACGCGTGTGAGTCAGGCGATTGATGATGGTATTCCTGCGGTGATTGCGGGAAATATTGAGCAGGAGATTTTGAACACACTCGAATATTTGCGCCGCCTAAACCTTCAGGAAAACGCCTTGATCGATGCGACGGTGATTGTAGCACAAGATGTAAAAGACTTGCTTGATATGCGCCGTTTTGGCTTCTCAAACAGCTATGTGCTTTCGCCGTTGGATATCGCGGAGGCCTTGCAGCTCGAGCAAGCCGCACTTTCGGCCGACCGTTTCGGCGATGTGGTGATGGCGTCGGCGTTTGGCATTGCCAAGAAACGTATCTTGAGCTTCTCAACGGCCTATGCTGAAGCGCTGGCAAAACTTTATTTGGCACGCAAAGCGATGCGCGTGGCTATTTTTCTTCTCTCGGGGCTTTTTCTAGCTTTAGCACTGGAAAGTATTGTGTCGGGTCTCAGCGCTGGCTCAGAATCTTCTCATACGGAAGACACGCGGCGCGGTGTGCAAACTGAAATGACGAGTTTGCGTAAGTTAGTGGATGGGCTTGATAAAAACGTAGCGTTCAAGACGGCTGTCGTTGGTACCTATGGCGTCTATTTTAAAGATACTCATTTGCCCGCTGATTTTGCGAAGGAGCTGTTGCCTGTGCTTGGCACCGAAGAGCGCGTTATTTCATTTGAATGGAAAAATATTGCTAATGGCGGTGCCGGTGCGCCAAGCAGTACGGGAGCATCTCCGCCGCCATCCAATCCACCAGGAAGTCCTACTGTAGTTGCTACAGTTGCACCGTTAGAAGTAAAGGTCGAATTCTCATTCGATGGTCAATACCAAGACATCGAAGCGTTGACGCGTGCGGCTAAAACCTTTGTCGCAGGTCTGCAGCAAAAAATGCCTGACTACGAGATCACCAGCGAGCCTTACCCTTGGCTAAAAGATAGCAATAAGAATATGGAAGTGTCGCTTGATCAGGTGCAGGTTTCAAGCCCCATCCCTGAAGGTAAGAATAAATTAATTATCACGTTCCTTGGGCCACGCAAGGCCGGCGCTAAGCCAGCTGGTGGGCCAAGCCCAGCTGTCGGTATGCCGTCACCCACGGGGGCGCCGCGATGAATAAATTTAAACGCTTACAGCAAGAACTGATTCGAAAAGGTGTGATGTCCCTTGCGGTCGTCTTCGGATTTGTGCTGTTTTATTTTGCTGCGGGTGAGTTCGAAGACCGCGAAATGAAGAGTAAAGCGGATGCAGATGCGGCTCTTGCGCGTGATAAGGCGCAGGCAGCGAATTTAAAAAATCAGCTGACCCAATCCAGTACCGCAGAAAAACGCTTTGTTGAAATTCAGTTGGCACACGACAGTGGCGATTTCACGGCTAACAACGAAGCAATGAAGAACTGGCTGCGCACAGCCAAAAATCAATATCGTCTCTCGAGTGATTTTAAACTCAGCATTACGCCAGAGAAGCCAACCGATAAGGCAGAACTAACCGGTTTGGCTTATGACATCACGATTCGGCCAGAAATGAAGCTTGATTTTCAGGCAATCTCAGACATGCACGTTTTTTCATTCATTAAAGATTTCATGAAGCAATCACCTGGTGTGGTGCGGATTGATTCCATCAGCCTCAAACGTAAAGGCAACATGGATAATGCTGCACTTAGTCAGCTGAATGCTGGACAGACAATCTTCTTGGTTGATGCAAGTATTAAATTTAGTTGGATTGGTATTGCACCCAAAGAAGGTAAACCCGATGTGAAGGAGCCAGCAAAATAATGCGCTCTTTGGCTTGCATTCAGATGACGGTTCTAGCATGCGCGGTCGCTCTAGCGGTATCGCCAAGCATGGCCCAAACGGCAAGTCAAAGCCAGTTGCCTGTATTGCCTGGCGCTGCGTCACCTGCTGCGAATGATGCAACAGCGGCAGTTGCACCAGCAGCAGCGCCTGTTGCGGCTCCGCTTCCAAGCGCGCCAACACCACCTGCTAGTGCGACGGCTGCACCTGCTGCGCTGCCGGTTGCTAGTACAGCCGCCAAAACGCCCAGCCCCGCTGCAACACCTGCAGCTGACGTCAATCTGCCCGCTGCTCAGCAGCCCGCCACCACAGCGGCTCCGGCAGATTCTAGTATAGCATCTGTGATTCCTAGTTTGGTGGGTGATGGGGCTTCGTCTGCAGCTTCAGCAAACACCCATTTCTCGTTTGGTGACTCGGACGTAAGTATTTTGTTTCTGCCTTCCCAGACGCAAGTCATGAAGCAAGCACTGATCAATTTTGAAAGTCGTCCGGTGCATACGGCAACGGTAGAAAAGACAAAAGAGCCAACGTTGAAGCTTGATGTGATTGCTGAGCCGCACGTGAATGAGCCTGATAAATATCCGGTCTATTATTTGAGTAGCATTGTTTATCATTCACCCAGTGATTGGTCGATTTGGCTGAGTGGGCATAAAATTACATCTGCAAAGAACAATACTGAGTTAAAAGTGACGGGCATTTCTTCGGATCAGGCGACATTTAGCTGGACTCCGGGCTATTCCGAGGCGCTGACCTTACGCAAACAACACAAATCATTTGCCGAGACCGATAAAGTAAAACATCGGTTGGCGGCGACTCAAATCAGCAGCTACAACGAAAACACGGGCACGGTTACGTTCACCCTGAGACCAAACCAGACCTTTGCTGTTGGCTACTTCAGCACGTTTGAAGGCTTTATGGAAAGTCCGAAGCTGGAACTGGCATTGCCAGCAGCGGTGCCGGTGGTGCCTATTGTGCCAGCAGCTCCACCCCAAGCGCCACCCGAATCAATGGATATGCCGCTAAAAGCAAAAACCATTGCAGATGTATTGCATTCCAGAGAGGGTGATGGTGAAAGCGATAAACCGAAGGAAATAGATAAATTGAAGGACAAGGAATAGCACTATGGAACCATCTTCTTCACCGCTGGTTATTGACGCGATTTATAAATCCTATGGCGCACATCAAGTGCTGCAGGATATTTCTTTCTCGCTCAAGCCCGGTGAGATTTTTGGCCTGATTGGTTTAAACGGCGCTGGTAAAACCACATTGATTAAAATTCTGCTGGATCTGGCCAATGCCGATCGGGGGCAGGCGCGTATTTTTGGGGAGCCATGTGATCGTGTGAAAGCGCGTGAGCTGGTTTCCTATTTGCCGGAAAAATTTTCGCCATCGCGCTATCTGAAAGGCTTCGAACATTTAGCGCTGGCGCTTTCCTATTACGGAAAAAAGCTGGATATGGACAAAGCCCGTCAACTGGCGGTTAACCTTGATCTTGATCCGAATGTGTTAAGCCGCAAAGTCGGTTCCTATTCCAAAGGTATGGGGCAAAAGCTTGGACTCATTGGCGCATTCATGGTGGATCAGCCGTTCATGATTTTAGATGAGCCGATGAGCGGTCTTGATCCGCGTGCGCGCATTAAACTGAAAGACACCATGCTGGCGGCCAAAGCAGCTGGTAAAACCTTGTTCTTCAGCTCGCACATTCTGTCAGACATTGATGAAATCTGCGACCGCATCGGTATTATTCACGATAGTAAGCTGGTGTATTTGGGAACAGCCGCCGAGTTTAAGCCGACTTTTAAAGAAGAAAGCTTAGAGCGTGCTTTCTTGAAAGCGATTGGCGAGAGTGCCACCGGCGTAACTCGCAATGCCGCTTAAAATTCGCCGCTTTTCTTGATGGTATTCGGCGCCTGCTGGATAACTGATCCGCTGCGCTTGAGCTGCACTTCTTTCCCACCTGGACGACTGAGGCCCTTGTGGTTGCTGATCTGTAGACGCAGGTTTGACGGGCTGTCGGATTCTGCAATCGCCACTTCTTCGGTAATGATCCCGCGCGCATATAAATCGAGCAGGCACTGATCGAATGTCTGCATGCCCACATGGCCGCCTTTTTCAATCAGCTCACGAATTTCGCGGATTTTACCTTCCTCGATCATTTGTGTGATGAGGCCTTGGTTCAGCATAATTTCAAGGGCTAGCACGCGCTTGTTTTCGATAGTGGTGATAAGGCGTTGCGACAGCACCGCGCGCAGATTCAACGCCAGATTGGTAAGAATTTGTTGATGCCGCTCTTCAGGGAAGAAGTTAAGCACCCGCTCGATAGCTTGGCTGGAGTTGTTGGCGTGGATAGTGGCAATACAGAGGTGGCTGGTTTCCGCAAAATAGATGGCCTGTTCCATCACCTCACGGTCACGTACTTCACCGATAACAATGAGATCGGGTCGTTGGCGCAGCGCATTTTTCAGCGCAATAGCATAGGAATAGGTATCAAGCCCCACATCGCGTTGGGTGATGATGCAGCGATTATGGCGATGCACGAATTCAATGGGGTCTTCCACCGTGACCACGTGGCCGTTACCGTTGATATTGCGGTGGCCAATCATCGCGGCAAGTGATGTTGATTTACCTGAACCGGTGGGACCAGCAACCAGAATGAGGCCACGCTTGAGCAGCACCAGATCACCATAAACCGGTGGCAGGTTCAGTTCAGCTAGCCCAGGGATATCCATTTGAATGCGGCGGATGACAATGCCCGGATGCGACTGCTGGCGGAATACGTTAATGCGGAAGCGCGCCTGATCGCCCCAACCAAAACCCATGTTGAGTTCGAGGGTGGACTGAAACTCATCGCGCTGGTCATCGCTCAGCAATTGGTCCATGTAGCGATTGATGTCGTCGTCATTCAGCGGTGTATTATCAAGGGGCACAAAATCATCGCCAACACGCAGCACCGGAAAACTGTCATAAGTGAGGTAAAGGTCTGACGCTTTGCGCGTCACCATTTCCTGCAGCATGGTTTCGATCTGTTCGATGCTCATTGGCGGTACACGCTAGAAACTGTTAGTGGCGGCGCGGCGCGCTGCAGGAGCGGCAGAGCTCGCGGTTGACGTAGAGCCGGAGGAACTTTCTTCCTCGGCACCGGTGGCCAGTGTTTCACGCAAGGTTTCCGCCGAAATCTCGCCTGCTTCGTAGAGGCGGTTCAGCGATTCGCGCATGGTGGTCATGCCCACTTTGCTGCCCATCTGAATCATCGAGCTGATTTGCGGCACTTTTGCTTCGCGGATGAGGTTACGAATGGCCGGTGTGCCGATAAGAATTTCATGCGCTGCCAAACGACCATGGCCATCGGCACGCTTCACCAGTGTTTGCGCAATCACCGCTTCCAGCGATACGGAAAGCATGGCGCGCACCATTTCTTTATCATCTGCCGGGAATACGTCGATGATGCGGTCGATGGTTTTAGCCGCCGAACTCGTGTGTAGGGTGCCCATCACCAAGTGGCCGGTTTCTGCGGCAGTCATTGCCAGTTGAATGGTTTCCAGATCGCGCATCTCACCCACCAGAATCACATCTGGGTCTTCGCGCAGCGATGACTTAAGCGCTTTAGCAAAGGATTTGGTGGATGACCCCACTTCGCGCTGGTTGATGAGTGAACGGCGCGACTGATGTACGAATTCCACTGGATCTTCTACCGTTAGCACGTGCTTGTTGAAGTTGTGGTTGATGTAATCGATCATCGCCGCAAGGGTAGTGGATTTGCCTGAACCCGTGGGTCCCGTCACCAGAATGAGGCCCTTGTGCAAATGGCACAGACGCTTGAGCACTTCGGGTGCGCCAATGCCATCGAGCGAAAGAATTTTGGTAGGAATTGTACGAAATACGGCGGCTGCGCCATAGATGGTATTGAAGGCGTTGACGCGGAAACGCATCTCGTCGCTAAAGGAAATGGAGAAGTCAACTTCGCGCTCGCGCTCAAAGTCGCTGCGCTGTTGCTCGGTCATGATAGCATAGATCATGACTTTAATTTGGTCGTCAGAGAGCGGCGGCATATCAAGCGGCAGCATGTCTCCATGCACGCGCATCAGCGGAGGGTTCTTGCTTGATAGATGTAAGTCCGACGCTTTATTGCGATGCGTCGCCATTAACAGGTCGGTGATTTCCATTGATCACTCCGCTAGTGTTGAGTCTATCCTGTTTATCACACACCCTGGGGTGTTGTCACGGCAGCAGTGGTGATAAAGTTCAGACGTTTTTGTAATGTTTCTAGGGTGGACGGTATTTTCTCACCCTTGAGTGCGGCATCGATCAACAGACGATAGAGTGCGCCAGCGTCGGCGTAGTTGCCTTGGCGGTCGAGCATGATGGCAAGATTGTATTTATAGGTGAGGTTCTCAGGAGCCAGTTCAATAGCGCGCAGCATTTTCGTACGCGCGTCGCCAGTGTAGCCAAGCTTATCCATAAGGATGGCTTCTTGTGCAGGAATAGGGCTGAAATCGGGGTTGCGCTGCTCAAGGCGTTCCAGCTCGGCAAGGGCTTGTTGCGGTGATTCATCACTTACCAGAACAAGGAAGTTATTCAGCGCTTCACGGTTGTTGGGGTTGAGTTTCAGCAGCGCACCATAAAGTGGACGGGCTTTTTCCAGCTCACCCAAACGGTGATAGGTTGCGGCTAAACCAAACAGGGCATCCTGATTGCTTGGCTCACTGGCCAGAATATTTTTGTACACATCGACAGCGTCCTGTGTCTGGCCGCCCATCAACATGGTGTAAGCACGGTTGAGTTCAAAACCAGTATCCAGTCCGGGGCGGCTCACCTTAATGCTGAGGCCATTAGCGTTATAGGTCTCGACCTTATTATCTTTGTCCTTGGCGAATGCTTCTTTAACTTCAGGATTGGCGCGCTCCATCGCAATTTTTTGCGACTTCGATTTGGAGGCTACGGTATCAAGCTTCGAAGGAATGCTCGCCAAAATGGATTTGGTTTGCGACGAAAGCGCATCCGGACTTGGTTGAGGCTTTGGCTGAGCGGCAGCAACGGCAACTGGCGGAACTTTTGGCGCAGCGCTTGGAGTCGCTGTAGTGGCTGGTATTGCGGCTGGCAGCACATTCGCCAGCACTGGCGCAGGGGCAATGAACGCAGGTGCCGGTGCTGATGCAACGACAGGCGCAGTCGTTACGGGTGCTGCTGGGGTAATGGGGGCCGTGGGCGCAGGAGCCGCTTCTTTTTCCGCCACAGTAGCGGCAGCAGATTCAACGGTAATTTCAGGTGTAGTCGCCACTATAGGGGCTGCCGCAGCCGTGTCTGTCTGTGCAAGAATCGGTGCGGGCGCAACGAATGATTGTGTGTTGGCGGCCACAGGCGCAGGCAGTGAAGGTGGCAGAGCAGGCATTGGAGTGGGCTCGTAATGAGCGCCAGCAGCCGGAGGCAATTCAGAAGGTGGCGTTGGCGCTGCATTGGCCATGCGGGACGGATAAAGCGGGCGAGGCATCTGCACCGGAGCCAGTGGCGAAATATATCCTTGAGTCGTTGGTAGCGTGCGGGCTCTTTGCGGGTAGAGCACATCACCATTAGAAATGGCTACGCTTGAGTCAGAACCGTAAGCTGGATCGAAGGCGGCGTGAGCTTCAAAATCAACACTCAAGACCGCAAAACACGCAGTAGTAACAAGAAGTAAGCGTGAAAATCGTAAGTGTTTGCTTAGAATCATGCTATAATAAGCCCTTAGCGCGAATTATGAATATGAATCAAACTAACTATATTTAGCATTTAAAGTAAAAGCCAATAGCGATATTTAGTAGATTACATGCATTATTTGCTGCATACTTGCGTGAATGTCACATGGCACACGGTTTGCTTTAATAGATTCAGAAACAAACCCCGCGTGCCCAAGAGCGTGAGCGAATGACGATTAAATCGACCCAGAGTCTGAAGCAGTTTGCCGTCTGGCTTTTGCTTGTTGCCGCACCTTTGGCGGCGCAATCGGCACAGGTTATTCAGCTGGCCGACAATAGCGACGCGCAAAAGCGCTTTATGTCGCTCGATTCCGAGCGTAACGGAACCGCACATGCGCTGCCAGTTGCAAGCAAAAACAGTGGCTTGCGATCCGATAATGCAGCACTGAAGCAAGGTTTTATGTTGCTTGATCGTGGTCGTTCAGTGCCCATTCCGCTGCAACACACATTAGCTGTACCGGCAAAAAAATCTTCTGATGATGTTGCTTCCCAGCCTCAGGTCATCCGTGGCACGACGATATCGGGGGCGGCACCGGCACCCATCACGCCTGACAGTGAAGATATTAGCGATAATGGTGCAGCAGATCCCGTGCTTAGCTTGTTCAATGGCGGAAAATCGGCTCCCATCGCCTCGTTTCGCGATGCGCTGCGCGGCAAAGGTGCCGTGACGCCAATGGCTGCGGGCCATTATGCATGGCCTATTCCGGCGAGTGCTCAACAAAAACTGAGCTCGGGCTATGGGCCGCGCGCCAACCCATTTGGTGGAAAATCTGAATTTCACGGCGGCATCGATATTTCGGCCCCCATCGGAACCTCGGTGTTGGCCACTGCGGATGGCACCATCACCAAAGCCGGACAAGACAGCCATTACGGTAAATTCATTTCTATCGCTCACCCCGATGGAAGCGTCAGCCAGTATGGGCATTTGAGCATGCAGTCGGTGCATGAAGGTCAGCAAGTGCGCCGTGGCCAAATTATCGGCGCGGTGGGCGCCACAGGCCATGCCACCGGATCACACTTGGATTTCCGCATCAGTCAAAACGGCACCCGCATTGATCCCATGACAGTACTGAGTGCGCCAGGTGCCACCACCGTTGCTATGGCAACCACCACGGCTCGCCCTACCATGCGTCCCTCCACCGTAAAAAGCATGATGATTACGGTACGCTAGCATTTGATGCTCGGGGTTGTCTGCTGACAGAAACCCTCGCGTTACAAGGCTGGCTCATCCAACTCGCCTCTTTTAAAACTTCATAGCCATCAATGTTAAGATGACATAAATAGGCGGCATGAGCTGTTATTCCGCACTTCGCCCCGCCTTGTTTTTACTGCCACCCGAGAAGGCGCATCGCGCGGCCATTCGCGCGCTGCAGCTGGGGCTTGCGCCGCAATCAAACTTTTCGCATTCGTCACTCAGCACAAGCGTGAATGGATTGAATTTTGCCAACCCCGTGGGACTTGCCGCAGGGTTTGATAAAAACGCTGAATGTTTTGAAGGCAGCCTGAAAGCGGGTTTTGGCTTTGTAGAAATCGGCACGGTGACGCCGCGCGCGCAAGTGGGCAATGCGCAGCCACGTGTGTTCCGCTTGGTGGAACAGGAAGCGCTGATCAATCGCCTTGGGTTTAATAATGAAGGGGTTGAGGCAGCGGTAGCGCGTTTGAAAAAGTGCAGTGCTGGCATCATTGGTGGCAATATTGGCAAGAACAAAGACAGCGCAGATACCGTGGCCGATTATACCACCGCCATGCGCGCGCTTTATCCGTTGGTGAATTATATGACGGTGAATATTTCATCGCCCAACACGCCTGGTTTGCGGGCCTTGCAATCAGGCGACGAATTGCGGTCGCTGGTGAAGGCATTGCATGCGCTGCGTGATGCATTGGGCGGCGCGCGTAAACCCATCTGGGTGAAAATCGCGCCGGATAATGATGAGGACGCACTCGCCACCATCGCCGCCGTGGCCCGTGAAGAGCATATCGATGCGCTGATTGTCAGCAACACCACCATCAGCCGTGATGGTGTGGAAGCAAGCGCGTGGGCGGGTGAGCAGGGGGGCTTAAGCGGCAAGCCGCTGCTTGAAAAATCCACCGCCACCCTGCGCCGCATGTATCAGCTGACCGAGGGAAAAATTCCACTCATCGGCGTGGGCGGCATTGCCAGTGCCGAAGATGCGTATGCAAAAATCCGTGCAGGTGCATCGCTGGTGCAGCTTTACACCGCACTCATCTATCAAGGTTTCGGATTGGTGGAGAACATCAATCGTGGATTGGTGGCATTGCTGGCGCGCGACGGATTTAAAACCGTTGCTGAAGCCGTCGGCAAAGACGCTTAAACCCCAAAGCTCTTCCGCAAAAACGCATTCGCAAAATCAATTCCTTGCTCATCAATGCCATGGCCCAGACCCGGGCGGGCGTGGCTTTCCACGGAAATATTTTGAGCGCGCAACGCGGCTTCAGCCGTGCTCATCGCCGCAAATGGCACCACCATATCCATGGTGCCGTGAATGAGGCATACGGGTGGTTTCGCAGTAATTTCGGAAGGCAGTTCAGCCCCCAGCAGCGCGCCAGAATAACCCACAATGCCCGCCAGCGGCTTCGCGCGGCGCAGGCCGATGTAGAGCGACATCATGGTGCCTTGCGAGAAGCCGACGAGGGCGATGTCGGCATCGGTGAGTTTGAAACGGTCGCGTTGATAGTCGATGAAGTGATTGAGGATGGGGGCGGCGGTTTTTGCACCTTCCAGCATCAGCGCGAAATTCATTTGGGTGAGTGAAAACCACTTATAGCCAAACGGTGCCATGTCGAACGCGAACGGTGCGTTGGGCGAAATAAAATGCGTGTCGGGCACATCCATCAGCTCGGCGAGGCTAATGAGATCATCGCCGTTGCTACCCAGCCCATGCAGAAAAATCACCACCCGTTTGGTGATACCGCTGGCAGATGGAATTTCGGGTCCGGTGAGAAGTGTGGGTGACATGTGCGTTTTACTTCCTAATGGTGAATCTGTCGCTATGCTCTAGCCCAATGAATTCGCCCGCACCAATAGAAAATACTCCTGCCGCCGCGCACACGCCCCGTTTGGTGTTGGTCGATGGGTCGGGCTATATTTTTCGTGCCTATCACGCCATTCGTCCGCTGAACCGTCCCGATGGCACGCCGGTGAACGCGGTGTATGGCTTTACCACCATGATGATGAAGCTGCGCGAAACTTACAGCCACGACTATCTGGTGGTGATTTTTGATGCCTCGCGCCAGACTTTCCGCAGTGAAATTTTTGAAGGTTATAAAGCAAACCGCAGTGAAACGCCGGAGGATTTAATTCCTCAGTTTCCATTGGTGCGCGATGCCACCCGCGCCATGAATATTCCCGCGATTGAGCTTGATCATTACGAGGCTGATGACCTCATCGCCAGCTATGCGGAGGCCGCGCATAATCAGGGTTTAGAGACCATTATTGTGTCATCTGACAAAGACCTGATGCAGCTGGTGCATGATGGTTCCATCAGCATGTTCGACCCCATGAAGGAACGCAAAATCACCTCCGCCGAAGTGGTGGAAAAATTTGGCGTGGGGCCGGAACTGGTGGTGGAAGTGCAATCGCTCATTGGTGATTCGGTGGATAATGTGCCAGGGGTGCCGGGCATTGGGCCGAAGACGGCGGCCGAGCTGATTTTGCACTATGGCAATTTGGAAAATCTGCTGGCGAATGTGAATGAAATTAAGCAGCCCAAACGCCGTGAATCGCTGGTGGAGCATGCGGAAGCGGCGCGCATGTCGCGCGTGCTGGTGCAGCTGAAGCGCGATATTCCGCTGCCGGTGCCGCTGGTGGATTTGGCCACCAAACCGCTGGATCGCGAAGTGCTGGGCGCGTTTTTAACGGCGCAGAATTTTAATTCGCTGGCGAAGAAAATTGGTGGGGCGGTGGCGCAAACGACCACCATTTCCGCAAAGCCAGAAGCGGCGCGCTTCACCGCGCCGAAACAGGAAAATATCGAGCATGCACCACTTGGCGCAACCCATTACGAAACCGTGAGTGATGAAGCAGCGCTGATACGTTGGATTGACGATGCGCGACGCGCGGGCGTGGTGGCGGTTGATACTGAAACTACTTCGCTGAGCGCGGTGGATGCAGAACTTGTGGGCGTGTCGCTCTCCACGGCGGCGGGCAAAGCCTGTTACATTCCGGTGGGGCATGTGAGCGAACGCGCGGCGGAAGTTTCTGCCTCGCAAGGCAGTTTTTTTGATGCGCCAGTTTCGAACGAAAAGAAATTGATGGCGGGGCAGCTGCCGCTGGCGCGCGTGCTGGAATTGCTGAAGCCGTTACTGGTCGATGGTTCAGTGCTGAAAGTGGGCCACAATTTGAAATATGATTTAGTGGTGCTGATGAAATATGGCATCGACATTCACCCACTGGCAGACACCATGCTGATGTCCTATTGTCTTGCTGGTGGGCTGCATGCGCATGGGCTGGATTTTTTGGCCGAGCGTAATTTTGGTCATAAAATGATTTCTTTTTCGGAAGTGACGGGCACGGGAAAAAACCAAAAGAATTTTTCTGAAATCGAGATTGATAGCGCCACCAAATATGCGGCGGAAGATGCGGATTTCACCTTCCGGCTTTATGAAACACTGAATCCGCAACTGGCGGCGAATGGCGTACAGCGCATTTACGACACGGTGGAGCGCCCGCTGGTGCCGGTGATTGCGCGGATGGAAGCGGCAGGCATCGCCATTGATGTGCCCGCGCTGAATGGATTATCGGCGGAATTCGCAAAACTGATTGGCAGTTTGGAAACGGAAATTGTTACACTCGCCGGTATGCCATTTTCGGTGGGAAGTCCCAAGCAATTGGGCGAAGTGCTCTTTGATAAATTGCAGCTACCTGGGGGCAAGAAATCAGCCAAGAGTGGCGCCTACACCACCGATGCTGGAACGCTGGAAACGCTGGCTGAGCAGGGGCATGAGATTGCCAAGAAAGTGCTGGAATGGCGGCATTATTCCAAGCTGAAAAGCACCTATACCGATTCGCTTCCCAAGGCCATTTTGCCGCGCGATGGCAGGGTGCATACCAGCTATTCCATGGTGGGGGCGTCCACAGGCCGCTTGTCGTCGTCAGACCCCAACTTGCAGAATATTCCCATTCGATCGGACGAGGGAAAACGTATCCGTGAAACCTTCATTGCGCCTGCGGGCTCGCAACTTATTTCGGCGGATTATTCGCAGATTGAATTGCGCTTGTTGGCGCATATGGCTGATATTCCGGTGCTGAAAGAAGCCTTCAAAAACGGCACCGACATTCACGCGGTGACGGCCAGCCAAATGTTCGGCGTGCCGCTAGACCAAATGACTGGCGAGCTGCGCCGCCGCGCCAAGTCGATTAATTTCGGCATTATTTATGGCATCAGTGCTCATGGGCTTTCGGTGCAGTTGGGCATTTCGCGGGCTGAGGCGGGCGATTACATCGCCAAATATTTCGCGCAATATCCCGGCATCCGCGAATATATGGACCGCACGATTGAGTTCGCCCGCGCCCATGAATATGTGGAAACGCTGTATAGTCGCCGCGTGCATGTGCGCGATATCAATTCCAAAAATGGTGCTTTCCGACAGTTCTCGGAACGTGCGGCCATTAATGCACCGCTGCAGGGCACGGCGGCGGATATTATTAAAAAGGCGATGGTGACGGTGGAAGCCGCCATTGAAGGCAAGGGCAAGCTGCTGCTGCAAGTGCATGATGAATTGATTGTGGAAGCTCCGACGGAAAATTGTGAGGGGCTTAAACCCATCATTAAACGCGCCATGGAGCAGGTGGCCAGCCTTTCGGTGCCGTTGACAGTGGATGTTGGCATTGGCCAAAACAGGGGCACCGCTCACTAGGTGAATAGAAGTTGTTTTTTCGTAGTAATTGCT
>Ga0007834_1000234_pt1 | contig 18694 bp, 24 predicted proteins | sample CryBogCBE06Nov07_FD_71233 | JGI IMG/M metagenome (GOLD analysis project Ga0007834, IMG submission 71233) | Freshwater microbial communities from Crystal Bog, Wisconsin, USA - CBE06Nov07 | ecosystem: Environmental > Aquatic > Freshwater > Lake | place: Crystal Bog, Wisconsin, USA | collected...
TGGAACCAGGCGCCAATCGCGGCGGCACGTTCGGCGATACCGTCGAGGGGGTCAATCGCGCCGAGGTCCGTCGTGCCCGCCGTGCCGGCAATGGCAATGATCGTGAGACCGGCGTCACGACACTCAGTGATTGCGGCGTCGAGGGCGGCGAGGTCCATGCGCCCACCCGCATCCGTGGCAACCGTGGTCACCGCGTCGCGGCCGAGGCCCAGCTGGGCGGCGGCACGCTGGATCGAGAAGTGGGCCTGATTCGAGCAGAGGATGCGCCACTGACGAGCTTGGGCGGGCAGCCCTTCCTTGAGGACGTCACAGCCCAGTGCCGCGGCAGCCCTCGAACGAGCGAGGGTAATGCCGAGCACGTTGGAGGCGGTACCGCCCGACGTCATCACGCCGGTGGCGGTGGCGGGCATGCCCAGCTGGGTGCCGAGCCACGACAGCAGTCGCAGTTCAACTGCCGTCGCCATCGGTGCCTGGTCCCAGGAGTCCATGGACTGATTCGTGGCTGAGATTATCAAGTCGGTCACCGCAGCACTCACCGTCACTGGTGGGTGCAGGTGCGCCACCGTGAAGGGGTGCGAGGGAACGACCCCATGCGCGAAGACCTGGGCACCGAGCGCCTCGAGGACCTCGGACAATGGCGTTCCCTGCTCGGGGCAAATGTCCATATTCTCGGCCAGCGCCAAGAGGTCGAGGGGCGCTCGATCCGTGCGGGGGGCAGCGAAGGGCTGCTGGAGCGCGCGAACAGCGTCAACTACCGCGTCGCGCAACTGCTCGTTGCTGCCCTCGTCGGTCCCGACGAAGTAGTCGTGCCAACTCACGCGACGGTGGAGGCGGTGTCCGCCAGTACTTCAGCCACGGCGTCGTGCAGTCGACCCAGTCCGTCACGCAACTGGTCGTCCGTCATGATGAGCGTGGGCAGCAACTTCACAATGGTGTCGCCTCGTCCGCAGACTTCCACGATGAGCTTGCGACGGAAGGCGGCCATCGAGATCGCCTCGGACAACTCGGTGTTGAAAGTGTTGAGGCCAGCGAGCATGCCGTTCGCCTGCACCTTGAACGTACCGTTGCCGTAGAGGTCGGCCATCTCGGTCAAGGCCTCGCGCACGATGGCACCGTGACGCAGTGTGTTCTGCTCGAAGGCGCTGTCGCGCCAGTAGTGGTCCATCATCGTGGCCGACGTGGCGAAGGCGAGGTTGTTGCCGCGGAACGTACCCGAGAACTCGCCGGGGCGCCAGGTGTCGAGGCTCTTGCGCACGAGGAGCAGGGCCATCGGGAGTCCGAGACCCGAGATCGACTTGGACACGGTGATGATGTCGGGGTCGAGGGCGGTGCCTTCAAAGGAGAAGAAGGGGCCAGTGCGTCCGACGCCCGCCTGGATTTCGTCGGCGATGACGATAACGCCGTAGGCGCTCGCCATCTGGCGGACCGCCGCGAGGTAGAGCGGGTCAAAGGGGCGGCAGCCGCCCTCGCCCTGCGTGGGCTCGATAATGATGGCGCCAATACCCTGGCCATCCACCCTGCTGGTCATGGCGCGCTCGAGGAGTTCGAGGTCGGTTTCGGTGACCGTCTCAACAAAGGGCAAGGCCACGAAGTCACCGACGTGCTCGACCACGGCGCGAGGTGCCATGGACTCAGAAATGGAGGCGGCGCGGAGGCTCATGCCGTGGTAGCCACCCTGAAAACCAATAACGCCTCGCTTACCCGTCAGTCGGTGTGCGAGTTGCAGGGCCGCTTCAACGGCGGTCGCGCCGGTGGGTCCCACCGTCTGGACGACCATGTCGAGTTGACGAGGGCGCAAGATGACGTCTTCGATGGTCTCGAGGAAGTGACGCTTCTCCTGGGTGAAGGTGTCGAGCGAGTGCAGCAGCTTGTTGCTGCGCAAGTGATTAATCGCTACATCCACCAGGACCGGGTTGTTGTGGCCGTACGAGAGGGCACCCGCGCCAGCGAAGAAGTCAAGGTACTCACTCCCCGCTTCGTCTACGAGATGGGCGCCTTGGGCGCTCGAAAAGACGGTGGGCCAACGCCGGCAGTAATAACGCACGTTGGACTCGAGTTCGTCGAAGGTGTTCAACACGGGTTCCTCTCTATGGGGAGCGTCGGTTGCGTGCGTGCGCTCGGGTGGTTTGTAGTTGTTTATCGGAGCCAGTTCTAGGGTTTCACAGGAAAATGTAGGCTCACAACATTTTCCATACGTGATGAGGTGTTAAACCTCGGGGGAAATAATAGCCCACATCGGTCGGCGATGTGGAAGTTTTTTCGAGGCGTTGTCTTACGACGCCGCGAGACCGTACTGACGAATGACGGCGTCGCCATCGAAGACCCACGTGAAGGCGAAGCGCGCGGTCGAGCCATCGGCCAGGTGCTCAAACGTTTCGACGTGCGAAATGAGATTGCCCGAACGCACGAGTGGCGTGGTCGTCACCGTCGCGTCAGGATTCGCGGCCATCCACTCACGCATGAATGCGGCGAAGGCGTCGCGTCCCGTGGTGATGGCCTCCCCCGTAGCGACGTCGATCCACACAAAGTCCTCGTGGAGCAGATCGATGAAGGCGTCCGCAACTTTCGTGAGGTCGGGGTAGCTCGCGCTCTGTCGGGAAATCTTCTCGTCAACGTTCATGGACGTCCTTTCGTCTCGTCGCACACTACCCCTCCTCCTCGAAAACCTGAAAATACATTGGATTTATATGTTGTTCTAATTATGACCAAACCACTAATGTTAAGTGAATTAGTCGTATTTAGAGGAGCACCGTGTCAGAATCCCCCACTGAACTCACCGCCGAGGAGGGCGTGAAGCTCGCCAGTAATTTGCTGCGTGGCGACCTCCTCGAGGATCTCGCGTCACCCGCGCCACACCTGGAGCACCGCAACGAACACCTCTTGAAGTTCCACGGCATCTACGCCCAGGACAATCGCGACGTCCGTCGCGAGCGCTCCCTCGCCGGTGAGACGCTCGACTACATCTTCATGATTCGCGTCGCTATTCCCGGCGGTCGACTCTCCCCCGATCAGTGGCTGTCACTCGACACGATTGCCGAAGACCTCGCCGACGGCACCATTCGACTCACCACACGTCAGGCCGTGCAGTTCCACGGCGTCGTCAAGCACGGACTTCAGCCGCTGTGCGCCGAACTGCACGCGCACGCCATGACGTCCTTCGCCGGGTGTGGGGACGTCGTTCGTAACACCGTCATGTGCCCCGCACTCGTCAGTGACCCCGCGCACGCGCACGTCACGTCGCTGGCTCAGCACATTGCCGAGACGTTTCGGCCGCAAACGCAAGCGCACTTCGAGATCTTCGTGAACGGTGAGAAGGTCGCGACGATTACCGGCGAGACGGAACACGAGTTCTACGGCGACACCTACTTGCCGCGAAGTTCAAAATCGCCATCGCCCACCCCGACGAGAACTGCGTTGACGTCCTCGCCCAGGACGTGGGTCTTATTCCCACCACACACCCCGAGTTTGGTCAGGGCTACAACGTCGTCGTCGCCGGTGGTCTTGGCCGCTCTTACGCCCAGCCCGAAACCTTCGCCCGCCTGGCTGATCCCTTGACCTTCGTCACGCCCGACGAAGTCGACGGCCTCTTGCGCGCCATCATCACCACCTACCGCGACCTTGGTGACCGCACGAACCGCCGCCGCGCCCGCATGAAGTACGTGGCCGCCGACATTGGCATTGACGCGTTCCGCGCCGAAATCCAGTCTCGCTACGACCTGCCACTGCGCCCCGCCCCGGCACTCGCCCTCGGCGCGGCGAGCGACCACCTCGGATGGCGCACCGCCAGTGACGGCAGCCTCGAAGTCGGCATTCGCGTGGCATCTGGTCGTGTGAAGGACGAACTTGACGGACAACTCTTGCGCAGTGCCCTGCGCGAGATTGCCCAGCGTCACGACGTCTTCTTCCTCGTGACGGCCCAGCAGGACATCGTGGTTGCCGGCATCGCACCCGAGGACCGCGGTGCAATCACCGACGTCCTCGAGCGTCACGGTGTCGTCAGTGTCGAAGACCTGGGGTCGGTGGCGCGCAGTGCGCTCTCGTGCGTCTCGCTGCCTACGTGTGGCCAAGCACTCGCCGAAGCGGAACGCGTCATGCCCCAACTCGTTGATGGACTCGAGCAGGCTCTCGACAACCAGGGGCTCAAAGGTCGTCGTCTCCAGATGCGCATGACCGGCTGCCCCAACGGCTGCGCCCGGGCTGCGGTGGCTGAAGTAGGAATCGTTGGTCGCACCAAGACCTCCTACGATGTCTACCTTGGTGGCGGGCTCCGCGGTGATCGTTTGGCAGCCCTGTTCCAGGAGAAGGTCAAGTTCGACGACATTCCCGCCGTGCTCGAACCGCTGCTCGCGCAGTGGCGTAGTGAAGGACTCCCGGACGAGTCCTTCGGCGACTTCTACCACCGGGTCCACGCATGACCGTCTACCTCGTAGGCGCAGGACCCGGTGACGCCGACTTACTGACGGTGCGTGCCGCCCAGCTCCTCGCCACCGCCGACGTCGTGTTGCACGACCGTCTCATTGGTGCGGACGTCCTTGATCTCATTCGGCCCGGTTGCCAACGAATTGACGTGGGTAAGACACCCGGCCTCTCGCACTCCCAGGCCGCCATCAACGAAGCCCTCATCACCGCTGGACGTAGCTACGAGCGCGTCGTGCGGCTGAAGGGTGGTGACCCCTTTGTCTTTGGTCGAGGAGGTGAAGAGGCGCTAGCGCTGCGCGAGGCCGGCGTCACCTGTGAGGTGGTACCCGGGATTACCTCCGCCTTCGCCGGCCCCTTGCTCGCGGGGGTCCCCGTCACGCATCGCGGCGCGGCCCACGGTGTCTCTATCGTTACGGGGCGAGCTAAGGACGGCAGCAGCGTCGACTTCACGTCACTCGCCAATCCCGACATGACCCTCGTCGTCTTGATGGGCGTGGCCCGCCGCGGCGACATTGCACGGCAATTGATTACCGGAGGCCTCGCTCCCAGTACGCCCGTGTGCGTCATAGAACGGGCCTCGTCGCCGACGCAGCGCACGACGCGGGCAACCTTGGACGAACTCGAGGGGCTCGACGTATCGAATCCGGCCGTCATCGTCGTCGGTGACGTGGCCGCCGTTGACCTCGGCCTCCTCTCGCACTACGACGCCCTGGCGAGTTCGTCGTCATGATGTTGCCGCTGGCCTTCGACCTCCGAGACCGTGACGTCCTCGTCCTTGGTATGGGTCGCATCGGTCGGCACAAGGCAGAGCAACTACTCGGCGCCGGCGCTCGCGTGCACGTCATTACCGATGCCCTCTTGGTTGAACCCCCGACGGGGCTCGCATCGCTACAGATTCGCCCCTACGCCCCCGGCGACCTCGACGGGTTCTGGCTGGTGGTGTCGGCGACGGCCGACAAGACCGTGAACGATCGAGTGGTTGCCGAGGCCAATGAGCGCCGCGTCATTTATAACGTCGTTGACGACCTCGAACGTTGCATGTTCTATTACATGGCCCTGCACCGCGACGGCGACATGACGGTGGCGGTGTCCTCCAGTGGCGCGACGCCTGCCCTGGCACAATGGGTTCGCAACCGGGTTCGCGAGTGCCTCCCCGTCGGGCTCGGTGACGTTGCGACCCAACTGCGATCCGAGCGCACGGCGCTACACCGACAGGGTCTCAGCTCCGAAATTGACTGGTCCGATCGCCTCAGTGCGCTCCTGTCGACACTCAACGATCCGCGCACCACCTGCCACGAGCGCTCTCCCGGTCTTTCCATTCGCACGGAGCGTTAACGCACCAGGAGACATCGTGGTCGACAGCGAGTGACTGTAACCTGAGAACGTGACTCAGTCCTCCTCCACGTTGGCCCGCTCATCCAAGAGCTGGCAACTCGTGGCCTACCTCCTCCTTGGTGGCTTCGCCCTGGTCGGACTCTTGACCTGGATGGGCTACCAGTCAGCGAACTCCACCCTCAACGCCTCGAAGGGGCTCTCAACCTCGGCACTCGAACGTGTGGCCAACCAGACTTTCCGTTCGTGGCACGACGGGGACCTGGTCACGGCGTGGCGCTCCTTTACCAAGTCCGAACGATCGGTCTTGCGTGAACGGGACTTCACCAGCACGACTTGCTTTACGACACCAGCCCCCTACGTGGCCACATCGGCCGCGGTGCTGGCGAACGGTTCGGTGGCCCTCCAGATGCGCAGTGGTACTGCGGCATTGCGCTCAGTGTGGACCTACCAGGACCAGACATGGCACCTGGTAGCGAGCCAGACGTTCCCTGCGCTGTGGCAACGCTGCACCGCCTCCGCCGGATAGGGCCGACTCTTTAGTCGAAGGGCAGTTGGGGCGCTTCCTGCAGCGAGAGGCCAACGATCTTGGCACCCTTCTTGGCAGCGGCGGGAAAGATAGCGTCGCAGCGAAACGAACGAGTTTTGGTGTCGCCGGACTTACCGCCACGGACCTCAATCCACTCTTCGTTGGAGACGGTGTTCTTGACGTGGGCCACGAAGACCCATTTGTGTCGGCGTTCGCGCTCGAGATTGACGAGAACGGCGTCGCCAGTGCGTAGACCCGACCACTGCGTGCTGCGCTGCAGGTTCCCTTGTCTCGTCACTACCTTGCGTCTGGCCACCCGTCCATTTAACTCGCTCTCACTCACACGCCCCGCCCATCATCGGCGATGTGACAGGTACCTCGTACATTTATGCCATGGCCTTTGATAAAGAACTCCACCCCCGTCCACGCTTTCTCTCTCCCTCGCGTCTGAATGACTTCCGCGAGTGTCCTCGCAAGTACGAGTATTCGGCGGTGCAGAAGCTGGCCCAGCCCGCCTCCTACGCCTCCGTCAAGGGTCGCTACGTACACGCCATCTTGGAATCGCTCTTCGCTCTCGCGCCAGCCGAGCGCACCATGGAGCGAGCGCTGACCTTTCTCCCCGAGGCCGACGAAAAGGTACTGACCGAGGATGTCCGCAGTGACATTGGCTACGACGAGGCCCTCGCCGCCAAACTCCAGCGTGAGACGAACGAGATCCTCACCACCTACTTCTCGATGGAAGACCCCGCATCGGTCACCCTGGTGCCCTATAAGGACTCTGACGGCGTCGAGATCAAGATGTTCGGCGAGGTGAAGGGTGCGCCACTCTTTGGCATTCTCGACCGCTTGGACCGTGACGAAAATGGCGATCTCGTCATCGTTGACTACAAGACCGGCTCGGTCCCCAAGCAGGACTACGTCAGTGACGCCTTCGCCAACTCAGCCCTCTACGCCGCACTGTGCGACAGCCTCATGGGCGAAATGCCCTCGAAGATCCGCCTGCTCTATATCGCAGCCGGCGCGACGCTCGAACGCTCAACCGCCGAGGTATTCCCCGAGGCTCGCGCGGAAGCGGCGGCCAAGGCCTGGGGCAAGATTATCGACTTCTACGAGGCGGGCGACTTCACCCCCGCACCATCACCTCGCAGCTGTCGCTGGTGCCCGAGCGAGTACAAGAATCGCTGCACCACCGATGGTTTCAAGGTCTACTAGCGGCCTCTTTACTGCGCACGTGACCCCGTACCGATACAAAAAACACCCGACGCCGAAGTGAAACCCAGTACCATGAAGTAGTCGTGAACTCGAAACATCTCTAAGCCCTGTTCGATTGGAGAGCGAATGATTGCAAGAAACACCTATGTGCAAAAGAATTTCGCGAAGACGAAAGAGTGGACGTCCGTCAGTCTGATTGCAGATCGTCTGGAATCCGCCCTCAATAGCAAGCATGTGCAGAAATCGCTGGCAGCTGCTAACCAGCCAGGCAGATCTAGTAGAGATGTTCAGGACGCGTTCTTAGAAGAAGCGCATGCCATTGGGTTTGCCGATGAATCTAAAGGACTATTTTCAAGCTATACGTCTGCACTCAGACCTGACTACTTCATGAAAGTTGGCGAGACTGGGATTATTATGGAAGTAGAGCGTGGCAAAACGACCATCAACAACATGGACTTGCTTGATTTATGGAAATGCCATATATGTGAATCCGCGAACTATCTATTCCTTCTCGTTCCAAACGAACTCCGACAAAATAGCCGTGCATCCCCCCGCAAGGAATTTGTGACTGTTTCGAAGCGACTCGGAACCTTCTTCGAAGAAGACAACTACACAAATGTGCGCGGTCTTGTCATATTTGGCTATTAATCAAGTGAACCAATATTGCTGACTTGGCCTTAAAGTTCTATTGTGACTTCCTTTCACCTCTCTTACGACTACCGCTGCCCGTTCGCCAAAAACATGCACCTGCACGTCCTGAGTGCACTGCGCGCCGGTGCTGACTTTGACGTCACGTTCGTGCCCTGGACCATGGGACAGGGCCACCGGATGCCCGGCGCCCCCGACGTATGGGATGACCCCAAGCAGGACAGCCACAACCTCGCCCTCGCAGTGTCGGCGTCGATACGTGACAACCAGCCCGAGTTCTTTTTGGTCACCCACGAAGCCCTGTTCCGTGCTCGACACGAGCAGGCCAAGAATCTGCGTAACGTCGATGAGATAGAGGAAATTCTGAGCCCCCTCGGCGTCGACATGGCTGCCGTCCGCGACGACCTCGCGTCCCGTCGCCCCTTCCACGTCTTGGGCGAAAGCTTCCGATTCATGGAACGTTTCGACGCCTTCGGTGTACCGACGTTCGTAGTCAACGACGACGCGACCTTCGTTCGCTACATGCAGCCACCGACCGACGATGATGCAGCGTCCATTGAGGTGGTTCGCTCACTCGTCACCATGATGACCACCAACGCCAACGTGAACGAGTTCAAGCACACCAAGGTGCCGTTTTAAGCCTTAGAACAGGCGAATCAGCAAGAGGACTAGGGCTGCTACTGCGATGGCGAGCAGTCCGAGCGAGATCTTGCGCCCCTTCGCTTCCTTGCTCCAGGCCACAAGTTCTGGAGCAATCACCAGTAGGCAGAGAACGGCAGCGACTTCAGAGAGCGTGCGCAGGCCACCCCTGTGGGCGTGAATGGAAGCGAAGAAGCCAATACCCGCGAGCGTCTGCAGTGATCCGAGCACGACGAAGGCCTTCTTCGAGAAGCTGAGTCGAGCCGCGGCGTCGGCCATTGCTTCATTAAAGATGATGCGCTGCACACCAATCGTCGCCAAAACGACGCCCAGAGCGACTGATAACAGACCGGCTAGTTGCAACATGCGAACTCCTTTTCTCTCATTCTAGACAAGGAAGTCGGACGTTCAGAACCTCCTCGACCGGTAGCGTAGAGGTATGAGTTCCCCTATTCGTGTTGGTGTTGTCGGTGCCGGGCAACTCGCCCGCATGATGGCCGAGACTGCCGCAGCCGTTGGCGTCGAGATCGTGCTCCTCGCCACCTCCCACGACGACGCCGCCGTTGCCCTGGCGCACCAAACGATTATCGGACAGCCCACGTCGCTCGACGCTCTCCGCGAACTGAGCCGCCACTGCGACGTCATCACCTTTGATCACGAATTGGTGTCCCTCCCCGCCCTCGCCGAACTGGAAGCTGAAGGTGTGGCCGTGCGCCCCAGTGCCGCCACGCTGGCCTACAGCGTGGACAAGGCCATCCAGCGCCAACGTTTCGAGGCGGCCGGTCTCCCGGTGCCTCGATTCCTGGTGATTACCGACGAACACGACGACCGCATCGAGGACTTTCTCCACTCCCTCCCCGCCCCACCCGTGGTCAAGACCGCGACCGGTGGCTACGACGGACGTGGCGTCGTCATTCCCGACACTCTTGACGAGTGTCGCAGCGCCATCGCCGAGCGCTGCGCCAGTGGCACCGTCGTGCTCGAAGAGCGCGTGGCCCTGCAAATGGAAGTGGCTCAGATGGTCGTCCGCAGCGTCGCTGGTGACATTGCCCTCTACCCCGTCGTCACCACCGTGCAGGTCGACGGCATGTGTGCCGAAGTCAACTACCCAACGATCCTTGGTGACGAACGTTGTGCCCAGGCGAGTGTCTTGACGGCCCAGATCGCGGAACTAGTCGATCTGGTCGGCGTTATGGCCGTGGAGTACTTCGTGACGCCCGAGGGGCTCTGGATCAACGAACTCGCCATTCGCCCGCACAACTCGGGCCACTGGACTATTGAAGGCTGCGCCACCTCGCAGTTCGCCAACCACCTGCTCGCCGTTTCGGGGCAGACCATTGGCGATACCTCGCCAATCGTTGCGAACGCCGTGATGGTCAACGTGGTCGGCGGCCCAACCCCGGGCTCGATTGAACTCGCCACCGCAGTGCCCGGTGCCTTCGTCCACGACTACGGCAAGAGTTGGCGCCCTGGGCGCAAACTCGGGCACGTCACGGCCGTTGGTGACGATTTCGATGCAGCAGAAGTGACAGCATGGAAGAGTGCCCGTGCCTACGGGACCCAATCGCAGGAGACACTATGACCACCCCACTCGTCGGCATCATCATGGGCAGTTCCTCCGACCACGAAGTCATGTCGGCCGCGACCGAGACCTTGGCCACCTTTGGCGTCGCCAGTGAAACGCGCGTGATTTCGGCCCACCGGACCCCCGAGGACATGGTCGCCTACGCCAAAGAAGCCCAGGACCGTGGCCTGAAAGTCATCATTGCTGGTGCGGGCGGAGCCGCCCACCTGCCCGGCATGGTTGCCGCGCTGACGACACTGCCCGTTATTGGTGTGCCAGTGGCCCAACCGCGCCTCGACGGCCTCGACGCCCTGCTCTCGATCGTCCAGATGCCTCGCGGGGTGCCCGTGGCCACAGTCGCGATCAATAACGCCACCAATGCCGCGCTCTTGGCCCTCCGGATTCTAGGCACCCACGACGCTGGCATCGCATCGGCGCTTGCCCAATACGCTGACGACATCGCGCTACAAGCGCGTGCCCAGGATGCGCAAGTCGTCGAACGCACCACCCAGGCATAAGGAGGAATTCATGGCTACACCGCACAAGATTGAAGCCGACGCCGGCCTCAACGCCCGCATGTTCGTTACGGGACTCGCATTAATCGTGCTCTACGTCATCATTGTGGGCGTGTTGCTGTCACTAGGCGTCTCCACCGGCATTGTCATCGTCTTCGCCGGTGGCATGTTGTTCTGCCAATACTTCTTCAGTGCCAAGTTCGCCATGTTCTCCATGCACGCGCACGAAGTCACGCCCGAGCAAGAGCCCAAGCTGCACGAGATTGTTGACCGCCTCTGCCTCATGGCCGACATGCCCAAGCCCAAGGTGGGTGTCGCCGAAATCGACATGCCGAACGCCTTCGCCACTGGACGCAGTCCGAAGGCCGCTGTCGTCTGCGCCACCCGCGGCATCATGAACCGCCTCAGTGACGAAGAACTCGAGGCCGTGCTGGCCCACGAAATCAGCCACGTGGCGCACCGCGACGTGGCCGTCATGACCATCGCCTCGGGCGTTGGCCTGCTCGCCGGCATGGTCTCGCGCATGGCCATGTGGGGTGCGATGCTCGGTGGCAACGGCGGTCGAGGCCGCGACAATGGGAACAACGTCATCGTCGTGGAACTCGCCATCATGCTCGTGTCCATGGTGATCTCCGTGGTGGCCTATTTGCTGACCATGACGCTCTCTCGCTACCGCGAACTTTCCGCTGACCGCTCGGGTGCCATTCTGATTGGCAAGCCCAGCGCCTTGGCCTCGGCGTTGATCAACATCACCGGCGACATGGGCAAGATCCCCACCACCGACCTTCGAAAGGCCGAAGGAATGAATGCCTTCTTCTTCGCCCCCGCGCTCGCTCCAGGATCGGCCGCGAAGTTGTTCTCGACACACCCGCCCCTGCAGGTTCGCCTCGACCAGCTCAAGCGCATCGAGATTGAACTCAACGGCCAGCAGTAGTGGCCTTTCGCGACCTCTTTTCGCGACGCCCTGCGCCGCAACCAACGTCGGACAACTTGCCCGCCATTTTGCAGGCCGCGCCGATTCTCTTGTCGGAGCTGGACCTCATTCCTTCCGGCGAAGCAGGTATCTGCCTCAAACCCGTTGCCAGCAACAACACCGCAGATTCCCCGCCGGGCGTGACTGAACTCCTGAAAGACCTCATCGACACATCCAACGTCACGACCGATGGTCTCGGATTCAGTTGGATTCTGTTCAAGAACGCTGACTTGCCAGAATTAGAAACAAAAGTGCATCAAGTTCACGATGCCATCGCTGGGAGTGACGCTAAGGCGCGACTGCTCTGCACGGTCTTTGGCTTCGTGCCGAAAGTGCTGCCGGGCGAAGGTTCCGTGCGGATGGTCTACCTGACGCGCCAGGCTACTTGGTATCCATTCGCTCCGGTGTCGGCATCGGCAAGAAATAATGAGCTGGAACTCAGGGTCAAGGCGTTTCTCAGCGACTCGGTTCCTTTGGAATCGGATTTGAGCCGCTGGATGGCCTTGTGGGGGCTTCCAGTTTCTTAGACCCGGATCTTTAACGATTGCGATCAGATCTCGTAAGCTGCCAGCATGCAGCCAGTATTTGAGAGAGCTTGGCTCTTCATTTCAAAGTCGAGTTCCGACGTATATGACGACAACATCAGCAGTTACTACTCATATGACGACAACGTTCCAAATTGGCAGCGAGTGAAGGTTGGCGACTTGGTCATTATTCGCGAAGATGACTATCTCGCTGGCTGGAGCATTGTCGATGGACTTGACGTCATGTTGAATCAACCAAAGGCCATGTTTCGTTGCCCTCGCTGCGGAAGTGCTTCGATCCGCTTTAGAAAAAAAATGTCCGACTACCGATGCGACAATAAGACATGTAATTCGGATATTCCCGAATCGGAAGTCATACGAAGTTTCGAATCCGTAACGCAATTTCGGGCAAACTATGCCCTCAATTGGAATGAGGGTGTTCGCAGGATATCTTCCAAGGAAATTGAACCTGCGCTGGTCTCAGCAAATGGGCAGAATTCCATCAGGCCTCTGAAGCCGGAGGCCATCGGCCCTATTTTGGAAAAGCTCTCGGGGCGAAGTGTCGATCTACGTAAAGATTTCCCGCCAGACACCATTCAGTTTCTTATGGGTGGGCACTCAGAAGCAACTGTTCGCAGGCGGAGAGGTCAGCGAGCTTTCCGATTTGCCATGCTTGACCGCTTTGGCGAGCGATGTGCATTCACGGGAGTGCAGCCACCACAGGTACTTGAAGCTGCGCATCTCTATAGCTACGCCGAAGTAGGGCAACACTACTCGGATGCGGGCCTTCTCCTTCGGCGAGATTGTCACACTCTCTTCGACGCAAAACTGGTGACAATCGATCCAAAGAGCTACAAAATCGAAATTGCGCCATATCTCGAGCAATATGCGACCTACCGTGGCCTGAAGGACAAATCCCTGCAGGTAGAGCAAGGGTTCGAGCCCTCACCTGACTATCTCGAAATTCACCATCGCGAAGCGATGGCCGTTTTCAATAGTTACTAAACAACTACGGGTGCGTCATGTCGGCGGGCACGATGGCCGCGTCGAACTGCTCCTCGGTCAAGAAGCCCAGGGCCAGGACTGACTCCTTCAACGTCAGACGCTCCTTGTGGGCCTTCTTGGCCACCTGCGCGGCCTTGTCGTAGCCAATGAGGGGGTTGAGTGCGGTGACCAGCATGAGCGAGTTCTGCACGTGGTGGTTGATCTGCTCGTAGTCGGGCTCGAGGCCCTCGACGCAGAACTCCCGGAAGCGGTCACACGCGTCAGTCAGGAGGTCCACCGAGTGGCAGAAGTTGTGAATGATGACGGGCTTGCAGACGTTCAGTTCCAGGTTGCCGCGGCTCCCACCCAACGAGATAGCGGCGTCGTTGCCGAACACCTGAATGGAAACCATGATCATGGCCTCAGACTGGGTCGGGTTCACCTTGCCGGGCATAATGGAGGAACCAGGCTCGTTCTCGGGCAACTGGAGTTCACCAAGTCCCGAACGGGGACCCGAGCCCAGCCAGCGCAAGTCGTCGGCGATCTTCACCAGACTGGTGGCCAGCGTCTTAATAGCTCCGTGGGCGTAGACGAGGGCGTCGTGTGCCGCCAGTGCGGCGAACTTATTCGGGGCGGTGACGAAGGGCTTACCGGTCAACTTGGCAATGTGGTCGGCGACACGAACGGCGTATTCGGGGTGAGTGTTGAGGCCCGTGCCCACGGCGGAGCCACCCACGGCAAGCTCCGAAATACCGGGCAGCACCTGGTGCAGTCGTTCGAGGTCGGCGTCGAGCTGGGCGACGTAGCCCGAGAATTCTTGTCCGAGCGTGAGGGGTACCGCGTCCATCAAGTGGGTGCGCCCGATCTTCACGATGTCCACGTAGGCCTCGGCCTTGGCGTGCAGCGCGTTGCGCAGACGCACCACGGCGGGAATCAGGCGATCCGTGATCTCCATGACGGCGGCGATGTGCATGGCCGTCGGGAACGTGTCGTTGGACGACTGGCTCATGTTGACGTCGTCGTTGGGGTGGATTGGAGTCTTCGAACCCATCACTCCACCAGCCATTTCAATGGCGCGGTTCGAAATGACCTCGTTCACGTTCATGTTGGTCTGGGTGCCCGAGCCGGTCTGCCAAATCCGCAAGGGAAATTCACCAGCCAGGGTGCCGTCGATAACTTCGCGGGCGGCACGCTCAATCAATTCGGCCTTCTCGGCGCTGAGCTTGCCCAGGTCGTGGTTGGTCAAGGCCGAAGCGAGCTTCAAGATACCGAAGGCCTTAATGAGCGACACCGGCATCGTGTCGGTGCCGATTTCGAAGTGGTGGAGACTGCGCTGGGTCTGCGCGCCCCAGTAGTGGTTGGCGGGAACCTCAATCGTGCCCATGGTGTCGGATTCGATACGAACGCTCATAACTCACTCTTTCGCTGGGGAAACTTCCTCGCCAACTTTACCAACCCGCCCCTTTCGGCCAGACGCCCCACATGCAACATGCGGGCCCGGTTTCCCGGACCCGCATGCCACTACCGTGTGGTACTACAGCGACGCCGTGATGTCGGTGCGGCGGTTGAGCAGTGATATCGGTGGTGCGTGGTTCGATTGTGCTACGACGTGGCGGCGTAGCGCTTTACGCCCTTTTTCCACGTTTTGACCGCATCGGCTACGTCGCTCGCGCGTGGGCCGTCACCGTCACCGGGAACCTCGAGAATCATGGGCAAATCACGCATGGCGGGGTGCCCCATGAGAGCGCTCAGTCCGCTGATGCCAATCTCCCCTTCGCCGATGTTGGCGTGGCGATCCTTGTTGCCGCCCAGTGCAATCTTCGAGTCGTTGAGGTGGAAGCACTTGAGGCGATCAATGCCAATCCGTTCTTCAATTTCGGCAACCAGGGCGTTGGCGCCGTCAATGGTGGAGAAATCAAACCCACTCGCCCACAGGTGTTGGGTGTCGATACACAGACCCAGTCGCTCGTCCCCACCACAGCCGTCAATCATGGCCGCGATGTCTTCGAGTGACCGGCCCACGGTGCCACCTGCGCCAGCGGTGTTTTCAATCAGGATGGGGCACTCCGGCACACCGGACGGTGCCGGGTCGGCGTCGTCGAGGGCACGCTTGAAGGCTTCAACAATCTGTGGGAGTTGCACGTCAAATCCTGCACCCATGTGTGAGCCCGTGTGCAGCACCACACCCTTGGCACCCATGGCGCGGCCGACGGAGAGATTGTGGGTCAGGCTCGCCAGCGACTTTTCGAAGAGTTCGGGGTCGGGCGTGGCCAGATTAATCAGATAGGTCGCGTGGCAGAAGGTATCGCGCACGGTGGGGTGAGTGGCCTGGGCCTCACGAAAGGCCTCGAGGACCTCAGGCGCGTAGATGGAGGGCTTCCACATACGGGGACTCTGGGTGAAAATCTGAATGGAGGTGGCGCCGATGTCGACCCCGGCCTGTAGTGAGGGGACGAGCTTGCCGCCGCCCTTTACGTGTGCGCCAATGTTCATAGTCCCCAAACTACCGGCAATCCCTCCTACCGGTTGCCCGCAGCCAAACTTGCTAGCGTCAATGAGATGACTACTGAAAACATTGACGCCACCCCCGCGAAGAAGTCGAACGTTGTTCGTCTCGTTGCCGTATTGATTCTGGTGGTGGCCGTAGTGGCCGTCGCTACCGTCCTCGCGACGAGCAAGAAGTCATCGACCGCGTCGGGGAGCTCGGTGAGCTTCACCAAGATCGTCAACTACGACAAGTCCGCCGGTGTGTGCCAAGGACAAGTGCAGTTGCAGCAGGGGGCCAAGGTCAACTCGAACGCCAAGGCCGACAAGATCAATGGCGTGTTCTCCTGCGCTACCAAGGAAATCTTGACCTTCATTGACTACTTCCAGAGTGAGAAGGATCGTGCCGCCATCACCAGCCAGAAAGGCTTCATCACCCAGGCCTCCTGCGCGAAGCAGGGCTATAAGTGCGTTCTCGACTACGACGGCAACTGGCTCTTCGTTGGCCTCGTCGCCAACAAGCCCAAGACGCTGGCCGCGGACATCACCACCTTGGAGGCCGACGAGGCCACCATGGAGCCCGCACTCGTTAACGCCAAGGCGTAACGCCGACTCGCCTCGACGAGTTCCAGCGATTCGTGACTAGCGAATCAATTCGCCCCTGTGGCGCGCAACGTCTCGTCGGCACTCAACACACCGTCAGCATCCGTTGACCACACCGTCAACGGATGGGCCACTCCGGGGTAGTTCGTCGCGTCATGCAGCACGCCCCAGACGGTCGTCGCGCGCACCGGGCCTCCCGCCAGCATGGCGACCACGACATCACGAGCTTCGTCCGCGTGTTCGCCGCTGAGCACCACGTGGGTCAGATTCGTCAGATGCGACAACGTCTTGAGGTCTCGAGCGGCAATTTGTGGCGGATACTTCGTCGACACCTCGAGCCAAAGTCCCCACGAATCGTTGCGCTCCCCCACGGCAGCTGCCGCAATCACGGGATCAGCGTCAGTCACTCGAAAAATGGTGACCACATCGGGCGCCCCCGTCGACGCAGCGATGGCACGCCGTGAGACGTCACGAATGACGAGTTCCATTAGGGCTGGAGGTCTTCCTTGGGGAGTTTCTCAATATTGACGTCGCGAAACGTCAACACCCGCACACTCGGCACAAATCGCTGGGCGCGATACATGTCCCAGACCCAGGCGTCGGTCAAAGTCAGTTCCACCATGACCGGTGTCGTGCTCTTGACTTCTGAGGTGACGTGATTCGCCAGGTAGAAGCGACGATCGGTTTCCACCGCGAAGTCGAACATGCCGACAACGGCTTTGTACTCGTAGACGAGCGCCAACTCGAGCGCTGCTTCGTAGTCGTCGAGATCTTCTTCGCTCACAGAGCGATACTAGGCGCGGTCGGTAACGCGCAGTTCCTTGATCTTGGCGGCCTTACCGCGCAAGTCACGGAGGTAGTAGAGCTTGGCACGACGTACGTCACCCAAGGATTCAACTTCGATCTTCTGGATCGTGGGGGCGTGCAGTGGGAACGTACGCTCCACACCGACACCGAAGCTGATCTTGCGAACCGTGAAGGTCTCTTGGAGACCCGATCCCTGGCGGCGGATGACGAAGCCCTGGAAGACCTGGACACGCTCACGGGTTCCTTCAACGACGCGCACGTGCACCTTGACGGTGTCGCCGGGACGGAAGGCGGGAATGTCATCGCGCAATGAGTCGCGGTCGATCAGTTCAGTTGGGTTCATGAGAGCGGTCACTTTCGGATCACTAGGGATTTAGAAGTTTAGCCGTTTTGCGGCGGAGTGTCCATAGTAGCGGTATCTGCCAGCATTTTGCGGTCTTGCGCCGATACTGCGTCCCAGGTCAACAGATCAGGACGCCGCGCCAGGGTCTTCGCGATTGCCTGGGCTCGGCGCCAGCGCGCAATCTTGGCGTGATCGCCCGAGAGCAAGATTTCGGGCACGCGCAGCCCCTCAAAGTCGGCTGGCTTCGTGTACTGCGGGTATTCGAGGAGGCCATCGCTAAAGGACTCCTCCACGCTCGAGGCATCGTTGCCCAAAGCGCCCGGGCGCAGGCGCACCGCCGCCTCCATGATGCAGAGCGCGGCGAGTTCGCCCCCGGCCAACACGAAGTCGCCAAGGGAGATTTCGTCGTCCACCACGGTGTCGAGGATGCGCTGGTCAAAACCTTCGTAGCGGCCACACAACAGCGTAAAGCCATCGAGGGCGCTGAGCTCGGCCGCGACCTGCTGGGTGAAGGGTCGACCCGATGGTGTCATGGCAATAACGGGGCGGGCCAGACCCGGCGTTGACCGGATGGTGTCGACAATCGGACCGGCCTTGAGCACCATGCCCGCCCCCCCACCAAACGGCGTGTCGTCGACACTGTGGTGCACGTCAGCGGTGGCGTCACGAAAGTTATGCACGTGGAGATCAAAGATCCCGCGCTCCGCCGCTCGCCCCAGGATCGAGGTACCGGCGTAGTTGGTGACGATGTCCGGGAACAGCGTCAAGACATCGATGCGCAAGGTCATTCGTCGAAGAGGCCTTCGGGCACATCCACGTCAATGCGGACGTTTGGCTCCACCTCGGTCACGAAGGTCAGTGGGATGAGGAAGCCCGAGTCGAGGACCAGGAGATCGGCGGCCGGATTGGCTTCAACATCGACCACCACGCCCCGGCGCTCGCCCTGCTGGTCAAAGACTTCGGCCTCGAAAAGTTCATGAATCCAGATGGCGTCGTCATCCTCGATGGGTTCGGCGCGCAACACCACGCCGCGTAGGGCGTCTGCACCCTCGCGGGTTGAAACCCCGGCGAAGGAGACCAACCAGCGCCGCTGGTGGAGATGCGCGGTGACGACGGTC
>Ga0007834_1000235_pt1 | contig 18676 bp, 15 predicted proteins | sample CryBogCBE06Nov07_FD_71233 | JGI IMG/M metagenome (GOLD analysis project Ga0007834, IMG submission 71233) | Freshwater microbial communities from Crystal Bog, Wisconsin, USA - CBE06Nov07 | ecosystem: Environmental > Aquatic > Freshwater > Lake | place: Crystal Bog, Wisconsin, USA | collected...
CCTTCTTCGAGGCGGGAGATCATTTCGCGCACGGCACCCAGCGGGGTGTCCAGCAATTCGGTGAGCTCGCGCTGAGTCAGGAACTGGCCTGCACGGATGTCGCCCGAGAGAATCAGGCGCGTGAAAGCCGCGTAGGCGCGGGCGCGCTGGCTTACCGGCCCGGCTGGCTCACCCTTCTTGTTCCGCTGTTGACTCACTGACATGTTAGTTATAGTATTAGAGAATTCACCGACCCGTCAAGCACGTGATTACCCACCCCCCCGAGGCTCCTGATCCCGCCCCAGGCCAGGGCGCTGCAGTCTGGCGCCTGGGCCTGGGCGGTGCCCCGCTGGGCAATCTGTTCGAGGCCATGGACGATGCGCAGGCAGGGGCAGTGCTCGCCGCTGCGCTGGCGGATGGCTGCCGCCTTTTCGATACCGCCCCGCACTACGGCAATGGTTTGAGCGAGCAGCGCATGGGGGCAGTGTTACGAAAACTGCCGCGCGCAAGCTACCGGCTCTCGAGCAAGGTGGGTCGCATTCTGGAGCCCGAACCGGATGCCCCGCGCGACCAGCATGGGTATGTCGGGGTGCTGCCCTATCGCCAGCGCTGGGATTATTCCGCAGAAGGTGTGCGGCGCAGCCTGCGCGACAGCCTCTTGCGCCTGGGCCTGGAGCGGCTCGATACGGTCTATATCCACGACTGCGACGCCAAAACCCACGAGGTGGACTACCCGCGCGTGTTGCACCAGGTCGTGCAGGAGGCCCTGCCCGCGCTGCGCAGCCTGCAAGCCGACGGGGTGGTCGGCTCCATCGGCCTGGGCGTGAATGACACCGGGGTGTGCCTGGACGTGCTGGGTCAGGCCGATCTCGATTGCGTTCTGCTCGCCGGCCGCTACAGCCTGCTCGACCACAGTGCCCTGAGCCAATTGCTGCCGCTGTGCCAACGCCGCGGAGTACAGGTTACGCTGGGCGGTGTGTTCAATTCCGGCATTCTGGCAACTGGGGTGCGCGCAGGCGGAGCCGTCCGATTTGACTACGCAGCAGCACCCGGCGCCTGGGTCGAAAAGACGGCCGCCATCGAGACGCTCTGCGACCGCATGCAGGTCCCCCTGCGCGCGGCAGCCCTCCAGTTTGTCCTGGCCCATCCGGCAGTGGGCTCCCTGCTGATTGGTGCCCACAGTCCCGGTCAATGGCGCGATGCTGTGAGCCAGGTTCAGCAGCCGATTCCGGCGGCTTTCTGGCAGACCTTGCGCGCTGCCTCCCTGATCCCGCCAGATGCGCCAGTTCCCCATGATTGATGCCCACTTTCATATCTGGCAGCTGGAGCGCGCCGATTACGTCTGGCTCAGGCCCGAGCTGGGCTCCATCTACCGGGACGTTGGCCTTGCAGACTGGCGGGCCCTGAGCCGACCCTGTGGCGTCAGGTCAGGGGTGCTGGTGCAAGCGGCACCCACCGTAGCGGAAACCGCGTTTTTGCTAGATTGCGCGGGGGAAGCGCCGGATGTGCTGGGGGTTGTTGGCTGGGCCGACCTGCTGGCGCCCGACGCCGTGCAGCAGATCGAAGCCCTCGCACGAAAGCCCAAGCTCAAAGGGCTGCGGCCCATGCTGCAGGATATTGCCGACCCCGACTGGATCTTGCAGGGCGCTGTGCAGTCTGCCCTGCAGGCCATGGCCGATTGCGACCTTGTTTTCGATGCCCTTGTCAAGCCGGTGCATTTGCCCCGTTTGCTCACCCTGTCCGCGCGCCACCCGCGCCTGCGGCTGGTCGTGGACCATGGTGCCAAGCCTGATCTGCGGACCGCCCCCGATGACGCCGGGCGCGCGGCCTGGTGCCGCGATCTGCAGACGCTGGCGCGTGAAACGCCGGCCGTGTGCAAGCTCTCGGGTCTGTGGACCGAGGCCGCACCCGGCGCACCGGTCAGCGCCGTCCAGGGCGCTGCGCGCAGTGTGCTCGATGCCTTCGGGCCCGCGCGAGTGATGTGGGGAAGCGACTGGCCCGTTCTGGAGCTGGCAGGCAGTTACGCGCAGTGGCTTGCCTGTGCAAGGGGCCTTGTTGCGCCAGCTGAGAGCGATGCCGTTTTCAACGGAACGGCCCGCCGGATCTATCGCCTCTGATCAACCGGGCACTCGGGGAGTTGTTAGGATAGAGTGGTCACTGGCGACTCCGCCAGAACAGGACGCCACCATGAACGCTCCCCTGCACAAAGAATTTCCCGCCAGTGTGCTCGACGCTGCTGCTGCGCTTGGCCATGTCAGTGCCCGCTGGGACAGCGACATCCTGACCCAGTTGACGCGCTACATCGAGGTGCCCGCGAAATCCCCAGGCTTTGATGCCGGCTGGGCCGAGCATGGGTATATTGAAACCGTCGTGCGCAACGCTGCCGCTTGGGTCGAGGCACAACATGTTGCAGGGCTGAGGCTGGAGGTCGTGCGCCTCAGGAATGCACAAGGCCAGGATCGCACCCCAGCCCTGTTTTTCGAAGTGCCGGCCACTGCCGCCGACTCGCCGGACACGGTTCTTATGTATGGCCATCTGGACAAGCAGCCCGAGTTCAGCGGCTGGCGCAATGATCTCGGCCCCTGGACGCCCAAGCTCGAAAACGGCAAGCTCTACGGCCGTGGCGGCGCGGACGACGGTTACGCCGTGTACGCCAGCATTGCCGCCATCCAGGCCCTCAAGGCCCAGAACACCCCCCACCCGCGCATCGTCGGCCTGATCGAGTGCTGCGAGGAGTCGGGCTCTTACGATCTGCCGCCCATCATCGACGCGCTTCGCCCCCGGCTGGGCAATGTTGCGCTGGTGATCTGCCTGGACAGCGGGGCTGGCAACTACGACCAGCTCTGGCTGACCACCAGCCTGCGCGGCATGGCCTCGGGCACGCTCAAGGTGCAGGTGCTGACCGAGGGCGTGCATTCGGGAGATGCCTCGGGCCTCGTCCCCAGCAGTTTCCGAATCATGCGCCAGGTACTCGATCGCCTCGAAGACAGCGCCACCGGGCGCCTGCTGCCCGCGAGCTTTCATTGCGAGGTACCGCCCGAGCGCATGGCCCAGTCCAAGGCAACAGCTGCGATCCTTGGCGATGAAATCTACAAGCGCTTTCCCTGGGCCCACTACGATTGCGGCGGTTCGAGCAGCTTTGCGCTGCCGACGACCACCGACCCGGTGGAGGCCCTGCTCAACCGCACCTGGCGTCCGACGCTCAGCGTGACGGGTGCCGAAGGCCTGCCCGCTTTGCAGGATGCCGGCAACGTGTTGCGCCCTTACACCGCCTTCAAGCTCAGCCTGCGCCTGCCACCGCTGGTCGATGCGGCCAAGGCCGTGCAGGATCTCAAGGCCCTGCTTGAGGACAATGCGCCCTACCAGGCCAGGGTGACTTTCGAAAGTGGCGGCGGTGCCACCGGCTGGAACGCGCCGGAGACTGCGCCCTGGTTCGAGGCGGCCTTAAATGCCGCGAGCCAGGCCCATTTCGGCGCACCCTGCGGCACCATTGGCCAGGGCGGCACCATTCCCCTGATGAACATGCTCCAGCAAGGCTTTCCAAGCGCCCAGATGATGGTCTGCGGCGTGCTCGGACCCAAGTCGAATGCCCACGGGCCCAATGAGTTTTTGCATGTGCCCTATGCCAAGAGGCTCACCGCCGCGGTGGCCCAGGTGATCGCCAGCATGCCCGCAGCGCTAACCGCCGGGAGTGGCGCATGACGCAATACTCCCTGTCGGCCCTGACCGCCATCGATGGCGACATGCTGGGGCTCTACCACTGGCCGTTATCGGACGGTGTGGCTTGCCGCGGAGCGGTCCTGCTGGTGCATGGCCTGGGCGAACACTGCGGGCGCTATGCCCATGTGGCGGCGTATCTGAATGCGCAGGGCTTTGCCGTTTTTGGCTACGACCAGTACGGCCATGGTGAATCGGGTGGGCCGCGGGGCACCATCACCAGTGACGCCCGGCTTCTCGATGATCTGGCCGATGTCCTCGATGGCGTGCAGGCGCGCATCGCGCCCGGTACACCGATCATTCTTCTGGGCCACAGCCTCGGTGGCCTGGTGGCTGCCCGGTTTGTTTCGCTCCAGCTCCGGCCGGTGCAGGCTCTGGTGCTGTCTTCGCCCGCCCTCGATGCCGGCTTGAGCGGGTTCCAGAAATTCCTGCTGAGTTTCATGCCGAACTTTTTTCCCAACCTGCAGATCGGCAACGGCCTCAAGCGGGACTACATCTCGCGCGACAAGGGCGTGGTCAATGCGTACAAGACCGATCGCATGGTGCACGACCGCATCTCACCGCGCCTGGCCCGCTTTATTGCCCACGCCGGGCCTGCGATCCTGATGTCAGCGGGTCAGTGGAGTGTTCCAACCCTGCTTTTGTATGCCGGGCAGGACAAGCTGGTGCGGCCCGATGGCAGCCGCGAATTCGCACGGCTGGCACCAGCTGCCGTGGTGCAAAGCCAGTGCTTTGACGACCTCTACCACGAGATTTTCAATGAGCCCGAGCGGGTTCAGGTGCTGGCCGTGATGGGCCAGTGGCTGAACCGTCGCTTCAAATAAAAGGCAGCCGCAGCGGGCTTGAAAGCGGCGTGGCGCGCTATGATTTTTGAAGCAGACCGCCCAGCATGCCCATCAGGTCGCCGGTGCTGCCCAGGCCGCCCGCAGGTGCCTGGCCATTAGGCGTGAGGTGGTTGATGATGCCCGGCAGCATCTGCGCAAGCTGATTGGCCGTGTCGCCGTGGCTCAGGCCCAACTTGGCGGCAATGTCGCCCACGGCACCACTGCCGAGAGCCTGGGTCAGCTGGTCGCCACTGATGGGCTGGTTCGCGCCGGTGCCGATCCAGGAGTTCACCGCATCGCCCAAGCCCGCCTGCTGGAACTTGCCCACCAGGCCGCCCAGACCACCGTGCTCGCCATCGTTGCCCAGCATGCCCGTGACTGCCTGCAATAGCTGCGGGTTGCTCTCCACCATGCCGACGATGCCGGCCAAGCCTCCGCCGGCAGCGCCTTGTTGCTGTCCGCCCATCACTGCACCCAAGACCGAATCCAGTAAGCCCATGTGTCACTCCTCGACAAGTTAGTTATAAAGCACTCATGGTACGCCGATTTGCCATCAGCCAGATGACAGCTGCGCCGGTAAAAGCCACCGGAATCAAGGATCCGGCGTTCAGGAGCGCCCAGCCCTGGGTGGTCACCAGCAGGCCCGAGGCGAACGAAGTCAGCGCCAGGGTACCAAAGACAAAAAAATTCAACGCGCCTTGCGCCCGGTCTTTTTCCTCGGTTGTGTAGGCTTGCAGCGACAGTGTGGTGCTGCCAGTGAAGACAAAATTCCAGCCAACACCCAAGGCGAAGAGCGCAATGGCGAAATGGTGCAACTCGACCCCCGAGAGCGCGACCCCAATGCACAACAGATTGAGCGCAACACCCGCAGCCATGATGGGCAGCACGCCATATCGCCGGATCAGGTGCCCCGTGAAAAAGCCCGGGGCAAACATGCCGATCACATGCCACTCCAGTACCAATGCGGTGCCAGAAAATGGCAGATGGCATTGCTGCATGGCGATCGGCGTGGAAGCCATCAGCAGATTCATCACGCCATAGCCCAGTGCGCCGGTAGCAGCCGACACCATGAAGATCGGTTGGCGCATGATCTGGCGCAGCGGGCGTCCACCGGACCCTGATGCGCGGGCTGGCGCAGAGGGAAAGTCAATCAGCGTCAAAAGGACAATCGACAACAATGCGACGCATGCCAATGCCGCATAGGCGCCAACAAACGGCACGGAGAACAGGCCGCGCGTTGCTACAGCCATGTTGGGCCCCAGCACGGCGCCGATTAGCCCACCAGCCATAACCAGAGATATTGCCTTCTCACGCCCAGGGGCGTGCGCCAGTTCTGCGGCCGCAAAGCGGTAAAGCTGGGCGTTGGCGTTGAAATAGCCAGCAACCACCGTGGCAAGGCAGAGCAAGTAGAAGTTGTGGCTGAACGCGGCGTAAGCGCAGAGCAGAGCCGAAATAAGGGCCACCAGCGCTCCAAGCTGGAAGGAGAGCTTTCGCCCGTAGCGCGATTGCGTGGACGCCACAAGTTGCGTCGATAGCGCGCCGCCCACCACGTAACCCATGACTGGCAGTGTTGCCATCCAGCCAAAGGGTGCCAGCGAGAGCCCCACCAGGCCATTGATGGCGATGAAGGTTACGTTGTTGGTAAGAAACAGGCCTTGTGCACCCGCCAGCAGCCAGAGGTTGCGGTTCATGACGCCAGTGTAAAAGCAACCAGCGCCGCCAGCGGAGCCGTTTCTGCGCGCAGAACGCGCGCGCCCAGGCCCAGAGCTCCGAATCCATGTTGGGTGGCAGTCCCCACTTCAGCGGGGGTCAGACCGCCTTCCGGCCCGGACAGCAGGGTCAGTACTTGTTCAGGTAAAAGCGTGGCGGCTGCCTCGGCCGGGCCGCGGGAAGCTTCGGGGGAGAGTTGCAGTCGCATCAGCGGTGGCGTGCCACTGCCAGCGGCCTGGGCCTGGAGCCACACGCCAAGCGTCTGCACCGGGTGGATCGTTGGCACCCGATTGCGCCCGCATTGCTCGCAGGCCGCAATGGCAACGGCCTGCCAGTGCGCTTGCTTTTTGTCGGCCCGATCACCGCTCAGGCGCAGCACACTGCGCTCCGTGGTCAGGGGCTGGATGCTCGCCGCGCCCAGTTCAGTGGCCTTTTCTACCAGCCAGTCCATGCGCTCGTTGGCGGGCACCCCCAGCGCGATGTGCACCGCACGGCTGGCTTCGCGTTCGATGGGGTCGTGGCTGACGAGTTGCATGGCCACCTGGCTGCGTCCCATGGAGACGACGCTGGCAAGCCACTCGCCGCCTGTTCCGTCAAACAGGGTGACTGTCTGGCCGGGCTGCATGCGCAGCACCTGCACATGGCGGGCCGGCCCGGCTGGCAGGTCGAACTGCGTGCCGGCGCGCCAGGTAGTGCCGGCGTCGGGAGGGGTGTAAATGCGGGGCATTGGAAAGGCCGCGTTGGCGCTTACACTCGGCCAAAGGCATAGCCCATGGCCTCCTGCACGCCTTCGGCCTCGTCCAACGCCTTGAGCAGAGGGCCCAGTTCGCGGTAGCGGTGGCAGGTAGCGCGGATGTAGGCCATGAAACGGGGGGTGTCGTCTAGGTATTTTGGCTTGCTGTCGCGCAGGGTGAGTCGGGCAAAAATGCCAGCAACCTTGAGGTGGCGCTGCAGGCCCATCCATTCCACCCCCCGGTAGAACTCGCCGAAGTCTTCACCTACAGGCAGGCCCGCCTTGCGTGCTTTCTGCCAATAGCGCACGGTGACGTCGAGCACGAAGTCTTCGTCCCAGCTCAGGAAGGCGTCGCGCATCAGGCTGGCAATGTCGTAGGTGACGGGGCCATACACTGCATCCTGAAAATCAAGGATGCCCAGGCCTTCGGGGGAGACCATCAGGTTGCGCGGCATGAAATCGCGGTGCACATAGACGCAAGGTGCGGCCAGATTGCGCTGGACAATCTTGGTGAACGCAGCCTCAAGCGTTTCGCGCAGCTCGCCCTCGACGCGCACGCCGCGGTGCTTTTCAAGGTACCAGTCGGGAAACAGCGCAAGCTCGCGGCGCAGCAGGGCTTCGTCGTAGGGCGGCAGCACGCCGGGGCGGGAGGCGAGTTGCCAGGTGATCAGCGCATCAACGGCCTGCAGGTAGAGCGGCATGTTTGCCTGGGGCTGGGCCGGATCGATGGCCTCCATCATGGTTCGGGTGCCCAGGTCGGTCAGCAGCATGAAGCCACGCTCTTCGTCCCAGGCGAGCACCTCGGGGGAGCGCAGGCCGGCTTCCTGCATGAGCCGGGCCACATGGACGAAGGGGGAACTGTTTTCCTTGTCGGGCGGCGCGTCCATGATGATGAAGCTGGGGCCAGCCACGCTGCCCACGCGCAGGTAGCGGCGAAAGCTGGCGTCGGCCGAGGCGATCTGCACCGTTTTCGGCAGCAGGCCATGGTTGGCCGCAACACGCGCCAGCCAGGTCTCAAATGCAGCTTGGCGGGCAGCTTCAGGCCACGGGATAGGAAGAGGGGCGGTCATGGATAATCGAATTCTACAAAGCCGCCCTTGACTGCACCGCCCTTGCATCCCGTTTTGCAACCCCTGTCACGCTCCGTTCCGTCGCAATGCAGCCTGCTCACGCCGGTGGCGATCGTGGTACTGGCCATGCTCGGGCCGGCAGCTGCCCATGCCCAGGCGACGGTGCCCGCAGACGCCAACGCAGACGAAACCCAGGCACCCCTGCGGCTGAAGGCGAGCGCAATGCTGGCCGAAAAAGTCCCCGATTCGGTGCGGCCCACCTTGCCGAGCTTTTTCTTTGGCGACCGCTTTTCCGGGCGCTCCGATCTGGATGTGGTGGTCGAAGGCAATGCCGAACTGCGCCGCGGTGGCACCACCATCAAGGCGGACCGGATCGATTACTACCAGCCCGACGACCAGATGCAGGCGCGCGGCAACGTGCTGGTCAACCGCAATGGCAACTCCTACACTGGCCCCGAGCTGGATCTGAAGGTTGATGCGTTTGAGGGCTTTTTTACCCAGCCCACGTTCCACCTGCTCAAGAACGATGGATATGGCACCGGCGACCGGGTTGATTTCGTTGACGAGAAGCACGCCATCATCCGCAACGCCAGTTACACCACCTGCCAGCGCAGGCCGGGGCCGAGCTGGATGCCCGACTGGATCATAAATGCCACTAGCATCCGGCTGGACGACGACACCAACGTCGGGACGGCTGAAGGCGCGGTGCTGCGCTTCAAGGACACGCCCATCATGGCGTTGCCCAGCCTGAGCTTTCCGCTCAGCGACGAGCGCAAGTCGGGCTGGTTGCCCCCCACCTTCAATGTGGACAGCACCAGCGGTCTGGGCATCGTGGCGCCCTACTACTGGAACATTGCACCCAACCGCGACGCCACCCTCTACACCAGCGCCATGAGCAAGCGCGGTTTCGATTTCGGCGGTGAGTTCCGCTACCTGGAGCCCAGCTACAAAGGCTTGGTCAACTATGACCTGATGCCTTCCGATTCGCTGCGCAACGGCGAAACCCGCTGGGGTTTGACAGCCAACCAGTCGGGCAGCATCCCCACCGGCATCCAGGCGGTGGGCAATATCGGCCTGAATCTTAACGTCAGCCGCGTAAGCGACAACAACTACTGGAGCGATTTCCCGCGTAGTTCCAGTTCGCTCACGCAGCGCCTGCTGGCCGGGGACGCCAGTGTGAGCTGGACGCGTGGTCCTTTTTCCCTTTCGCTGCGCACCCTACAGTGGCAGGTCTTGCAGGACCCGGCGGCGCCAATCGTCCCGCCCTACAACCGGCTGCCCGAGCTGACCGCGCGCTACAGCCGCACCAATGTCTATGGGTTTGACGGTTCGATCGAGGCGGACTACACCCGCTTCATGGCCGACCCCAACCTGACGCTCCAGCCCAACGGGCAGCGTTCCTATGTGCAAGCGCAAATCAGCCGGCCCTGGATCAGCCCGGGCTGGTACGTCACGCCCAAGCTGATGGTCAACGCCACGCGCTACGACCTCGACGCGCCGCTGAATGTCGGCGGCCCGACCACGATCGGCCGCGTGGTCCCGACCTTCAGCGTGGACAGCGGCCTGACGTTCGAGCGCACGGCGAGCTATTTCGGACGCAGCTTCACCCAGACGCTGGAGCCGCGCGCGTTCTACGTCTATACCCCGTTCCGAAACCAGGACAACATCCCCATCTACGACACGGGCGCGACCGACTTCAACTTTGCCACCATCTTCAGCGAAAGCCCGTTCAGCGGCTATGACCGCATCGCCGACAACAACCTGCTGACCCTGGGCGTGACCTCCCGTCTGCTCGACCCGGCCACGGGAGCCGAAGCGGCGCGCTTTGCGCTGGCCCAGCGCCTGCGCTTCAAGGACCAATTGGTGACCTTGCCGGGCACTTTGCCCGACAACGCCCGGGTCAGCGACCTGTTGCTCGGAGCCTCCGTCAACTGGACACCCAAATGGTCCACCGACTCGACCATCCAGTACAACCAGAGCCTGGGCTATTCGGAACGCGCAACGATTGGTGGCCGTTACAGTCCGACCAACTACCGGGTGCTCAGCGCGACCTACAGTTACCAGCGCGGCATCAGCAACCAGCTGGATCTGGGCTGGCAGTGGCCGATCAATGACCTCTGGGGCGACCGCGGCGAAGACAAGGGTCCGGGCCGCGGGCTGGGCGTCGGCGAGAGCGGGGGGCGCTGGTACAGTGTGGGGCGCCTGAACTACAGCTATAGCGACCATGGAATCGTGGACATGGTGCTGGGCATTGAGTACGATGCAGGTTGCTGGCTCGCGCGCATTGTGCTGGACAAGACGACCACGTCCAGCAGCACCGCACTGAGTGCTGCCAGCAGCCGCATCCTGATGCAGCTGGAGTTTGTCGGTTTTTCGCGGATTGGTACCAACCCGTTGCAGACCCTGCGCCAGAACATCCCGCGTTACCAGTACCTGCGTGAAAATATTACCAACCCGAGTCGCTTTGGCAACTATGACTAAGAATTTCCTGATGGCCCTGCTGCTCGGCGCAGTGGCGACTGGTGCATGCGCCCAGACATTGCGCCCCTCGACCCAGCTGGGAGGTTTTCGCGTGCCTGGCGTGGTGCTGGCCCCCCCCGATACGACACAGCGCACCGCCGATTACATCGTCGCCGTTGTAAATTCCGAACCCATCACCAGCAACGAAGTGATCCGTCGCATGCTGCGCGCCGAGCAGCAATTGAGCCAGCGCGGCGCTGCCCTGCCGCCGCGTGACGAAATGTGGCGCCAGGTGCTTGAGCGCCTGATCAACGAACGCGCGCAGTTGCAGGCCGCCCGCGAATCGGGCATCAAGGTGGACGAGGCAACGCTTGACGACGCCGTCGAAAACGTGGCGCGCCAGAACCAGCTGACGGTGCCCGAATTGCGCGAGCGCCTGGCCGCGGACAACCTGCCCTACCCCCAGTTCCGAGCCGACTTGCGCGATGAAATCCTGCTCAACCGCGTGCGGGAACGCGAGGTGGGTTCGCGCCTGCGCATTACCGACCAGGAGCTGGACGACTTCATCCGTGAGCAGCAGAACAGTTCGGATGTGGCCACGCTGGAGCTCAATCTTGCCCAGATCCTGATTGCCGTGCCCGAGACCGCTACGCCCGCCCAGGTGGCGGACCTGCAGGCCAAGGCGCTGCAGGCCCTGCAGCGCGCCCAGTCCGGCGCCGATTTCGCGGCGTTGGTGCGCCAATATTCCGATGCCCCGGGGGCTGCCACCAATGGTGGCATGATGGGCCTGCGCAGCGCCGACCGCTATCCGCCGCTTTTTGTGGATGCCACCCAGAAGCTGCGCATCGGTGCTGTCAGCGGCTTGCTGCGTTCGCCGGCAGGCTTCCACATTCTTAAGGTGCTGGAGAAAAAGCAGGGCGGCTTGCCCGGAGCGGTCGTCACGCAGACCCATGCACGCCACATCCTGCTGCGGGTGACGCCCCAGTTGACGGAGGTGGCAGCGCGCCAGCAGCTTGCCGACATCCGCCGCCGGGTTCAGACAGGCCAGGCCGACTTTGCCCAGGTGGCCCGAGAGGTTTCGCAGGATGGCTCGGCCAAGGATGGGGGCGATCTGGGTTGGGCCAATCCGGGCCTGTTTGTCCCCGAGTTCGAGGAGACCATGAACGCCTTGGCGGACGGCCAGATTTCCGAGCCCATCACTTCCCGTTTTGGCGTGCACCTGATCCAGGTGCTCGAGCGGCGCGAAAAAACGCTGAGCCAGAGCGAACAGCGCGAGCTGGCCCGCGGCCTGGTTCGGGAGAAAAAGCAGGAAGCCGCTTATCAGGCATGGTCGCAAGACGTGCGCGGCCAAGCCTATATCGAGATGCGCGAGCCACCCCGGTGAAGCATATTGCCCGTAAGCGCTTCGGGCAGCATTTTCTGGCCGACGCCGGGATCATCGATGCCATTGTCCGTGCGATTGCGCCGCAGCCGTGCGACCGCATGGTGGAAATTGGCCCGGGGCTCGCCGCGCTGACCCAGCCACTGGTCGAGCGGCTGGGCCAGTTGACCGTGATCGAACTGGACCGCGATCTGGCCATCCGCCTGCGCAAACACGGCCAGCTGGAGGTGATCGAAGCTGATGTCCTGAAGGTGGATTTCAGGAGAATTGCCGCACCAACGGGCGTCAAAAGCCCGCCGGATGCTACAAAAATCGAAGCAAGCCCAGTGAGCTTGCGGGTTGTCGGCAATTTGCCTTACAACATCTCAACCCCCATCCTGTTCCACCTGCTCGATTGCGTTAACGTGGTGCAGGATCAGCATTTCATGCTGCAAAAGGAAGTGGTGGACCGCATGGTCGCGCGTCCTGGCACTGCGGCCTATGGGCGCCTAAGCGTCATGCTACAGTGGCGCTACGCCATGGAGAACGTGCTGCATGTCCCGCCGGAAAGCTTTGACCCGCCGCCACGCGTGGACAGCGCAGTCGTTCGCATGATTCCCTTGGCGGACCCGGCACAAGTCGACAGGGCCTTGCTGGGCGAGCTGGTGCAAGTCGCATTCAGCATGCGCCGCAAACTGCTGCGCCACTCCTTGGGGAAATGGCTGGAGGCGCGGTCATTCGGGGGCGAGTTTGACATGCAGCGCCGCGCCGAAGAGGTGCCAGTGGCGGAATACACCGCACTCGCCCAAGCGCTGAAAGTAAACACCCATTAAAAAAGCCCGTCCAAGACGGGCTTTCCATTCCAGGCCGCCGCGGATCCGGCTAGCAGCTCCACAGCCTGGGGGCGAGCCCCATCAAGCCGCAGTCAGCCAGTACCCCGCATTGAAGGGGCTGCTCATGCGCAGCGCCAACGGGGAGATGTCGACCAGAAGGTCGGTCGGCATTTTCTCGCCGACTTCGGTGCCCAATGGAATTCCCGCGATCGGCTCTGCGCCGGCGGTGCTGTTTGCCTCTTTCGCCCGTTCTGCTTGGCTGGTGGATGCAGAACGGGCTACAGAAAAGAATAGAAGCATCGGAACGGTATTTTCCGGTCCCCCCAATAATCTGCTGCGTCACGGAAGATGTCCAGAAGCTGCTCGCGTGCCTCTTTGTCAAACTTGGCATTGGCCGGAATCTGCTCCAGGACCACGACAAAACCAGGCTGCGGGCCCGACTTGTGCAGGGGGTCAGTCATGCAGTCGTACAGGGCATCAAAATTTTTGCCGAAGTGCGCGGGGAAGGTAAATTGTGCGGCAATCAAATCCAGCACATCCTGTTTGCTCTGGGCATTGGCCAGATTGGCATACAGGAAGTGCTGCCCCAATTGCTGGGCAGCATCCTGCAGGTCGGACACGCGGAATGCGCGAATCGACTGCACGATGTTGGTTCTCACGGTACGAAGGGGCATGTCCATCTCCGCTTTACTTTCTGGTTTTAAAAACCTGCTTATGGAACGATCCGGCGAAAGCTCGCATAGTGATCGTCCGAGTAATAACAAACCTCTGGTGCGGTTGCCTGCTGACTACCGCACACAATGCGCCGGGCACCCCGGTCGCGCGACCCCGGCGTCTTGACCGTGTACTCGTGGTAATAGCCCCGCTTGTGCGCTGGCAAATACCGCTCACGATTCCCGAAAACGACACCGTCCTTCTGATAAGGAAACGGCCCGCCTCTGCCGATCAATTCGTACGTTTCACGCGCCTGCTTTGGCAATTCGCCCGGGGCGACCGTCTGGAAGGCCGTCGCGGAATCCGGGCCTTTGGCCAAACCCGGTACGGGTCCCAGCGCAATGCCAAGGAGCATTGCGCAACCCAAAATCCCCGAAGCAAACCCTAACTTACTTACAAAATTCGTCACACGCAGTCGAAACATGGGGCTCTTCCGTCGTTCAAAATACCGGGCGAATCTGCGGGTAAACCCGAAATTTCTAGACTATGAGTGTCGCTGAAATCGAATAAAAAGGCAAGTGCCTGCCCAATATTGAGGCATGAATTGCCGTGATTTACGGCGCATCTACATCAATTTAGTGAGCGCACACTACTCTTGATAGCCCTATCGCGCCGCATTGGCATCGGCAACTGTCAATGCTGTCATATTCACGATCCGGCGCACGGTCGTCGATGCCGTGAGGATATGCACCGGTTTGGCGGCGCCCAGCAGCACCGGGCCAATGGCAATGCCGCCGCCGGCTGCCGTCTTGAGCAGGTTGTATGCAATATTGGCGGCATCGATATTGGGCATCACCAGCAGATTGGCGTCGCCAGCCAGTGTGCTGCCGGGCATGACGGTTGCGCGCTGGGCCGAGTCCAGCGCGATGTCGCCGTGCATTTCGCCATCGACTTCTAGCCAGGGTGCCCGCCGCTGCAGCAGGGCCAGGGTGGCGCGCATCTTGATGGCGCTGGGCTGGTTGGAACTGCCAAAGTTCGAATGCGAGAGCAGGGCAGTCTTGGGCCGGATGCCAAAGCGCAGCATTTCCTCGGCCGCCATCACGGTGATCTCGCACAATTCCTCGGCCGTCGGGTCGTAATTCACGTGCGTGTCGACCAGAAACACTTGGCGGTCCGGCAGCAGCAGGCCGTTCATGCAGGCATAGGTGCAGACACCCTCGCGCTTGCCGATGACCTGGTTGATGTAGTGCAGGTGCATGGCGGTATTGCCCCAGGTGCCCACGATCATGCCGTCAACCTCGCCCTTGTGGAGAAGCATGGAGCCGATCAGGGACAGTCGCCTGCGCATCTCGATCTTGGCCATCTGCACCGTGATGCCCTGGCGCTCAGTCATGCGGTGGTAAGTCTGCCAGAAGTCGCGGTAGCGGTGGTCCTGCTCAACGTTGACCACGTCGTAATCCAGGCCCTCACTGAGGCGCAGGCCGAATTTCTCGATGCGCTGCGCAATGATGGCCGGGCGGCCAATCAGGGTGGGGCGGGCGAGGTTTTCGTCGACCACGATCTGCGCCGCGCGCAGGACGCGCTCCTCTTCGCCCTCGCAATAGGCCACGCGCTTGCGGTTGCCCTTGCGCGCCGCATCAAAGATGGGCTTCATCGTCGTACCCGACGCATAGACAAAGCTTTGCAGCTTTTCGCGGTAGGCGTTCATGTCCTTGATCGGGCGGGCCGCTACGCCGCTGTCGGCGGCTGCCTTGGCCACCGCCGGGGCGATCTTCATCATCAGGCGCGGGTCAAAGGGCTTGGGAATCAGGTATTCAGGCCCGAAGGCGAGTTGCTGGCCGGCATAGGCTGCCGCCACCACTTCGCTTTGTTCGGCCTGGGCCAGTTCCGCGATCGCATGCACCGCGGCAATCTCCATCTCGACCGTGATGGTGGTGGCACCGGAATCGAGCGCGCCGCGGAAGATGTAGGGGAAGCACAGGACGTTGTTGACCTGGTTGGGGTAGTCGGTGCGGCCGGTGGCCATGATGGCGTCGTCGCGCACCGCCTTCACCTCGGCCGGGTCAATTTCCGGGTTGGGGTTGGCCAGGGCCAGGATGATGGGCTTGGCCGCCATTTTGCGGACCATGTCCTGTTTGAGCACCCCGCCAGCCGACAGGCCGAGGAAAATATCGGCACCGTCAATGACATCCCCCAGCGTGCGGGCGCTGGTCTTCTGCACGAACTGGATCTTGTCCTCGTCCATCAGCTCGGTGCGGCCCTCGTAGACCACGCCAGCCAGGTCGGTGACGAAAATGTTTTCGCGTGGCATGCCGATCTTGAGCAGCAGGTTCAGGCAGGCCAGGGCCGCCGCACCCGCGCCCGAGGTAACGAGCTTGACCTTTTTGATGTCCTTACCAACCACCTTGAGCCCGTTGAGAATGGCGGCGCCGACACAGATGGCCGTGCCGTGCTGGTCGTCGTGGAAGACCGGGATCTTCATCCGTTCGCGCAGCTTGCGCTCAACGTAAAAGCAATCTGGCGCCTTTATGTCTTCGAGGTTGATGCCACCAAAGGTGGGTTCCAGCGCCGCAATGATGTCGACCAGCTTGTCCAGGTCGTGCTTTTCATTGATTTCGATGTCGAACACGTCGATGCCGGCGAATTTCTTGAAGAGCACGCCCTTGCCCTCCATTACCGGCTTGGCCGCCAGCGGCCCGATGTCGCCCAGGCCCAGCACGGCCGTGCCATTGGTCACCACCGCCACCAAGTTGCCCCGGGCGGTGTATTTGTAGGCGTTGTTCGGGTCCTTGACGATTTCCTCGCAGGGTGCAGCGACCCCGGGCGAATAGGCCAGCGCCAGGTCGTGCTGGTTGACCAGCTGCTTGGTGGCAGCGATGGAAATCTTGCCAGGGATCGGGAACTCGTGGTACTCGAGTGCGGCTTTGCGCAGCTCGGCATTTTTTTCGGGGCTATGTGCCGAGTTTGTGGGCATTTAGGTCTCCTGCGCTGCCTCAGGCCTGCGCGTCAGTTTTTGTAAGGAAGGGGATTGTAGTGGTTTGCCGGGGAAAACCCTAGTGATGAATCCGGGCCCATTGGTTAGACCAGTTGTGACTTATGTGCAGCAGACGCCGCCCGGATGCTGACCCCAATGGCCAGCACCATGATGGCCATCGCCCACCAATTGAGCAAATCATAGCCCTGGTGGCTGATCACCCAGCCGCCGACTCCGGCGCCAATGGCCTGGCCCAGATACATGCCCGAGGAATTCAGCGCCACGCTGGCCGAAGCCAGGTCGGGAGCCAGGGCAACTAGGCGCGCCTGCTGGGCCGCATTGCAGGCAAAAACCGGCAATCCCCAGATCGCACAGATAGAGCCGATCAGCAGCCAGTGGCCGCCACTCAGACGGATTAGGGGCCACAGCGCAAAGGCGAGCAGCATGGTCCACAGCGCCAACTGCACGACCCGGGCCGCGCCGATGCGGTCGCTCAGGCGCGCGCCGAGCAGGTTGCCTGCCACCCCAAAAACCCCGAGCACGCCAAATACCGTGCCGCTGAGCACGGACGAAAGCCCGGCCTGGAACTGCAAAACAGGAACCAGATAGGAATACAGCACAAACTGCGCGCTGGCCTGCACCACCGTGACAGCCACTACCAGCAACAGGGCCGGGTGCCGCGCCAGACGCAACCAGGCCGCACGGTCCAGCGGCGCGATGTGCAGGCCGCCGGGCACCATAAGCCAGGTCCACAGTGCCACGCCCAGCGACATCAACCCCACCATGCCCAGCGTGGCTCGCCAGCCGATAGTTGCTGCCAGAAAGCCACCAAAGGGCACGCCCAGGACCGTGGCCACGGAAAAACCGGTGAACACGAATCCAAGAGCCCGGCCGCGGGAGTGGTTACCCACCAACATGGCCGCCGTTGAAGCGGCTTGCGGCGTGACGACCGCAGCCACAAAGCCGGTGACAAAGCGCACGGCGAACAGCGAACCATAGCCGCTCGCAAAGGCCGCCAGCAGGTGCAGTGCGCCGAACAGGGTTAGCGCCGCTGTCAGCAGGAGCCGCCGGTCCACACGCGAACTGAGGGCGGCAATCAGGGGGGCGCCAATGGCCAGCGCCAGCGCATAGCCCGCCAGCAGTTGGCCGACAGCCGCAATGCTGGTGTGCAGATCCTGCGCCAGCAGGGGCAGCATGCTGGCAATGACGAAGGTGCCAAAACCCACCATGAAGTTGCCTCCAGCCAGCGGCAGCAGCAGTTGGCGCGGTAGCGGGTGGACGGTGGCCTCGTGGGCTCGGGGCGGATGGGGCGGGGCCATCCCCCGATGCTAAGCGGAATGGCCCTCAAGGGCGCGCAGTTGCTCGGCCCGGCGCGCCGTGCCTTTGCCGGTCAGGGTGAATCCGCGCTGCCGACCCTCTGTGTCAAAGAACTGCCACAGGCCATCCTCTGCGCCACGCCATTCGCCAGGCGTTGCCAACGGCGGCGGCGCTACCAGAACGGGCAGCGTCGGTGTCTTGACGCTCACCGGCATGACCGGGAACACCACCGCGGTGTCCTGGCCCGCCAGCGTGGCGGCCAGCGCCCGGGCGGCTGCCATGATGGGCATGACATAGGGCATCGTGACGCCATGGGCGTACTGGGCCGAGTCGCCCAGGGCGTAGACACCGGGCGCGCTGGTTTGCAAGTACCCGTCCACACGGATGCCCCGCTCGCAGCAGATGCCCGCTGCTTGCGCAATGCGTGTGTCCGCGCGCAGGCCGATGGCGCTCAGCACCACATCGGCAGCCAGAGTGCTGCCATCGGAAAGGCCGGCCTGCAAGCCTCCTGCCTGGTGGTTGACCGCCTGCACGGTAAGCCCCCAGAGGAACTTCACACCGCATGTCTCCAGCGCAGCCTGCAAGCGGGAGCTGGCCTGTGCAGGCAACAAAGCGGCGAGCGCGCGGGTACCGGGGTCGACCACGGTAACGCGGTAGCCGGCCTGCGCAAGGTCATTGGCAAACTCGCAGCCGATCAGTCCCGCACCCAGGATGAGGACGTGTTTGCTACGGTTTTGATAGCTATCCCCGCTGGTTTCATGATGGCTGGCGGCCATATTTGCCATCGAAAGGCGCCCATGGAAACGGGCGAAATCCTCCAGCGTGTTCACCGCAAGCACCTGTTCGGCAGCGTCACCTTGAAGGGCCGGCCGGATAGGCTGCGCGCCCGTGGCCAGCACCAAGCGGCTGTAGGCCAGCGGGCCGCTGCTGGTCTGCACCACCCGGGCGGCGGTGTCGATAGCCAGTAAACGTGTTCCGGCGACCAGCTCCACTTTCTGGCTGGCCGCCATCGCTCCGGCAGCCGTCGTGATCAATTGTGCCGGTG
>Ga0007834_1000236_pt1 | contig 18607 bp, 13 predicted proteins | sample CryBogCBE06Nov07_FD_71233 | JGI IMG/M metagenome (GOLD analysis project Ga0007834, IMG submission 71233) | Freshwater microbial communities from Crystal Bog, Wisconsin, USA - CBE06Nov07 | ecosystem: Environmental > Aquatic > Freshwater > Lake | place: Crystal Bog, Wisconsin, USA | collected...
GTTCAAAAGCATCGTCGTCGCAATAGGCGTTACGCTCATCAAATATAAGTGCTTCTGTTGATCTTCACATCTTCAGATCACCCCGATGAGCAAATCAAATCTGTGGTTCTTATCGCGGGGTGGAGCAGCCCGGTAGCTCGTCAGGCTCATAACCTGAAGGCCGCAGGTTCAAATCCTGCCCCCGCAACCAAAATCAAAACCAGCTAAAGCCGCTCTTGACCCCTCAGGCATGACAACCATCCCGGGCTCCTTAACCCCGGGAGAAGTTTACACTGGCCAACGCAACCCGTTCAGATCAAGCAGCCCGTTCAGATAAAAAGACTTCATCTTTTTATCTTCACCTCGTCAGGCTCATAACCTGAAGGCCGCAGGTTCAAATCCTGCCCCCGCAACCAAAATCACCAAATAAAATCAATGCCCAAGCCCGCCCCAAAGCGGGCTTTTGTGTTCCAAAGTCCTAACACACTCCTAGAGTCTGTTGTCTTTAGACGAAAACGTCACCCTCTCCCCGCTGGCGGGGAGAGGGTGGGGTGAGGGGCATTTATCATTCCAAGCCCCCATCCTTCGAGACGGCCTGCGGCCTCCTTAAGGTGACGGGGAGAAGGAACGCTCACAGTGCGTTTCCACCCGAAAACAGCATGCTCTAACATATTTTGACGGTCTTGACCCCTCAGACAAGCCTTCATCGCTCCCGGGTCTTCAAAGCCCGACATCAATCATCACGGGCAAACCCAGCCCGTTCAGATAAAAAGACTTCATCTCTTTATCTTCACCTCGTCAGGCTCATAACCTGAAGGCCAAAGCTTCAAATCCTGCCCCCGAAACCAAAATATCGCAAATGACATTACCGAAAATTCAGATAAATGCACAAGTCTGGGTGAATAACATCGCGCAACAGCTAAATCTGAGATTGTTAGGTGTCCAGAATGTCGGAGCGATTCATTCCGGCACCATCTGGAAAGTGCCCGATGTCGTGTAATATAGAACAGTGATCAATATTTGCACTGCATCGCACATGATAATCCGGCCCGACATATAGGCCAAACCTTGCCTTCAAACACCAGTGCGTTTCTCAATTAACAGATCACTCATAAAGTTCACGGTATTTCAGTAAAATTGGAATGTTCGGACTGCAAAAGCATCAGTTTACGATGCGTTTCAATTCGGCTTTTGCACCATCATATTCAATGAAATCTTTAGGACACAATGCAATGGCCGCATGAAACCAGTCGATTGCGGTGTCCGTGTCGTGCGATAAGTCGTACCATTCTCCGATATAAAATTCTGCCTCGCACAGCTGGTTATTGTCCATAGCCTTTGCCGTTACCCCATCAACTGAGCTTTCTCCACGAAACAGACGAAAAACTGGGGATGGCCATTTATTCTTATCGATCCAACCTTCCTCTGCGGCTAAATCCGAAAATGCCTTTGGATCATTGTTACGCTGTTGGGCTATAAAACGCCAGAGGATTAGGTATTCAGGTGGATTTACGCCGTACTTTGTCAGTTGGGCAAAATGATCCGCCGCCAATGGATAGTTTCCCGCAAAATAATCCGCAAATGGATTGCTCGTCATTCCAGTTCTGAAATGGGCGATGGGCCAAAGCGAACCGACAGCCACAGCTGCGAAAAAGCCTGAAAAAAGAGTTGCATAAAGACCGAAGCGAGGCCGCTTAGACTCGCGTGGCCAGCACAGGGCCAGCAGAGCCGTAGTCAACACTGCTCCAGTTATTGCGCCGCCGATATGACCCGCATAATCGATTTCCAATGAGCCGTGTGATCTTGATAAGGATGGCAATAAGGCCGGAACCAGAATCCGAAGTGCGCCATATCGCATGGTCGTTGGAACCGAACCCGATGGGAAACGGAAACTTATGATGAAGGCCGCCATGATCAGGCCGACAATTCCGCCGGACGCGCCCACGCTCACGAGGTTGTGCGGATTAAACAATACTGACACGAGAGAACAGCCGAGCGCGCAGGCTGAAAATATTGCGGCAAACCAGCGCCATCCAAGCAGGCGCTCCAGCGCAAAGCCAGCCATCAATAGAGCAATACAGTTGCCTGTAATATGGGAAATGTTTGCATGCATGAACGGGGCGGTGAACAGCCGCCACCATTGCCCCGCCGCGAATATTCCTCTGTAGTATATCCCGCCAAGTTCAGCCAATGTTTGCGGACTCAGCGAATCAGATTTTTGTGCATTAACTCCGAAATGAAGTTCCGCCATGTAGGCAGCAATAAGAATTGCAATCAGACCATAGGTAAAAAAGGGTTGTCCCTTCCTATCTATAATGGGTGAGGTCTCTTGGTTCGCATTGGAATTATAGAGAAGGCTTTCTATGGATTTTTCAACGCTTTGCTGCGCACGGGCCTGTTCCCAAAACTCCGAGCAGTGTTTGAAAATCTGATCAGGCTCGCCTTCCAGAGCCTTCAATAGAATTGTAATTTTCGGAGTTGATTCACGAAAATATGATGGCACATAAGAGTCCCAGCCGCGCAATGGCAATGTTCTGGCGAAGTCGGGGTCTAGGCTGATGACGATCTTGGCAACTTTTTTGTCCTCGATTCTCGCAATGTTTTGAATTCGGGTCCATGGCACTGTTTCAAAGGAAAAATCAGGCTGATTTATTCCTGTTGTTGAGAGGATCAATGCCGAAGTTTTAGAGAAAAACTTGGATAATAAGTGACAGGCAAGATAGGTAAAATATACCGCAGCAGGTAAGGTAATAATAGGGTTTAAGAAGCCGTTCATTTTGTGGTTTGGCAAGAATACGCTTGCAGCAGCCGCAAGTGCCAGAAACATGTAGAGCGTCAGATTTTTTAAAATCTGCTTTTTATTGTAGTTATATTCTATTCTGGGCATATTCTCAGGCTGCATATCAACAACTCGGATATGATTTTAATCATTTCATTATTGTGACAGTATTGGCGCGCAAATCAAGACTTTGTGATTTAGGCTCAGGGCTTATTGATTAAAGCCGGAAAATGAAGATTGTGGCGATGCAGATGGCGGACATGTTCTCGATCTTGTGTCGCTGGCAGTAGAGAGGCTTACCGTATTCGATTTGAACCCTGCGGTGGGTTTTTGACGAAATACAGGGCGTTATGCCGCGCTCGGTGAGGGCCTGGCGGAGCCAGTCTGCATCATAGCCCTTGTCGCCGAGCAAAAAGACTTAGCTTTGGGGAAGATTTGGTTTTGTGACGTGCCCCTTCAGGACGCGCATATCCTGAAGGGATACCCGTGCTCTGACCTAGAGTCTGCTGCCTAACGATTTGATGTCTTACTCTTTTCCATAACCCTCATCCTTAGTCAGGTGGAAGGTCTCCGGTAAACCCGGTGCGGTTCATAGTGCGGTTGTGAACATAGTACGCGAAGGTCACGCAGGTGGTCCCCCACGTCGTTAGCGACATGAGTGATCATCGAATGGTGCTGCTCAGTCGAAGGACGTTGTCGTCACTGCTTTTGGTTTAGCGGGGACGGCGAGGGAGTCCGAGGCACGCACGCGCCGCAACAGCACGTCATCGCTCACCGCCATGGCGCCGGCCAGCACGGCACCATAGGACACTTTGGCGTCAACGCGGGTGATCTTCAGCGTCGCGATCTCTTGCTCGACGCGTCCGAGCGTCTCCTTGCTATAGGGGTCTTTCAACTCCTCACCGAGCCGGTACGCTTTGAAGATCTGGCCAACCTTGATTGTGTTGCCACCTTGATTGATCACGACCGCAGCGGGATCATCGATCTTGATTGCGCGCAGAGGATAAATGGTCTGGGTGATGTCCTCGCCGACCGCCTGTGCCGAGAATTCCGCCAGCGACTCGACGCTGTCATTTGCAAGCTTCGTCGTGCCGGCCCATTTGACCTGCCGGGTTGCAATGTCGATCACCTGAAAATCGATGGAGACAGCGAATTGATGTTTGCTGACTGTTTCGCCGGAAAGCGCATTGGTTTTGACAACCATGCCCGTCGTGTAGGTGTTGAGTTTCCCGACAATGACATAATCCGCAGCAAGGGTCTGTCCGAGCCGGACACGTTCCTTCAAGGGCACGTCGTCAGTTTGGATCAGTTCCATTTCCTTGGCATAGGCGTCGTCATGGGCCCGGTCGAGCACAGCAAACCGTCGGCTGCGCGTCAGATAGGAGGTCAGACGTTCCCCGAGACGCGCTGCGAAAGCCTGCGGGGACGGACATTGCGAAACCTCCATCCGCACATGCGCCACGACATGGCCCGCGGCATCGGTATCGACAGACAAAATGTCATAACTCTTCACGCTGCCGCCGCTGCTGGTCAGGATCTCGACTTTGCCGACTCGGGACGAAGCGACGACATGGACCTGTTCTGCAACCGCCCCCGAACTGACTTCCATTGCGCCGGCAGCCCTCGCATCAACCTGTTTGGTCTTGAGGATGGCATTCGGATCGGTTTCGTGGTGGACTGTCGCACCCGTCACCTTGGTGATGCCTTCAGTCAGAGCCGCATCGATAGCCTCTTCACGGCTGACGGCAGTTCCGATCCCCTCAACGGTCATCGTCTGCTTGCAAGGTTCAACCGCTCCGCTTGTGATCGCGCCGACAATCACACGCCGCCGAGCGTCGTTCGGGACGCCCTTGGCCTCGAATGTCTCAATGGTGACGGAGAGCTTGACCTCGAATTGTCCGTTGGCAGCTTTGTCTTCGGATACAACTGTATAGGAGGATACAATGCCGCCGGACCGTTTTTTGATTTCCTTTTGCTGGTCTTCCGAAAGCGTCGCCGAACCGCCTTCGGATGTCAATAAGGCCGTTATTTCAGTTTTCAGGCTTTGGCTTGATTCAATTTTGAGCCCGGATACCTGCTCAACAGCAGCTGTTAGTGCTGATGCAACGGCTTCCGAGCGTGAGGTGCCATCGCCGATCGTTATGACAGTCACGGGTGTTGCGGTGGCAAGGCCCGCTGACATCATCAATGCGAATGACAGCACAAGACTTTTAAGCCCAAGCCTGTTGACCATTTTGCAGCACCTTTCCTTCGTATGAAAACTGTGACAAAGCGCAAGCTCAAAAATCATCCGGTGTGTTGACGTTTTTCGATGTTTTGTTTTCTGGTGAAGCCGGAGCCGCGGCGGCGGCAGGCTTCTGTGCGCTCTTGCTGTTGACGATGCTCTCGTCATTTTCAAGCTTGTCGTAAGTCCATGTCACCACAGACCCGACATTGATGATGCCATTTTTGTCGGCAAGATCCCACGTTTTCTGCACAGCGGTGCCCCGAAGCGAAGCCTTTGATTCCGCCTTCACTTTTTTCATTTGTGTGTCGAGAATTTCGCGAACCTTTTCGACCTGTTCATTGGCTGACACGACCTTGCTGCCTGCGTTGCTGACTTCGACAGTGCTCACTTTCGTCGCGATATCCTCGCTCATCTGATCGGCATCAACTTTGTTCGACACCATCATCGCGGTTGCCATGAAGCCGGCGATGTAGGATTCTGCCTGGCTCTGTGCGGAGTCCTTCGCCGCCTGCATGAAACGCAGGATCTGGGCCGGTTCGTCGGACTTGCTGACAATGCCCCAACGCCCATACGACACAAGCATCGGACGTCCGTCCTGATCATAGACCATCCGGAAGCCGATTTCGTTCAAGTATCCTTCCTTGGTCGAGGGCAGAACCTCCTCAATGGCGCGCGGGGCACCCTTGACGTTGGTCGCGCGCCTGTGGGCCAAGTCATCAGCGAATTGGCGGGTTTTTTCCGAGACGACAGCAAGAACGGCCACCTCTACGGCATCACCGGCGGATGTCGTAGTCGTGAAGATCTTGGTGCGGATAGGAACGAGACCTGACATCGTACCGACAGCCGACTTGAAGGCTGTCTTTTGAAAATTATCTTTAAACAGCTGTTTCTTTTGAGGTATTGTCAAAGTCTTGATCTTGTCCTCCGTGGCTCCCTGCTTGATCAGAACCTGGTCAAGCTGGCCGCCATCTTTTTTTTCAACCATCTTGTTGATCAGAACTTCGACCTTGTTGGGCTCGTTCGGTGCTGCCAACTGAGCGAGGTTCAACTCTTCGAACTGCTGTTTGTTCGTCGAGTCGTTTTCAAAAAAGTCAGACACCTGTTTGACGGCTATTTCGCCATAGAGCTGCATGACATGCTGAGCTTGTAGCTCGAGTATGACCCGGTCATAGGTAAGGGACAGGGCCTTGGCGAATGCGGGATCCAAGGGTCTGGCGCTGATCGGGACATGCGTGGCAAGCAACACGCGTCCGTTGCAATTTTCGCCGATTTTTTGACCGAATTCATTCTGGCTGGCAATAATCCAGGAGTCATAATCAGCAGCCTGATCGGCTGTCACCGTGGGTGCAGGGGCGGATCCGTCATTCAGTTTGACCGAATTATCGGATTTGGGCGCTTCTTTTTGACAGGCTGCATGGGCCAGATCGAATGCAAGAAGCGAGGCAAAAAGAACTGCGACGTGGATTGTGAAAAGCCTGCTGATACCTGATTTCATTGGTTCATTCCTCGCCTATTCCGGGGGATATTGCCGACACAGTGAAAAAAAACGTGGTGTTGGAACAGGGCCGCTGGTTTTGCGACCCCGCCGGTTGCGATATCAACCCGTCGCATTCTATTCGGAGAGGTTGCTTAAAAGCTCGCCGCCTGCTTCGCCGCGTTCGGATCGGTCTTTTTTGCCAAGGCGGTCTTTTCACCCTTCGACAGGGCCGGAACCTTGTTTTCCGCCATATAGGCCTTCAGCGCCTCGTCGAATTTCTTGGCGTTTTCCGACTGGGCCGGTAGCGTGGTCATAGTGATCTGGATTGCCTGCAGCACGCCCGGATTGAGAAGCGAAGCCAGTCCGCCTTTCGTCACCTGGGACAGCGCAATGGCGCCTGTTGCAACAGCAACTGCATCATAGACGCTGGCGATGTTCATGTGGCCTTCGGCCATTGCAATCTTTTTCTGGCCGTCAGCGTCTTTGACTTTCGCAAGCCCTTCGCGATTGATCGGGTTCTCGTCGATCGCCTTCAACGACTTCTCGATCGTGTCCTTACTGGCTTGCTTCATCGACTGCATCGCATTGGCGGTCGCCCGCAAAGAGGCGGCCTTTGATTTGTCACCTTGCGCTTCCTGCACCAAGGCGATGCCTATGATTTGGTTGTAGAGAGCGGTTTTCAGGGACACCATATAGGTATCGAGCACCATATTGCCCGAATTGCCGCCGCCACCGCCGCCGGTTATGGCACTGGTCACATTGCCGAACAGGTTCTGCATCTGCGCCTCGGCTTGTGAGCCGGTCGCCACGAGTGTGAACGCAGTCAGAACGATACCGGTGAACCGGGCCGAGAAAGAATGGAAAGACATGATCTTAGAGCTCCTGAACGCTATTGTTTCTTCCTGAGGATGTCTCCCACCTTCGGCATGTCTGTGAGTTTGCCGACGGGTTCAACGGTTGTAAATTTTTCCGCAATGCGCTTGACGACGACTTCGCCTAGAAGCGCTTCGTCCCGGCCGAGTGCGGCTTTGGTGACGGGGTCGAACATGGGTTCACCGAGCGAGAACACTTCGTAATGCTCGCCCACGACCATGCCGCCATTCTGGCCGCGGTTGCAGAAAATGGCATTGCCGCTGACCTGAATTACAAGGATCGGCATCATCGCGGACAGCATCTGTGCGGTCAGTTCCTTGCCTACCTTTTTCGCGAGCTGCCCCCAGGCGCTTCCCAAAGGCGGAAGGCTCTTATCGGCCACGATGTCGGGCGGACCATCGAGTTTCACCACATTTGAAAGCTGGAATTTGATCAGTCCCGAAGCAGGTTCGATCACTTTGAGAACGAGATCCATGCTGCCGAGCGCCGTTCGCTTGAATTTGCCCGGCATCTCCTCGTAAGGCACGATTTTGAATTCGACGGAGTAGTGCGAAATGATCGGCTGGATGATCAGGTCGACGCCGTTATTGGCACCATATTGTTTGACGGCGTCGTCATAGGCCGATTTTCCGCTTCCTTCGGTTGGATCTGCAGGCTCGTCGGACTTGGTGACAGCCATCTCCTTGAAAACCGTACTTTTTAAAATCTCGGGATTGCGTTCGATGACTTTGAATTGTCGCGTCGCCCGCAGGCTCTGCTCGATGCTATTGGCCAGATCGTCGAGATTGAGGCGGTTATTTGCCGCAAGAGCCTGCAGCTGCTCCGTCTCGTAGTGAACGAGGGGCGGAAACACCGCAATCTTGGTCAATTCCGGTGTCTGCGCAAAAAGATGCGACCCGCTGACGATTGTTGTGAGCGTGCCAATCACCGCAGCCTGAATCCAGTGCGACACCGTCTTTTGACGAGAGCGAGGAAGCATCCGAAGTCCCTCCCTCATCGTCCGGCGACCAATTCTAGGACAAGATTGCGCGCCTGTGGAATCGGTGCGGAGATCGCAACGGTTTGGGTCCATGTTGCGGGCACGATAATTGTCTGTTCGTCGACCCGCCGGTCGATCGGCCAACCTGTCTGGTCCGTCCAGCTTTCGACGGACAGGAGCCGCAATGGATCCGACCCCGAATTGGTGATCTGGAAGGAGACATGCATCATACCATTATCGCGCCAGACGCGCAGTCCAGCGAGGTCGCCGTTCATATTTCCCCGTTTGGTGACCATAGCGTCCATGTCATCGGTGTGGACGTGCAGGTTGCGGACACTGGCCTTCGGATGAAAGGCTGGGGTGGCCTCGCTCATCGAAACGGATACCGCCACCGGCGGCGTGCTCTGTGCGCAGGCCGACAGGCCGAGTGTGGCGAGAAAGCTGAGGGCGAAAGGCGAAAACCAATGCATCCTGACAGCGGGGCCGACGGCAGCAGGCTCAGTAAGAAATGACAAAGTCATTATTGCCCTCATATTTGGCGTTGAAGTTTTTTTCGGATTTATTGGCCGCAAACAAGGCGTCGAGCATATCTTCCGGGTCGAGCTTGCCGGGAGTCGAAAAGGTGATCGTCGTGCTGGTGGCGTTCGAGGCCACTGTGTCGACTTCGGGCGTCGCGGTGGCGACGATGGATTTAATCACTTCACGCAGAGCTTTGAGCTTGTCGCGGTCACGCTGGGTGACCCCGTCTGCACGCAGGATATATTGGTGCTCGCCATTCTCGGCCCGTTCGGAGGCGGCCTGATCCTTATCGCGCGAAGTCTGGAAAGTCACGACAGCGGCGCTGACCTGCCGCCCGATTTCTATGGCGGCGGCGGTCGCGAGTTTGTCGCGCAAGGGGTCGGCCACGTCCTGCACGCTGGCGCCGGGCATTTTGTCCGAGATCGTCACCGGAACCGAAGCGACTTGCGTGTTACCTTTGAGATCGAACAGCTTGAAACGCACGATCAGAGAGCCGGAGGCACGCTTTTCGGTTTTGTCCCAGAAGCGGAGATCACGGTCCCATTCGGCAGGGGTATATTGCATGTCGATAATGGCGAGGGAAAAATCGATCTTTTTCTGGGCCAAAGCGTCATCCACGGCGCTGCCGGACAACACCTTGAATCCGGCTTCCAGAAAGGCAGCCGTCAGCTTGTCGACGACATAGGCGCCGCGTGGGTCCGATACATCATTGGACGAGACTGCGAAAGTGAGCTGGTTGGACAGTTTGCGTTCCGTCGACTTCATCAGTTCCCTGAAATCCGCCTGCAGCGCCAGCATCTTGATAGTGCCTTGAACCTGACAGCGAAAAAGCACGGCCACCTTTTTCTTGTTTTTGGGGTTCATATGGTTGAAGGCGATGCCGTCATCCCCGACGGCCTGACAGAATTCCTGCTTGTCGGAGAGGATATAGCGGTTGATGAACGCGTCGAGATCGCGCGTCATGTCGTCGTGGAACTTCTTGCCGATATCCCCTTCGGCCTGCGCACCGGCGAGTTTGGCGAGCTCCCGGATCACGGCCGTATAATAAGCCTCGACCTTGGCGTCACGCTCCATCTTGGCTTCGCCTACGGCGCGGAAAGGAGCTTCATCGGCCGCAACGGCAGGTCGCATCACCAGAGGTGCGAAAACCAAGCCGATGCAGAGGATACGCAGGAGAGTCAGCAGTCGGCGCATGAATGAACCCTATATTTCGGTGGCGGCTTTTTTCATCAGGGGCAGGAGTGCGACTGCGGCGGCCTTCGCGGCATGTTCGAAGACCGCCATCGTCGTGTCGCGGGGGACGACACGCTTGAAGTCGGCGGTTTCCTGAATGATTTCGGCACCTGAGCCGACAGCCGTTTTTTTTGCAGGGTCTGTGATTGATGCGGGCACGTGCACAATCTTATCGCCGGTGCGGCGAACAACACGGGACCCAATCGTCATGTCGATACGACTGCCTTGGGCGATCTTAGAGCGCGCCTCGGAGACAATGCCGGCCCTTATTTCGAACCCGTTGACTTTGTTGGCGTCCGGCTCGGTCAGGATGTCCGCCGAAATGCCGAGCCGCTTGTTCAAGATCGAGAGGACATTGCCGTCGGTCCACGGCGAGGATGGTGGCAAAAGCACGAAATCATTGATCTTTTGTGCGTCGAGCTGTTCCTTCAGCTTGAAATTGAAATAATGCTGAAATTCGCGACCGAGTTTGCGTATCTCCAGTTCGCGGGCGGTGTTGCCGGTGTCGGCATTGGCTTCAAGGCCCGAGGCGATAAGCTGCTCGATTTCCGGCGGTAATTGTTGGGGAAGGACCATATTCTTGACCTGAAATACGGCCTTGGCGCTTTCGCGCTTGTCATTGAAATAGCGCGTGGCATTGGCGAGAACCGAACGAATAGCGCCTGCAAAAGCCTCCTTATAGGCGTCGGCCAGAACCGCGTCGGTCACACTCCGACGGGTTCCGGAAACGGTTCCCATTACCATTGTGCAATATAACGTCTCGAACTGGTTCATATTCCGAAACGCCGCCTGATCCGTCATGATGTCGAGAGAGGCTGTGACGCCGATCCTGACGACATATTCAGGCGGAAGGCCGGGGGTCGTCACTTTCTCGATCTCATGCTGCGCGCGCGTAAGCGCGATTGCGACTGGATTACCAATATCACCAGCAGTTTGCAGATTGGCCGCAGTAATGAATTCGTGCTCTCGCAGCACGATGTCACGCACGAATGCGGTGAGTTCGGAGCCTGTTCGCTCAAATCCACCATCACGCCGCACAGGGCCAATGAGGTATCGCTCGGCCATCGATCGCTCGGAGAGAGCCGTATCATAGAAACAGCCCACAAAAAAATGGGGAGCCGCCGCCGCTTGCGCCCTCAACACGGTCGGAAAAGCAAGGCTTGCAGCGCCTATTGATAGTCTATTTAAAATAAAGCGCCGATTTGGATTGTAATACACGTCAGCCCATCTAATTTTGATAGATCAAATTTAAGCTATTTATTCATTATTGTTTTTAAAAATTGAGTCAATGCATAATTTTTTTAAAGAGTAAAAAGAAAATATTTTTGAATAAATCTAATCTTCCATCTGTTTAGTCTCAGCATTTTATATATAGGAATTAAGTTAAAATGAACCGCACCGGGATTGCCGGAGGCTTTAATTTGCAAATATGATAGAGCCATGACTAGCGATACTCTAAGAAAGACGGCCTAAATTCTCTCCGGAAGTGTGTCAGCGGACGTTGCGGATGGTTCGGGATCACGAAGGCGAACATGCCTCGCGCTGGGCCGCCGCCACATCGATTGCCGCCAAAATTGGCTGTTCGGCGCACACTCTGCTGGATTGGGTGAAGAAAGCCGAGGTTGATTTCGGCAAGCGCGCCGATGTGCCAATAGATGGCGCGGATAAACTGAAGGCGCTGGAGCGCGAGAGCCGAGAACTCTGGCAGGCAAACGAGATATTGCAAAGCGGATTGATCCGGCCAGGCAATCGGCGCGGGTAAAGCGGGATGCTGCGCTCAAGCCGGAGGTTTCCCATGTTTTCAAGGCAAACTATGAGGTTTATGGCGCGCGCAAGGTCTGGCTCCGGCTTGGGCGCGAAGGCTTTGATGTTGCCCGCTGCACAGTGGCGCGGCTTTATAACTTAAACAAAACGGCCTCCGGCAATCCCGATGCGGTTCAGTTCCGCGATGAGCTGCTTAATTTTGAAATTATCTACACATTAATCAAGGCGCAAATCGTGATTGAACAATGACAGCACCACGACATTACAAAAGGCCACACAGTGCATAGTGCTATCAACCACCATCTTGAGGTAATCATACCAAAATCGGCGGCAACCTCTGGCTTTCGTTATTTAAGTATTATCTCCGCCGAGCGCGTTCAACCGTGCAAGAAGCACGGGCAATGCCGACTTGATGGTGTCCCCGACTACAGCCAAGTTAATATCAAAATAGCCGTGAGCGACCGTTGTCATCACGTACCCTTGAAATCTTAAACCAGCTCAAATCCGTTCAATCCAGCCCCTATGTGTTTCCGGGCCAACGCGAGAACCGACCACTCTCCAACATGACTTTTGAGATGCTGATGCGCCGTATGGAAGTCAGGGATGCCACGCCGCATGGCTTTCGCTCAAGCTTCCGCGACTGGGCTGGTAATGAAACTGCATTCCCGCGCGAGCTTGCAGAGGCTGCGCTGTCTCACATTGTCGGCAATGCTGTCGACGCAATCCAGCTCGCTTGTACTTCTCACCCACCCACTTCGGCATATCTAAGCTCAGGCCTCATTGATTTTGTTGCGGCGCAGCCGTTGGTCTGATTCATTTTTGGCGGGAGGGTCCCGTCGCGCGATTTAATTTGGCTGACGGATGAACAGATGCGCCGGATTTCACCTTACTTTCCGCTGTCGCATGGCGTTCCACGTGTTGATGATCGTCGGATTATAAGCGGGATTATCTTCGTGATCCGCAATGGTTTGCGCTGGCGTGACGCGCCGAAGGACTATGGTCCGCAGAAGACACTCTAGGAATCAGCACCACTTTCAGCATATTGACGCACAGCCATGATGCCTTCACCCTTACGCAGTACTTTGGCAATGTCAGTTTTTCCGGCCTTTGTGCCGAGAAACCGTGGCGAAATCCAGATCATGGCCAGACTGGCGGCCAGCGGCGGGCTGACCTTCCAGAGCATATCAAGGTCCATCGGAATCTCGGAATCCGGAAAGGAAAGCAAGGCCAGCTTTGGCAAAAAATGCGCCGGATAGGACAGGTTGGGACTGTCCCATTTTTCGGCATTCATGCCGCGAATAATGTGGTCGGCATGGCGGAAGGGCGTCACGGCAAAAATCGAAGCGAGCCACCTTTGCATCGGCAGAAGCTGGAGATAGCCGACAGGCGAGAGCTGAAAACCCGGGTCCGAAAACAGACAGGTGATCGCCGCCGCCAGCCGGGTCATCACGCCGGCATCAACAGATTGCGGATCGGTCTGGCCGGTTCTTGTGCGTGTGGCAAATTGCGGGCCGATATTGCCGTAATTGGCATCAAATTGCTGTAACACTGCGACAACCAGCCGTCCCGCATCCTCATATTGGCGCGAATAAACGGCATGTTCAAACTGTTCAAGGATAAAGTCCATGGCATAGCTCCCTATATATCTGATATATTTCGGCTATTGTGCGCCTGTTCTCACCGTTCTTTGCCCGCCTCATTCATGACCTGCATGACGGGGGAAAAGATATATTCGAGAATGCGGCGGGTTCCGGTTTTGATTTCGACGGTGGCGGCCATGCCGGAGGTGAGGGGCACGGTCAGACCATCGACATTGATGGTGCTGGTCTCGGGGGTCAGTGTTACTGGAAACACCAGATTTTGCGTGCGCTGCGCCCCGGCAAAGAGCGCCGCATTCGAGGTTTTCGACGGGTCACCCTCAATCTGCGACGCATCCGGCTCGGGGATGGCGTCATGGGCTATGCGGGCCACCCGCGCATTGATGGTGCCATAGCGGGTGAAGGGGAAAGATTCAATTTTGACTATGGCCTCCTGCCCCTGGGCAATAAAGCCGATGTCGCGGTTCAGCACATAGATTTCCAGTTCCAGCCCCGAATCCTGCGGCACAATGCGCATGGCTTCCTGCCCCGTGGCAATCACCTGACCGACATTGGTGATCACAGAGGCCTGCACAATACCAGTGATGGGTGCGCGCAAGGTCAGATGGTCGAGCTTGGCCTCGGCCTTGGCCAGACGCTGCTCGTAATCCTCAACCTGACGTTCGGTCTCGCCCAGCTTTTGCGCATTGTCCGACAAAAACGCCTGACGGGTTTTGTCAATCTCGCGCTCAATCACGGCTATGCCGGATTGTGCCGAAGCCAGTTGCCCCTGTTGCATCGCCAGTTGCGTGATCTGATATTGCAGCGTCTCGGTGGCATCAAGCACCGCGGATTTTGCTCCCGATTGCAACCCGAGCAGCGATTGGCGCATATCGACGCGCTGCTGCAAGGTGGCAACAAGGTTTTTCTGCGCCTGAACGGTCTGCGCCAGCCGGTCGTGCTCGACTTGCTTTTGCAGGAATTGCGCCTTGAGCGAGTCAATCGCCGACCAGAGCTGGCCCAGATCGGCTTTGAGCACGCGGTCTTCGCGCTGGCGCAGCGGGGCTGGAACCTCGGCAGGCCATGCAATGACAGGCACTTGTCTTGCTGTGCCGGAATTGTCCTCCCGCGCGGCCTCCAGAACCGCAGTGCGGCGCAGGATTTCAGCCTTGAGCGAGGCAAGGCCTGTGCTGGCAGCAAGCCGGTCGGCCTCGGCTTCTGAGGTGTCAAGCTGCACCAGCACATCACCGACATGGACATGTGTGCCATTGGCCACAGGAATTGCAGCAACCTTGCCGGTTTCCAGCGGCTCGATCACTTTAACGCGGCCAGTGGGCTGGAATTTGCCCTGCGCCACCGCAAGAATATCAACCCTGCCAAAATAGGCCCATGTTAAGGACACCACCACAAAGGCGCAGATAATCCATATAAACCAGATGGATACAGGCGAGGGCGGCGTTTCGAGAATTTCCAGCGCGGGGGCGAGAAACTCATTGTCCGGACTGGCCGCGCGCTTGGGGTGCGCTTTTGGCTTTGGCTGTTTGGCCTGCTTTGCTTCGGCTTTCACAGCCTCGGCCTTGGCTTTTAACGCTTCGGCTTGCGTAATATCTTCGGCTTTGAGCTCAAGAATGGGCTTATTCATCAGGCGGCCCCGCTCTGTGTCTGGCTTTGCAGGCCCCAGAGATAGGCATAAAGGCCGTTTGGCTTTCGCACCAATTCATCATGAGAGCCAACTTCCACGACACGGCCTTCGTTCATCGCAATGATGCGGTGGCACGGGCGCACCGCCGCCATGCGATGCGCGATGATGATGACCGTGCGGTTTTGCACAATCTGGCGCATATTTTGCTGGATAATCCGCTCGCTCTCATAATCGAGCGCTGAGGTTGCCTCATCAAAAATCAAAATCGGCGGATTGGTCGCCAGTGCGCGGGCAATGGCAATGCGCTGGCGCTGCCCGCCTGACAGATTGGCGCCGCGCTCCTCGATCATTGTATCATAGCCCTGCGGCAATTTATCAATAAACTCGTCGGCGCCCGCCAGACGCGCCATCGCCATCACATGGGCGCGTGGCAAGGCTGGATTGGCAAAGGCGATATTGTCGTGAATTGAGCGGTTGAACAGAATATTCTCCTGCAACACCACACCAATATGCGAACGCAGCCAGGCCGGATCCACTTGGCTCAAATCGGCTCCATCCAGCAGAACCTGTCCCGAGTCAGGCATATAAAGCCGCTGCACCAGCTTGGTCAGCGTGGATTTGCCCGAGCCCGACGGCCCGACAATGCCAATCACCTCGCCGGGCCTGATCGCAATCGACAGGTTTTTGAGCACTTCCGGCGATTTAGGACCATAGCGAAACGACACATGCTTGAGCTCAATCGCGCCGCGCGGCGGCGGCAGTGTCATACTAGCTATGGGTGCTGGTTCAACCGGCGCATTCAGAATATCGCCCAGACGGTCAATCGAGATTTGCACCTGCTGAAAATCCTGCCAGATTTGCGAGAGGCGCAAAATGGGCTGGGTTACCTGACCCGCAATCATATTAAAGGCCACCAGCGCGCCCACGCTCAACTCGCCATCAATCACCGCCTTGGCCCCAAACAGCAGCAAAACCGCTGTGGTCAGCTTGCTGACATAAGAAATCGCATTCTGGCCGCCCGCGCCGAGCATGGTGGCGCTGAACCCGGATTTGACATAGGCCGCCAGCCGCTCTTCCCATTGCGCCCGCATCACCGGCTCAACCGCACCGGCCTTGACCGTGTGAATGCCGACAATCGCCTCAACCAGAAACTGCTGGCTCATCGCGCCACGATTGAACTTCTCCTTAACGAGGTCGCGCAAAGGTGGGCGCACCAGCGCGCCGATGATGATATAGAGCGGAATGCTCACCAGCACGATCAGCGTCAGCTTCCACGAATAGGCAAAGAGCACCGCGATAAAAACCAGCGTAAAAAACAGATCAATCGCCGAGAACAGCCCCTGACCGGTGAGAAAATTGCGGATGGTTTCCAATTCGTGCATCCGCGCCACGGTCTGGCCCGCCGAACGGGTTTCAAAATAGCCGAGCGGCAGGCGCAAAAGGTGGCCAAACAGCCGCTGCCCCAGCTCGACGTCTATGCGATTGGTGGTGTGGGACAAGGCATAGGTGCGCAAATATTGCAGCATCACATCAAAAATCCCAATGATGGCAATGCCACCCACCAGCACAAACAGCGTGGAATAGCCCTTGTGGCTCAGCACCTTATCCACCACCACCTGAAAAAACAGCGGCGTCACCAGCGCAAAAATCTGCACGAACAGCGAGGCCAGCAGCACCTGCGCCAAGGGTCGCCGATAGCGCCAGATGGTCGGCAAAAACCAGCGCATTCCAAAATCCGCCGGATGAATGCCTGCCCCGCCCAGCCGCCGGGCAATCAGAATAATCTGCCCGCCGCAGTTCTCCAGCACCGCTTCGGGTGACAACTCGCGATCAGCACGTGTCACCGGGTCCACAACGCGGTAATGGCCTTCCGCATTGGCCCCGCCCAGCACCTGAAAAGAGCCATCTTTCACGCGAATAAGGGCGGGCACCGGCATAGCCTTCAGCCGCTTCAGGGTCACCCCGCGCGCCACCCGCGCCTTCAACCCAACCATTCTGGCGGCGCGCAGCACATCCTGCTCGCCCGCCACCCGCTCACCCAAAGCCAGCTCTTTGGCCAGATGCGCAGGGTCCGCCGCAATCCGGTAAAATGCCGCTATTCCGCATAAGCCGTGAAGGCCGGCGTCTATAGGGCGGGCAGCCATGTTTTGAGATGAATTTATTTCCAAAATTGCCTCATTGGCTTATTTAGTGATATATATTCTAAATATTAGAAATAAATATATTTATAATTGTTAATTTTATTATATTAAAAATTTATTTATATGGAAATATGCATCTCTTATTTCTAATTCTATCTCTATTTTATTCACCATTTAACTGACGATTAACTTTGCTATGCTTAATAATAATTATATTGGTTAATAGAGAATATATTCTTTATGCGTCTGTCTGTTATAGAGTGGCGAAGCGTATGACTCATAAAAAAAGCCAGATATCAGGCTTTCGATCCGGGCTTTGCAGAACCTGCATCCTGATAGCGATACTTTGTGGCGGTTATTCATCCCTTCAAGCTGAGACATTGCAATCTGCTCTCGATCACGCTTATCTCAACAATGCAAATCTCAATGCGCAGCGCGCCGCAACACGGGCAGCGGATGAAAATGTGCCGAAAGCCACCGCGGGATACAGGCCAGTTGTTTCAATCACCGGACAATATGGCGCGCAAAATGCCAAAAGCACTTATGATCAAGGCTATGGTCTGCAAAATATTGTCACGAACACACAGCCGGGATCCTTAGGCTTGAGTGTTCAGCAGAATATCTGGAATGGCAACCGAACCTATAATAGTGTCGCCCAGGCGCAATCCGGCGTCCTTGCCCAGCGTGAAACTTTGCGCAACGCCGAGCAGAATATGTTTCAGGACGGTATCACCTATTATATGAATGTCTTGCGCGATACGGCCATTTATAATTTGCAGAAAAGCAATATTATTGTGCTCAACGAACAGCTCAGGCAAACAACGGACCGTTTTAAAATTGGCGAGGTGACACAGACTGACGTTGCGCAGGCCGAGGCTGGCCTTGCCAAAGGCCGCTCAGACCAGCTGGTGGCTGAGTCCAATCTCAAAACCAGCATGGCGAATTTTCATCTCATTATTGGCCGTGACCCAGTAAAACTGGAGCCGGTTCAGCCGGCACATATAGGCCTGCCCAAATCGCTTGATGAGGCTTTGCACATTGCTCAGGCTGAGCACCCCGCCATAATTGCCGCTTTGAACGGCGTGGATGCGGCCAATTTAACAGTTAAAATCAACGAAGGCGCACTTTATCCCACGGTCAATCTCGTTGGACAGCTGCAAAAATCGTATAATTCATATGATAATATCAGCGGTTCGCGCTCTTGGGTTGCCTCCATTGTCGGGCAGATTTCCGTGCCACTCTATGATGGCGGCACAACACCAGCGACCATCCGGCAGGCGCGGGAAATGGCGGCGCAGCAGCATTATCAGGCCGATTATCAGCGCGAACAGGTGCGCGCGGCTGTTGTATCGGCTTGGGGCATAGTGTCCAATTCAAAAGCCATTGTCGAAGCGGCGCAGGCCCAGGTTGCCGCCGC
>Ga0007834_1000238_pt1 | contig 18558 bp, 17 predicted proteins | sample CryBogCBE06Nov07_FD_71233 | JGI IMG/M metagenome (GOLD analysis project Ga0007834, IMG submission 71233) | Freshwater microbial communities from Crystal Bog, Wisconsin, USA - CBE06Nov07 | ecosystem: Environmental > Aquatic > Freshwater > Lake | place: Crystal Bog, Wisconsin, USA | collected...
CAAACTTTTTTGGAAACTGCAAATTGAAAAACCAAAATCCACGGCCTACTTCTGAGTCTCGCGAAGGAGTAAGAGCGTTGACAGAGTCTTCATCGACAGAGTCCAGATCTCCAGCACCATCAATCCTGAACGAGATAAAAATTTTATTTTGGTAAAAATAACATTTTGACCAGCTCATTCAAAAATTCAGTCTACCGGCTCGTCACATTGGCGAGCTCTGGGATTTTCTACAATTCTTTTATATCGCCTAACTCAAGCAAATTGGAGTACCGGAAATATCTGGCCCGGGCAATCTTGGAGCTGCAAGTCTCACCGGTTCAGAAGATCTGGCGCGGGCAATCTTGGAGCTGCAAGACTCACCAGTCCAGAAGCGTTATGACCCCACCACAGTCTTGACAGTCATCCAAGGAGCCTGGATTAAGAGAAATGACCTGGACTATCAGTGCTATCTGCAAATGGCTATCGCATATTCAGTACTACCAACTTGACAAAAGAATTCAAAAATTCTGTGCGAGCTCACGAGCCTACGCCTACTTTGAATATTGCCCCTCATGATTTGGACTTCCGGGGAAGTGATCCAGAACGGACTCTTGGTGACCAACTAACTGCTTTTTCACAATTTCGGTATGGGGCAAGCAGCAATATTGCTCCACGCGGAAATTTCTTGGTTAAACCTGTTGCTTAATTGAATTTCCCAGCTCCCAACACCACGGTATTCTAGCCAGTCGAAACAATAGACAGCAACCAAGACAACATTTTTGATTCCCTTGCCAAAATCGTCCAGCATAATATTTAGCCACCGTCCCTGTAAATGTCCCTCCCAAGGTTCGCTCCTACAACTTTGACTCTTGTAACAAATGATCTGGCAGCCAGCAAGTCTTCTCCCAGTTATTTTTCGTTACAAGCGGCAGCGTTTTCAACAATTTATGCGTGTTTCAATGAAATACGGTAAGCTTTGCTGGCCCCACCTTCCGAAACGGAAGAAGCCTTCGAAGCCTTCCCTATTGCCTCTAATCGGGCCAATTTCAGCGCATCAAAGCGCCTCAGGCCAAGCTAGCCTCTACCTAAACCGCAACAATTACCAGTCTCGATCTCCCAGAGACTGTTTTTGTCGTCATCGCCATATCTCTGTGGACATATTCCAGCGGCGAATCTAAAGTGGTGCAACCATCGCTGGCGGTAGGGTCGGTTGATTTGTCACTGCAACGTGCGCTTCAGCTCGAGGAACCCCACAAATTTCTGTATGTCGAAGGGTGCTTGTTAAGCAGCTTCCACTTTGACGTATCCAACTCCATCCCATATTGCGCAGTGGCACTTTGTACGATTGACATTCGTGTATATCCTGCTACTCTCTTCGAGACGGTCCGACCGCAGGCGCTACCTAGGCTTTTGCAGCCACCGAGCCTACGGCATTCCGCCCTTCTAAGTGCACTGTGCAACATTGCAGCCGCCTGCGGGAGCACTCGCGAGGCTTTCTGGGAAATATCACACTTGCCCATATGAGCAGTTGATCGAGTGCCTGAACCCATACGATCTCCGGTGGATGGAACTCATTCACCCGCTCAGGCGCAAATCTTGAGGCTGATGGAGGATACCTGGCAGCAAGGAGACGCACATCAGGATACGGAACAAGCGCAGATTATCGTCCTCTCCCTACCCCGGTCGTGTTCCAAGGAGACACGCTCTCAGGATAGATGGTACACGGTCATGGCTGGCACGCCCCACGCAACGAGCTCTCCGGTACCATCTCTGCGGCACCTTCTCAAAGCCTCACTTCCTGCTCCCTTACTACTATGGACGACGCTGTAGGCGCTGAAGGGGCGCCAGCGGACTGGTGAACCTCTCCACATGCCTTTTCCATCCTCTTCTCTCGAATTTCTAAGGGTTAGTAATGGTGATGTCTGGACCCTTCCCCCGTCTGACTTTCCCTTCTTTTCATTTCTCTTCGTAGTAAATAGTTACTACATTTTCGGCAATAAAAATCAAGTTTTTTTCTAAAGTACGGTACTTTTACGGGATACTAAAGCTTTCCTCAAGTACGAGGAGGAGGACTTTAGTCCGGGGTTTGGTACATCGATGGTTCTCAAGTGTTAGACACTTAAGCAGTACATTCCCCCAAGAGCGAGTACCGGCTCCCTTAATAGCTAGAAGCACCACTCGAAGCTACTCAGTACCGATCTGCTCCCTCCTCATCCTGACTGAGTGAGATACTGTTTCGTATAGAGGGTGGTTAGTATAAACGACTAGTTGTAGGGCGCCTTTGTGTCCGCACCAGTCGAATTGTTCTTTTATCGGTTTCTTCGTCGGTTTACACTAGTGATAAGTAACTGTCTTTCGATTTTCGGGAAGGTCCTTGCTAGCTAAAGGTGCCCGATGTACGCTCTTTCGTTGGGGCACGAGTCAAATATGGTTAAAATTTTGTCGGATATGATTGAAGTATAAGTAAATGTATGGTCATTGATTTAGTGGACAAAACGATACCACCAAATATGGGAAGGTATGTATTCAATGTCTGATTAGTACGATACAGAAGATGAGGCTGCTGCAGCTTGCGCCTCCTCTAGTAAGGACTGAGAGACTGAAAGCAAATTATTTTGGAGAGTCTCTAGCTCTCCTCCGGCAAGCCTTCCGTGCCCGAATCCCGGTCCACCACGATGCTTCAACAACAATCCTAGGGTGTACTTCAACTGGTCCTTCAATGCTGCAACAAGTAAGGGAGGCAGCACAACCATTTCTCCGTTTAGAATGAAGTATCAGCCGTCAGGACGAGCGCTCAGTTTCGGATTACGGCGACATACATGCGGTTTGCGGTGCAGGCGGAGAAGCAGTCTTCAACGGAGCTTGTGACTCGGGCCTTGCGACCGGACGGACTGTCGCGGCCGAGCTCTGTTCCTGCCGGTTAGGGTTTTTATCGATAACTTGCTGAACTGCGCCCAGACATCGGACCAGGGAATCCCTCAGTGTCACAAGCTCCTGAGGATGAGCGGGGAGAGGGAGGGGTGAGGCCGGACGCGAGCAGAGGCAGAGGTGTGCCGCTGGGCCAGTCTATTACCTGAGGGAGCAGGGGTGGGACACCATTAGCATGGATGGAATCCAGAAGTCCGGCGAGTTGTTGTGGAGACAGCGGCACCACGTCCGTGTCTGGTGACCTGCCCTCCGGTACATCTACGCGCTCCAAGCGCTCTGCCTTCACAGGGGTCACAGGAGTGGGTTTAGGTTTTACCAGTGCAGGAGGGGTGGCAGAGACTGGTGGGGATCGGGAGGTAACTACTGCAGGAGGGGGAGGGGAGGCCCGCTGCTTCTCCAAGGCCAGCCTGGTGTCTCGCTGTAAGATGGCGTAGGCATCGTCTAGCGCCCGGAGCATATCCTCCGCCTCGGGGCCTTCCAGTCGGCCCGATCCAAAGGGTCCCCCTCCTCTACGCGGCGGGGCGGACGATAATCAATCGTAAATTATTACAAGATAATAAGGCACACGCACATTTCCAAGTTGGATTTTATATTCGGAGAAATCATGACGACAAATCCACGCTATACACAGAGGATAGAAGACACAGAGCTCGACCGAGTATTAAACCCTACCTGTGTTTGACGAGCAATCCAATCGCTTGCGACAACTTCTGTTTATCCGCCGCTGATAAGGGTATCGCCTCTGGAAGGGAGGCATTCGGCGAAGGGACGGCTGATGAAGGAAGTGGGGCGATTGGTTTGGACGGGGTCGCTGACGTTACTGTTGCCGGGGCACCATTGGTTTCGCCAAACTGGGGAGGTGTAACTGAAGGTGGTTGATATTTAGGTGCCGTTCCTATCTCATCCCGTTGTCCACTATTTGCCGGAGTTGATGATGACAGAACTGGAGTAGGACTGGCTGGTTTGGGCTGAACGCGGGCAGCGGTCGACGGTGCAGGTGTGGACGGAGCCGATCGAGCGGTGGAGGGGCGAGGCTTCCCTCCTCCAATGAGGCTTTCTATCACCTCAATATCCTTGGCCGGAAGAGGTGCATTAGGACGTATCGCAGGCGCGGGAGGAGTGTAGCTAGAAGTGGGCAAGGGAGCAAGTGTTTGGGAGGCAGACTTTGGATCCGTTTGTTTCTCCGCCAGGGCTCTAGCCACTGCCTCCTCTGCTGCTCGAAGGGCCGCCAGCTCTTCCTTGGTCAAGGCTCTCACCTTTTTCCCTCCCATGGCAACGACTTCTTCAGCGCCTACAGGACTGTCTCGTACCATCGGTTCTTGCATTTCCGCCCTGTAAGAGTTATAGTAAAACGAATCAAATGGTGATGGCAACTATAGTATTACAATGCCGCTTTGTAATCATCTTCTGTATAGCCAGTATTAGTGACGACGTCAGGTAGCCCAGCTTTGATGCGCGCATTCCGCTCAATTTTTATTCGCGTAAGTTTTGCTATGTAAGCGTCCGCTGAACCACTAGAAGGTGATGCATGACCTGATTTTGCTCTAGAAGCCTGAAAATGTTCGATAAATCAAAAATCCTTATTTTCAACCTTAAGAATAATAACCTGCATTTGTAGAAGGGCCTTTAAGTATTCTTTGAACTCAGGAGAATTTTCGTCCTCAGGACGCACCAAAGCATCGCTTCCTATGCTCGTAGAATAAAGCTCTGAATATTTAGATCTAAATACCACTATCCTATTGCTTGGCCGCAATCCATTTGATAAAGTGCACATTAATAAAAAGGCAACGACTGCAAGGACCATAATCCACATATCAAAAACACAGTGCGCGTTCGGGTATTGATTTATACTTCGTATGAGTCGCATTAAAATATGAAAAATTTCCAATTTGTTACTTCCATTATACGTAGTTCTCCACACTCCTATAAATTGTTCATCAATTCTGAAACGCATAAAGCATTTGTCCACAGGACAATAAATTTTCACAAACATTTTTTAGTTAGCGAGTTTTGAAAACACGACTACTCCATTACCTTTTCTGAAACTGATCTGCTTAAATTTGTTTTATTTAATTTAGCATCATCCTAATGCGATAATGCGATCCGTATTAAGTTCTGGTAAGAAATAGTTTTTGAATCATTCTTTCATTTTTTCATTGATTGTGTACTCTAATTCGTGCTTAGGCGCTCAAGATTCCACATTGCCGTCCACTCTCTCTAACAGTTCGCTCACCTATCTGTCTACATATTCCTCCATCAAAACTCCTGCACTTGTATCTGAGCGACCAGACCTTAATCCGCTTCCACTGCAATTCAACAATGACGGACCAAAATATTTCCCACAATTGAAACAACACAACGGAGTGATTAAAATTTTCCCTGATCCTTATCAGGGAAAGGACTTTTGCTCAAGAGATGCTCCTGTAATAGACCAGGGCGTGTATAGGCAAGGTAGAGAAGTTCAGCAAATTTCTCCCGAATCTCAGTGGGTATTATCTCCAAACCACTCTACGGTTTCGTCGATTGGCCCGCAGGTAATGAACGCTTAGAAAATGATAGCGAAACTTTAAAAATCTTATCCAGATACTTTCTAATCGAATATCTGGACGCAAAACTGGTTTCCAAGAACGCCCAGAAACATGTCCAACAATTAAACCGAATAATCTCTATGGCCCGGGACGGTACGATATCGACAGGAATATGATAACAAGTGCCAAAGCGAATCAAGGATCTGTATCTTTACATTTTACAGCAGCTCGTGAAGTCATTGATCCGATTCTTAATGATGCGCTGAACCAACAGAGCGTTAATACGAATATTTCATCTAACTTCTTGGACGCTTCTTCTGTTACCACCGATCTCTCCTTCATTCCTCCAAAATCTATAGGTAAACAAATACTTTCTCAGAAGAGATCATATCTGGCCACACCGATAGGGACTCGGCGAGAGGTTTTCCCTATAGCCAAACAAATAAATGATATCGGGCCAGCCAAGTACAACCACCCATCCTTGGACTTCAATTTCAGGAATTTTACTCCGAAGGACAAATCTAGGGGAATATCAATATCCGGTAGATTTGGAGATGGCAATCACATATCCCCGACGTCCACCCTCACATCATCCGCTTCGACTTCGTCGTTCATTGAGAATTCCGGGAAGCCTCCGCGGAGAGCACTGTATACTAGCGGTCGGTTGTACTCGGCATCGTCCACGAGTAAACTGCCGTCTCTCCGTCTCTGGTTGGACTCGCAGATCCACCAGGACTCGTTGTTCAACTCAAAATTGGACGAATTATCTCGAGTTCGAGGCGCGTCGTCGTTCTCCACAGACCGGGAGGTGGTGGATCCGTCACAGTCAGAATACCCCCAAGACTCGGATCTCAGCTTATGGCTGAAAACTCATGGAGGAGCCTCGAAGTTGGCTAGAAGTGCCATGGTCAGTCGATACCCAAGAAATCGGTGGCGTGGTGGGGCCTCGCCAGCTGTACAGCCCACATCCCGAGCGGTGAAAAATATCCGATCGCGGGCGGGAATGGAAATGAACGCTGCGCGGCTGTTACAAGAAAGAAGTGCCGCACTCGCTGTGGGTGGCGAGTAGCGCGGGGGACGGAGGGCACACACGGATAGCAATGCTATGACTCATACGGAGTTATTCTTTAACTTAGGCGAGTTCCACGAGGCACTAGCATACTTGTTATATGTATACTGCTCGTTGGGGAAAGGAAAGGAAGAGCGAAGACTTCTGCGCCGTATAGAATTTGAAACACTCAGACAACCTAAATCAAACGTGTCATTACAATCAAGTCCACTCCATTTCTCGGAATTAACTGAAATCAAAATTAGTGACGCTACCTTATTGCATTTATTAATATATTATTTTTCGCTCATTCTTTGTTGGAGGCAGCTGTCATAAAAATTTATCAATTCGGTACGAATTCGATTTTGCTGACTTTTCGATGGACTTTCGTTCTTCTTATCAAGAAACGTCCAGTAAACGCGAATAATTTTTCAGTTGTTATCAATTCGCTCCTATTATGCATAGCGAAGAGGAAAATGCTGGAAATGAAGGAGATCGATGAACCGACCACATCTTCATCGCCCGTTTGGTTTGGGGCACGTTTCTACTCTGTCGTTCGTCTTTCTTTATTTAATGCTTAACTATCTCTCTTCTTCATTTAAACTAGCTTGAAGTCGACTCGTGTATACGTATACCACTAGTAATAATAGTATACAAAACAAAGCAAATAGTAAGTAAAATAGTAATAATTAATTAAGTCAGTTTCCTAATAACGATATTTCGTTGAATAATCTTTAGGTGATATAACTAAACCTCTCCCTTTTCGTGCACCACGGAAAACCGTTTCTATTATATCAATCATTTCTTGCTTATTGTTGAATGCCCAATTAATTTTATTATTATTTCCAGTTCCCAAATCAATCATTATATGCTTGTTTCTGTAAAAAAACATCACAGTACAGGGATCATAGAGTTCGTACATGGTATTGAAATCAGGAACTTCAGTGATATCCACGAGGTATATTGCGGCGAAATTCTTCACATCATCTGCTATTTGGCAAAGAATTTCATCCATTTGCATACAGACTGTGTCCCAATCATGCCCAAATCGAACTACCACAACCCTTTCTTCTTCTGTTAAAATCGCTTGGTCAACTGCCCAACCAGATCGAAGATGAGGTAACAAATACGACATCGATGCTTCCAAATTTCTCTCAGTAATTGGCTCTCAAGACAGTGACTGGTGTCAGTGTCGGAGCATCTCGACGGTTATCTAATATTGCAATCTTTTTTGATTAGTTAGTTTCACACTAGTCAATATCGATAGCTTAAAGGAAGCGGATAAAATATGGCATCCGCCTTAAATAATACTGATATTGCCCATCTTTCCAGAGATTCTAAAATATTCGCACTCGTAAGATTAATCATCCCTACTAATTTACGAATACAGGCCATTATTCTTCATCTCTGTGTGGATTTCGTTTAAAAATGCGATTTCGTTTAAGCAGACTTTACGGGAGACAGATAGACAAACGTTTTCAAAGAAATTGCAAAGGAAATTGGAAGAGAAGGCTTCGAATCCCAGCACCATAGTAGATATTCAAAAGAAGCCAATAAAGTATGAGAAACCGTGCAACTTAAGCAAATGTTTATCTGTGGAAGATTCCATACGCTTAGAATTAATTGAGGTACTTATTAGTTGTGAGTTAGCAGAAAAAAATTCTTATTCGTTACGTAGAGAGAAAATATTTTGAAAAAAATCGAGAAAACTCTTAAGAAAGAAGATCCATTGAAAGTAAAACTTCAAGAAGCAGAAGATGACCTTGAGCTTATAAAGAAAGAGGGAGCGGAACTTACAAATCAGCTATCTAAGTTATTAATTAAGGAAAAAAAGGAAACGAGCGAGAAGTTGATCGCTATCCAGGCACAGGGGAAAGCTCTCGAATCTCAAGTAAGCCACTCAAACCAAGCACTACTATCATCCTTGACTTGCATTATTGTTATTAGCTGTTCTCCAACGAAATCGTGGTGAGGAGGGCACGAAGAGCGTACGGAGGAGTAAGCTTACACGGCGTCCAAAAGAGTTACCACTCCGCATTTGACGAGGATCATGTGCCGTGGAAAACTTTAATAGACACTATCAAAGCTCCAGAGATTTGCGAAGGCCCTCGAAAGCACAACGGCGCTTTTGTAAGTCGACAGTCATTGGCTAAACTTACCATGACAATAACGCCGTGCCTATCGTATAGCCTTCGTGGTCTAGTTCATTTCTCTTTCACTTGCTTCGCTCAAAGAGTATAACATTGTTCTGTATGCGCTCCCGTACAACTGTCGACTATACTTTGTAACAGAAGCACATAAACCACCGCAACGAAGAGGTCTGGTCTTGTTGTCTCGTAGACAAACGCGACGGCGTGGGTTGCATGGATGACCACAGCGTGGACCTAAAACCGTCCCTCGCCGTGAAGCCTAAAGACTCCTACCACCCCACCGAGGGACGTAACCCGCAGGTGAATGGATGTGTGTCCGACCCTCTGATACGATCTTTATTCGTTTGTGTGCGTGTGTGAGGAGTTAAGAAAGTAACCTTCGCGCTGACATCTTTTCTTCTCCCCTTTCCCGTCGTCATCTGGACACAGGTCGCTGCCTTTATGTCCACATTGTCACTGAGTCGCCGTTCTCACTCGGCCTCGGCGCTGACCGGCGCGGGCAAGAGGAATCACAGGACACAGAATGGCTTCGGCGGCACAAACGCGGGCTATAATGTGGCGCAAGCTACGGTCTCCAGTTCTGCGACTCCGACTAATAGTACAGATCAATTGATGGCGACCGACCAATTGCGACGACCGTCAACGGCCAAATACGTGTCCCGTCAAGCGTCTTTCTCCAATCCGAACAAGAATATATCCGTTGGGGCCAATGCGCTGACCGACTGGAGTCCGAATGTCAACCGGTCCTCATGGGCGGCCTCGTCGAACCCGAACCTTCTGACCGGGAACACGCTCGGCGGCGGTGCGGGGAACGGGATTGCGAGTAGCAGTGTAACGGTCGCCTCGGCCTCCAGGGGCCTTGTCCGCGGCAACAGTTTGTCTTCCGGCGGACTCGTGGAAAACGATTTGAACTTGATGCTGGAGAGCAATCGGGAAGGTGCTTACCGGATATATCCTCCTAATGGCTCTATCGGGACGCTGGATGGCCCCAGTTTCCTGGCTATGACCCGCGTTGCAAACGCTACGAATGCAATTGGCAAAGTGTACGAGCGCCCAGGGAAGATACAGAGGGAATTGAACAAGCCGCTCACGTATTCCCAGGGCCCGCACCTGTTCACCACCGTCACCACATCGCCATCCGTATCCGCTTACTACTGAGCACATAGCAGACACAGGAGGCAGCGGGCTATAATTCCATATAATTGTCGCCACTGTGATTGTGTCATAACTTGCCTGACTTGGCTGCCTTAATTAAAGTTTTCTCGTATCTCCTCTTTTATCAAAATGCTGCTGTATTTGCTGATGGCATATTTGCTGATCGCGTCTCCATCGCTTCAATCACCGAAATCCGTGCATACTACAGTCTGCGTGTACTTCTTGAAAACTTCCAAACAAGGAGAATCTCCTCGTCCAAATGATCCAATTTAGGCGGGGACGAGTAGATTAGTAAAACGAATCCGAAAATCTTTACTTCCTTATATAGCAGTGGTTGCATAGGGCAATACTGCGGCGCACTCCATAGGTCATTGTAGGCAGTTTTTATCTAACCCTACAGCGCTGTGTCGCCCTAACCGCGTAATTTCTATTCATATACGTCGACTGATTAGTAGCGGAGGGTGTGTCTCCACCCTCATCAGGATCTATTCGTAATTGAGGGTTACACAGATGCAATGTTAGGTACATTCGTTTTGAAATATGGTTCACTCCCTAGGAGGTACCTCACTGGTAGTTTGGTAACAAAAGTATTTTCTTTGCGGGTTAATATTTATTATAATTTTAGGTAGACACAGGTACGCAGAAAGTCTATTAATTAAGTGCCCCCATGTACTAACTGGCAAACCCGTGAACGACTGAGGGAAGGGGGAGACGTCCTCCGCCCGAGGGCGTATAGGAAAAGCCTCCCCAGAGTATGAATAATACGCAACGACATCTTCAACTAGATTGAAGTGGACGCGCTTATCACCCCCGGGGGAGTACTTCTACGGAGAGACTAGAAAGGGGGTCATAACGTGTGGGGCGAGGTAGTGAGACAGATTGTGAACACGCAAAGCGATGTCAGCAAATGAAGGCGGGGTGCGATACAACAGATGAAAAGCGTGGTGCAAAAATGGAGGTCACCACACCGACCGAGACCAGGACGGTAAAAGAGATAACAAGCTCCTACGCAAAGAGGCACCTAACACAAGACACTAAGCTAGAAAAAATTGCAGATTAGAGGGCGTGCTCCCCAGGGGCTCCTCCGCCACAGAGGGACTCCGTCTATCCAGGGGCCTCTCCGGAACCACCTTGGATGGAAGTATGCTTCCACTCCGACGTCTCGCAGCGCACTCGGAAGAAGGCATTTTGCTGACCGAACAGCGTGAGTTTGCTCCCGATCCCTGGCTCCATAGCGCGCCGGCCGTCTGAGTCATTCTCGCGCCGATACCATACTAGGGGGTGTAGGAGTGAGCCCTGGTGATGTCAAGCGGAGCACGGGCGAGCTCGAACAGTGATCGGGAATAAAGATATTTTCTAGTCCATTTCACTCTACCTCCCCTCTGTGTAGAAGCTCCCGCCAGAGCGGATTGATGATCCAGTTCCACGAGACGGGTTCCCCACAGTAGTCTAAAATGGACCTTCAATACAGTCCATATTGCGGAGGAAATGTGGCCCACTATTATTCCCAGAGAGCCTTCAACTGGGTCTACAAAAATGGCGAATAGGAATGAGGGAACAACACCTGCGCGATTAAAAACATTCCGGGAGAGTGGGTATTGAGACACTCCGCCTGGAAAAGAGGAGAAGAACAAATCCGAATATCTACGTTTAATCACTCCTCTGGCTAAGCGAGCGTGATCGCCTCCACGCGGATGATGTAGCTTCTGCTCTAGCAGCCTTTAACGCAGGAGAGTTGTCCGGGAGACCAACCTGGGTCTCTTCTTTTTGATCGCAAGAAGTCCAAATATCGAGGAGTTCTAATTCACCACTATCTGCCAAGGTAGTTTGGCTACCTCCTACCAAGGAAGTGCTGCTAACGGCACAAAGGTTAGACGGCTGATTTCCCTATAACCAGGCATTCAGGTCGTTCGAAGCGCATGCGCTGTTGTAAATCGAACGAGAGCTCGCAAACTTTGCAAATACGCACGGAATCCGGATTTTTAAAATTTAAGGTTTAAAATTTTAATTCCTCATAGGCGAATTCTGAGTGGAAATCCCTCAGAACTGGAGAAGAAAAATACTTTTTTGTGGATCGGGACTTTTTCGACACTCTTGGATTATTAATTCGTTTGTATCTATCAAATCTGATTATTGATTCGTAAATTTGTCTCTCTCACCGCTTCCCAACTGGTGCAATTGGGAGTTGCTGTAGGACTATTTTGAAGATATGAGTGTACCATTCTCCCACTTTTAGCATACTTTCCGTTAGCTAGCCACTCCAGAGCTAGAATTTGACCTAAGCACTCTAGGAAAAAAAATTATCTTCGCCGTTATCGCTGAATTTTGTTCAGCTATTGCTGGCCACTAATGCTTAGCTATAGGTAAATTAAGTTACCATCACCTTTACTGAAGGAAACCACGAAAGTAAAATTTAATGAGTTTGACCACTTTTACCTTCACCTCAAAATTTAATAAAACAATCCTTTAATTGTTTTACCGCTAATTCTAGTATTGCAAAATGTTCCATTTTACCACCATCCACCATAGCTAGCCACAAAATTTTGCAGTTTCCGCTGTAGGAAAAAGCCCAAGCATTTAATTTAGCTTCCGCTGTGACTAACCATCAAAGTATCCAAACTAGCCTCCACAAAAGGAGCCACAAATGGTGACGCTGTTTACTTTTGTCGATGATGACTGCAATTCAGAAAGTTTTGAGAAGCAGCCATACTTGCTTGAGTGGTCGCTTCTTTATAGCAAGCTGTGAGGAGACGTGCGTGGTGACGGGGTCTTCTTTTTTAAGAATTTTATGCACGATAACAACCTACTAAAATAGATATGTTGATACTTATTATCTCAAACAAGCCAACTGCTTCGATGATAGCTATATTTGTGCTAATAAGAACAGTAGAAGTAGTGGGGACGCTAAAAATTACTAGATTACAACTCTTAATGCCATTTTTATTACTTGATCAGTGTGGTAAAATTTCTCTTGAGTGGGAGCTGTGGTGCAATAACGAAATAGTGGGAGCTGTGGTGCAATAACGAAATAGTATGTTTAGAATCTAGTTTCCACCTCTACGATGCTTACCACATGAGGCTTTGGCTATAGCTCACGCTTTTAGTGGTCACCCCAGCTTATCTTTAGTGTGGTCACCTATAGCTCAGCCACCTATTGTGCTAACAGCAGTCACCATTTGCGGTTAGCTGTTTCGAATTCTATAAATTCTAGGATACTACTTTGGCTCCACTATAGCTAAGCTAATGGTGCTATAGCTAATTTTGGTACATAGATTGATTACTAATATAACTTCAAAAAACTTTAACACGCGGACTGTATCGAAATAGGAATGCATTTGAGTAGAAGTCATTTGCCAAATTATTTGGAAGATTATATCATTTTTGGAACATTTTGCAAAGTAAAATATCTTTAAGTTGTAACTAATATGTATTATGAACTATATTAGGACTGCTTGAACAGTCCTGAATATTGCTTAAGTTAGGGAAAAACTTCACACTGTAATTTTCTCTCTGAGTGATACGGTTTCAGTGCAATTCCACTAGTTATACGTCGATTAGATGCTTTAAACCTATTTTTTCATGTTTCTAAGGTGATTTTGCATAAAATTAGCTGTGAAACAATGTTAAGAGGCGTTGTTTTGTGAAAATTCAACTTGTAGTTGAAGCTCAACTTCAAATTCAACATAAAGAGCAAGAAAAGTTCTAAAGTGCACAATTACACTTCGTCATATGATATAACTTGTTTGAAGTGTAATGGAGGGAATAAAACTACTTGGTTTATTTTTCGTATTGATTCTGCCCACTATTACCGGATTTGTTGTATATATTACCGGATATCATGAAACCTTGGACCACGCCATACTACATAATGAACTTCAGAATAAACAACGCTTTAATGATCGAGCCAAAATTTCCATTTTCTTTAGATCATCATTTTCAGAAGAACTTCGGCGAGAAAACTTTGGAGTCAGAGTGCTTTTCATTTGGATATAACTCAGAACTTTTACACCATGAATGGACCTCGTAATTCTGCGCCCAATTTTGATCTGAATATCACTTTCTCACTGATTCCCACGATAGATCAGTGAAGTCCCGGGTGAAGGGCAACATGTCGAGGCACTCTCCGGAGCTTCATTATCCTGTCCATATTGCGCTTCGGATATAATCCGGATGGGGCTCAAATTCGTCGAGCAGATGGTTAATCAAACCGAACTTATTGGATCTACACTAATGCACTGTGCCCCTTTGATGCAATCTCGCGAATGTTGCGACGAAAATAAACCCTGCAATTCAAGGTGCGGTTGAAATGCACCTTGAATCAAAGAGCTTATTTTCGTCGCAACACTCGCGAGATTACATCAAAGGCACGGGGCTTTGATGAAGATCCAAAACGCCCGGTAAGAGATACCATCGACACTAGTCGTGGACTTGAATAAAACTAGGGATTAGACTAGAAGCAAATAGCAAATAGTAATTATTTTGGAAAATTAGAATTGAAGCGAAGATATCCTCGTGCCACCACTCTGGTAAACTGCTAAGTTCACCATGGAGTAATAAAAATTCTCTCGTAAATTGCCGCCGAATCCAAATCGTGTCAGACTCCGAAGAATGATCGCAGAATGCCTCCTAGAAATGAGTAGTCATCGGCACAGTCCTTGAATACCTTTAGGGGCGAGGAGTCGGACCAATCGGATTATCTCAGAGCTCAAAACTCAGAACACCAGCCGTTCGAAGGTCGTCTACAATCAAGAGATAGTTTTCAGGCTCCTATTTAAGTTATTTCGAATCGCAGGTTGGTTAGGACTGTACACACCACAATCTTGAATTTTGCAAGTGCCCGGCGGCTATTTTTTTGGAGAGGTACGCACCGAGCCTTAAAACTCTAACTCTTCCATCCTATTTGTGAGGAAGCTTGAACGATGTTGGAAATTCTGTTCTCAGCTCGCTCTGTGCCATATTTGGGGCCCGCCTCAGTCACTCCTCCAGGGGGGTCAGTTACGCCGTTTTTCATCGGAGCTTACAAATCAGCTTCAGCGCCTATTCCAGTCTTATGGCTCTATATCATGGGATGATCTCATTCACATTCCATGACTCGATGAGGGTCTTCCTCTCAACTTCACCCAACCTGACCTCGACCAGCGTTGGTTTGACTAAGAGAAGCGCATTATCTGTCACGTATGAGGTCAACGAAGTAAACGTGGTGAAACATGAGATTTATTTGTATAATTTCAAACTAAGTGCGACTTCCGTTCCGCCCTTCGCATTATCCAGATTTCCACCACAGTAAAATCCTGAGAAAGTCCACAGCCCTGTACTATCCTATTTGAGGCCTCACAAAAGCTGAGCAAACTCAGTCTCGGATGCGACTGCGACCGGAGCACTGTTCTAAAACACACATCTTTGTTGTTACAATCTACAAAGGTACGAAACGCTGCTATAGCAGAGTACAGCTATTTTTCTTACCACTGTAGCGGTACCAGTCCCACTGTAGACTCAATCCGGTACACCGCAAGCCGCGGATCTGCTACTATAGCATCGTGCAATGGTTTGCTAAAGTACAATCTTGTTTGTACTAACTTATTAATATTTGTTGAAAATAAATATGATTTGTCACCAAAAACCGCTCCAATTCGTTTTGTTCGGCAGAATGAGTAATTTCAAGGGATCTAGCAAATGATAGGTATGGGAAAGAAATTTACCTATCATTAATCAGTGTTCGATAGATCTACTAGGATTTATTGATCATTTTGCCGTGTGCACCGGATAACTTTCGTCGGATGCAAGAGTTGCTCTTGATTGCTCACATAAATCTACTAGTACGTTCTGGCATCAGTTGTTCGCCTTTTTTCACCACGCGTGGTAACGAACTGCAATATGCTTGCCAAGCACTTTTAGCTCCACACAAAAGCGCATTACTGATAATCTTGCTGTTATTTATTCCTCAGATAATGGATGAGAGGAACTAGGTCGAGAACAACTAAACCCTACGCATCAAAGTTACGGCAAGTCCCGCGACCGACTGGGGCAGAAGAAGAAGCCTGGTGCCTTAAAAAGATGCCTTAAATTTTGCATATATCACCAAATTAGTACTCCACTATGTCCCACACGAGAGGTAAAAGAGGAAACGTGACAAACCAGACCCATTTAGCCCTGGAAGAGAAATAGCACTACTACGATAGCGACAAAAGAAAGCGCGCAATAGATGAAGCCACAAGATAAACATGTATTCACACAGACACCGTAAAACACGAGGTGAGTTGGCTAAAGCCCTCTGCTGCCATCTATAAGAAGCTCTCGACACCGGTATGTGACCATCTTCTTTGTGGTGTCTAGCACTGCTGTCGCGGCTCACCACGTACCGTGGATACGCGATAGCGGAGTGTGGAGTGCCGCTACATCGAGAAAAAGTTACATAGCGATGCTCCGCCTACCGCAGATCTGCTGTAGAAACTTGGACTAGATCGCAATAGTACATCCTTGAGTGTTGAATAATTTTCGGTGTTGTAAGTTGAAAAGATGTATTAGTAATCCAAACTACTCCCAACAATATTTGGCAAGTAATAAGAGTAAATGGAATGATAGCATAATCGGTTCTTTCACACTCGATCTAGGATTTCACAAAAGCAGAGTGCTGAAAAAAAAAGAAATCACATCAGGAAATATGACGGAAATTTAGTGAAAGCCCAAGAGAAAAAAATTATAATGAAACCTAAACTCCTATGTCCGCATGACTATAGCTAGTTGGGCTTCATATGGACTAGCTATAGACGGTCAGGGGACAGAAAAAGTACTGGGCGGGATATGGGGGTCAACTTTGGCGCTGGACTTAGCTTGTTCTTCCAGGAGGATTCACCAACTGTAGTTGTTGGCAGCACATATTGAGTGGCACGAGGATGAGATATTTTTAACAATTAAAATTCTCAAATGTTCATGAATGGTGTATATCAGCAGTCGATAACAGCAGCGCAGAGAGAAGTGGAGGAGAAAATAGTAGATAAGGAAAACATGTAGCATCACCACACAAGTAAAAGACTATTGTTCATCAGGATTATCATCCACCTTGTTACTACGAAGAAGTGCAAAATTGTTGAAATGTCAGTAACTAAACTTGGTTCCCCCTAACCTTCGCTCAGGAGTTGTATCAGTAAGAACGGAATTTGCTCGTTTGGTAAGAGTGGCCACTTCCTGCTGCCTAGTGGTTGATGGCGTGCTGGCCCCAGTGCTGATTTGACTCCAACGCCTATCTTGTACTACTCAGTGCGTAAATGATAATTGGAATTTCAATCACTGATGCAAAATTGGCGGTTTCACGTGTATTGGAAGGGGCAGCAATTTAGGAAATAAAAAAATTTCATTGGGTTTTTTAACAAGTGTGTAACTGTTGTAGAACTGTCGGTCATGTTACAAGAAAAACTCTGAATTAACGACCAGGCGAATACTCCAACAGATTGTCCTTCAATACGTGACGGCCGCCTGGAGCTCTGCGCGCAACGAGATGCAAGCCGTTCTGTCTTGGGCGCTCGATAACCATTTCCCACACATTGAGCTTACGCCACGAAGCACACGGACTAAGCCCTACGAGCTAAAATATACTATTTTTGTGGAGTTGACACCTTAAAATGCACAACTTCTGCCCTGTATTGCATAGAATCGCGTAGGTGTCATGGATTTGATCGCAGAGATCAAGTCAACAGAACATGAAGGTTCCTTTCCTAGACTTGAGCATATGTACACTCCTCTCCTTACCAACCACGCGCTCCAGTGCCATCGCCTCCGTCACCGAATACAGTGTCAGACAAGACCATGATTCCAGCGGAGAAGAGCCGCTACTCAAATTGCTAGACGACTTTTTGCCCATCAGATTCACAATATCACAATAGAAATGCTCGTACTCAGGCACTCCGTAGAATATCACGTGCTCTGCTCCACGTATTGCGAAGCGCCTGCGAGGAGGTTTAATAAAGTCAGCAAAAATCCGTATCACAGCGACTAATTCATGCCACCGCTTGAGTAACCCAAACGCACGCCCACCTGAAGAAGTGAGCCCTGCCCGAGTACAAGAGCACGTCGCTCTGGTCGTTGTAGAAGACGCTCCGGGCTCGCGTCACGTCGCGGTCTGATGTGTACTCGCTAACCAGGGAGACCTCCACCTATCCGTCGTACGAGCGTGCGTTCATTAAAAGACCGGGCGTCAGTGTCTTGGCATCTAAACCAGATACATCTGGTGTATGGGGTGGGGCGAATGGGGACAACACTTAGAGACCCACCAACCAACCTCGGTTACCTTACCTCCCGCTCCACAAGTTCATTCCGCACCATGGTGTAACTCAGGTAATTTGACGTGACGATCAAAGTCCGCTTTTTCTTCAACTTCAACAACGGATCGAGGATGTACGACTTGAAGTATTCAAATCTCTTTGTCTCCTGGGTCAGTAGGTCATCTGTTATCTCGAGACCCAAGACACGCTGAAACACCTGCTTGATCTTCGGCCGCACCATACCCAACACACCGCCCTCACCGGAGCTCGCGATGCTATGATTCCGCACCAACTTCAACGCGCCAGAGAACCGGCCGCCCGGACCACAACTACTCTCTGTATAGCTGCGAAACAGGCTCTGTAAATATGGTGAGTTTATTTTTGTGGTGAGTAGGATCTGACAGTGGGCGCGGCAATGCCCCTCCAGCATGTACGGTCGCACGCGGGAGAAGTCTGTGTCATGGTTGTCCCGCGGCAGTGCGTGACAGGCGGCCAGGACGTCCATGACATGG
>Ga0007834_1000241_pt1 | contig 18284 bp, 27 predicted proteins | sample CryBogCBE06Nov07_FD_71233 | JGI IMG/M metagenome (GOLD analysis project Ga0007834, IMG submission 71233) | Freshwater microbial communities from Crystal Bog, Wisconsin, USA - CBE06Nov07 | ecosystem: Environmental > Aquatic > Freshwater > Lake | place: Crystal Bog, Wisconsin, USA | collected...
TGGTGAGATTGCATTAACGATTAGCTTTGCTGCTGAGGCGGATGCTGCTTAGATAAAAAAATGGGTTCCACTTTCGTGGAACCCCAAGCTCTCCTCGCACAGAAGAAACTGATAAATTCGGTGACCCGTGCGGCGGTCATAACGTCCAAGTTATAAGCCTAGAATATCATTAACAAAGGTTACCGTGTGTGACGCTTTTGTTAAGATTCGTAAATACGGGCGGGACAAATTTCAGAAATACTTGCATTGCACAAGACTTATCTCTAAGCATGGGGTGATTTTGCTGACCCCAAAATCCTATAATAACGACCAAAAAACCCGTCAGAGGCAAGCATGGCAACCGAAAAAAACCAGAATATTCAAGACGTTTTCCTTAATACATTACGCAAAGAGAAAGTGCCCGTCACGGTGTTCCTCACCAGTGGCGTGAAACTTCAGGGCAATATCAGCGGTTTCGACAATTTCTGTGTCGTTCTGCGCCGCAGCCCGCAAGTGCAGCTTGTTTACAAGCACGCCATTGCCACTGTAGTGCCTTCCACCAACATCAGCCTCTATAAAGGCGAAGATGAGGGTGACGCACCGGCCGATGCAGCAGCACCCACTGCCTAATTGATTGCTTAACGCTCTCGTCATTCATCCCACGCTGACTGGCAAGGAACGGCCAGAGCGTTCGCTTCATGCATCGCTTGAGGAAGCCGTTGGGCTTGCCCACGCCATTGAGCTGAATGTCACCCACGCCACCATCGTGCGTTTGCAAAAGCGCACGCCCAGCACCTATATCGGCAAAGGCAAAGTGGAGGAATTCACCGCGCTGACCGAAGAACACGAAATTAAACTGGTGGTGATGGATTGCGCCCTGACACCAGTACAGCAACGTAACTTAGAAACCGCTTTTGGCTGCAAGGTCATCGACCGCACGGCACTGATTCTTGAAATTTTCGGTGCCCGCGCCCGCACGGCCGAGGGTAAATTGCAGGTGGAGCTGGCCTCACTCACCTATCAAAAATCGCGGCTTGTTCGCAGTTGGACGCACTTAGAACGTCAACGCGGCGGCTTCGGATTCTTAGGTGGCCCCGGCGAAAGCCAGATCGAGCTGGATCGGCGGATGATTGGTGACCGCATCATCAAAATCAAAAATCAGCTAGCGCAAGTGGTGCGCACGCGGGATCTGCACCGTTCGACAAGGCGCGATGTGCCCTATCCACTGGTGGCGCTAGTGGGCTACACCAACGCTGGCAAATCAACTTTGTTCAACCGCCTCACCAAATCCGATGTGGTGGCGCAAAATATGCTGTTCGCCACGCTCGACCCAACCATCCGGGAAGCGGCGCTGCCAAGCGGACTTAAGGTGTTAATGTCAGATACCGTAGGTTTCATTTCCAACTTGCCGACGGAACTTATCGCCGCCTTCCGCGCCACGCTGGAAGAAGTGCTCTCGGCCGATATTCTTCTGCATGTGCGCGACATTGCGCATGAAGATAGTGGCGCGCAAAAAGCCGATGTTGAAAGCGTTTTGAAAAGTTTATTCGGGAAAGAAGCCAATCTTGATCACATGATTGAAGTGCATAATAAAGTCGATCAGTGGCGCGCTGACCATAACGGCGACAGCTATATCCCCCAAGGCGGGGCGCTTGCCCTATCCGCCGTCACGGGTGAAGGCTGCGATGCCCTGCTCGACGCCATCGACCAGACCCTATCCGCCAGTTTACTCACCAGTTTTGATTATCGTATTCCTCACGCCGATGGCCGTGCCATTGCCTGGCTTTATGCCAATGGGCAGGTGATGGAACATCGCGAAACAGAGAAACATGCGCATTATCGCGTGCGCATGTCCGCCGCCAATGCCGCGCGTTTCAGCCAGCAATTTCATTATTAAAAAGCGCTGCTTCCGCCGCTCCACACAAATCGAAGCATGTGAGGTGGTGCTGCTGCGTAGTCACCCCGATTCAAAACATGCCGCAATGTTGATCGCTGTAGACATCCACTACCCAAATTAAACGTAAAACTCACCAGCGCATCAAAGGTAGTAAGCGCCTCGTTGATGGTGACTTCTTTTTGCGATTGCGACTGCTCAAGCAGCGTAACGCCAAGGTTATTGGTCGTGGTCATGAATGCCTCAAACTGGTGGTGATGGATAAAAAAATGCGCTAAGATCGCGCGAAATAGGGAGTAGCCAATGCCAACGATCAATGAAGTGTGGGCGCAAATAGACGCGCTACCAAACAAATATATTTTCAACACACGGAAAGAAATTCGCTACTTGCCCAAGATTATGATCGAAGGCGAAAGAATATTGGCACTCATCTCTGGCTATATGGAAAGCCGCACATGGCTTGCCGTTTGCACCAATCGCCGTGTCATTTTTCTTGATCGTGGATTTTTCTTTGGACTGCGCCAGATTCAGATGAATCTTGATCGCATTCAGGCTATCGAGTCCGAATTCGGCTTAGCTTTTGGAAGTATCCGCGTGTGGGATGGCGCCTCATCCATGAACATTAGCATGGTGATAAAATCAGCCGTCGCGCCATTTGTAAAAACGGTGCAAGAATCGATCGATAAATATAAGCGGCTGATGGTGCATGACTTGGCAAACGCTGCCACGCAAGCCCACCCCACAGTGGATCCATTAAAACATGCAAACCCCATGCTCGATGAGCTGGAGCGTTTGGCAAAACTAAAAGCAGATGGACATTTGAATGAGGCTGAATACGCCGCAGCTAAAGCAAAATTGCTCGCACACTAAGCAGCAATAAGGTTCGCCACTTTCATGCGCAGCGAAACATCAAGATTATCAAGCGCACGTGGGAAAAGATTTTGCACACGGCCGATATAATCGCGGAAAGAAATTTCACCTGCAAGGGCAAGCGATTCCAACAGCCCGAGCATAGCAGCTGATTCATCATCAATGCCCTGCATGCGCAAACTGGTTGCCAGTTGAATCACGGTCGATTCACGCATATATTCCATGATAATGGTTTCACCCAAGTCATAGCGCTCATCCACCAGAATATCGTGCACTTTAGGCATCGGATTCGTGGAGCTTTTATTGCGCGACCCCGACCAATTGAACCAATGCTTACCAAACGAGAAAAGCATCTGGTGCAGCGGTTCTGGCGCGGAATGTTTGACTGATTGTTCGAGATAGCCGTTCATATAAACAAATGTACGGCATAATTATTAACAAATCGTTACTCCACCGGCACATTCATCTGGGTGCTATGCCCCTGCCCCACCCATGTGGATAACTGGGTTACAGAAACCGTTAAAGAGCTAGGGTTTGAGCCAAAGTCAGCAATTTGATCAGCCGATAAATACGTTACATTTGGCGAGGCAACCTGCCAATCCCGCACCACAGCGCTACCATTAATAATCTGCACCCGATACTGCTCGGATTGCTCCATCAGTGGAATTTCCACGAAATCACGCAATCCTCCGTCAATTCTGGCCCGCCAGACGATCCATAGCTGATGTCTTGCGGGAATTGAACTTCGGCAAATCCCATGGGTGATCCTTGTGAGTGAGGGTGATGATCAGTCGCCTGATCATCCATTCACCGGATCATCAGGTCGCTAATGCTTGAGAAGGGTTGGCGGCCGCTTGGGCACGTTGTGCACGCAATGCCTCTGCGAAGGAGCTGTTTTGCGTACCAATCGCGTAACGATTCGCATTACTGTTTAGGTTGGGTGATTTTGCCGCCAAATCTTGCGGCGTTAACATACCGTTCGAAACAGCATAGGCTTCACTAGTTGCAGCGTTCGCAAGCGCAGGGTAAGCCTGCATCACTTGCAGCTGCTGCGCTGGTTCCAATTTTTGATATGGTTTGCCATATTGCTTTTTAATTTCTTCACCGAATGCCTCATCTTGCGCAACACGCAGCAAGAAAACAAGCTGTGGCGTCACCGCACCCTTGGTTGGTTTACCGCTTTGTTGGGCGTCCAACAGACATTGGTCAATGCGCTCGACTACTTCCTGCGCACTCACTTTATCCTTATTAAAGATCGAGGATGTTGCACTGCCGGCAAGCTGCCCCAGCCCAGGCTTCACCACAAAATCAATCGCATGCGCACCAACTTTAGCTGCTGTTGTTGCTTCGCCTGCCAAATGCGCAACACCGCCCAATCCAGGAATAGGTAGCATGGTGGCTGCAGCAACACCTGTGTTGATCATCGCCGATTCACGATTAGCGCGATCACGTTTAGCATAAACATCTTCTACAACCTTACTAAAGGTCGGATCATTACGTGCAACCGTAAGAAATTCTTTTACACCTACTTTGGCGGGATCCATCCCAAGTTTTTGCGCAACGATATTGCGATAATAATCAGCGCGCAGCTTCAACTCATCATTTGCTCGGCCACCATTGGCGACGCGGTCTCCCATATGGGCAATAAACGCGCCAGCTGCACCTAAAACAGGTATAGAGCAAATCACGAAGGCCACAACGCTCACACCCGCCCAAAGTGGGCTACCTTTTGCGCGCTTTGCCACAATCTCAATTTGCTGTTTATTGGGTGTTGGTACTTTGCTCATAAGAATCCTTCACCCTAATTCTAGCACTGCAGGCAGAAAAGTGATGTGAAGGTTTCATGACATTTAAGAGATTTTTCTACAGATCGCCTAGACGTTTGCCATGGCCAGCTGGCTTTGATCGACCTTACCAAGCACCACTTTATCGGCACCGGTTACCTTAGCGCTCGCAGGCTTTTCAGCAGCCATATAAGCGGCTTCTGCGGATTGCTTGGCGCTTAATTGCTGTGCAGCACTCGCTGTACCAGCCACAGGAACAGCATTATTTACTGGCTGCGGCTGCAAATTAGCATCAACCACTGCTTTTTCAGCCGGCTTATCAGTATTTACTTCTAATGGGGCAACCGCTGTTGCAGTTTTTCCAGTTTTAGTAGCCTGTTTAGCCGCTTCTGCAGCAGCTTGTGCCTCTTTCTGTTTAGCAGCGGCAGCGCTTGCAATTGCAGTGAATTCCTTGTCATTGTTAATCAGCTGCAACGTATCTTTTACGCTCAACTTACGATTCATGATTTCTTCAGCAACCGGCGTTACCAGCATGTTATATACGCCACCATGCGATGCAACAGATGGCAGGCCCGCCACCAAATGCTTTACGCATTGAAGTTTTTGTGCGGGCTCAAGTTGAACTTTGCCTTTTTCTTCTTGCTTCAACGCTGCGTACGCATTCAGCAGTTCATTCTCTTTAATGAACATTGGTACCACCGCAGGCAACATCGAAGGCGCCATCATCGCCATCGCTGCACCGCCCGGCAGAGCAATAAAGCCAAATGTAGCTGCTTCACTAATCGTGTTAGCACCCGTTTTGACAACGCCATCGCGCTTTTGCTGTTTATAGGCATTGTTGATGCTTTGCAGGTAAGGGCTATTCTTGTCACCCCCCAAATCCGCAACGATCTCTTGGTACGCTTCTTTGGCTTCGTGGCTTTCTTTATGTGCATTCAGAGCCACTGCCGTCAAACCAGCAACCGTACCTGCAGCAATCAACGCATGAAATACAGGTACCCTTCCAAGGCCCTTCGCCAGACCCTTGGCCATACCTCTTAGGCTTGCTGCGTTTTCTGGGTTATAAAGATGAACACCACCTGCGTGGTGAACAGCATCTTCCAATTGTTTTATGACGGCACCAGCTCGACTCTGCGCATTCGCTAAGGCGCTACCTTTAGGTGCCGATTTCGCTGTGAATTTTCTTAAATCTTCCAGCACCTCATTCAAATGATCAACGTGGCCCTTTGGATCTAAATGCAGCTTCGGTGCTTCCTTTAACTTTGCCAGATGTGGCTCTAAGTGTTCGCCAAGCTCGACCGCGGCACCTCCTTTGCTACTAGGAAGAATGCCCAAGCCTTTCTTGGGCTCGGTGGTGAAAGCGGATTCAGCTGCCTCTAGTTTGGATGCGTGCTTCGCTTCCAGCTTTTTATGGCGGCCGTTAAAAAAGCCTTGCAACCCAGTCTCGATGCGCTGACCAAATCCCGTGCGGGCAAAATTATCAAGTGCTTCACCACCGCTCTTCCTAAGGCCCGTAATGAACTTACTTGAAGCGATTCCTTGGCCACGCACCTCCGCTGAACCATGCAGCGTTTTTGCCTTTTTAGCCAATGCTTCTGCTTTTGCAGTAGCGTTGGCAGCGGCTTTCGTTCCATCCCATTTGGTATGAATCTTTGAAGCAACTTCATTTGCTGCAACTACTGATTCTGCGCGAGCTTCTACATAATTAGCACGCAAATGAAAGATATCACCTAGCGTTGTTTTGCGAAGCGCTTGGATAGGGTTGGTAATCAGCGCATCGAAGATTACGTGACCACGCGTCCATTTCATTTTTTCAAAAACAAATTTAATAGGACCCGCAAGGATTGCACCAAGCTCAAGCGTCCATGGCATCAACAACCAATTTTTAGTACCTTCAGCTGCTTGGATTCTTTTTTCTTCTGGCGTCATTTCAGGCTTTGCCGTGTGCTTGCCATGCCCATTGGCAGTAGCTGCAGTTGCGCCCAACGCCTCGTTATAATTCACTGCGCCACCGACAAAATGACTCTCACCACCTAAATGGCGTGCGCCTGATCTAATATCTGTAACGGTTGCATTCATCGAGTACTCCAGCCTTTAGAGTACCAAAAATCACTTAAAATCAGTGTGAAGGTTTCATGACATTATGGCGGTTAATCCGACCATTTTTGGTTTATTCTCGAGCAGGGGCTCCCTGCTCGGCCTGGCGTGACGCCTCACGCGCGACGTGACTTAAGTCATTGTCTTGTTTAGATTCTTCTACATCTTCTTTTGCTTCTGACTTGGGCACAGTCGAGGCCACCGAATTAAATTCAGCATGGCCTGCAGCTAATACTTTGCCAAAGTGGGTTTTATCACCCTTCACCAGTGGCACTGCCCAGTTAATAATATCGCGTTCGACACCGTTAGCATTCGCAGGGCTACTTTTCAGTGCGTGCACCGCTTGCAAACCGTCTTCTTTAATTTTTTCAACCGCTTCGTTTAGGTGAGCAATCTCTTTCTGTGCCAAACCGCCTTGTTTCAATGCGGCAGGCGATTCATGGTGCAGCCCGACCAATGTTTCACCTAACATACGATCATAGTTTTTAAGCGTTTGCTCACGGATCTTCTTAATTTCGTCTGGCTTCATGCCAGCATCCTCAAGCACTGCATCAGGAATCATCGAAGCGAAAACACGTTTCTCGTCACCTTCCAAATTCCCCAGCGCCATTTTTAGGTCATCGTGAGTAAAGGTTGCTTGCTTATAATATTCGCGTGGATCAGCGTGCACATAGGTCGATTGTTTAGGTGCATCTCGCTTGATGTAACTGTTCACTTCGGCAGGGCTTGCAATCGCACGGCCATGCTTCTTAATAATTTTGCCTTCACCCACCAGACGAATGAGTGCTAACGGGCTCATATCGCCCGTGCGGATTGCTGCTGCAATTGGTTTGGCAACAGCGGCCATATCATCTTTTAATGCTTCCCGCAGTTCCGTATGGTTAGGATTAATATCAGCCATGTCTTTCTGATGCTGGATCAGAATGCGCATGATATATTCTTCTAGCGGATAGGAATCAGATTCTTTCCCTGGGGCTTGGAAACTACTTGCATCAGGCTTTGCCGCCACTTGCTCTTCTAGCGTTAAAATCATTTCCAACGCTGAGTAAGGCTGCAGTGTTTTTTGTAACTTATGGTCGTTCGATTTCTTCCAGCGTTCTGACAGAGGACCACTTGCAAAGTTGATCAAACCATCGCGGCTCTCGCTACTGATGAGGCTATGTCCCTTTTTGTGTTCCTGTCTGATTGCTTCAAGTGCCTGGGGTGTTTCACCTCGCCACATACCCCTAAAGTCGCCCACATTCATAAAAATGTTGGGACCAGCTTGAACGACCATATCCAAGAAGTTATTTAAATTTTGTGTCTCGGCAATTCTGCTGATGCGCTTGCGGTGAGCATAGATCAATTCGTTATCGCTGGCTTTAATCGATGAAAGTGCACCAACAGAGTGGTTACCTTTTAGATCATCTAGTACAGGCGCCAACTGGCGTGCCAGCTTCATTTGCTCTTTTTTATGCTTCGAGAAGCCTTCAAAAATAGGAGCGATAAATCCGCCGGATTTTAAGATAACATCAGCTGTAAACGTGGCCACTGCTGCCGTGCGTTTCAATTTCATGCTATCGGGCGTCATGTGTAGGTAGTTGGCACCTACCTTGGAAGTAATAGTGTAAGCATGTTCACCAATCAGTTTTGAGGCTTGGTTGGTGAATACGTTATAAACACCCGAAAGCATCGAGGCTAAGCCAGCATCCATCTGAATCAAGCCAAAGAGCTTCACCTGTTTGTCAAGGTCGGCATTGTTCATGGCTTCCGCACCTTTACGGAAAGCATCCTCGGCGAAACGATTTACATCATGTCCGCTAATGATCTTATCTGAACTGTGGTCTTCGTCAGTCATGCTTATACATTCCTTCACCCTGCAGTATAAGCAATTTGTATCAATCAATGTGTGACAGTTCGGTGAATCTTACACCTTATAATAAGAGGCGATTGTCACATAATCTTCATACTTTGCAGCACCCCCCTTTGGTATGATGAAGATGAGGAGTTTTATGACCGGAACCGGTATTACAGGCACATTAGGAAGCGTCGCTACTGGGCAAGCAAGCGCCAGCGAAGCGGCGGATGAGTTTGCTGGTTCGGTTCCTGTGATTGGCGAAAGCCTGCGTGGCGTTGTCCGCAAAAATGCTTCTTGGATCGATGGGATTGGCTCATTTCTTAGCGGCCTTTGGCATATGCTGCAAAGCTTTGTACTCGGTATTGTCGACAGCTTTGCCCATACACATCAGAAAGAAGCCGAAACAAACAGCGTTACTGCGGTAAATAGCCAAGCCACTCAATTCACCACCTTGGCCCAGACACTGCATCTCAATCCAACATTTGCTACAAAACTTCAAGCCGATGTAGACAGTGCAACCCGCGGCTCATTCGGCTTTATGGGGCTTTCTCAGAAACCTGATGATGCGATTGCTGCCAGCCGCGCCCTGCAAGCAACGCTTGAAAATGATATACGAGCTGAATTGCTCACCACCTATGGCCAGCGAATTTCCGATGGCGATGCACAAAAGATTGCACGCGACGCCGCCGCTTCAATTACCGGTCTAAACCTAACGGACCTTAATTCCGATAGTCCAGAACTACGATTAAGGGCAGACCATCCAACTCAGGGCTTTGGGGGTATGTTGTTTGCCTTGCAATCTGCACTGGGAACGACAAATGCTCCAGCCCCGAACCCTACATTCCGGCTTGATTCAACAGCGTTGCAAACCGTACAGCAAGATATGGCCACATGGTCAGCACCTCCGCCTTCTGCCGCTCCTGCAGCGCCACCAGCACCTCGGCGCTAAGTTTTTAGTAATCTCACCATTCCCATTGACGCAACCGCGCACATCATCGTAACGTGAGCGCATGCCAAGAAATTACAAATTTCATGCTATTGCTCTATCGGCCATCTGTGGGCTGATTATTGTGCTATACATCATCATGATGCCCAAAAGGCCAACTGTTGTTACAGATGATGGTGGCTTAAACGACCGCTTTATCCAGATTGATAGCGCCACTTGGGGTGATACCTGTAACCCGTACATCACAAAAGAATTGCAAGAACGTCAGTTTAAACCCGCACCGCGTGATGCTAAAGGCAATCTGATCGAGCAAAAGCCACTCGAGCTTGTATCGTCAAACAATGTACTTACCTTCGTCAGTGCCGCCTGTGATGGCAAATTGCATTGTGAAATACTTGCAACCAGTTCTTCACTGGGCGTAGAACCACTTCCTTCATGCTATAAGCGTCTCAAAGTTGGCTATCGCTGCTTTAATTACGATCAGTTACAACTTACCGATATTGGACAAAGTGAAACATTAAAAATCAACTGTGATGAAGCTGCCAAGCCTGCATCAAAATAATTTTGGTTTCTTTCTTATTGGCATTGCCGTTGCAGCGATAGCTATCACAGTAATCTTGTGGTGGCAGCAGCACAAATTGGCCCAGCCTGTTCAAACAGAACCACAGCCCGCTTCTGCGAATACTCAACCTAAACAAGTTCTACCAAATTCATCGCCACCTTCAGCGCCAGGCAAAGATCAGTTGGTATTGGAACTTTTCAACCCATCCGATCAATCCCTCACCCATCAACTCAACAAGACCAACATCTCGCAGCAGATTGAACAGGCCATCACCATTAACTTTATATTGGGGAAATGCGGCAAGCTATCAGCGAATGAATATCGTGATACATTCCGCGCCCTGATCTTTTACGCCGAGAAGACGCATCTTGCAGAAGATCCTGCAACTGCCGAAAAACTCGTCCGCCACATTAGTGAATCATCTGGCGTTAGCTACTCGCTCATTTACAGCCGCCTGAGCTGTACTAGCCCACAATTGCCCGAGCTTGCAAACCAGCTGCGCAGCTGGACTAAAAGCATTATGACTCCATCACTGTAATCACCACTCGTACGCTCCCCTCCACGCGATCATGCAGAGCATCGACATTAGTTTGTGCCTCGGTACAATGCATGGCAACCAAAGTAAAACCTGTTGGGTTGGTAGCGCCTTGATGAAGCAACCCATAAATTCGACTAAGAATATTCAGCACCGTTTTGCGGCCACCACCTTTGCTCCACACATAAATATCAAGTGTCGCTTCCGTCACTTGATTCACGACTTGTGGTAATTCTTGAGTGGAACCGTTTCCGATGAGCACGTAGGGCGTTGATGCATTTTGTGGCACCACATCATAAACACCTGTGACCATACCCATTAAAACACCATCGCCGATGAGTTTATTATAAATGGCAGCTTGGATGGATTGTAGCGCAAGTAAGGTCATAAATTTTCCTCATAAGTCAGCATCGACAGCATATGATCTGTTTCATGCAGGGAATGAATACCAAGCGTGTGTGACTTCCACAAAATGCGCATGGCTGCCGTCACATCCGTTCGCACACGGATGTTCACACGATAACCAGCTGTTGCTGCCGTCTGATCTGCAATCACTCGTTCGCTGATGCCCACATAAACAGGCATCACCTGTGCGAATACCGTTGCCAAATCCGTCCATGCGATGGTTTTTCCGCCATAGCCATCATCGCTCATGGCAGGATATTGAATGGTCACCCGTTCCGTTAGCTTAGAGGCAAAGCTCATAGTGATACCCGCCGATAAGGCTGGTAACATGCGACCGACTGCATGGGCAACGGCGCCGCGCCATCGCGCGTTTCCATCATCACTGCAATATGATGCAGCATGCCTTGCAGAATGGGCGCGGGGACATCAGCTGCCGTCGCCGCAGTGGATGCCACAAAACGCACCACCACATTTTCAGCCGTTGGCACATTCAGAAAAATAACTGCAAACCCATCCACACTCAGGCGATAATTCGCTGCATTCATAGTGGTGGAAGTGCCGTCAGCAGCTACAAGTGTCACGCTGGTGATGCTTTGTGCAGGCCCGAACGATAATCGCAGCGTGCAGCTTTCGGGATTGGCTCTGGCATATTCCCATGTTTGCGGCAACAGCGCCAAACGGAGATAATGTTCGGCAAAAGTTCGGGCACTGCTGATCGAACGCGTAATCGCATCGTCATCTGCCGTATGCTCTATCCGTAAGAAGCTTTTAGCCTGAGCCAGTGTCAGTGGCTCACTTGTTGGTGGCGTAACAAGCCGCAGGGCAGATGAGTGATCATCGCTCATAGAAACTCCGAAAATTGTTTGTTGGTGATGTGCGCTCGTCACGCGGTTCATTCGCACCAGTGGCGCGATCTCGTGCGGCAAAGCAGGGTTCATGGAATCAAGACAAATAACCCCGCCACCCCGCCACCAGATCAGTGGCCGGTATAGTTGCCAATCCATTGTTTAGTTAGCTAGTCCAGCTTCTCGTTGGCCTTCTTGCTGAGTTCAGCAGCCATAGCATTCGCATTATCCGGATCTGGAATTTCCAGCATGGAATTATGGTTGAACCCATAATCCTTCTCCATGCGCGCACGCACTTCTGCATGCGGCTCACCTTCGCCAGATTCAATAATTACCCCATGATCTTCAGGGTGAAATAAACCCTTTTGCTGCGCTTCCATAAATACTTTCAGCTTATCGGCACGCACCCCTACATAAGCGTAAACAGGCTTGCCTTCAGGATCTGCACCACGAATCAACACGACGCAGACAGTTTTTTCAGCAAGGATTTTATCCGATCGGCTTAGCTCGTCCACAGCTGCTCCTGTTTCATTCAATTTTACTAAGAATAAAGATTCACAACAAAAGTGCAAGCTGGGTTGATTGGGTGGGCATGATGTTTCCACCATACCCACCCTCAACGTTGCCTACTCACGCGCTGGTGGGTGGGCACAAACAGCCGTGGGCACGTTGATTCCGTTAGATCAGTTTCAGCAGCTTGATCGCATCGGTATTCACCACTTTACCACCCACGCGACGGGTGGTGTAGAAGCGCACGAATGGTTTTGCCGTGAATGGGTCACGCAGCGTGCGAATGCCAACACACGGCTGGTGCGGGCGCGTTGTTCCGTCAGCTTCCACGGCACACTCGCTGCTGCACTGGTGATCATGCTGATGCAGCGATGGGCGATCACATTCCGGCGATAGCCTTCATCGGCAAACTTCACCACGTCACGCGCACTCCACACCGGTTGCCCAGCGGGAATCATAAAAGCAGTGGTGGCAGAATATAACTTACTCTCAGCATTTGCTGCGCGCACAAAACGACGCTCCAGCCACGAAACCATGCGTGCCATAGGAATCCATTTCTTTGAGGTGGGGGAAGAGAGCTGTCATTCGCGGGGTGCGTTTATTTGAGTCAGTGACAAGCTGTTCAAGGTGAGACGCACGCAGTGTACATTTTAGTACATGAGTACGTCGAATCCGAAGAAGAGCGAAGTCAATGGCACAAATAAACGTGCCATCGCCACACGAATTCCATTCTATATTTAGAGTTATATGCGCAGGTCTATTTCCCCGGAAGGGACAAAATCAAAAAACTTTTACGCGAGTTGCTGACCTGCATTTTTATCAAGCAATCCGTCGCGCTGCACACTATCTGCCTGCAGGCTTGGCTGTGGCGGCAGCGGCTTACCCGCAGGTGGCGTTGCAATCGGAATTGCATTCCCAACATTGGCATATGGAACAGTTTCATTTGCAACTGGCTCAATCGACCGCACTGGTATTTTTTGGATCTCAGGCTGCGAACGGAAAGCACTGTAACTGGCAATCAAACCAAACAATCCACCCAGAAACCACGTCATGAAATTCTGGGCCAGCTTACGATCGTTGTTGTCTCCCTTCTTACCAATGGTGCGCCCGATGAAGGCACCAATCGTACCAAACACGATTCCGCTCAGAATAGGCGTAATGACGCTGCGATGAGGCTGTGCAGTCGTAGCTGCTGAGGCAATCTCATTGCCACTCTGCAGCGTCGACGCGTCCGCCTGCTCTAAAGCTTCCGCTTGTTGAGACGATTTTTCCATGCAACCAGTTTACCATGGTAAGCAGCTAAAATTCATGAAAGTTTTATGACAATCAAAGCCGCCGTATATTCATTTTCTGAGTTCCAAAGCGGCTTCGCAGCCAATTGAGATATTGGCTTATGGTATCCACTTGATCATCATGCGGACTATCAGGAAATGAAAAAAACTCGGTTTCAAAGGCCATTAGCCACGGCGCATGCTTAGGAAATGCCAATTTCCCAGCCTCCATTAGAGGCGTCACCCTTAACAGTCGAGCAAGCTTGTCACCAGTGGGTTGAATGGCTACCAACGGCAAATCCGTCTCCCGCCGCAAATCTTGCAACAGCGATTGGCCACTGGCTTTATCTTCTACCAATATTGCTTCAGGATTAAATCGCTCAGCATGCTCTACCATCCGCCGCTTCAAGTCAGGGTATTCCAGCCGTACTACCAGCAGGTCGATCAAGTGGTGAACACCGTCGCATATCACAAATGTAGCACAGGCGCTGGCATCATGCTGATGGCCCGCTTTGATGCCTGTGTCCCATGATTGTACTACCCCCCCCCTCATTGGCAGCATCTTCCAATCTAAAACGCGGAAACCATTCCCGCTTCATGACACTGCCGGCCCGCTGCATGGGTGCCTGTTGATATTGCGCTGCGAAATTGGCACTACCTAATTCGCGTTGTGTGCGTTCCAACAACTTTACGGGTTCCCTCGCCGCATGTAATACTTCACCGGCTTCGTGCACGTGTAAAAAATTACGGATGGCAACCAACGAACGTGCAGGCGCAATAGCCGGTAAACACAGATGTTCCCAACCTCCCTTTTCAAGCAAATATCCTGATAAGTCCTGCGTGTGCAATCGCTGCATCACCACCACCATGGCGCCTTTCTGTTTATCATCAAGTCGCGTGGCAAATGTATGATCAAACCACTGATTTACTGCCTCACGCTGATGATGATATGCTGCCTGCATAGGATTAATCGGATCATCAACGATAAGAATATTTCCTCCCTCACCAATCGCAGCACCGCCAACAGATACGGCTAAACGATAGCCACGCTGGGTGGTTGCAAACTTTCCCTTTTCATTTTGGTCGTGGCTCAATTCCGTTTGTGGAAAAACACGCTGATACCAGGGTGACTGAAGTACCAACCGACAATCCGTTGAATGCTTGATGCTCAGCGACTGCGCATAACTCGCAGCCATAATGCGTTGTGCTGGGTTGTGTCCAAGCACCCACGCAGGCTAAGCTACCGATACAATAGTGGACTTAAGCATGCGCGGAGGCAAATTAATCACCAGGCGCGGAATTTCCCCAGCTGCCGCAGCGGCCAGATATTCAGCAATCGCGTCTACGTGCCAATTGTGTAAATAGGGTGTCGCTGGTGCGACCGTTGCCATGACGCGCCGCAAAAATAATGAAAAATGCCTACGACTAGCTGCGTCGAAATTGACACGCGCCGCACGATACCAATGAGATTCCAACATAATCGCTATCGATTCTCTTGTTTTAGGTGTTGGCGAGTATTACATTCAGTCAGTGCCCACATTTCGTATGAGTTAGCCGCTAATGGACGATAAACGCCGATCTTTTGTTGACCAGATTATCGCGAAGAAGGGTCACCTCATTCATAAGCTAAAAGCGAAGGATACCACTGGGCGCTGGGCATATTATTTCGTACTTGTTGAAGCACCTCGAGAAGCGGCTTTCCTGAAAGCAATCGAAGGTAACGGCACCATTGACCTAGAAGATTTCGGCAAGGTCGTGGCTTCCTGTTATGGGGAAAAACCAACCGATGAAGTCAAAAACTACCTTAAAGAAAAATATGGATTTGATGTTTAGCCACGGTTGATTTTACCCTCCGATTTATGCTAAACTGTGCCCATGGTTGATATTGTCGCAGAGTATCCATTTACGAGCGTCATCGACGATTTTTTTGCTCTCAAAAAATTCAATAGCCGTCACGCGCCTATGTTACGCGACATGGTGCGTTCGCGCGCAGGTGAACTGCTTTCCCACCCCGATACGCGCTACATGCCTGCCTTTAAAATCTTGGATCTGCTTGCCTGCTTCGTGAATCAGGCTCAAGCCGTGGCTGATGCGCCGCAACTTAACCCCGCCGAAGCCAAAGCATTAATGCGTGAAGCACTTTCAGATTCAACCCCACTCATCCGCCAATTCATGCTCGATGCCGCCCTAGAGCGTGCACGCTATGAGCCCATCATGCTGACAAAAGCATCTGAGCACGACAGTCCCCGACTCATGCTTCTTCATCAGCGCTGGGCCGCCATGCGGGCGGCGCACCAAGAGCGCGCGCAGTTACCAGAGAGCTGGATGGATGCCATCGACACAGCGGTAGAGGCCGTGATAGCAGCGCCAGAATTCCAGCAATTCCGTCACGGTCCATTACTGCAATATTTCTCAGAAATGTTGGCCGCCGCCCGCCTGCTTTATCATCCCGATGCGCCGGTGGAATCACTCACCCATGCCCTGCGTGAGGGTGGTACTCTATGGAAGAGCTATGCCCTCAAATCCAAGCGTTACGAGGATAAACGTGTGTCCCACCCGGGCGTATGCCTCAACACGATGACGCTTCCGGGATTACCTACAATCCACTAGGCTTGCTGTCCTCAAGCCACGCTTTTAGAAGCGCCATTTCCTCTGACGTAATCGGTTCCTCAAGTCCCTGTTGGTTGAGCTCTGGCTTCACCTCATCCGGTAGCGCAGCAAGAGTCGCCACCAGTTTCTGAAGGTTCACAACAAAGCTATCTTTGCTGCCAAATAGCTTTTCCCACGCCTCACTCTCGCAGCAGCTCGCCTCCTGCTCAATCAGCAGCAATTACACGAAGGCCTCGATCTTTTGGCAAAACATTGGAAGCGAATCCATCACCCATAGCTGATGCCTGAACGTCACAAACAATGTTCATAATAACTACTATTGGAGCCAACAAAAGCGAATCGGCTTTGCAGCTCACGCCAACTTCTGGTATAATGCTTCACAGGCTGGGTTTACCGGCATCATTTGTATTGGAGACCGACTTATGAAGAAATTTGTGCAATCATTTCTGGTTAATGAATCTGGCGCAACAGCTATCGAATATGGCTTGATTGCAGCGCTGATTGCTGTGGCCGCCATTGGCGCAATGACAACCCTCGGCACCAAGCTTCAAACCACCTTCACCAACGTTTCCGATAACTTGAAATAATCTCTGCTATTTTCGCTTCATTGGTAGCGTTAGCAAACGTCATTTGATGACGCACATGGCTTTGCGGGGAGTATATTATGATGCGGCGTCTGCTTAGTGATCAGCAAGGTGCAACCATCATTGAGTATGCCTTTATTATAGCCGTTATTGTACTAGTGATGCTGGCCGGACTCAGCAAACTCGGTGATGGCTCGACGGGCCTTTGGGGTCAGGTAAAAACAAAAGCCTCGAATGCGATGTAGCTAGCTAATCCACCGATTAGGAAACTATTTCCCACCCTTCATCTGAGCGATAGCAGTGCGCAGCTGCTGCTGAAGCACTTGTGGCGAAACTGGCAAGTTCTGCAAAAGTTGCTGGGATTGGGGCGTGTTCGTCTGCGATAAGATGCCGATTGAGTCGAGCGCCTTTTGATAATAAGCCTGTGCCTGCGCAGGATTAGCCGAAATGCCATTGCCGCCATGGCTATATAAATCACCTAAAGAGAGCTGGGATAGCAAGCCATAGCCAGGTTGTGACGCCCCTTGTTTAAGCCACGGCAGGGCCTGCGAAGAGCCTCCCTTATCCGACAAAAAATGCTGTCCAATCGTAAAACTATCCAGCGCTTGCTGCAATTGCTGCGAAGCAGAACCGCCGCTAATACCACGTGGCCCCTCCCCAATCATTTTTGACAATACATCCGAAGAGCTCGATAGACTGCTCATTTGCTGGCTCAACTGTTGAGAAAGCGACGACAGACCACTCGTGCTAGAGCCAGTCACTTGCCCAATCAGCTTCTGCCATGCGGCTTTTGCATTTTGGCTAATCTCCGAACCTGTATTACCCAATTCATGAATAGCCTTGGATAAAGTGCCGCAAACAGGATTGGATATCTCGCTGCCCAAGCTGCTCATGGCACTGTAACAGGATGAATCAAGGGTCTCAACCCTCGCCCAGAGCTTTTCGCCAGCCCCAGTATAGTAAAGCGCTGCACCAACCACCAAAAGACCGCCTAAACCACCCTTTAATGACATGCATGCTCCCAGTTTTTTGCAAGTTTAGCATAAAAGCAGGCATCAACGCAATTCATATGGATTATTTACATAGATCAGTCCTTTGGCAGCGTCACTAAAGTTTCATCATTCATTTGTTGCACCTTATGTGTAAATAAAGTAGTTAAGATATATTAACTAAATTTTTATCATTTTTTGCAATTACCCCATTACCATTAACCATTTCGCAATGAATACTCGGTTAGGATGGAAGTTGCCAAAAAGTAAAAGGGGCTAAAAACATGACAATTATTACGCAACTCGATCATACCACGCAACAAACTGAAAAAGACGCTTTGTGGAACTGGTTTGCGACAGGCAACCATGCCAATCAGGTGCATTTCACACCGATCGATGCGAGTATCATCACCCCTCCTAATGCCCCTGCTAGCCCAAGCGATGGGGGCAGTCTTATTACTGGCACCAGTGGCAATGATATATTGTACGGTGAACCGAATGATCCGAATGGTGCTCACAACGATATTATCTACGGCGGCGCAGGACATGACCTAATTGGTGGCAAC
>Ga0007834_1000242_pt1 | contig 18277 bp, 18 predicted proteins | sample CryBogCBE06Nov07_FD_71233 | JGI IMG/M metagenome (GOLD analysis project Ga0007834, IMG submission 71233) | Freshwater microbial communities from Crystal Bog, Wisconsin, USA - CBE06Nov07 | ecosystem: Environmental > Aquatic > Freshwater > Lake | place: Crystal Bog, Wisconsin, USA | collected...
GTGTTGAACACCACCCAAACCACCCGGCCCGGATGGCTGTGCGTAAGGCGCGAAAAGAAGTTGCTCCAGGCCAGTGACCCTGCGTAGGCATTGGTCACATTGATCTTGATCTGGGAAATCACCACGAACAGCGCGGTGGCGGCCACCGCCCAGCCATAGCGGGGAAAGACATACTCATAGGCCGCGAGGTACATCTGGTTCGGGTCCACCGCCCGGTCCGGCGGCACCATGTGGGAGAGCGCCAGGAAAGCCAGCATCGCACCACCCAGCATCTTGATGACGCCTAGGATGACCCAGCCCGGGCCACCGGCCAGCACCCCCAGCCACCAGCGTGCCTTGTTGCTTTCCGTGCGGGCCGGCATGAAACGCAGGTAGTCGGCCTGTTCGCCCATCTGCGTAATGAGGGCAATACCCACTGTGAGCGCCGAACCGAACAGCGCAAGGTCAAAGCCGGCCAAGGCCGCCTTCTCGCCTTTGTATTGCACGATGCCGGCGAAAGCCCCCGGGTCGCGCCAGAAGACGAAGGCAAACGGCACCACCAGCATCAATATCCACAGGGGCTGCGTCCAGACCTGCAGGCGGCTGATGGCCGAAACCCCGTGCGTCACCAGCGGTATCACCACCAGCGCGCACACCAGGTAGCCCCAGGCCGGCGGGATGCCCAGCGCAAGGTCCAGCGCATAGGCCATCACCGCCGCTTCCAGCGCAAAGAAGATGAAGGTGAATGATGCATAGATCAGCGAGGTCAGCGTGGAGCCGATATAGCCAAAGCCGGCCCCGCGCGTGAGCAGGTCCATATCCACGCCGTAACGCGCGGCGTAAATGCTGATGGGCAAGCCCGCCAGGAAGATGATCAGTCCCGTCGCCATGATGGCCCAGAAGGCATTGAGAAAGCCGTATTGCACGAGCAGGGTTGCGCCCACCGCCTCCAGCACTAGGAAAGACGCCGCACCAAAGGCCGTGTTGGCCACACGGAGTTCAGACCACTTGCGCGAGCGCTGGGGGGTGTAGCGCAGGGCGTAGTCTTCCATTGTCTCGCTGGCCACCCAGGAGTTGTAGTCCCGCCGGACCTTGACGATGCGCTGCGGCGCCTCGGCCGGACCGGTCGATTCAGGGTGGATGGGGATGCTTTCGCTCACAGCGCCCAGTGTAGCTTTTGGCCCTGCAGCGGTCAGCCGTGAGCACAGACGGTATGCGCCATTTGGCGTATGCGCCCGCTCTGCCCTAGCCCGGTGCCTTTGCCGCATAATCATTTCAGACTTACCTATCGTGATGCCATGGAACTGACCCCCCGCGAAAAAGACAAGCTATTGATCTTCACCGCCGCGCTGCTGGCCGAGCGGCGCAAGGCGCGCGGCCTCAAGCTCAACTACCCCGAAGCCGTGGCCCTGATCAGCGCCGCGGTGATGGAGGGCGCGCGCGATGGCAAGACCGTGGCCCAGCTCATGAGCGCAGGCCGTAGCGTGCTGAACCGCGCCGACGTGATGGACGGCATTGCCGACATGATTCCCGACATCCAGGTCGAGGCCAGCTTCCCCGACGGCACCAAGCTCGTCACCGTGCACCAACCCATTGTCTGACCCCAGACGGAGACGCCACCCATGCGCAAAGCCCTCTTCAACACCTTTCCCATCCGACTGGCCCTGCTCGCTTTGGCCCTTTTGCCTTTGGCGGCGTCTAGCCACACTGGCCTTGATGGCGGGGCGCACCACAACTTCCTCGCAGGCTTTTTGCACCCCCTGACCGGCGCAGACCATCTCTCGGCCATGCTGGCAGTGGGCCTGTGGAGCGCACTGGCCGCCCGCCGCGCCTGGCCCGACCTGCTCTGGGCGCCGCTGGGCTTTGCGCTCATGCTGCTGGCCGGCGCCTTGATGGGCCTGGCTGGCGTGGCGCTGCCAGGGGTCGAGCCGATGATTGCCGCCTCGCTCCTGGTGATGGGCCTGTTGGTAGCCACCCGCCTGCAGTTACCTGGCACCGCCGCCTTCGCGCTGGTCGGTGCGTTTGCCATCTTCCATGGCATTGCGCACGGGCAGGAATTGGTGGGCGAGCCGTCTGCTGCAGCAGTGCTGGCCGGGATGCTGGGAGCTACGGTGATGCTGCATGGCACAGGCATGGCTATCGGCTGGGCTATGCGCAACGCCAGCGCCTGGTGGCCGCGCTTCCTGGGAGGCGCTGTGGCCGTGCTCGGGCTGGGTTTTCTCATTCAACTAACCTGAGCGTAGAGCCATGACCCCAGGAGAACTCCTCACCGACGACGGCCAGCACACGCTCAATGCGGGCCGGCGCAGCATCACGGTAGTGGTGCAAAACAGCGCCGACCGGCCAATCCAGGTGGGCTCGCATTACCACTTTGCCGAAACCAATGCCGCGCTCAGCTTTGATCGCAAGGCCGCCCATGGCATGCGCCTGAACATTGCTTCGGGCACAGCGGTGCGCTTCGAGCCGGGCCAGCAGCGCACGATCGAGCTGGTGGACTTAGCGGGCGACCGGGTGGTCTATGGCTTTCGCGGTTTAGTGCAAGGAAAACTCTGACCATGGCAACCATCGGGCGCCGCGCCTATGCGGAAATGTTTGGCCCCACCAAGGGCGACCGGGTCCGCCTCGCTGACACCGATCTCGTCATTGAAGTAGAAGAAGACCACACCCTGCGTGCGGGCAGCTACGGGGAGGAAGTCAAGTTCGGCGGCGGCAAGACCATCCGCGACGGCATGGCCCAGAGCCAACGCAGTCGGGCCGAGGGCGCGGTGGACACCGTGCTCACCAACGCGCTCATCATCGACCACTGGGGCGTCGTCAAGGCCGACATCGGCCTCAAGGGCGGCCGCATTGCCGCCATCGGCAAGGCCGGCAACCCCGACGTGCAACCCGGTGTGGACATCATCATCGGGCCGGGCACGGAAATCATCTCTTGCGAGGGGAACATCGTCACGGCCGGCGGCATTGACACCCACATCCATTTTATTTGCCCGCAACAGATCGAAGAAGCCCTGGCCTCGGGTATTACCACCATGTTTGGCGGCGGCACCGGCCCGGCCACCGGCACCTTTGCCACCACCTGCACGCCCGGGCCCTGGCACATCGAGCGCATGCTGCAGGCTGCCGACGGCTTCCCGATGAACCTGGGCTTCATGGGCAAGGGCAATGCCTCGCTGCCCGGCGCGTTGCGCGAACAGGTGCAGGCCGGCGCGATCGGCCTCAAGCTGCATGAAGACTGGGGCACGACGCCGGAGGCCATCAGCAACTGCCTCGACGTGGCCGACGAAATGGACGTCCAGGTGGCCATCCACTCCGACACGCTCAATGAATCGGGTTTTGTGGAAAACACCATCGCCGCCACCAAGGGCCGGGGCCTGTGCGCCTTCCACACCGAGGGCGCAGGCGGCGGCCACGCGCCCGACATCCTGCGCGTAGTGGGCGAGGCCAACTTCCTGCCCAGCTCGACCAACCCGACTATGCCCTACACGGTCAATACGCTGGACGAGCATGTGGACATGCTGATGGTGTGCCACCACCTGCACGCCAGCATTGCCGAAGACCTGGCCTTCGCCGAAAGCCGCATCCGCAAGGAAACCATCGCCGCCGAAGACGTCCTGCACGATCTGGGCGCCATCAGCATGATGAGCAGCGACAGCCAGGCCATGGGACGGGTCGGTGAAGTCATCATCCGCACTTGGCAGACGGCGCACAAGATGAAGCAGCAGCGCGGCAAGCTGCCCGGCGACACCGATCGCCACGACAACGCCCGCGTCAAGCGCTACATCGCCAAGCTGACCATCAACCCGGCCATTTCCCACGGCATCAGTCACGAGGTGGGTTCCATCGAGGTGGGTAAATGGGCAGACCTCGTGATGTGGAAGCCGGCCTTCTTTGGGGTCAAACCGGCCCTCATCCTCAAGGGCGGCATGATTGCCATGGCGGCCATGGGCGACCCCAATGCATCCATTCCCACGCCACAGCCAGTGCATTACCGGCCGATGTTCGGCTCCTATGGCGGCTCGCTCGCGCGCAGCTCCATCACCTTTGTGTCGCAGGCGGGCCTGGCTGCGGGTGTTAAGGAGCGCTTTGGCCTGGCCAAGAACGTTGCCGCCGTAAAGAACATCCGCGCCGTGCGCAAGCAGCACATGGTCCATAACGCCTACCTGCCCAAGATGGAGATCGACGCGCAGACCTATACCGTGCGGGCCGATGGCGTGCTGCTGACCTGCGAGCCCGCGACCAGCCTGCCGATGGCGCAGCGCTACTTCCTATTCTGATGCTGGTCTCCAAGCTTATTCCCGGCGGGGCGGGCCTGGCCGCGCCGCTACTGCGGCGCGCGGCTACCGTTGCACTCGATTGGGACGTGCGCCAGAAAAGCCGCTTTGAAACCACCGACTCGCTGGGCCGGCAGATCGGCGTGTTCCTTCCCCGCGGCAGCGTGGTGCGTGGCGGCGACGTGCTAGTGACCGAAGACGGCTCGCTCGTGCAGGTGCACGCCGCACCCCAGGCTGTGCTGCGCATCACGCATTGCCGAGAACACGGCGCGCCCTTTGACCTGATCCGCGCGGCCTACCACCTGGGCAACCGCCACGTGCCCATCGAACTCAAACCCGAATTCCTGCAGATCGAGCCCGACCACGTGCTGGCCGAGCTGCTGCGCAGCATGCACCTGATCGTCAACGCGGTGGATGCCCCGTTCGAGCCTGAGGCGGGCGCCTATGGTGGCGGCGGCCACAGCCATGCACAAGGGCATGAGCACGGACACGACCACGCGCACTGAATGCCGCTGGCCGACGCGTCCCTGCTGCATCTGATCTGGTTGGCCTCGCCGGCCCTGCCAATCGGCGGGTTTTCCTATTCTGAAGGGCTGGAAGCTGCCATGGAAAGCCGGTTGGTTGCTACAGAAAGTGAAGCAATGGCCTGGCTCAGCGATCAGATGCAGGTGGCGCTGGCGCGTTCCGATCTGGCCGTGGTGGCGCAGGCCATTGCCGCCTGGCGCCAGGCCGATCTGGCGCGCATCCATGCGCTGAACGAGTGGGTTTTGCAGTCGCGCGAGACCAGCGAGCTGCGCCTGCAAAGCGAGCAGATGGGCCGCTCCTTCATCGAGTGGCTCAAGTCGGTGCAACCCGAGCTCACCCGCAGCCTAAACCTGCCGTCACCCACCTACCCGGTGGCCTTTGCGCTGGCTGCCGCAGGCACCGAAGCTCCACTGCGCGACTGTCTGCTCAGTTACGCGTTTGGCTGGGCCGAGAACATGGCCCAGGCCGCCGTGCGCGCCGTGCCCCTGGGCCAAAGCTCCGGGCAGCGCATACTGCAACGTCTTGCCGCAGAAATCCCTGCGGCGGTCGACCACGCCCTGGCCCAGACCGAAGACAGCCTGCAGGCCTTTACGCCCATGCTGGCCATCCTCTCGGCCCAACACGAAACCCAGTACTCGAGACTTTTCCGATCATGAACACCACTGCCCTGCACCACATCGCCAACCGCAGCAAGAAGCTGCCACCGCTGCGCGTGGGCATTGGCGGCCCGGTGGGCTCGGGCAAGACCACCCTGCTTGAGATGCTCTGCAAGGCCATGCGCGCGCAATACGACCTCGTGGCCATCACCAATGACATCTACACCAAGGAAGATCAGCGCATCCTCACGGTGAGCGGCGCGCTGCCGGCCGAACGCATCATGGGCGTGGAAACCGGTGGCTGCCCCCACACCGCCATCCGCGAAGACGCCTCCATCAACCTCGAGGCGATTGACCGCATGCTGGTGGATTTCCCCGAGGCGGACATCGTGTTTGTGGAAAGCGGCGGCGACAACCTTGCGGCCACCTTCAGCCCCGAGCTGAGCGACCTCACCATTTATGTGATCGACGTGGCTGCTGGCGAAAAGATCCCGCGCAAGGGCGGGCCAGGCATCACGAAGAGCGACCTGTTCGTCATCAACAAGACGGATCTGGCACCCTATGTGGGTGCAGACCTGGGTGTGATGGAAGCCGACACGCAGCGCATGCGCCGCGGCAAACCCTATGTGATGACCAACCTGAAAACCTTGACCGGCGTGAGCGACGTGGTGCGCTTCATCCAGACCAAGGGCATGCTGCCGGTCTAGTCCGGCACAAAGCGCGCCTTGAAGCGCGCTTCGTCCTGCTCGAGCTCAAAGCTCACAAGCTGGCCGGCCTTGTTGTCAGCCAGCCGGTGCGCTGCAAAAAGGCTGTATTTGCCTTGCAGGTTGAAGCTGGGCAAATCGATCAGTGCATACGGGTAGGGCACAAACACCTCGTGCGCAAACAGCTCGCGGTGGCGGTTGCGCGGCGAAGGGAAGAGCTTGTAGGCTTCGGTGGTGATGGTTTTTTCAGCCATCGCATCAGGCCTTGGTGTCGATGCGCGTGAGGGGCTGCCAGTTGGCGAATTGCGGATACGTCCGCGCCACCAGGGGGCCAGTGAAATCCCAGGCAATGCATTTATCCATGAAGAAAGGCGGCTCCGTCTCGGCTGGCCGCTTGGCGCCTGGCCCTGCTGCCTCGCGGCGCAGGCGCTCACGGTAGGCCGGCACTGTCTGGAAGGCCACCGTGGCCATGTTGAAAAGCATCTCCCGCAGATGCGTGCAGCCTCGCGTGTTGCCCAGCGCCCGCTCAATGGCCGTGCGCCAGCCCCGGCCCATCACCACGCCCACCATCTGCTGCATAGGCGATTTGCCCTGCTGGCATTCGCCAAAGGGGGCGTAGTCGGTACTGCTCTCGATGGCCACGATCCGGAAGTCGTCGTCCACCGTGGCGCGGATTGCCATGCCGTGCAGGGGCGTGCCAGCGTACAGAGGGCCTTGTTCATGGCGCTCAAAGGTGTAGGTCTTGGTGTCCTGCATCTCGGCTTCGATGTCCCACAGACCGTCTTCGCGGTGGAAGCCGCGGTAGACGACGCTGCGGGTGTGCAGATGCTTGCGGGGAGCGGGGGCGGAAAGCGGCATGGATCAGAATGAGGGGTTGATCAGGTATTTGGTGCCCGTGGCGCGCTGGCCATAGACGGCGACGGCCTCGGTGCCCAGGGTTTCGGCCAGAGAGATTTCCTTGGCGTAGTGGCTGGCGAACGTGGTGGTGAGCTCTGCAGCCACCCGCGCCTTGAGTTCCTGCATCTTCGCAGGCCCAAGCTTTTGCAGATAGGGAAAAACCAGCCAGCCGCCCATGCCCCAGGCCATGCCAAAGCTGCGGTTGAATTCGGTCGGGCCTGTGTCCAGGCTGCCGTAGAGATACACCTGTTTGTGGGTGGTGGATCCGTAGCGGCTGTATTCCTTGGCTGTCTGGTTCAGGGCTGCTTCCATGCAGGCCAGAATCTGCCCACCGAGCTTGCCGCCACCCGTGGCGTCAAACCCCAGCGTCGCGCCAGTGGCCACCAACGCAGCCGTCAGGTCCGCGCTAAAACTGCCGCTGGATTGGTCACACACCCACTGTGCCCCCAGCCCCCTCAGCAGTGCCACCTGCTCAGGCTTGCGCACGATGTTCACCAGGGGAATGCCGTCCTGGATGCAAATCTTGTTGAGCATCTGGCCAAGGTTGGACGCCGCGGCGGTGTGCACGATGGCTTTGTGGACTTCGTGGCGCATGGTCTCCACGAACCCGAGCGCCGTGAGCGGATTGACATAGCATGACGCCCCTTGCGCGGCGGTAGCCCCCTCGGGCAGCACCAGGCAAGCGTCCGCCTTGACGCAGCGGTATTGCGCATACATGGCACCGGCAAGCACAGACACCGTCTTGCCCAGCAGAGCCTGTGCGGCTGGCGAAGTGCCCGCAGCCACCACTAAGCCCGCCCCTTCGTTGCCCACCGGCATCGCCTGGCCCACACGCGGAGCCATGGCCTTCATGGCTGCCGGGGGGATGCGCATGGTCAAGACCGATTCGGCCCCAGACCCCGCAGTCTGCGCTGTGGACATATCTGCCGCGCCAAGCAGCAAGCCGATGTCGGACGGATTGAGCGGCGTGGCCTGCACACGGATGACCACCTCGTCCGCCGCAGGAGCCGGAGTCTCCACCGGAACAAGCGATACCCTCAATTCGCCCTCGGGCGTTACCAGGGAGCGCAATTGAAGGCCGGTGAATGCAGTGGTCATGAAGGGTCATGTCGGTATTTGGGGAGAGGGCTTTTTAACAGAAAGGGCCCAGGCCAGTCATGCCCTGCACGAAAGGCCTTGCCAGGCGAGGCACGTTTGCCAAGTGCCAGGCTTCCATCAGGCTTAAATCGCCCGCCCCAACCTTCCTACTCCCTCCTCGATCTTCGCGACATCTGCCGTGGCAAAGCTCATACGGAGGGTGGCTCGGTCGGGGTTGGTGGCAAAGAATGGGGCGCCGGGCACAAAGGCTACCAGCTGGTCTAGTGCACGCTTGGCGAATTCGCCAGCGTCCTGGGTCTTGCCACCCCTGCCTGTGAGTCGCATCCAGAAAAACATGCCTCCTCGGGGCGCGCTGAATTCGAGCGCATCGCCGAGTTCTCGGCGCAGGCCATCGGCCATGGTCTGGGCACGCTGGGCGTAGGTGCTGCGCACCCGGGCCAGCGCGGCGTCCATGCGGTTCAGGCCTAGGTAGTTCGCGGCGATGGCCTGGCTCAGGTTGCTGGTGTGGGCATCGCTGAACTGCTTGCACATCACGGCATTGGCCAGCAGGGCGGGCTGCGCAATCATCCAGCCCACGCGGATGCCGGGGCTGAGCACCTTGCTGAAGCTGCCGCAATAGGCCACCCAGTCGCGCGAGCCGGGCACTTCACTGCTCAGGGCCATGATGCTGGGCGGCGGCGAAGCGCCGAAATAGAGTTCGCCATAAGGGTCGTCTTCCACCACCAAGACCTTGTATTGCAACGCCAGTTCCAGCACGCGCTTGCGGCGCGCAAGGCTCAGCATGGCTCCGCTGGGGTTGCCAAAGGTGGGGATCAGGTAGATGAACTTGGGCTTGTGTTCCACAATGAGCTTTTCCAGCTCGTCCACCTTGACGCCGTCGGCATCGATCGGCGCGCTCACCAGGTCCGCGCCGTAGAGGCGAAAGCACTGGATGGTGGCCAGGAAGGTGGGGCCTTCAACTATCACTTTGTCGCCGGGGTTGATCATCGTCTTGCCAATCAGGTCCAGCGCCTGCTGGCTGCCGGTGGTGGTGATGATTTCCTCCGGTTTGGCTTTGATGCCTTTGTGCGCCATATGGCCGCTCAGGGCCTCGCGCAGCGGGCCCCAGCCTTCGGTGGCCCCGTATTGCAGCACAGCACCGGCGCCGCCCCCCAGGACCTGGTTTGTCGCTTCACGGATGCCGTCCACGTCAAACATGGCCGGGTCGGGGAAGCCGCCCGCAAAGCTGATGATGCCGGGCTTGCCCAGCAGCTTGAAAAGCTCGCGGATGGCCGAGGTTTCAACGTTTTGCAGGCGCTGGGCAAAGGGCAACGGGATGGCAAATGCAGATGCGTTCATGGCGGTGTTCTGGTTGGAAGTTCGCGAAAATAGCGTCCATTGTGCCAAGGCGCCAGCTTGCCTGCCCGGTGCGTAAGCCAGCCCGGCAACGGGGGCTTTTCTTGATCTAGGACAAATTGCCACCCAATCGGGCCACGTAAATTGGCATCCATTGAAGCGATGGAGACAGGCAATGCGCATCCTGCTGGTTCACCCCAATTACCACTCGGGCGGAGCGGAAATAGCTGGCAACTGGCCACCGGCATGGGTTGCCTACATCACCGGCTACCTCAAAGCCGCGGGCTACACCGACGTGGTCTTTGTGGACGCCATGACCCACCACCTGGGCGACGATGAAATGCGCATGCGCATCGCGCAGATCCGCCCCGACGTGGTGGGCGCCACCGCCATCACCCCCGCCATCTACAAGGCCGAACGCCTGCTCCAGATTGCCAAGGAACTGAACCCTGACGTGGTCACTGTGCTGGGCGGCATCCACGGCACATTCATGTACCCGCAGGTACTCAAGGAGGCCCCCTGGATCGACGCCGTGGTGCGCGGTGAGGGGGAGCAGGTGTTCCTGAATCTGGTGCGCGCCGTGGACGACGGCACCTGGCAGCAGGACCGGAGCAACGTGCGCGGCATTGCCTATGCGACCGCCGACGGGGCGGTGATGGCAACCCCTGCCGAACCGACGATTGAAGACCTGGACCGCATCGCGCCAGACTGGGGCATCCTGGAGTGGAGCAAATACATCTATATCCCCATGGGGGTACGGGTCGCCATCCCCAATTTTGCGCGGGGCTGCCCCTTCACCTGCACCTTCTGCAGCCAGTGGAAATTCTGGCGCGACTACCGCATCCGCGACCCGAAAAAGGTGGTGGACGAGATCGAGACCCTGGTGAAAGGCCACGGGGTGGGATTCTTCATCTTGGCCGACGAAGAGCCCACCATCCACCGCAAGAAATTCATCCAGTTCTGCGAGGAGCTGATTGCGCGCAAGCTGCCGGTGCTCTGGGGCATCAACACGCGCGTGACCGACATCCTGCGGGATGAAAAACTGCTGCCGCTGTTCCGCAAGGCCGGCCTGGTCCATGTGAGCCTGGGCACCGAGGCGGCGGCGCAGCTCAAGCTCGACCGCTTCAACAAGGAGACCACGATTGCGCAGAACAAGAAGGCCATCCAGCTGCTGCGCAACGCCGGCATCGTGACCGAGGCGCAATTCATTGTGGGCCTGGAGAACGAGACCGCCGAGACGCTGGAAGAAACCTACCGCATGGCGCGCGACTGGAACCCCGACATGGCCAACTGGGCCATGTACACGCCCTGGCCTTTCAGCGATCTGTTCCAGGAACTGGGCGACAAGGTCGAGGTGTTCGACTTTGAAAAGTACAACTTCGTTACCCCGATCATGAAACCCGACGCGATGGACCGCGCTGAGCTGCTTGACCGGGTGATGAACAACTACCGAAGGTTCTTCATGAACAAGACCTTCTTCCAGTACCCGTGGACGCGCGACAAGCTGCGCCGCAAATACCTGATGGGTTGCCTCAAGGCATTCCTCAAGAGCGGCTTTGAGCGCAAGTTCTACGACCTCGGGCGCGTAGGCTACACCGGGCCGCAGAGCAAGAAAAAAGTGGACTTTGCCTTTGACACCACTCGCACCTTCGAGCGGCCCTCGCAACGGGCGCTGGCGGAGGCGGATGCGGCTTGGGTGACCATGCACGGCCCCAAGATCGCGCACCGGCGCCGGCAGGGCGAACTCAATGCCGCTATGGCTTGCGGCGGCGGGGCCGATCAGCTGAGCGCCAGAGAACTGGACGCCATGCCATGAGTGCCATTGCGCTGCACGGGCCGGCAGGCAAGGGCCGGATTGGCCCCAATGCCATTACCCAGGTGGCTGCCGTCCTGCCACCCATGGTGGGCAGCCGGGCCACCTTGGCGCTTTTCGAGGCCGCCGGCCTTGCAGGCTACCTGCGCCAAGCGCCCCAGGGCATGGTGGACGAAGCAGAAGTTGTGCGCCTGCACCGCGTCTTGCGGACGGAGTTGGGCGGCGCATTGGCAGGCGACGTGGCGCGACGCGCGGGGGTGCGCACCGCCGACTACCTGCTCGCAAACCGGATTCCCAAGCCGGTGCAATTACTGCTCCGGCTGTTGCCTGCGCGGCTTGCGGCCTGGGTTCTGCTCAGGGCGATTACGCGCCATGCCTGGACTTTCAGCGGCAGCGGCGTTTTCGTGGCAAAGGTGGGCAGGCCAGTAGTGCTGACGATCAGGAACAACCCGCTCTGCGTTGCCACGCAGTCCGAGCAGCCAGTGTGCGACTTCTATGCGGCCAGCTTCGAGCGTCTTTTCCGGGTGTTGGTGCACCCGCAGGCCAGAGTGACCGAGACCGACTGCGAAGCCTGCGGAGCCAGCGCCTGCCGGTTCGAGGTGCGCTGGTAGATCCCAGCCAGTCCGTCAGCAGGCCCGTTACCATGGAGCTCCCGCGGCCTCTGGCTGGCCGCCCGACGGAGACTCCATGATCGAGCAGCACCTGGATATTCCCACCGCCGACGGCGCAATGAACGGCTTTGTGGTCTACCCTGAGGAGGGTGGGCCGCACCCCGTGGTCCTGTTCTACATGGACGCTCCGGGCAAGCGCGAGGAACTCCATGACATGGCCAGGCGGATGGCCGCTGTGGGCTATTACGTGGTCCTGCCCAACCTCTATTACCGCCGCACGCGCGACTTCTGGCTGCAGGAGCGCACCGAAGCGGCCATGGCCGTGATGTTCGGCCATATGCATTCGCTGACCAATGACCTGGTCACGCAGGACACCGCTGCAATGCTGCGCTTTTGCGCAGCCCAGCCCGGGGCCGACGCCAGCCGGGTCGGTGCCGTGGGGTATTGCATGAGCGGGCCGTTTGTCTTGGCGGCTGCGGCGGCTTTCCCGGAGCGGATCAAGAGCATCGCCGCCATCCACCCGGCCAACATGGTGACCGACCAGCCCGACTCGCCGCATTTGATGGTGCCACGGGTACATTGCGAGAGCTATTTCGGATGCGCCGAAATCGACAAATGGGCGCCGCCGCCCGTGGTGGCCACTCTGGAAGCCGCGCTCAGGGCGGCAGGCACACCGCACCGGATCGAGTGGTACCCGAAGGTGGAGCACGGGTTCGTCTTCCCCAAGCGCGGTGCCATCTACAACCGGGATGCCGCCGAGCGCCACTGGGAGCGGCTGTTTGCGCTGTGGCGGCGCACCCTGGGCCCCGCTGGCAGCGCCTGACGCTTTGCTGACGCTAGCTACTTCTACGTAGTGACAATTTGGACGGATAGAGTAAATTAGCAGGCTAACTGTTTTTTTGGCAGTTAGCAGGCCAAATACCCCTTTTCAGGAGACACCATGTCCATTCGTTTTACCAATCTGGCCGTCGCTGCGGCCGTACTTAGCATTGCCGGCCTTGCGGCCGCTGCAGACACCATCAAGATCGGTGTGGACGGCCCGTTCACGGGTGGCTCCTCGTCCATGGGGGTGAGCATGCGTGACGGTGTGCGCCTGGCTGTGAGCGAAATCAATGCAGCGGGCGGCGTGCTCGGGCGCAAGCTCGAAGTGGTCGAGCGCGATGACCAGGCCGAAAAGGGCCGTGGCGTGCAGATCGCCCAGGAATTCATCAACAAGGAAAAGGTTGTGGCCGCCGTCGGCTACATCAATACCGGCGTGGCCCTGGCCTCACAGCGCTTCTTCCAGGAAGCCAAGATTCCGGTCATGAACAACGTGGCAACCGGCTCCATCATCACGCACCAGTTTGACGACCAGCCCGAGAACTACATCTTCCGCAATGCTGCGCATGACAGCATCCAGGCACCCATGATCGTCGAAGAAGCAATCACCCGCCGCGGCTTCAAGAAGGTCGCCATCCTGGCCGACAGCACCAACTACGGCCAGCTCGGCCGTGAAGACCTGGAGCGCGCGCTGGGCCTCAAGGGTGTCAAGCCGGTGGCCGTTGAAAAGTTCAACATCAAGGACGTCGACATGACTGCCCAGTTGCTCAAGGCCAAGGAAGCCGGCGCTGAAGCCATCCTGACCTATGGGATTGGCCCCGAGTTGGCCCAGATCGCCAATGGCATGACCAAGCTGGGCTGGAAGGTGCCGATGATCGGCAGCTGGACGCTCTCCATGGCGAACTACATCGACAACGCCGGCCCCGGCGGCGAAGGCGCGCGCATGCCGCAGACCTTCATCCAAGAGCCCACCACGCCCAAGCGCCAGAGCTTCATCATTAGCTACCTGAAAACCTTCAACCACAAGAATGCCCGCATCGACTCCCCGGTGTCCGCCGCCCAGGGCTATGACTCGATCTACCTGCTGGCTGCGGCCATCACCCAGGCCAAGTCGACTGAAGGCCCCAAGATCAAGGCTGCCCTGGAAAACCTGCAAACCCCCGTCACTGGTGTAGTTACAAGCTACAACAAGCCCTTCACCGCCAAGGATCACGAAGCCATCACGGCCAACATCCCGGTGTTCGGTGAAGTCAAGGGCCAGCGCGTGGTTTACGCCTACCCCGATGACTTCAAGAAGGCTTCGGAAGTTCGTGTGAAAGACGTCAACGCCAAGGGTGCGATGGCGGTCAAGAAGTAATCAGCAACCTGCATTTCGCCAGTCCAGGCACCGCCCAGCCGACCAGGCTGGGCGGTGTTTTTTTGAAACCAAGCTAGGGCTCGACTATGGAAATCCTGCTTCAACTCGTCTACAGCGGCATCGCACTGGGCATGATCTATGCGGTCATCGCCTTTGGCTACCAGCTCACCTTCCAGACGTCCGACACCCTGAACTTCGGCCAGGGCGATGCGCTGATGCTGGGTGCCATGGTCGGCCTGACCCTGGTCAACATGGGTGTCAATTACTGGCTCATGATCCCCATGGTCATCGTTTTTGGCTTGCTGCAGGGCAGCCTTGTCGAGCGCATCGGTGTGCGGCCGGCCATCAAGATCAAGAGCGAGTTCGGCTGGATCATGTCGACCATCGCGCTGGGCATCATCTTCAAGAACGTGGCCGAAAACGTATGGGGCCGCGACGACCTGAAGTTCCCCTCCCCCCTGCCCGAGTCGCCTTTGAAGTTTCTGGGCGCCAACGTGCTACCCATGGAGTTGCTGGTTGTGGCGGGTGCGGTGCTAATGATGCTGGCGGTGGAGTTCTTCAACCGCAAGTCGATTTACGGCAAGGCCGTGGTGGCCACGTTCAATGACCGCGACGCGGCCAAGCTGATGGGCATCAACACGGGCCTGGTGATTACCTTCTCCTACGCACTTTCTTCTGCAACGGCCGCCTTTGCCGGCGTGCTGATCGCGCCACTTACGCTGACAGGCGCGACCATGGGTGCCGTGCTCGGCCTCAAGGCCTTCGCCGTGGCCATCATCGGCGGACTGACCAGTGGCATGGGCATCATCGTGGGCGGCATCATCCTCGGGATTGCCGAGACCACGACGGGTTTCTACATCTCCACCGGCTACAAGGACGTGCCCGGCCTCGTGCTTCTGCTGCTGGTATTGGCCTACAAACCCGCCGGCCTGTTCGGCAAAACTGCCATCAAGAAAGTCTGATGATGAACCGCAAGACCCTTGCCGCTGCCGCGGTAGGCTTGGCCCTGCTGGCGGCCCTGCCCTTGTTTACCAGCAACTCGTATTACGTGCACATGGTCGGCACGATCATGATCTATGCGATCCTGCTGTTTGGCCTGGATATCGTGGTGGGCTACACCGGCCAGGTCTCACTGGGCCATTCCGGCCTGTTCGGAGTGGGCTCCTATACCGCGGGCGTGCTTTTCATGAAACTGGGCGCTCCGCTGTGGCTGATCATCCCTTCCAGCATCATCGTGACGGCGGGCTTTGGTGCGCTGCTGGCCCTGCCCGCGCTACGCGTGACCGGGCCTTATCTGGCGATGGTGACGCTGGCCTTTGGCACCATCATCCAGATCCTGATCAACGAGATGACCTTCCTCACCGAAGGCCCGCTGGGCATCAAGATTCCCGAGCCCTCGATCCTCGGAATGCAGCTCGATGAAAAGGGTTTTTACTGGCTGGTTTTCGCCATGATGGTGCTGTCGCTGGTTGTGGTGCACCGGATCCTGCGCTCGCAGCTGGGCCGCGCCTTCGAGGCGCTGCGCGGCAGCCCCGTGGCTTCGGATTGCATGGGCGTCTCGGTCTATCGCTACAAGGTCTATGCCTTTGTGATCAGCGCGGGTTTTGCCGGCCTTGCCGGTTGCCTCTATGCCTATTCCGAGCAATACATTTCCCCCAACACCTACAACTTCGAGCTCACGGTGCTGTTCCTGCTGGCCATCATCATGGGCGGCCGCAAGACGCGGCTGGGCGCCATGCTGGGCGCGGCCATCATCGTAATGCTGCCCCTGCTGCTGGATGATCTGGGGATCTTCCGCATCGTGGCATCCGTCATCGCGGTGCTGATGATCGTGGGAGGTGCAATCGGGATCGCCAAAAAGATCACTACGCCCAAGGCCATGGTCATCCCCGTGCTGGGGACCCTGGCGCTCGCAGGCTTTTCGTTCTGGCTGGATTCCATCACCGACTGGCGTTTGAGCATTTTCGGGCTGATGATTCTGTTTGTGGTGTATTACCTGCAGGACGGCATCGTCGGGTTTGTGCGCGGTCTGTTTTTCAAGGGACGCTTGCGGGACGCTTCTGAAGCTGAATCCCGGGCGGGCGCCGACAGCGGCAAAGACGCTATCATGGTGGCCGCCAATTCGGGCAACAGCGATACCGCAGGCGACATTCTTGTTGCCAGCAACGTACTCATGCAGTTTGGTGGACTCAAGGCCATCAACAACGTGAGCCTTCGCATCAAGCGCGGCACCATCCACGGCCTGATCGGCCCCAACGGCTCGGGCAAGAGCACAATGATGAACGTGCTCACCGGAATCTATGTGCCGACGGCGGGCAGCATCGACTTTGCCGGGAAAACGGTGGTGGGGCGCACCTCGTCCGACATTGCGCTCTCCGGTATTGCGCGCACGTTCCAGAATGTTCAGCTGTTCGGTGAAATGACCGTCCTGCAAAACATCCAGGTTGGCTTGCACCACAGTTTCGACAGCAACATCGTCGATGTTGCATTGCACACGCCGCGCTACATGCGCGAAGACGCGGCAGCGATCGAGCGCGGCATGGGTTTGCTCCGTTTCGTGGGTCTGGCCGCCCTGGCCAGCGAGGAGGCGCGCAACCTGCCATATGGCAAGCAGCGCCTGCTGGAAATCGCCCGCGCCCTGGCGCTCGACCCGCAGCTCCTGTTGCTCGACGAGCCCGCTGCGGGCCTGACTGCGCCTGACATCAGGGAGCTGGTCGCCATCATCCAGAAGATCCGCGCGCACGGCATCACTGTGATCCTGATCGAACACCATATGGATGTGGTGATGAGCCTGTGCGATACCGTCTCGGTGCTGGACTTCGGGCAAAAGATTGCCGAAGGCAAGCCTGCCGACGTGCAGGCAGACGAAAAAGTTATCGAAGCCTACCTCGGCGGCACCGCCGCCTGAGCCTGGAGGAACCCATCATGTTGAGTATCAAGAACCTCGAAGCGGGCTATGGCAAGGTGCAGGTGCTGCACGGCATTTCAATTGATGTGCCCAAGGGCAAGGTGGTCACGCTGATCGGCTCCAACGGAGCCGGCAAGACGACCACCATGCGCGCGGTCTCAGGGATGATCAAGCCCACCGCCGGCGAAATCACCTTGCACGGAAAGCGGGTAGACGGGCTGGAGTCCTACACCATCGCCAAGCAGGGCCTGGCCCATTCCCCCGAAGGCCGGCGCGTGTTTGCCACCATGAGCGTTACCGACAACCTGCTGCTCGGCGCATTTCCGCGCCTGACAGGCAGCCGCCCCAAGGGCGACGTCAAGGGCGACCTCGAGCGCGCAATGGAGTTGTTTCCCCGCCTCAAGGAGCGCCGCCTCCAGCTGGCCGGCACACTCTCGGGCGGCGAGCAGCAAATGCTGGCCATGGCCCGTGCCGTGATGCTCAACCCCGAAATCGTGCTCCTTGACGAACCTTCCATGGGCCTTGCACCGATTCTTGTGGAAGAGGTTTTTCGCATCATTGCCGACCTCAAGTCACGTGGCGTAACCATGCTGCTGGTGGAGCAATTTGCTGCTGCTGCGCTCAAAGTCGCTGACTATGGTTATGTGCTTGAAAACGGCCGGATTTCCGTACACGGCGAGGCTGCGAAACTACGCGACGACCCCGCTGTCAAGGCCGCGTATCTGGGCGGCGGGCACTGAGCCTGTTGTTCAGGGTGCACCGCCTGGGCTAAAGCTGAAACTATCGACTTATAGCCACACGTCCGGGCGTAATTTTTCTTGAAGGCGGTTCACTTCAGGCGCTAGACTGAAGTCCGCATTCAAGGAGTAAAAATTGCGACTCGCCCTGCATTCCCGCCTGCTCGCCTCGGCGTGCATTGCCTTGAGTTGTTCGTGGGCATGGGCCCAGGTCCCCGTATCCGGGGCAAACCCCATCCGGATCGGACTGATCCTGCCTCTGACAGGAGGCTCATCGGACATGGGTCACAGCGCCCAGATCGGCGCACAGGTAGCCGTCAATGAGATCAACGATATCGGCGGCTATCTGGGCCGTCACCTGGAACTGGTTGTGCGGGATGATGAAGCCAACCCGGACGTCGGGCTCAAGGATGCCCAGGATCTGGTGCTCAAGGAGAAGGTGGTCTTCACCGTGGGGTTCTGCAATTCCGGTGTGGCCATGAAGGCGCTGGATGTTTTCCAGTCCAACAAGCAGATCCTCATGGTGCCCTGCGCAACCGGCACGGCCGTGACGGCCAAGTACCCGCCCGCGCAAAGCTTCATATTCCGGACCGCTCCGCGGGACCAGTTGCATACGCAGTTTCTGGT
>Ga0007834_1000243_pt1 | contig 18246 bp, 17 predicted proteins | sample CryBogCBE06Nov07_FD_71233 | JGI IMG/M metagenome (GOLD analysis project Ga0007834, IMG submission 71233) | Freshwater microbial communities from Crystal Bog, Wisconsin, USA - CBE06Nov07 | ecosystem: Environmental > Aquatic > Freshwater > Lake | place: Crystal Bog, Wisconsin, USA | collected...
GCCCAGGTACCCGAGGATCTGACGGCCGCCCTCGTTTTCCTGCTTTCGCCGGCCAGCGGATTCATTACCGGCCAACTGCTGCCTGTCAACGGCGGCTTCGTCATGCACTGAAACTGAAAGGACACACCATGAGCGCTTCCACTACCGCAGCCAACCAGCCCCTCTTCAACGAACGGGGCCTGCTCGACGCCGCCATCCCACCCGAGGCCGAGACACAGACGGCCATGATGCAAAAGCCCGGCCAGAGCTTTGCAGAGTGGATGGAGAGCCGGGTCGCCCGCTTCTCCACCCGCCGCTACGACTGGGACGCGCTCAAGTTCCAGGCCGATTACGACCCCAAATACCGCCGCGCTCAGATGCGCTATCTCGGTACCGGCGGCACGGGTGTGGCGCAGGACAGCAATGTGGTGCCTGCTGCCCACCACACCTTCTCGACCATGATCATCCCGGCCGGCAACATCGGCCCCTCGCACATCCACTATGACGTCGAGGAAAGTTTCTTCGTCCTGCGCGGCACCATGAAGGTCATCTGCGAAAAGGATGGCCAGCGCTGGGAAGCCGTGATCCGTGACCGCGACCTGATCTCGATCCCGCCGGGCGTCTACCGCGAGGAACACAACATCGGCGAGGAAGATGCGCTGATGTGCGTGATGCTGGGTTCGCCCAAGCCAATCACGCCGGTGTACCCGCCCGACTCGCCGCTGTCCAAGATCAAGCGCTAAGCAGGCCATCCATTCATACCCGCAGACCCAGCCGCCATGAGCCTTGAACAGCAACTCGACGCGTTTGCCCTGCAGCAGCAGCCCACACCCGGCGGCGCCATCAGCTGGCGCGCCGCCGGTGAGGCCCGCGCGCCGGTGCTGGTCCTGTTGCACGGCATTGGCTCGGCGTCAGCCAGCTGGCTCGCGCAGTTGCTGGCCGCGCAGGGCGGCAGCCTGCCGCGGCGGGTGCTAGCTTGGGATGCACCGGGCTATGGGGCAAGCCAGGCCCTTCCGATGCCTGAACCCGCAGCACGCGACTACGCGCAGCGACTGTGGGACTGGCTCGATGCCCTGCACATCCATCGCGTGGCGCTGGCCGGGCATTCCCTGGGCGCGCTGATGGCCGCTGCGGCCTGCCGGCTCCAGCCGGACCGGGTGGAGCGTCTGACTCTCTTGTCGCCAGCCCAGGGCTATGCCCGTGCTGAACCATCCGTCCAGCAAGCGCGCTTGCGTGACCGGCTGCACAATCTGGCCACGCTGGGCCCGCAGGGCATGGCCCGCAAACGCGGCGCCGCCATGCTTTCCGCGGAGGCCAGCCCCGAACAAATCGCCTTCATCCAGTCGGTGATGGCGCAGGTAAACCCGGCCGGCTATACCCAGGCCAGCCACATGCTCGCGGGCGGCGACATTGCCGATGACCTGCAGGCCATGCCAGCGGCATTACTGGCCAGCGCTGTGGTCGCCAGCGGCAGCGTCGATGGCATCACGCCCGCCGAGGGCTGCCGGGCGCTCGCGCAGGCGACGGGCCTGCCCTACCTCTCGCTCGGCCCGGTGGGCCATGCCTGCGCCCTGGAGGCGGGTGCCGCGGTGACCCGCCTGCTGGCGGACGCAGCCCCCTTGCCCAACAAGGACACGAAACCATGAGTACACCTGCCGAGATGGAACGCTACACCGTGCCTGCGCTGCAGCGCGGCCTCCAGGTTCTGCAGGCCTTCAGCCGCACGGAGCGCGCCTTCACCGGTGCCGAACTGGCGCGCCGCCTAGGCCTGCCGCGCGCATCGGTCTTTCGCATGCTGTGCACGCTTGAAGGCATGGGCTTTGTCGAGCGCGACGCCGACGGCGCTACCTACCGCCTGGGCCTGGGCGTGCTGCGCATGGGCTTTGAATACCTCGCCTCGATGGAGCTGGCCGAGCATGGCCGGCCGGTGATTGACGCCCTGTGCGATCGGACGGGCTACTCTGCCCATGTGGTGGTGCGCGACGGCACCGAGGTGGTCTTCGTGGCCAAGGCGGCCGGCCGCAGCGCGCTTTTCCATTCGGTGCAGGTCGGCGCACGCTTGCCTGCCCACGCCACCGTTCTAGGCCGCATTTTGCTGGCCGACCAGAGTGCCGCTGCCCTGCGCCAGCTCTATCCGCAGGAGCCCCTGCCGGCCCACACCGGCCAGACGCCCACCACTCTGGAGCAATTGCGCACCCAGATCGACAGCATCCGCAGCCAGGGCTATGCAATCAGCCAGGGCGGCTACGAGTCGGGCATCTCCACCATTGCCGCGCCGGTCTTCAATGACCAGCGCCTGGTGGTAGCTGCGGTGAGCATCACGGTGCCGGGCCAGCGGGTGGAGCCGGCCCTGGCGAAGACCCTGGTGGCCGGGGTTCAGGCTGCCGCAGCGCAACTCACCGAGCGGCTCAGCCACCACGGCGCCCCTCTCATTTCCCAACACAGGCTTGCCGCATGAACGCATCTGTTTCCCCGCCCGTAGGCGCGAGCGCTGTGGAGCGCATCACCGTGGGTAACCTCGTTGCACGCTTTCTGGAGCAGTGCGGCGTGCAGACGGTGTTTGGCGTGATTTCCATCCACAACATGCCCATGCTGGACGCCTTCCATACACGTGGCCGCCTGCGCTTTGTCTCGGCACGCGGCGAAGCCGGGGCCTGCAACATGGCCGATGCCGCGGCGCGCGTGACCGGCGGGCTGGGCGTGTGCGTGACGAGCACCGGCACGGGCTGCGGCAATGCAGCCGGTGCCATGGTGGAGGCTCTTACAGCGGGCACACCGCTGCTGCACTTGACGGGTCAAATTGAATCGGATTTTCTGGATCGTGATCTGGGCTATATCCATGAGGCGCAGGACCAGCTGGGCATGCTGCGCGCCGTGGGCAAGGGGGCGTTTCGCATCCGCAACGCCGAGACCGCGCTGGCCACCTTGCGCGAGGCAGTGCAACTGGCCTTCACGCCACCCTGCGGCCCCGTCAGCATTGAAATCGCCATCGATGTGCAGGGCATGCTGATGGACCTGCCGGCCGAGCTGGCACAGATCACGTCGCCAACAGTTGTCCAGTTCGCACCCAGCCCTGCAGCAGTGGAGGCGCTGGCGCAGTGCCTGCAAGGTGCACGCCGTCCCCTGCTCTGGCTGGGCGGTGGTGCCCGCAGTGCCGGGCCGGCAGTGGAGCGCCTGGTGCGCATGGGCTGGGCGGTGGTGAGCTCGGTGCAGGGCCGCGGCATTGTTGCGGAAGACCACGCACAGACCCTGGGCCCCTACAACCTGCAAAAACCCAGCGAAGACTTTTATGCCACGGTGGACGCCATGCTCTGCGTGGGAACACGCCTGCGCAGCAATGAAACGCTTAACTACAAGCTCAAGCTGCCCGCCAACCGCTACCGCATCGACGCCAACGCCCTCGCGCAAAACCGCGGCTACAGCAGCGACTACTTCGTGCAGGGGGATGCCCTGCTGACGCTCGATGCCCTGGCCGACCGGCTCGAAGGCCGCATGCGGATCGACCCGCAGCTCACAGGGGACGTGCAGCGTGCTCGCGCGGCCTCTGCGGCCCTGGTTGACGCCAGCCTGGGCCCCTATGTGGCGCTCAAGGACACGGTGCAGCAGGCCACAGCGGCCATGCCCACCGGCTGCTGGTGGGTGCGCGACATCACGCTCTCCAACAGCATGTGGGGCAACCGCGCGCCCGTGCTGACTCACCCGCGCGCCGGCGTGCATGCGCTGGGCGGTGGTATCGGTCAGGGCCTGGCCATGGGCATTGGCGCAGCCGTTGCCAATGCCGAATATGGACTGCAGCGCAAGACCCTAGCCCTGATCGGCGACGGCGGCTTCATGCTAAATGCCGGCGAGCTGGCCTGTGCCGCGCAGGAAAAGGCCGACCTGCTGATGATCGTCATGAACGACAGCCGCTATGGCGTCATCAAGAACATCCAGGATGCCATCTACGGCAGCCGCCACTGTTATGTGGAACTGCACACGCCCGACTTTGCGCAGTTCTGCGCGAGCCTGCAGGTGCGCCATTTCCGTCTGTCGGCTCCGGCCGACGCTCCGCGGATCCTGCACGAAGCGCTGCAATGCAGGGGGCCCGTGATGCTGGAGGTGGACATGGCCGCCTGGGGCCCGTTTGCCACCAAGTTTGCCGGACCCCCGAAGAAGCCATGATCGACGTCACCCTCATCGGCTACGGCGCCATCGCCCAGTCCCTGCTGCGCAGGCTGGCTGGGAACGTGGGCCTGCGTGTGGGCCATGTGGTGGTTCGCCCGGAGCGGCTGGCAGCTACGCAGGCCGCTCTGGGCGATGGCGCACAGGCCGTTGACACAGTGCCGGCCGATGCCCGGCTGGTGCTCGAGTGCGCAGGCCATGAAGCCCTAGTGGAGCATGTGCTGCCGGCGCTGGCGCGTGGCGTCGAATGCGCCGTGCTGTCCGTGGGCGCCCTGTCGGAACCGGGCCTGGCCGAACAACTCGAAGCGTCTGCGCAGGCAGGCGCAACCCAGGTCCATCTGCTCGCCGGCGCGATTGGCGGCATCGACGCGATTGCCGCTGCGCGGCTGGGCGGGCTGACGGCAGTGACCTACACCGGGCGAAAACCACCGGGCTCCTGGGGCCTCTCCAACGAGGAGCTGGGATCAAAACCGCTGGAAGCCCTCGCCAATGGTGCGTCGGTAGCTATTATTCTGGAAGCAAGCGCGCGCCAGGCCGCAGCCCGTTTTCCAAAGAACGCCAACGTAGCCGCCACGGTTGCGCTGGCGGGCCTGGGGCTGGACGCGACCCGCGTGCGCCTGCTGGCCGACCCGGCGGTGAGCGAGAACATCCACGAAATCCACGCCGTTGGCGCCTTTGGCGAGCTGCGCATCGAAATGCGCGGCAAGCCCCTGGCCGACAACCCCAAGACCTCGGCACTGACGGTGCTCAGCGCCCTGCGCTTCCTGCACAACCGCGCTGCGGCGCTGACAATATGACCCGCCCTGTGACCTCTTTGCAAAGCTTCATCGCCGGCCGCTGGCGCGATGGCTCGGGTGCGCGCTACAGCACCGAATACCCGTTTGACGGCTCCACAGTCGCCGACCTCAACGCCTGCAACGCGGCGGATGCAGCTGAAGCCGTGCAGGCCGCTGAAACGGCCCGCCACCAACCGAACTGGGCGGGCCTCAAACCCCACCAGCGCGCCACCCTGCTGCACAAGGTAGCGGCAGGTATCCGCGAGCGTGCCGAAGAGCTGGCCCAGCTGCAGCGCCTGGACAACGGCAAGCCCATCAGCGAAACGCGCGCCCTGGTGGCCAGCGCTGCTGCCACCTTCCAGTATTTCGCTTCGTGTTGCGAGACGCTCGAGGACCAGATCACGCCCTCGCGCGGCGACTTCATCACCATGAGCACGCACGAGCCCATCGGTGTGGTGGCAGCCATCACGCCCTGGAATTCGCCAATTGCCAGCGACGCGCAGAAGATGGCGCCGGCGCTGGCGGCCGGTTGCCCGGTGGTCATCAAGCCGGCCGAAATCACGCCTCGCATGGCGATTGAACTGGGGCGCATCTGCGAGGCGGCAGGCTTCCCGCCCGGCATCGTAAGCGTGCTGCCGGGCAAGGGCTCGGTGCTGGGCGACGCGCTGGTGCGGCATCCACTCGTCAAACGGGTGGCCTTCACAGGCGGCACCACGGTGGGCCTGGGGATTGCGCGCATCGCCGCTGAAAAGCTCATGAGTGTGTCGCTCGAGCTGGGCGGCAAGTCGCCCACCATCGTCTGCGCTGATGCGGACCTCGACCACGCCGTGGCAGGCATTCTTTACGGCATCTTCAGCAGCTCGGGCGAGTCCTGCATTGCCGGCTCGCGCGCCTTCGTGCACAAGAGCGTCTACCACGCCTTCAAGGCCAAACTCATAACAGGCGCCCAGGCCCTGCGCGTGGGCGACCCGGGGCTGGAGAGTACGCAGATGGGCCCGCTGGTCAGCGGTAGCCACCGCGCCTCGGTGGAGCGCTATGTGGAATTGGGCCGCAGCGAAGGCGGCCAGCTGCTCACCGGTGGTGAGCGCCCGACGGGCGTCATCTATGACAAGGGCTATTTCTACACGCCCACCGTATTCGAGGGCCTTTCCAACAATGCCCGCATGGTGCGCGAGGAAATCTTCGGCCCGGTGCTGGCCTTGCTGCCCTGGGACGACGAAGCTGAATTGCTCGCCCAGAGCAATGACAATGAATACGGCTTGGCCAGCGGCATCTGGACGCGCGACTACCGCACCGCTTGGCGCATCGGTGCAGCCTTGCAAACGGGCACCGTGTGGGTCAATACCTACAAGCTGTTTTCAAGCAGCACACCCTTTGGCGGCGTCAAGATGAGCGGCAGCGGCCGCGAGAAGGGGCGTCTGGGCATTCTTGAATACACCACGCAGAAGAGCTGGTACTGGGGGATGAACGAGGCGCCGATGCCATGGGCCGGGAGCTGACATGTTGAACGGTCTTCAAGCCATTGGTTCTCCGCTTTTTTGGGTAGCTCGGGATGGCCTGGTACTCGGCCCCGTTCATGTCCCCCGGCCTGCGGCTTCCTCCTTTACTTCACTGCGCCGAGCACCCAGCCATCCCGAGCGCTCACGGTTTGCTGGTATTCCTCGGTTGAACTCCTACATGGCTGGCGGCCGCAGGGGCTGGGCTGGGTTGCGCGGCGAAATAAAGGGGGAGCGTTCGGCCCGTGGCCGACGCGGGGGACATTCGCGGAGCAATCCAGCCCTGCCTCTACGGCAACCGACCCATGCACGTCAGCGTCTGCGGCAATACAAGGAACAGGCATGAGCAACAACCAAGGCATCGAAGGCATCGACGCCATCACCTATTCAACCGACCGCTGGGACGACGCGCGCCGTTTTTTCGGCGATTGGGGCCTGAAAAGCCTGGCCGACACCCCTGCGCTGCAACAGTGGGAAACGCTCAACGGCTGCCAGGTCTGCGTGCGCCGGCCTGATGATGCCAGCCTGCCGCCGCCCATGGAAGTGGGCCCGACCCTGCGTGAGGTGGTCTGGGGCGTGCGGGACGACGCCACCCTGCACTTATTGGCAAAAAGCCTTGAAAACCTTCGCGGATTCAGCGCGAGTAGCTATGAAAACAATAGCGTCACTGCAGCCACCCGCGTCAGCGTGCTCGACCCGCATGGCCTGCGCGTGGTGTTCCAGAAAAGCGCCAAGCGCGCACTGGACATCCAGGGCTCGCCCTCCAACGCCTGGGGTCGAGTAGAGCGCATCGACACCCCCTCGCCGGTCTATGAGCGCGCCACGCCCATCGAGGTGGGCCATGTGGTCTTCTTCACGGACAACGTCCTGCGGGCCGAGGCTTTCTACCAGCAGCTGGGCTTTGTCACCTCGGACCGCTACCCGGGCCGCGGCATCTTCATGCGCTGCGCGCCCGACGCCGGGCATCACGACCTGTTCCTGTTGCAGCTGCCCGGCAAGGGCCCGGGCGTGAACCACGTGGCCTTCACCGTCCGCGATGTGCATGAGGTGTTTGGTGGCGGCCTGCACATGAGCCGCTGTGGCTGGAAAACCCAGCTCGGCCCGGGCCGGCATCCGATTTCCTCGGCCTTCTTCTGGTATTTCGAGAACCCTTGTGGCGGCCTGATCGAATACAACGCCGATGAAGACCATATGACGGCTGCCTGGCAGCCGCGCGACTTCGAACCCGGCCCCACGGTGTTTGCTGAATGGGCCATCGACGGCGGCATTGACGGCGTCACCCGCCGCCAGCCCAAGGTCGAGGCAGGTGCCGGGTTTCTGACGGAGCGCAGGCCATGAACATCCAGATGGCTATTAAAACCATAGCGACTTGTGCCCTGTTTTCGCTGGTTACAGCCGGTTTGGCCCATGCGCAGGGCGCCCCGGGCGCGGCAGCAGGTGTCGAGAAGGCGCTGGCGGCCGAGCCCTTCCACATCATTGCGCCCTTCCCGCCCGGCGGGCCTGTCGATGTGCTGGCACGCATCCTGTCCACCGGCCTGTCCGAGCGCTACAAGCAGAGCGCCGTGGTGGAGAACCTGCCTGGCGCAGCCGGCAACATCGGCATGGAAAAGGTCAAGCGCGCAGCGCCCGATGGCCACACCCTGCTGGTGATTCCCGCCGGTAACCTGACCATCAACCCGACCTTGATGCCGAGCTTTCCCTTCAACATCGCCGAGGATTTTGTGCCCGTCAGCAGCATGGCCAAGGCGCCCAACGTGCTGGTGGCCAATGCGGCGCTGCCCGTCAACAATGCGAAGGAACTGGTTGCGCTGGCCAAGGCCAAGCCCGGCACCCTGGCCTTTGCCTCGCCCGGCGTGGGCAGCGGCCTGCACCTGGCAGGCGAGCTGTTCAAGGCGCAGACCGGCACCGACCTGCTGCATGTCCCTTACAAGGGCACGCCGCCCGCGCTCAACGACCTGCTGGGCGGGGCCGTGCCCCTGATGTTCAGCAACCTGCCCACCGTACTGCCGCATATCCAGAGCGGCAAGCTCAAGGCCCTGGGCATCACCGACGTGGTGCGGGCCCCCGGCGCGCCCGATATCCCCACCCTGGCCGAGCAGGGCATCAGCGGCGTGGTGGTGACGTCCTGGTACGGCGTGCTGGCTCCGCGCGGCACCCCGCCCGCCGTGGCCGCGCAGCTGGCCAGGGACATCGCCGAGCTGCTGGGCCGCCCCGCCGTCCGCGAGCAGCTGCGCACGCAGTCCCTTGCGGTGTGGCTGCTGCCGCCCGCCGAGTTTGGCGAGCACATCCGCAACGAGACCGCCGGTTGGGCGCGCATCATCAAGGCGCGCGGCATCACGGCGGAATGAACCGATTTGACCGACCGACCCAGGAGAAAGCCATGACCCAGATACCCATCCATGCGCTGACCGAGCGCTACCTGCAGCCGCACCAGGCCCGCACGCGACCACCTACCAGCTACGAAGACCTGCTGGGCGACTCGATCGAGCGCGCCTTTGCGGGCGGCCACTGGGAGCTCGACGCCCTGGTGGCGTACCTCAACAAGGCCGGCCCGCTGGCGCCGGACAGCCAACCCTGGACGGCCCAGAGCTTCCAGTCCACCATCCAAACCCTGGGAGTGTGAAATGAGCGCTGTAACTACGCATGAAGTGGACGCCCTGCTCGAGCGCGGGCTCTATGACCTCTGGTACCCGATATGCCCCTCGGAGTTCGTCCGCGAGAGGCCTGTGTCTATGCGCCGCCTAGGCTACAAGCTGGCGCTCTGGCGCAATGCGCAAGGTCTGCTCCACGCCCTGGAAGACCATTGTCCGCACCGCGGCGCGCCGCTTTCCATGGGCGTGAACCTGGGCGACCGCCTGGCCTGCCCCTACCACGGCATCGAAGTGCGCTGCGACGGCACCGTCACCAAAGTGCCGGCCAGCCCCGGCTGCACGCTCGAGGGCGCGCGCGCCACACGCAGTTTCCACGTCAAGGAGGCCCACGGCACCATCTGGCTCTACAACAGCCAATCCTATGTGGCCGAGCCGCCGCCGCTCAACCTGCCCGAAGAGCTCGAGAGCCCGGCCTGGAGCAACTTCCTCTGCTACGTGGAGTGGAAGGGCGACTACCGCTACGTGGCCGACAACGTGATGGACCCGATGCACGGCACCTTTGTGCACAAGCAGTCGCACAGCATGAGCGAGGGCGACATCAGCGCCAAGTTCAAGCTGCGCAAGACCGAGCACGGTTTCATGTTCGAGAAGGACGGCCAGCGCGACGTCAACTTCGACTGGACGGAATGGGGTGACACCGGCACCCAGTGGATGCGCCTGGCCATTCCCTATCCCAAGACCGGCGGACCCGGCGGCAGCTTCACCATCATCGGGAGCTACACGCCCATCACGCCCAACATGAGTGCGGTGTTCTTCTGGCGCTGCCGCAAGGTCGATGGCTGGCAGCGCGACGTCTGGCGCTTTCTCTACCGCAACCGCCTCGAGGCGCGCCACTGGGTGGTGCTTGAGCAGGACCGCGTGATGCTCGAGAACATGGAGCCCGATGCCAACCAGCGCGAACACCTGTACGAGCATGACGTTGGCCTTTCGCGCCTGCGCAAGACCATGCAGAACATGGCACTCAAGCAACTCACGGCCGCGCAGGCAGCGGCATGAACCTCGGAATCGCCGGCAAATGGGCCATGGTCTGCGGCGCCAGCAAGGGCCTGGGTTTTGGCTGTGCCCAGGCGCTGGCGCGCGAGGGGGTGAACCTCGTGATTGGCGCGCGTACCGCAGGGCCGCTGAACGAAGCCGCTGCCAAGCTGGTGGCTCTGCAGCAAGCCTATATGCAGGCAGCCGGCCCGGATGGGCCAAAAAACCTGCAGGTCTTGCCGGTTGCTTCGGATGTGACAACGGCCGAAGGCCGCGCCGCGCTGTTGGCTGCGCACCCGGCCTTCGACATCGTGGTGACCAACGCCGGCGGGCCGCCGCCGGGAGACTTCCGCCAATGGGACCGCGACTCCTGGCTCCGCGCAATCGACGCCAACATGCTCACGCCCATCGAGCTGATCAAGTCCACGGTGGACGGTATGGCCGCGCGCGGCTTTGGCCGCATCGTGAACATCACCTCCAGCGCGGTCAAGTCGCCCATTGACATCCTGGGCCTATCCAATGGGGCGCGCAGCGGCCTGACCGGCTTTGTGGCGGGCCTGGCGCGCAGCGGTCTGGCGGCCCAGGGCGTGACCATCAACAACATCCTGCCCGGCACGTTCGACACGGACCGCATTGCCGGCAATTTTGCCGCCCAGGCTGCGCGCACAGGAAAAACCACGGCGGAAATCCGGGAGGCCCGGCTGGCCGAACACCCCGCCAAACGCCTGGGCCGGCCCGAAGAGTTCGGCGCACTTTGCGCCTTTGTCTGCAGCCAGCACGCGGGCTATATCAATGGCCAGAACCTGCTGATCGACGGCGGCTCCTACCCCGGCACCTTCTGACCGGGCCAATTGCCGCCGGACCGTATCAAACGTAAAAGGGCGTAAGCGGCGCTTGCGCCGGTTGCCGGGCGTCGTTACCCTCGCGCCATGCATGCAACCCTTCCCCACCGCCTGGCTTTTGACATCTCCGGGCTGCAAAAAGCCATTGCTGCCGAGCACAGCGTGGACTCGCTGCAGCTGCGGCTTGGCCAGACGCAATGGGATGCCCTGGCCCAGTATCTGCAGCCATTCGATCTGGCTTCGAACCAGCTCCTGATGGAACAGGGCAGCAAGGACCGCAGCATTTACCTCTTGGAGTCCGGCATCCTGAGCGTGCATTTTGAAGATGGCAAGAATCGCGTGCGGCTGGCCATGGTGGGTCCGGGCTCGGTGGTGGGCGAGGGAGCGTTCTTTTCGCATCAGCCCCGCACGGCGACTGTGCAGGCATCCAGCGAATGCAAGCTCTGGAGCCTCTCACCCATGCGCTATGCAGAGCTGGCGCACCGGCATCCCACCGAGGCGCTGGCGTTGGTGCAGGCGCTCGGTGGCGTGCTGGCGCGCCGGTTTGCCAACAAGCTCAAGCGACCAGCCATCACCTGAGTACGTTCTGCTTGCTGTGGCGGAATCGCCCTCCGTGGTTTGTCACTATGGGGGTTTTCCAGTACCATCGGCTTTCGCAATGAAAGCCTCGACGATTCCCAAGCCTACGCCCGCACAAGCAGGTTCCCGCTCGCTCGTGCAGCTTGTGTTCGACCTTTTCGGTTCCGGCAAAAAACCCGTCCTGAAAGAGGCGGCCGACAGCTCCGATGGCTTTCAGGCGACAGACGCAACGCGGCCCCTGGTCGGCGCGCGCACCGCGCCGCGACCGAATCCTGTCAGCGGCCAAGCGGCAAACCCCCCTTCACAGCGCATGCAGCGCATGGCCCGGCGCGAACAGGTCTTCCAGCTGGTGCGTGAATCCATGGTCCGGGCGGGTGTGCTGACCTCCGGCTACAAATTCAAGGTTCTCTCGATTGACCAGCGTGGCACGACCTTCGTGGTCATGATGGACCTGGCCGCAGAGTTCGGTGGCCAGACCGACCGCCTGGCCGAGATCGAGGCCCTGATTGCCCAGAGCGCCAAACACCGCTACAACCTCATGGTGCAAGCCGTCTATTGGCGCTTCAACGAGCATGTGGTGCTGGGGCAGCCCGGTGCGGCCCAGGCGGCACACCAGGCCAGCGCGCCTGCGGGCCCTGCTGCCGCGCCCAACGCGCTGCCTCTCCATCTGCAGGACACTGTGCGCATGGCTGTGCCGCCATCGATGCAGGACACCGTGCGCATGGTGCCACCGCCCTATGAACCACTGAACGCGGATGAGGTCACGGCCTTCAAGCGCGCACTGGAGGCGGGCGCTGCCACGGCGCCGGAACCGGCCGTGCTTGCGGCCCAGGCCCGGAACGACGGTCTGCTGCTCACCGGCTACGAAGAAACCGAAATCGTCGATGAAAACGACGGCCTCCCGGCCCTGAGCACGACCCAGTACGGCGCCCTGCGCTGAAGCGCGCAGCGGCCGGGCGCTTCAGTGCCCCGCAAAATCGACCAGGGTAAACAAGGGCAAACCGCTCGCACGCAGACGGGCCGAGCCTCCCAGTTCGGGCAGGTCCACAATCGCGGCACCTTCCATCACAGAGGCACCCAGCTTTTCGAGCAGCTTCTTGCCCGCCATCATCGTGCCACCGGTGGCGATCAGGTCGTCAATCAGCAGGACGCGGTCGCCCGGCTTGACGGCATCGGTGTGCAGTTCCACTGTGGCGCTCCCATATTCCAGCTCGTAGGTTTCTTCCACCGTCGTGAAGGGCAACTTGCCTTTTTTGCGGATCGGCACGAAGCCCACGTTGAGCTCATAGGCCACCACCGCGCCAAGGATGAAGCCGCGCGCGTCCAGCCCGGCCACGACATCGGGGCGCGTATCCATGTAGCGGTGCACGAAGGCATCGATCAGCACGCGGAACACCTTGGGGTTCTGCAGCAGGGGTGTGATGTCGCGAAACTGAACTCCGGGTGCGGGCCAGTCTGGCACGGTGCGGATGTGGTCTTTGAGATATTGCGATGTGTTCATCTTCATGCCTTGAGTAGCTTGTTCTCTGCGAGGGCGAGGGCCTCTGCCGTGCCGGAAAGTACCAGGGTGTCACCACCGTGCAGCACGATATCTTCGTCCACCGCGCCAATGCTGCCGTTGGCGTGGCGCAGGCTCACCACGCGCACGCGCAGGGCGTGGAGGGCCAGGTCTGCAATACGCTGGCCCACGGCCTGCGAAGCCAGGGGCAGGGTGGTGCTGGCCAGGCGCTCGTATTGCAGCTCGTCCGCGCCTTCATCATCCGCACCATGAAAAAACCCGCGCAACAGGTTGTAGCGCGCATCGCGCTGGTCCTGCACCACGCGGATCACGCGACGCATGGGCACGCCCACCAGAGCCAGCGCATGGCTGGCCAGCATCAGGCTGCCTTCAATGGCTTCGGGCACGACCTCGGTTGCGCCGGCGGCCTGCAGTTTCTCAAGGTCATGGTCATCCTGGGTCCGCACAATCACCGGTACCTGGGGCGCATGGCTGCGCGTATGGGCCAGTACCTTGAGGGCGCTGGGCACTTCCAGATAGGTCACCACCACGGCGCTGGCACGCGCCAGGCCCGCGGCCATCAGGGCCTGCAGCCGCGCGGCATCGCCAAACACCACCGAGTCACCGGCGGCGGCGGCCTGACGCACGCGGTCCGGGTCCAGGTCCAACGCCATGTAGGGAATCCCTTCGCGCTCGAGCATGCGCGCGAGGTTCTGACCGCAGCGACCATAGCCGCAAATGATCACATGCTTGGCCGTATTGATCGACTTGCGCGCAATGGTGGTCATCTGCAGCGACTGCTGCAGCCACTCGCTGGCTACCAGCTTCATGACAATCCGGTTGCTATACATGATGATGACCGGCGTGGCCAGCATCGAAATCACCATGCTGGCCAGAATCGGGTTGAACAACTGGGGCGGAACGAGGTGCTGCTCGCCTGCCAGGGTCAGCAGCACGAAGCCGAACTCGCCAGCCTGCGCGAGATACAGGCCCACACGCAGCGAGGTACCGGCGCTGCCACCCAGCACGCGGGTCAGCGCGGCAATCAGCACCAGCTTGAAACCCACGGGCAGGATCGTGAGCAGCAGAACCAGGGGCCAGTGCTCCAGGACCAGGCGCCAATCGAGCAGCATGCCGATCGATATGAAAAACAGGCCCAGCAGCACATCGTGGAAAGGCCGGATGTCGGTCTCCACTTGGTGCTTGTATTCGGTTTCTGAAATCAGCATGCCCGCAATGAAGGCCCCGAGCGCCAGGCTCAGGCCGGCCAGCGCGGTCACCCAGGCCAGGCCCAGCGTGATCAGCAGCAGGTTGAGCACAAACAGCTCTTCGCTCTTGCGTCTCGCAACAATCGTGAGCCACCAGCGCATCACACCCTGGCCGCCGGCCAGCAGCACGGCAATCAGGACGGTGGCCTTCAGCCCAGCCCAGGCCAGGGCGGTGAGCAATTGCTCGGGCGACGAGCCCAGTGCCGGAATCAGCACCAGCAGCGGCACCACGGCCAGATCCTGGAATAGCAGGACGCCCATGATGCGCTTGCCATGTTCGCTGTCCATCTCCAGCCGCTCCGCCATGAGCTTGACCACAATCGCCGTGCTGCTCATCGCCACAGCACCCGACAGCGCCAGGGCCGTTTGCCAGGGCATGCGCCAGATAGTCGGGGCCATCACCGCGAAAGCTAGCGAGCCCACCGTGGCCACCACCATGGTCAGCAAGACCTGCATCAGCCCGAGGCCGAAGACATGGCGGCGCATGGCGCGCAGCTTGGAGAGGTTGAACTCCAGCCCGATGACGAACATCAGGAATACGACGCCAAACTCGCCCAGATAGCTGATGCTCTGCGAATCCTTTGCCAGGGCCAGCGCATTGGGCCCGATGACGATGCCGACCGCCAGATAGCCCAGCATGGGCGGCAGCTTGAGGCTGCGGCAGGCCACCACCCCCAGCACGGCAGCCAGCAGATACAGCAAGGTGAGGGCCAAGGAACTCATGCTGGCATCGTAGCGGATTGGTATGACGAGCCGATACCAGCGTGGACGCCGACCACAGCGCAACCCGGCACAATCCCCCCATGTCCGAGCCCACCCATTCCGACCAGCTGCTGAGCGAAGTCGCGGCCCTGCCCAATCTGCCGGGGGTGTACCGATACTTTGACGCTGAGGGTACGGTGCTCTATGTGGGCAAGGCGCGCGATCTGAAGCGCCGGGTATCGAGCTACTTCCAGAAGAACCACGGCGGCACGCGCATCGGCCACATGGTGACCAGGATTGCGCGCATGGAGACGACGGCGGTGCGCTCGGAGGCCGAGGCACTGATTCTTGAAAACAATCTGATCAAGACCCTCGCGCCCAAGTACAACATCCTTTTTCGCGACGACAAGAGTTATCCATATCTCAAAATCTCGGCGACCGACTCCAAAAAGGAGTCCGAAAAAAACGGCACAGGCGCACCCTCGGCCGGCCAGTTCGCACGGGTTGCCTACTACCGCGGCGCGGTCGAGAAGCGCCACCATTACTTTGGACCCTATCCGAGCGCCTGGGCGGTGCGCGAAGGTTTGCTGCTGCTCCAGAAGGTCTTCAAGTTGCGCACCTGCGAAGACACGGTGTTTTCCAACCGCACGCGCCCCTGCCTGCTCTACCAGATCAAGCGCTGCTCCGCGCCCTGCGTGGGCCACATCACGGCCGAGGCCTACGCCCAGGACGTGCGCAACGCCATGGAGTTCTTGCAGGGCGAGGGGGAGTCCATCATGCACAAGCTCGAGGCGCGCATGATGGCCCATTCCGACAAGCTCGAATTCGAGCAGGCCGCCGAGCTGCGCAACCAGGTGGCGGCACTCTCCAATGTGCTGCACCAGCAATCGATGGAAACCGGTGCCGACAAGGATGTCGACATCCTGGCTGTGCGCATCCAGGGTGGCCGTGCTTGCGTGAATCTGGCCATGGTGCGCGGTGGGCGGCATCTGGGCGACCGGCCCTATTTCCCGACCCATGTGGAAGATGCGGCGGCACTGCGCAACGCGCAACTCGATGATGCCGACAGCCCGGCGGGCCAGGACACCCCCGTCGAAGTGCAGGTGCTCGAAGCCTTCATGGCCCAGCATTACACCAGCGTGCCCGCGCCGGCTGCCCTGATCACCAGCCGCGCCGTCAGCAAGTCGCTCATTGATGCGCTGATCGAGCAAAGCGGCAACAAGATCCATGCCGTTCACAACCCGCGCGAGCAGCGCCGGGTATGGCTGGAGATGGCGCAGAAGAATGCCGATATCCAGCTCGCGCGACTGTTGGCCGAGGAAGGCTCGCAGCAGGCCCGCACGCGCGCCCTGGCCGAGGCGCTGGATCTGCCGCAGGACAATCTGGAAACGCTGCGCATTGAATGCTTTGACATTTCCCACACGGCCGGGGAGTCCACCCAGGCTTCCTGCGTTGTTTTCGAGCAGCACAGGATGCAAAGCGCCCAGTACCGCCGTTTTGGCATCCACGACATCACCCCCGGCGACGACTACGCGGCCATGCGCCAGGTGCTCACGCGGCGCTACAGCAAACTCGCCGAAGCCAGCAAGTCGGGCACGGCTAGGCTGCCCGATCTGGTGCTGGTGGATGGCGGCAAGGGCCAGGTCAGCATGGCACGCGAGGTCTTCTCCGAGCTGGGTCTGGACCTGGCGCTGATTGTGGGCGTCGAAAAAGGCGAAGGCCGCAAGGTCGGGCTGGAGGAACTGGTGTTTGCCGACGGGCGCGAGAAGGTCTACCTGGGCAAGGACTCTGCGGCGCTGATGCTGGTGGCCCAGATCCGCGACGAGGCCCACCGCTTTGCCATCACAGGTATGCGCGCCCAGCGCGCCAAGGTGCGCGTGGGCGGCAGCAGGCTGGAAGACATCCCGGGCATCGGCCCCAAGCGCCGCGCCGCGCTGCTCCAGCGCTTTGGCGGGGTGCGCGGCGTGGGCAATGCCAGCGCCGAGGACATCGCCACCGTCGAGGGCGTGTCGCACCAGCTTGCCGAGGAAATTTACCGGGCGTTGCACTAAAGCGGGGTGCTGGGCGGCCTGCAAGCTTCCCATGCCAGAATCGGGCATGTTCCTGACCATCCCCACCCTGCTCACCTGGACGCGCATCGTTGCCATCCCGCTGATCGTGGGAGTGTTCTATCTGGGCTGGCCGGTGCAGACGGCCAACCTGCTGGCCACCGTGATGTTCGTCGTGTTTGCGCTGACCGACTGGCTGGACGGCTACCTGGCCCGCAAGCTGAACCAGACCTCCTCCTTTGGCGCCTTTCTCGACCCCGTGGCCGACAAGTTCCTAGTCTGCGCCTCCCTGCTGGTGCTGGTGCACCTCAAGCGCGCCGATGTGTTTGTCGCCCTCATCATCATCGGACGCGAAATCGCCATTTCGGCCCTGCGCGAATGGATGGCCCAGATCGGTGCGTCCAAGAGCGTAGCTGTGCACATGCTGGGCAAGCTCAAGACGGTGGTCCAGATGGTGGCGATCCCCTTCCTGCTGTTCGACGGCAAGCTGCTCGGCGTCATCGACACCGGTGTCTGGGGCACCTGGCTGATTTGGGCCGCCGCCGTGCTCACGGTCTGGTCCATGGTCTATTACCTGCAAAAGGCCTTGCCGGAAATCCGGGCCAAGGCCAAATGAGCGCGGTGCTGGACGGCACGGGCCCGGCCAGGGCCTTGAAAGCCATGCCGCTGGTGTTTGTGCTGATCTGGAGCACCGGCTTCATCGTGGCCCGCTACGGCATGCCCTATTCGCCTCCGCTGCACTTTCTGGTGCTGCGCTATGTGCTGTCGATCGCTTGCTTTCTGCCCTGGATCCTGCTGGCCCGTGTTGAGTGGCCGCGCAGCCGCGCCCAGTGGCTGCACCTGGCCGCCACTGGCGTGTTCATGCATGCGGGCTATCTGGGCGGCGTCTGGGCGGCCGTGCGCGCGGGCATGGGTGCAGGCCTGGTTTCCCTGCTCGTGGGCCTGCAGCCCGTGCTCACCGCGGTCTGGCTGTCGGCGACCAGCCAGCGCGGTAACGCAAGCGACCGGGTCGGCGGCGCGCAATGGGCGGGCCTGGTCCTAGGCTTTGCCGGACTGCTCATGGTGCTGTGGCACAAGCTGGAGCAAAGCAGCGAGGTCAGCGCTCTGACCCTATCGCTCTCCATCCTGGCCTTGCTGAGCATCACCGTGGGCACGCTTTACCAGAAGCGCTACGTCCAGCCCTGCGATGTCCGCACGGCCAACGTCGTGCAACTGGCCGCAGCAGCCCTGGTGACCCTGCCACTGGCGCTGGAGGAATCCGGCGGCATGCACTG
>Ga0007834_1000247_pt1 | contig 18122 bp, 24 predicted proteins | sample CryBogCBE06Nov07_FD_71233 | JGI IMG/M metagenome (GOLD analysis project Ga0007834, IMG submission 71233) | Freshwater microbial communities from Crystal Bog, Wisconsin, USA - CBE06Nov07 | ecosystem: Environmental > Aquatic > Freshwater > Lake | place: Crystal Bog, Wisconsin, USA | collected...
GGGTGAAGGGCACCACCAGGCGGATGGGTTTGGACGGGTAGGGGGTCTGCGCCAATCCGGTCTGTAGGCAAAGTACCCCCAAAACCGTTGAAAACAGGGCGTGCCTAGCTATAGATTTGATATCAATCATGGTGTGGCGCATTGGTAGTTGCTGGCGCTGTTGAGCTGGGCCTGGGTCGGGGTTGCTGGCCCGGCATATCGCGGCCAGGAAGGGTATTCACACAGGGGCCGCGAGCGCCCGTTGGTCGCAACCGTTGCCGGGTTCGTGTTCCCATCGTTCGTGACCAGATTGCGTGGCGCCTCGTCCCGCTCGACCCAGGCTTCTAGGGCGGAGAGCCAGTCGACTTCCGATTTGAACAAGCCTTCGCCATGGCCGTAGCCGGGAATCAGATAGAAGCGTGCAAAGCGCGCGACCTGCTCCTTGCCCATGTCAGCCTGCAGGCGCTGCCAGTAGGCAATTGTGTTGTGGGGCGTGATCGAATCGTCGGCCGTGCCGTGGGTGATCAGGAGCTTGCCGCCCCGGCTGGCGAAGGGCCCCAACTGGGTGCTGCTGGCGTCGATCCAGCCTGACGCCTGCTGGAGGCGGCTGACCCAGGCATCGGGTTCGAAGGCCAGCGGATCTTGGCCCATGTCGCGGGTGATGAAAGCCTTGATGGTGCCGGAGGCTGGCAGCAACTGGAATGCCGAACCCTTTTCGCGATCGAAGGGGAGGACGGGCGGATTTTGCGCCGTATTGCTTTTGCCCAGGTGGTTGTTCAGGAAGGTGCCACCTTCCAGCAAGGGCCAGCGCGGATACTCGGTGATGCCGCCGGCAAAGGCAAACTTGAAAGGCACCGCAGAACTGATTTTGCGTGCGGCTTCCAGCTGGGCGTCCGACAGGCACTGGTCGCCAGTGTCCGTGCCCCCGGGGCAGCGCAGGGTTTGCACCAGCGTGTCCGCCGTGAAGACCTTGTTGCATGCTGCCACGTTGCTGATTAGGCCATCGACCGCGCCGTCCAGCCCGTCGCAAGCCGCCAGGGCGCTGCGTACGATCAGCGCCACCTTGGCCGGGTTCATCCAGGCGGCGCTGGGCTGGCCCGACTGCTTGCCATAGATGGCGCGGGCCTGGGCCTGTGAGCCCATGTGCATCGGAACCACGTCATACGCCGGGTATTGCGCAATGACGCCGCCGTAGTCCTGCGGATAGCGCTGGGCTGCGTCAAATCCTTCGTGGCCGCCTTGCGAGCCCCCGGCGAAGTAGGTGTAGCGCGCGGGCTGGCCATACATCGCCAGGACAATCTGGCGTGCCACATCCAGCGTCTTCTTGATCTGCCACTGCCCGAAGTTGAGCAACTGCTCCTGGTTCAGGCCGAATCGGGTGTCAAACGGTGGATCCTTGTCCGCGTTGTGGCCTGAGTCGCTGCCCAGCGTGACATAGCCACGCGCCAGGGCCGTGGGCGATGTCGCAGGTTGGCCGGTGAAGAGGCCAAGGCCGGTGACCACACGGCCATTGGTGCCGCCGCCGCCCAGCTGCAGCATGCGCTGGTTCCAGCGGGCAGGCAAATTGACCTGGAAGCGGATGGGCGAGGCTGCCGGGTCCACCGCATGGATTTCCCCCGCTGCGGCGCAGTAGCCGCGTGCTGTGCCCGAGCCATCCGTGTCGGTCATGGCCTTGGCCGTGAGAACCGTGGCGCCCTGGGTGGGCAGGCCGATGGCCGAAGCGGGAATTTTCAGACCGGTCAATGAATCACAGGCCACCTTGGCCGCAAGAACCGCGGGCGCAGTGCTTGCCGCTGTCTGCCCAAACCCGGCAAGCGGGAGCAAAGCGCAGGACGCCATGACTATCAGGCGTTTGAATGGTGTTTTTTTGTTGGCGTTCATGCTTGTCTCCGTTGTTCAGAATTCTGCTTTTTCACCCGGCTTGAGCGGCAGAATGCGTGTGCTGCTGGCACCCAGCGCCTGGATGAATTCGGCTGGCGTGCCTTTGCCCAGCGGGTTGGCGCCGTAGTGCATCGGAATGGCGGCCTTGGGCTTTAGCCACTCGCGCACGGCATAGGCCGCGTCCACCGGGCCCATGGTGAAATTGCCACCAATCGGAATCAGCACGAGATCGGGGTGGTAGTACGCGCCGATGAATTGGAGGTCACCAAAGAGCGCCGTGTCCCCCATGTGGTAGATGCGGAAACCGTTTTCCAGTTCGATGATGAAGCCCAGCGGCTCCCCGCCCACATGCGTCTCGTCCTTGCCGGTGGCCGGGTTGTTCCAAACCAGCACGGACGAATGCTCGGCGTGCACCGCTGTCACCTTGATGCCCGGCACCGGCGTGATGGTCCCGCCCTTGTTAAAGCGTGGTAACAGTTCGGGCGGCAGGATGCCCAGCAGGGCTGCGCTCTGGTTGAGGTCCCCCGGTGCATACATTGGAATCCTGTTGAGCAGGGCCAGCGCCGGGGCATCCGCAAAATGGTCGAGGTGGCCGTGACTGACCAGCAGCACATCCACCTTGCCCAGGGCTTCGAGGTTTTTGTATTGCGGTGGCGTGAGCGGGTTCGCCTTGAGCCAGGGGTCGGTCACGATGACTTTTCCGCTGGGGCTGGTGATGCGGAAGGCCGATTGCCCCAGCCACAGCACCTCGGTCTTGCCGGTCTGCGCCTGGGCAAAGCTTGCCAGCACAGCCAGCGCCAGGGCGATGGAAATCAATCGCAGCAGTTTCATCAGCTTGTCTCCGTCAAAAATCAGGCAGGCCTGCAGCATAGGGCTGACTTGTGCGGCAGCAAAGGCATAGCAGCTATAAGAAAAGTGCAGATCGGCGAACCGGATCTCAGAGGTATTCCTCAATGGCTTTCTTGACCACGTCACCCACCAGGGTCTGCACCTCCTTGTGTGTCTCGGTGGCGGGCCTTCGCGCCGAGGTCACCAGCATCAGCTCACTCATGAGTTGAGGGCTGTGCAGTTTGTGGGTGGAAAAGGAGTGGGGGTTGGAAAAGTTGCTCAAGGTATAGGGTGGCAGCACCGCAAAGCCCAGGCCTTCCCGCACCAGATCCAGGATGGCATTGAGCCCATCGACCTCCAGCACGATCTGCGTCTTGCAATTGATGCGGGAGAGCTCGCTTTCAATCAGCACACGAAACGCGTTGGGCCTGCTGGGCACGATCAAGGGCAGGTTGCCCAAGGCCGACAGCGGCATGCGCGCCTTCAGCACGGCCTTGTGGCGCTGGAGGCTGGCGGTGGAGGCAATCAGGACGAGCGCTTCCCGGTGCAGCACGCGCGCCTCCACATCGGGCGAGGGCGGCGTGTTGTAGAGCACAGCCATGTCCAGCCGCCCCGAGCGCAGGCCCTCATACATCACCACCGAGAAGCCCTCGGTCAGGGTGAGCTGGGCATCGGGCAGACGGCGGCGGAACTCGCGGGTGAGGGGCACGGTGATGAGCTTGCTCAGGCTGGGCGGCAACCCGATCGAGACCCGCCCGGCCAGGGCGCCGCGCACCGCGCCCAGCTCTTCGCGGGCCAGCGCCACCTGGTGCAGGATGCCGCGCCCGTGTTCCAGCAGAACGCGGCCCGCGTCAGTCAGCGTGACGCCGCGCCCATTGCGCAGCAGGAAGGTCTGGCGCAACTCCACTTCGAGCTGGCGCACATGGCGGCTCAGCAGCGGCTGGGGCACGCCAAGCGCGCCAGCGGCGCGCGTGAAACTGCCCAACTCGGCGACGCGGACAAAGGATTCAATCTGTTTGAGGTCCACCGACAACGTACCCAAAATTTATTGGAATATCAGCCCTTATGGTATATCAAATAGTGATATCAGATAGTGGACTTCGGGCGTCCATGGATGGGGGTAAGTCCTTAGAATTTGCCATCTGCAAAAGACACCCGAGGAGACTGCATGAGCCTGATCATCGATTGCCATGGCCACTACACCACCGCGCCCAAGGCGTTGGAAACCTGGCGCAACGCCCAGATCGCCGGCATCAAGGACCCGGCCAGCATGCCACGGGCCGCCGATCTGAAAATCAGCGACGACGAACTGCGCGAGACCATTGTGGCCAACCAGTTGCGCCTGATGAAGGATCGCGGCAGCGACATCACTCTGTTTTCGCCGCGCGCCAGCTTCATGGCCCACCATATCGGCGACTTCAATGTGTCGTCCACCTGGGCGGCCATCTGCAACGAGCTGTGCTACCGCGTCAGCCAGCTTTTTCCTGACAACTTTGTCCCAGTGGCGATGCTGCCGCAATCGCCGGGCGTGGACCCGAAAACCTGCATTCCCGAACTGGAAAAATGCATCAAGGAATACGGCAACGTCGGCATCAACCTCAACCCCGACCCTTCGGGCGGCCACTGGACCAGCCCGCCCCTGAGTGACCGGCACTGGTATCCGATCTACGAAAAGATGGTCGAGCACGATATCCCCGCCATGATCCATGTGAGCACCAGCTGCAACGCCTGCTTTCACACCACCGGTGCGCATTACCTCAACGCGGACACCACGGCCTTCATGCAGTGCCTGACCTCGGACCTGTTCAAGGACTTCCCGACCCTGCGCTTCCTGATTCCGCACGGCGGTGGCGCTGTGCCCTACCACTGGGGGCGTTTCCGCGGGCTGGCCCAGGAGCTCAAGAAGCCCCTGTTGGAAGAACACTTGCTGAACAATATTTTCTTCGACACCTGCGTCTACCACCAGCCGGGCATCGACCTGCTCAACACGGTAATTCCGGTCAAGAACGTACTCTTTGCCTCGGAGATGATCGGGGCGGTGCGTGGCATCGACCCGCAGACCGGCCACTACTACGACGACACCAAGCGCTACATTGAGGCGAGCACGATTCTCAGCCAACAGGACAAGCACCAGATCTACGAAGGCAATGTCCGACGCGTGTTCCCGCTTCTCGACAAGAAACTCAAAACCAAAGGACTCTGATCATGTTTGAACTCGGCGTTGTGTATCGCAATATCCAGCGGGCAGACCGCGCGTCCGCAGACGGCCTCGCGGCCCTGGGCTCGGCCACGGTTCACGAGGCCATGGGCCGTGTCGGCCTGATGCAGAACTACATGCGCCCGATTTACGCGGGTGCGCAGGTCTCGGGCACAGCCGTCACGGTGCTGCTGCACCCTGGCGACAACTGGATGCTGCACGTCGTGGCCGAACAGATCCGGCCGGGCGACATTGTGGTCGCCGCCTTGAGCGCGGACAACTGCGATGGTTTCTTTGGCGATCTGCTCGCCTCGTCCTTCAAGGCCCGGGGCGCGCGCGCCCTGGTGATTGATGGCGGCGTGCGCGACGTCAAGACCTTGACGGAAATGGGCTTCCCGGTCTGGAGCAAGGGCATCAGCTCCAAAGGCACAGTCAAAACGACACTGGGCTCCGTCAATATCCCGGTGGTGTGCGCGGGCATGCTGGTCACACCGGGCGACGTGGTCGTCGCCGATGACGATGGCGTTGTGGTGGTCCCCGCCGCCAAGGCCGCGGCGACCCTGGCCGCTGCGCAAAAGCGTGAAGCCCTTGAGGGCGAAAAGCGCGATAAGCTGGCGGCTGGCATCCTCGGTCTGGACATGTACAACATGCGCGAACCGCTGGCCAAGGCCGGCCTGCGCTACATCGACTGATGCGGGCCCGGCTTGCGCGCTGGGGGCTGGTTGCGGTTATTGCCGCAGCCACCGCTCCCTGGTTGGCCGGTTGCGCCTCGGGACCGCCTGCCGCCGCGCCTCTTGCGGTCGAGGCAGCCATCCTGGCGCCGACCGGCAGCTTGCGTGTCGGCGTCTATCCCGGCAGCCCGACTTCGCTGGTGCGCGACGCCAAAACCGGCCAGAGTGCTGGCGTGGCCTACGAGCTGGGCCAGGCCATGGCAGTGCGGCTGGGTGTGCCGGTTCGCGTGGTGGAGTATCAGCGCGTGGCTCAGGTGGTGGCGGCGGTGAAGGCCGGCGAACTCGACATGACCTTCACCAATGCCACTGCCGCACGCGAGCGCGATGTGGATTTCACCGTGCCCCTGGTGCGTCTGGAGTTGGGCTTTCTGGTGCCTGCCCGGTCCACCCTTGCCTCGATTGCCGACATCGACAAGCCTGGCATGCGCGTGGGTGTCACGGAGGGCAGCAGTTCTTCATCGAGCCTGCCCCGGCTGCTCAAGAGCGCGAGCATCCTCACGGCGCCATCGATGGATGCAGTTCAGGCCATGCTGCGCGACGGGCGCCTGGACGCCTTCGCCACCAACAAGGGAATCTTGTTTGAACTGTCCGACGCCCTGCCGGGCAGCCGTGTGCTGGCCGGTCGCTGGGGTCTTGAGGGGCTGGCGATCGCCGTGCCCAAGGGGCGGCAATTGGCCCAGCCCTGGTTGCAGCAGTTTGTGACCGATGTGCAGTCTGGTGGCCAGCTCAAGGCCATCGTGGCGCGGGCTGGCTTGCGTGGCAGTGCCGCGGAATGACTGGAAATCAAGGAATTTCATGATGCGAACAACGCGTGTGCAACCCGGGCGTCTTTTGCTGTCTGCAGTGTTGGCTTGCGCCGGTCTGGTGCTGCCGCTTTGCGGCCAGGCGCAGACCTATCCGAACAAGCCGGTCAAAATTGTGGTGGGCTACTCGGCGGGCGGCGCGGTCGACATCGTCGCCCGCACTGTGGGGCAAAGTATGGCTGTCGGACTGGGCCAATCCATCATTGTGGAGAACAAGCCGGGCGCAGGCACCAATATCGCCGTCAAATCAGTGATCGACGCTCCCGCCGACGGCTATACGCTGCTCATGGCGGCCAATGCATTGGCCGCCAATATGGCGCTCTACCAGCCAGCGCCTTTCGATGCTGAACGTGAACTGGTGCCGGTGTCTTTGATTGGCCGCGTGCCGGTTGTGCTGGCTGCCAATCCGAGCCTGCCCTATAGCACCATTGCCAAGCTGATCGAAGCCTTGAAGGCCAAGCCCGGCAGTCTGGCCTATGCCACGCCGGGCAATGGCTCTACGCCCCACATGGCCATCGAATTGTTTGCGCGCGCGGCGGGCATCAGCCTGCAACACATCCCGTATCGCGGCGGCGCGCAGGCCATCACGGACGTGATTGGCGGGCAAGTGCCCCTGCTGGCTGTCAACGCGCTGGAAGTGCTGCCCCATGTCAAGAGCGGAAAACTGAAGGTGATTGCGGTGCTCAGCCCCACGCGCAGCGCCATCTTTCCGGATGCGCCCACCATTGCAGAGTCCGGATTTCCGGGTTTTGAAGCCTCGGTCTGGTATGGGCTTTTGGCGCCAGCCGCCACGCCCAAGCCCGTGATCGCGCGCCTACACGCGGAGGTGCAAAAGGCGCTGCAGACCAATGAAGTGCGCGAGCGCATGGCCTCGGTCGGCGGCGAGGTGATTCCCGGCAGCTCCGATCAGTTCGGCGCGCTCATCCATTCTGACCGCGTCCGCTACGAAAAGCTGGTGCGCGAAGCCAACATCAAACCCGATTGACCAAGGAATTTTTCCCATGAGTAAACCCACCTCTGGTGATTTCACCAAAACCCCAGGCTGGCTCGACTGGTATGCCGGCCCGAGCAAACCCCGCTTCCAGCTTCCCGCTGGCGCAGTCGATGCCCATTGCCATGTGTTTGGCCCCGGCGCCGAGTTTCCCTACGCGCCCGAGCGCAAATACACGCCCTGCGATGCCTCCAAGCAGCAACTGTTTGCCCTGCGCGACCATCTGGGCTTTGACAAGAATGTGATCGTGCAGGCCACTTGCCACGGCGCCGACAACCGCGCCCTGGTGGACGCACTCAAGGCGTCAAACGGCAAGGCCAAGGGCGTGGCCACCGTCAAGCGCAGCGTGACCGATCAGGCATTGCAGGAGCTGCACGCAGCCGGCGTGCGCGGTGTGCGCTTCAACTTCGTCAAGCGACTGGTCGACTTCACCCCCAAGGACGAATTGCTCGAGATTGCCAACCGCATCAAGCGCCTGGGCTGGCATGTGGTGATTTATTTTGAGGCCGTGGACTTGCCCGAACTCTGGGACTTTTTCACCGCACTGCCCACCACGGTGGTTGTTGACCACATGGGCCGCCCGGATGTAGCTAAACCGGTTGATGGGCCGGAGTTCGCGCTGTTCCAGAAATTCATGCGCGAGCACGGGAATGTATGGACCAAGGTGACCTGCCCCGAGCGCCTCAGCGTGGCCGGCCCCAAGGCACTCAGTGGCGAGCAAAATGCGTACCGCGACGTGATTCCCTTTGCAAAACGCATCGTCGACGAATTCCCTGATCGCGTGCTCTGGGGCACCGACTGGCCGCACCCGAACCTTAAGGATCACATGCCCGACGACGGCCTGCTGGTCGATTTCATTCCCCACATCGCGACCACGGCCGAGAAGCAGCGCAAGCTGCTGGTGGACAACCCGATGCGCCTCTACTGGAGCTGATATGTCACTCAACAAACCCTACCTTGACGTGCCCGGCACGACCATTTTTGACGCCGAGCAAAGCCGCAAAGGCTATTGGCTCAACCAGTTCTGCATGTCGCTCATGAAGGCCGAAAACCGCACCCGCTTCAAGGCCAATGAGCGCGCCTATCTTGACGAATGGGCGATGAGCGAAGAGCAGAAGAAGGCCGTGCTTGCGCGCGACCTCAACTGGTGCATTTCGCTGGGTGGCAACATCTACTTCCTGGCCAAAATTGGCTCGACCGATGGCAAGAGTTTCCAGCAGATGGCGGGCAGCATGACCGGCATGACCGAAGAGGAATACCGCAACATGATGATCGCCGGTGGCCGTTCGGCCACCGGCAACCGCTATACGGGCGAGGATGGCGACGCCCAACCCCAGCACCAGCCCCAGGGCGCAGCCGGCCGCAAGGCCAAAGCCTGAAAGATACTGACACCATGGCCAAAATCACCGCATCCGTCTTCACCTCGCACGTGCCCGCCATTGGCGCGGCGCTCGATCTGGGCAAGAGCCACGAACCATACTGGCAGCCTGTTTTCAAGGGTTACGATTTCTCCAAGCAATGGATGAAGGACAACAAGCCCGACGTCATCTTTCTCGTCTTCAATGACCACGCGACGGCCTTCAGCCTCGACATGATTCCCACCTTCGCCATCGGCACGGCCGCCGAATACCAGCCGGCCGACGAAGGTTGGGGCCCGCGCCCCGTGCCCAAGGTAATCGGCCACCCCGATCTCGCCTCGCATATTGCGCAGAGCGTGATCCAGGACGATTTTGACCTCACCATTGTCAACAAGATGGACGTGGACCATGGCCTTACCGTGCCGCTCTCCCTCATGTGCGGCCAGCAGGATCCGGTGAAGGGCGCCTGGCCTTGCCCGGTGATCCCGTTTGCGGTCAACGTGGTGCAGTACCCCGTGCCCTCGGGCCGCCGTTGCCTGAACCTGGGCAAGGCCATCCGCAAGGCGGTCGAGAGCTATGACAAGGATCTCAACGTCCATATCTGGGGCACTGGCGGCATGAGCCATCAGCTGCAGGGGCCGCGCGCCGGCCTCATTAACCGCGAGTGGGACAACGCCTGGCTCGATGCGATGATCAACGACCCCGAGGCCTGCGCTTCGGTGCCCCACATCGACTACGTGCGCGAAGCGGGCAGCGAGGGCATTGAGCTCGTGATGTGGCTGATCGCGCGCGGCGCGATGGCTGACTTGAATGGTGGTGCCAAACCCGCCGTCAAGCACCGCTTTTATCATGTACCCGCATCCAATACGGCAGTAGGCCACGCCATTCTGGAAAATGCATAACCCACCCCCTAAGCGCCCTCGTCGCCTCCCCCTCAAGGGGGCGCCGCTGGCGGCCCGGCAAAGCCGGTTCCACGGCGACCCCGAATCAATACTCGTAAGGAAACTTTCATGACCATCAAAGTAGCACTCGCCGGTGCCGGCGCATTTGGCATCAAGCACCTGGACGGCATCAAGAACATCGACGGCGTCGAAGTCGTCTCGCTCGTCAGCCGTGAGCTGGAAAAGACGAAAGAAGTCGCCGCCAAATACGGCATCGGCCATGTGACCACCAAGCTCGAAGAAAGCCTCGCCCTGAAAGAGGTGGATGCGGTCATCCTGTGCACGCCCACCCAGATGCACGCCGAGCAGACCCTGGCCTGCCTCAAGGCCGGCAAGCATGTGCAGGTCGAGATTCCGCTGGCCGACACGCTCAAGGGCGCGCAGGATGTTCTCGCCTTGCAGAAGCAGACCGGGTTGGTGGCGATGTGTGGCCACACCCGCCGCTTCAACCCCAGCCACCAGTACGTGCACAACAAAATCAAGGCCGGGCAGTTCAACATCCAGCAGATGGATGTGCAGACCTATTTCTTCCGCCGCACCAACATGAATGCACTCGGCCAGGCACGCAGCTGGACGGATCATCTGCTCTGGCACCATGCAGCGCACACTGTCGATCTTTTCGCTTACCAGTGTGGCAGCCCGATCGTGAAGGCCAACGCCGTGCAAGGCCCAATCCACCCCACGCTGGGCATCGCTATGGACATGAGCATCCAGCTCAAGGCCGCCAATGGCGCCATCTGCACGCTCAGCTTGAGCTTCAACAATGACGGCCCGCTAGGCACCTTCTTCCGCTACATCGGCGACACCGCGACCTACATCGCCCGCTATGACGACCTGTTTACCGGCAAGGAAGAAAAGATCGACGTGAGCCAGGTTGCTGTCAGCATGAATGGCATTGAGCTGCAGGACCGCGAATTCTTTGCCGCCATCAAGGAAGGGCGCGAGCCCAACTCCAGCGTGGCGCAAGTGTTCAACTGCTACCAGGTGCTGCACGATCTGGAGCAGCAACTCAAGCCATGAAAACCCGCCAACTCGGATCCTTCAACGCCTCGGCCATCGGGCTGGGCTGCATGAACCTGAGCCACGCCTACGGCGCGCCCGTTTCAGGCGAACAGGCCGAACGCGTACTGCTCTCCGCGCTGGACGCGGGCGTTACGCTGTTTGACACGGCCGCCCTGTATGGGTTTGGCGCCAACGAAACCCTGGTTGGCAAGGTCATGAAGCCGCACCGCCAAAAGTTCACACTGGCGAGCAAATGCGGCATGCAGGGTGTGGACGTAGCAGGCGATGGAAAGCTCGTGCGCGTGATCGACGGCCGCCCCGAGACCATCCGCAAGACCTGCGAAGACAGCCTGCGCCGCCTGCAGACGGATGTGATCGACCTCTATTACCTGCACCGCTGGGACAAGAAAGTGCCCATCGAAGACAGCGTGGGCGCCCTGAGCGATCTGGTGCGCCGGGGCCATATCCGCAGCATCGGCCTGAGCGAGGTGTCGGCCGGCACCCTGCGCAAGGCCAATGGGGTGCACCCGATTGCTGCCGTGCAGACCGAGTATTCGCTGTGGACGCGCAACCCCGAGATTGCCGTGCTCGATGCCTGCCGTGAACTGGGTGTGGCCTTTGTGGCCTTCAGCCCGGTGGCGCGCGGTTTTTTGTGCGGCAAGCCCATCGATGCCGCGGCGCTCGACGCCAAGGACATTCGCCGAGCCATGCCGCGTTTCGGCCCCGAGCACGCTGCAGCGAATGCCAAATTGCTGCCTGGTTACGCAGCGCTGGCCCGCGAAGCAGGTTGCACGCCATCCCAGCTGGCACTGGCCTGGCTGTTGCACAAGGCGCCGCACATCATCCCCATTCCTGGAACCACCAGCGTCGAACACCTGCACGACGACCTTGGCGCGCTGAATGTGGTGCTGGACTCTGGCCTCGTCATGCGTCTGGAGGCCCACATCAATCAGCGCACGGTCAGCGGCCCGCGCTACAACCCCCAGGGCACCGGCGAGGTGGACACAGAAGAGTTCGGCGCGTGAAGCAACTGCTTCTTCTGCCCGGCCTGATGTGCGATGCCGCTGTCTGGCAGCCGCAGGTTGAGCGCCTGGGTTCCCAGGTCATATGTGTGGTTGCCGACTACGGCATGAGCAACACGCTCACGGCCATGGCCCAGGTGGCGCTTGCTCAGGCCGACGCGGCCGGCATGCAAGGCCCTTTGTGTGTGGCCGGGCATTCCATGGGCGGCCGCGTGGCCTTTGAAATCCTGCGCCTTGCCCCTGAGCGCGTAGCCCGCCTGGCCCTGCTCGACACCGGCGCGCACCCGCTGGCTGACGGCGAAGCGGGTGAGCGCGAGCGCGCCAACCGCTTGGCCCTGGTGCGCCAGAGCGAGCAGGAGGGCATGCGCGCCATGGGCCAGGTCTGGGCCAAAGGCATGGTGCATCCGCGCCGCCTGGCCGCCCCGGTGTTTGAAGACATCCTGCAGATGATCGGGCGCAGCAACCCGCAGCGCTTTGCCGCCCAGCAAAACGCCTTGCTCACGCGCCGCGACGCAGCGCCCCAGCTGGCGCAGATCAACTGCCCCACCCTGGTGCTCTGTGGGCGCGAAGACAGCTGGAGCGGCCCGGCCCAACACGAAGCCATGCATGCGGTCATTCCCGCAGCGGCGCAGGCCCAACTGCGCATCATCGAAGACTGCGGCCATATGTGCACCATGGAGCAGCCCGCAGCCGTCAGCCAGGCCCTGGCCGGGTGGCTCGCCTGAGCGCCCGCCCTGACAAAAAACGATACAAAGCGAAACCCCTCTGCGAAGACTGCGCGTCGCCTGGGCGGCACCATCGAGTCCTTGTTCAACCCTTTCAAGGACTTTGTATGAAACGCTGGATCAAACGCAGCCTCTTCGGTATTTTTGGAGCCACGCTCCTCATTGGTGGCTTGAGTGCCTGCGGCCACCGCCCTGGCACCATGGGCGCCAACATGACGGCCGAGCAGCAGGCCGAATTCAAGGCCAAGATGGTCGACCGGATGAGTTCCAAACTCGACCTCAATGCCGACCAGAAAGTTCGCCTGACTGCCCTGGCCGACAAACTGCAGGAGCAGCGCAAGGCCATGATCGGCACCAGCACCGACCCGCGCGCCGAGATGAAGGCGCTGATTGCCGGCGACAAGTTCGACAAGGCCCGCGCCCAGGCCCTGGTCAACGAGAAGACCGCTGCCGTCAGCAACAAGAGCCCCGAAGTCATCGCTGCACTGGCCGATTTTTACGACAGCCTGAACGCCGCCCAGCAAACCAAGGTGCGCGATCTGCTGCAAGGCCGCCACGGCTTCTGGCACCGCGGCTGAGGGGCGCGCCATGACTGCGCTCGCTCCCTTGTTTGCCAGCGTCCGCAGCCACGCGCCAGCCTTGTTGGCGCAGGCCTGTGAGCCCCAGGCCGAGCTGCTGGCGATGATCTGGGGCAGCCGGTTCGACCGCGAACACGCCCGCAGCCTGATTGCGCTGCACGGCTTGCCTGCGGCCCAGCTGGAGCCCGACCTGCACCGCGCAGCCGAGAGCTTTGACCAACTCGCCCCGCGCCGGCAGCAGCGCCTGCGCCAAGCCCTGGCCCACGGGCTTGCCCGGTCTGCCGGTGCCACAATGGCCGCATGACCCGCATCCTGCTGATCGACGACGACGCGCAACTGGGCGAGCCGCTGGCCGCCTACTTTGCGCGCTTCGAGCTCAGCCTGGTTCAGGCGTTGCGCCCAAGCGAGGGCCTCGCGCAGATGCGCAAGGGCGGCTTTGATGCCGCCATCCTCGATGTGATGCTGCCCGAGATGGACGGTTTCGCGCTGTGCCGCAGCATCCGCAAAGAGAGCGACATCCCCATCCTGATGCTCACCGCCCGCGGCGAACTGACCGACCGCGTTGTCGGTTTGGAACTGGGCGCCGACGACTACCTGCCCAAACCTTTTGAGCCGCGCGAGCTGGTGGCCCGGGTGCAGACCGTGCTGCGCCGGCGCACGGCCAGCCCTGTGGACGGCGGGCAGCTTGTGTTCGAGGGCCTGCTGATCGACCCCGCCACGCGCAGCGTGCAGCGCCAGGGCGAAGCCGTTGAGCTGACCAGCACCGAGTTTGACCTGCTGCACATGCTGGCGCGCGGCGCGGGCAAGGTCTTCAGCCGCGACGACATCCTCAACGCGCTTCGCGGGCACGACGCCGAGCTCTACACCCGCGCGGTGGACTTGCTGGTGAGCCGCCTGCGCAAGAAGCTCGAACCGCTGGACGCCATCAAGACCTTGCGCAACGCTGGCTATGCGCTGGCACTGGCCAAGGCGGGAGACTGACATGGGGCGGTTCAAGCGCTCCCGTTGGCCCACACACGCGCACCGGCGCTTTCGCCATTCGCTCAAGGCGCGCTTGGTGGTGCTGTTTTTGCTCCTGGCCCTGGCGATGGCCGGTGCCTTCATGTTTGGCATGCAAAAGGCCCTCAGCATTGGCTGGCGCGATGCCGCCTTGCCCCTGGTAACCGATTACATCGACCGCCTCACTGCCGACATCGGCACCCCGCCCAGCGTCGAGCGCGCGCAGGCGCTCACGCAGCACCTGCCCATCTCCATCCGCATCAGCGGCCCCTCGGTCAACTGGCAAAGCCAGCCCGACGACGAGCACCAGAGGCGCATGGAGCGCTTCAACGCGGAAGACCCCCGCCCGCGCTTCTGGGAGCGCAGCCTGGCCGACGGCCACCGTATCCGCTTTGGCCTGGCCCTGGCCAATTGGGACCGCCAGCCGCGCATGGTCGGCTGGATCACGCTGGCCGTGTTGCTCCTGCTCACCGCTCTGGCCTATGCGGTGGTGCGCCGCCTGTTGCGCCCGCTGGACGACATCCGTGCCGGCGCACTGCGCTATGGCAGCGGCAATTTTGCCGAGCCCATCGCCATCCGCCACCGCGACGAACTCGGCGACCTGGCCCACACCGTCAACACCATGGCGCAGAGCATCCACCAGATGCTCGAGGCCAAGCGCGGCCTGCTGCTGGCCATCAGCCACGAGCTGCGCAGCCCGATCACGCGCGCCCGCCTCAACACCGAGCTGCTGCCCGAAAGCGGGGAGGGCGCCGAGCGGCGCGAAGCCCTGCTGCGCGACCTGCAGGAAATGGCCGACCTCGTGACCGACCTGCTCGAGAGCGAGCGCCTGGGTCAGGGCCACGCCGCCCTGCACACCGAGCCAACCGACCTGGCGGCCCTGGCGCGCGAGGTGCTGCAGGCCCTGCAGGCGCGCCACCCGGAAGCCGCCGCTATCAAAGTGATAGCTGCAAACGACCTTCCCGTGCTGGCTGGCGACCCGATTCGCCTCAAACTCCTGCTGCGCAACCTGCTCGACAACGCCCTGCGGCACAGCGGCGGCGCAGCCCAGCCGCCCGAGCTGCGCCTGGAGCCCTTGGCGGGCGGGGGCCTGCGCATCAGCGTGCGTGACTTCGGCCCCGGCGTCGACGAAGCGGCCCTGCCGCACCTGGCCGAGCCCTTCTACCGCCCCGACAGCGCCCGCACCCGCATCGGCCCCCAGGCCGGCGGCGTGGGCCTGGGCCTGTACCTCTGCAAGCTGGTGGCCCAGGCGCATGGCGGCAGCCTGGCGGTGCGCAATGCGCAGCCGGGGCTGGTGGTGGAGGTGGCACTGGGTTAGACCTCTGTGCCATCGGCGGGGCCTTGCACAATAACTACAAGGGCTAGAGCCCGAAACGCTTCGGCTTATTGACTGTGAAGCTTCTCTTGCAGCCAAACCTTGATGAGCGATTGGTAGGGCACATCGCGGGCGTTGGCCGCCACTTTCAGCGATTCAAGCAGGTGTTGTGGCAGCCGCAGCGAAATAGTTTTGGTGGTGGGTTTCAGGTTGGGCAGCAATGCATTCTGGGCCTTGGACCAGTCCAGGTGTTCGGTGGAGTCGTGCGATTCCCAATACGCGCGCTCTTGCGCCTCGTTGGTGAATGTCGGAATAGCTTTGATCGGAACTGACTTAGTCGGCTTGTTCATAAACGGCTCGCTCCTTTCGGTGCATGTCTCTGGCTGATATGACCCGGATTAACCCACCCGATTGGCGCAGGGTGAACGTGATGTGCAGTGTGCGCCCTTCGTCGGTCTTGCCCAGTGCGTGAACGCGAGGTTCGTCCTGGCTGTGGGCGCCATCTTCAAGCAGCAGCAATGGCGCATTGAAGAACACTTGCTCAGCTTCCGCCATGGACACGCCATGCTTTTCGTTTTTGCGCGCGTTGCCACTGTCCCAGTCAAACCCCGTGATTTGGCTCAGGTCAATCATTTTTGTATATTATCATCATGTACACATACAGCCAACATCATTTATATCTTGCCTTTACGTGTCAATTCATTTGCATTCAATATTCGCGATTCACGAATAGTGAATGTAAATGCAACTCAAACCCCAAGACTTCCTGGTAGCCCTCAAGCTCGTGGCTTGGGGTGAGCAGCCCTGGACATATGCGCGGCTGGCGCAGGAGCTGGGTATCAGCGTGTCCGAGGCGCACGCTTGCATCAAGCGCGGACTGCAGGCGGGCTTGCTGCTGCCCAATCGGGAGTTGCCGCCGCAGCCGGTAGAGGCGGGTGGCATTGCTGCGCCAGGCGTTCAAGAGGCATTGGGCATTTACCGCGTTACTCGCAAGCGGGTGCGCCGCTCGGCTTTGCCTGACAGTGAAGCGGTGGCCGACAACGCAGTGCGGCCCCATTCGCATAACTTGGCCGAATTCGCATTGCACGGTGCCAAGTACGCCTTTGCGGCAGAGAAGTTGCCGTTGGCGGTAGGCGTGCCGACAAGTCACAGTGCGCCTGCGTTTGCCGGCGTGTTTGCCCCCGGCAGCACAGACTTTGTATGGCCCCACCCCAATGGCTCGGTGCGCGGCGTGGGGGTAGAGCCGCTGCACCCATCGGTGCCCTTCGCGGCCATGCAAGACGCCCAGCTGTACGAAATGCTGGCCCTGTTTGACGCGTTGCGGGTCGGCATGGCTCGTGAGCGCGGCATGGCGCTGGAACGGCTGCAAGCGCTGATTGACCCGGACGCGCCCCGGCCAGTGAAGGGGCCCATGTATGGCTAACCCAAACCTAAGCTTGTTGATTGGCATGGCGCAGGCCATGGGGCCGCTGTGCAATCAGGTAGTGTTCGTCGGTGGCTGTGCCACAGGCCTGCTGGTGGATCATATGGATTTGATGGACGTGCGCCCCACCAGAGACGTGGACGCCATTGTGGAAGTGGCTTCCTTGGCTGCCTATCACCGACTGGCAGAACAACTCATGCAGCGTGGCTCAAAGCAAACGATGGCGGACAACACGCCACCATTTCGCTGGTTCTGGAACCGCATGCAGCTGGACTTGGTGCCCTGGGACGAGAAGGTGTTGGGCTTTGCCAACCCGTGGTATCGGGTAGGCTTTGCTGCAGCCTTGTCGGTGGAGTGAGCAGACGGTCTGCAGTTACGGCATTTGTCGGCGCCTCATTTTTTGGCAACCAAGTTCGAAGCCTTCAAAGACCGTGGCAAAAATGACGTGTACGCGAGCCATGACCTGGAAGACATCATGGCGGTGATGGAAGGGCGCAGTTCTGTGGCGCAGGAGATGGCCAGCGCCCACAGAGCTGTCTGCAAACACGTAGGCCAATCGGTGGCAGCGCTGCTGGATATGCCCACTTTTCATAATGCGTTGCCCGGTTTGCTGAGCGACCCGGAACGAGAGCAAACCGTCAAGACGCGGATGATGCAGATCGCACAATCGAAAGACCTATGAACACCACCACCAACTCCCTCGTCCAGAAGCTCTGGAACTACTGCAACGTGCTGCGCGACGACGGCATGAGTTATGGCGACTATGTGGAGCAGCTCACCTACCTGCTGTTCCTCAAGATGGCCGACGAGCGCAGCGCGCCGCCCTACAACCAGGCCAGCATCGTGCCCGCCGCCTACGCCTGGCCCACCCTTTTGGCCCGTGATGGCGACGAGCTGTTTGACCACTACCGCCACCTGCTCGAAAAGCTGGGGCATGAGAAGGGCACGCTGGGCCTGATCTTCGGCAAGGCATAAAACAAGTTTCAGGACCCGGCCAAGCTGCGCCGCGTGATCGTCGATTTGATTGACGCCGAAACCTGGACGGTGCTGGGCGCCGACGTGAAGGGCGACGCTTACGAGGGTCTGCTGGAGAAGAACGCGCAAGACACCAAGAGCGGCGCGGGCCAGTACTTCACGCCGCGCGCGCTCATACAGGCAATGGTGGACTGCATCGCTCCGCAGCCGGGTGATCGGCAGCGACATTGCAGGGTAAACCACTAGCGCCCATGGCGGCATTTGCTTACGCACTTCGGGCGGGTTTTCCGCTCTAATCTCCGGAGGTGCCCGACTATCAGGAGATGCGATGTACAAGCTCAATGTGAATGGCAAGGTCCACGAGGTGGATGCCG
>Ga0007834_1000250_pt1 | contig 17994 bp, 11 predicted proteins | sample CryBogCBE06Nov07_FD_71233 | JGI IMG/M metagenome (GOLD analysis project Ga0007834, IMG submission 71233) | Freshwater microbial communities from Crystal Bog, Wisconsin, USA - CBE06Nov07 | ecosystem: Environmental > Aquatic > Freshwater > Lake | place: Crystal Bog, Wisconsin, USA | collected...
TGTCCGGCCTTGCCACCGTCATTGCATCGCAGGCCGTGATTTCGGGTGCGTTCTCGCTGACCGCCCAGGCCATGCGTATGGGCTACCTGCCGCGCCTGCGCATCATCCAGACCTCCAGCCAGTCGGTCGGCCAGATCTATCTGCCCGCCATCAACTGGATATTGATGGTGGGGGTGTTGCTGCTGGTTGTCGGCTTCAAAAGCTCCAGTGCCTTGTCATCGGCCTACGGGATTGCGGTTTCGGTCACGATGATAACCACGACCATTTTGGCCACCATCGTGGCTCGGCGCCTTTGGCACTGGAATGCCTGGCTGGTTGCGCTGGGGATCGGCGGATTGCTGACAATGGACACGCTGTTTTTCGTGGCCAACAGCCTCAAGGTGGCCGATGGCGGCTGGCTACCGCTGCTGGTGGCTGCCGTCGTAATGGGGATTTTTATCACCTGGAGCAAGGGGCGCCGGCTCAGCCGTGCTGCCGCGGCGGCAGACAAGATGGACATCGAACCTTTTCTGGATGCCTTGTCGGTCAGCATGCCGCACCGCGTGCACGGAACCGCCGTGTTCCTGACGGCTGAAAGCAGTGCCGTTCCGCATGCCTTGTTGCACAATCTCAAACACAACCAGGTGCTGCACGAAGTGGTGGTGCTTCTTTCTGTCGTGGCGTGCGAGACCCCGCGGGTGGACCCCAAGGACCGGATCTCGGCCGAGGATCTGGGGCACGGGTTCTGGCGGGTCACCGCCCGCCACGGCTTCATGGAACCGCCTGATGTACCTAGCTTCATGCGACTCTTGTCCGCACAGGAAGACGTGCCCGCCGACCCGATGAGCACCAGCTATTTCACTTCGCGTGAAACGCTGGGGCAAGCCCGCTTGCCGGGGCTCACTGCCATCCAGCAGATGGTCTTTGGCTGGCTGCACCGCAACGCCGGTCGGGCATCGGATTACTTTGAACTCCCGGGCAACCGGGTGGTGGAGTTCGGGCGGCGCACTTCCTGAGGCTTTTTTCCGTAGTGCAGGTGGGGGTTCTTGACACCGGTTCGTAATTCCCCTAGATTACTAACCAGTCAGTCATTAACGCCAAGGATCCCCATGTCTGCCACTCCCCGACAGGCTTTACAAGCCGCAAACCGATTTCAAGCCTTTGCGACCTGGCCTCAGTTGCTGCTGATCGGGTTTTTGGCTGCCATCAGCACTGGTTGCTCCAAGCCGGAGGCTGCGCCGGAACCGATGCGAGCCGTGCGGATTTTGACGGTGGGGGTGGACAGCTTGCAGGCTGGTCTGGAATACGCAGCCGAGGTGCGTCCCCGGGTGGAGTCCAGCCTGGGATTCCGGGTGGCCGGCAAGATCACCCGGCGGGAGGTTGAGGTCGGCCAGCGGGTGCGCGCCGGGCAATTGATCGCCCAAGTTGATCCCCAGGACCTCAAATTGGCTGCCGATGCCGCGCGGGCCCAGGTCGCCGCTGCAAAGACGAATCGCGACCTCGCTGCGGCTGACTTCAAGCGTTACAAAGACCTCAGGGACCAGAATTTCATCGGCGCAGCCGACCTGGACCGGCGTGAAAGCACCCTGAAGGCTGCTCAGGCCCAGCTCGACCAGGCCCAGGCCCAATTAGCGGCGCAGGGCAACCAGGCAGCCTATGCGAGCCTGGTGGCCGACGTCTCGGGTGTGGTTACTGCGGTGCTGGCAGAAACCGGGCAGGTTGTGACGGCCGGCTCGCCGATCGTCCGAATTGCGCAGGACGGGCCCCGCGACGCGGTATTTTCCGTCCCGGAGGACAAGGTCACCGCGGTGCACCCGGGCTCCAGCGTGGCCATCCGGCGTTGGGCCCAGGACGGCGCAGGGAGCGCCACACTCAGCGGCACCGTACGCGAGGTCGCTGCCATTGCAGACCCTGCGACTCGCACCTACCAGATCAAGGTCACACTCAACGGCACCGAAATGCCGCCGCTGGGATCCACGCTCTACGTCCAGCCCCAGTCGCTGGAACACTCCGGCACACTCGCCATCAAGCTGCCCACCAGCGCGCTCAAGCAGGATGGCCAGGTTTCTGCCGTTTGGGTGCTGGACAAGGCGAGCATGACGATCCATTCGCAGCCCGTCCTGATCGCGACCGCCGATGTCAACGATGCCGTGATTGCTGCGGGGCTCAAACCCGGGGATCTGGTGGTGAGTGCCGGCGTGCATGTGCTCTCGCCTGGCCAGAAAGTCACGATTTATCAGGAAAAAGCCCCGGAAGCGGCTGCGGAACCTGCGTCGGCAGCTATTAAAAGTGTAGCGAACCCCGCTTCTGCTGCAGCAGCGAAGTGAGGCAGGCATGAGCGAACCCACTTCTGCGCAAGCCCCGGCCAAACAGGGCTTCAACCTCTCACGCTGGGCGCTAGAGCATGCGCCCCTGACCCGCTACCTGATGGTGGTGCTGATGCTCCTGGGCATTGCGGCCTACTTCCAGCTTGGCCAGGACGAGGATCCGCCATTCACCTTCCGGGCCATGGTGGTGCAAAGCTTCTGGCCGGGTGCCACCGCCCAGCAGGTGGCTGAGCAGGTGACGGACAAGCTCGAACGCACCCTGCAGGAGGTGCCCTATGCGGACAAGATCCGCAGCTATTCCAAGCCGGGTGAATCCCTCATAACCTTCCAGATTAAGGATTCGTCCAAGGCCTCCGAAGTGCCCAACGTCTGGTACACGGTGCGCAAGAAGATTGGCGACATGAAGGGGACCCTGCCGCCCGGGGTGCAGGGGCCATTTTTCAACGATGACTTTGGCGATGTCTATGGCGTGATCTATGCGCTGGAGGCTGACGGCTTCAACTATGCCGAGCTCAAGGATTTCGCCGATGACGTGCGCCAGCAATTGCTGCGGGTCCCCGACGTAGCCAAGGTCCAGTTGTTTGGCGATCAGGCCGAGAAGGTCTACATCGAGATTTCGCAAAAACGCCTGTCGCAGATCGGCCTGGACTTCAACCAGGTCTTGAGCCAACTGGCTGCGCAGAACGCGGTGGAAAATGCCGGTGCCGTGCAGACGCCGCTGGATGTCGTGCAAATTCGGGTCGCCGGGCAGTTCCAGGCTGTCGAGGATTTGCGGGCCATGCCGATCCGGGGCAATTCGGGCAGCCAGTTCCGGCTCGGCGATATCGCCGACATCAAGCGCGGGTATGTGGATCCGCCCTCGGTCAAGGTGCGCCACCAGGGCCGGGAAGTGATTGCCTTGGGCGTCTCCATGGCCAAGGGCGGGGACATCATTGAGCTTGGGAAGTCGCTCAGGACAACCTTTGCCAAGATCGAAAAGGACCTGCCTGCTGGCATCAGCCTGGTGCAGATCCAGAACCAGCCCCGGGCGGTTTCGGATTCGGTGAACGAGTTTGTGCGAACGCTGATCGAGGCCGTGGTGATCGTGCTGGCGGTGAGCTTTATTGCCCTGGGCTTCCACCGCAGGCCTGGCGACCATCCGCTGTGGAAGCGCTACGCGGTGGATATCCGCCCCGGTCTGGTTGTCGGCATCACCATTCCGCTGGTACTGGCAGTGACTTTCCTGGCCATGGACTACTGGGGCATTGGCTTGCACAAGATTTCGCTGGGCTCACTCATCATCGCGCTGGGCCTGCTGGTGGATGACGCCATCATTGCAGTGGAGATGATGGTGCGCAAGATGGAGGAGGGCTATGACAAGGTGCGGGCAGCGACTTTTGCCTATGAAGTCACTGCCATGCCGATGCTTACCGGCACGCTCATTACGGCAACCGGGTTTTTGCCGATCGGCATTGCCAAGTCGGTGACCGGCGAGTACACGTTTGCGATTTTTGCGGTGACCGTGATTGCCCTTGTGCTGAGCTGGTTGGTTTCCGTGTATTTCGTCCCCTATCTAGGCACCCTGATCCTGAAGGCCAAACCGCATGTTGCCTCCGATGGACCGCATGAGCATTTCGACACACCTTTCTACATTGCATTCCGGCGGGTCCTCAACTGGTGCGTCGAACATCGCTGGAAAACCATCGGACTGACACTGGTCCTGTTTGGGCTGGGCATCGTTGGCATGGGCAAGGTCCAGCAGCAGTTCTTCCCGGACTCGAGCCGGCCGGAGATCATGGTGGACATCTGGTTTCCCGAGGGCACATCTTTCGCTGCCAACGAGGCTGTTACCAAGCGGGTCGAGGCCCGTTTCCTGAAGGAGCCCGGCGTCAATTCGGTCAGCACCTGGGTGGGATCGGGCGTTCCGCGGTTTTACCTGCCGCTGGACCAGGTGTTTCCGCAGACCAATGTGTCGCAATTCATTCTTGTGTCCAAGAATTTGAAGATCCGGGAATCCTTGCGCATCAAGCTGCCTGCGCTTCTGGCCCAGGAGTTTCCCGAGGTGCGTGGCCGCGTGAAGTTGTTGCCCAACGGGCCGCCGGTACCCTATCCCGTTCAGTTCCGCGTCATCGGCCTGGATCCGGTCGCGTTGCGCGGCTACGCCGACCAGATCAAGGCCGCCATGCGCGAAAGCCCCAATACCCGGGGTGTCAATGACAACTGGAATGAGTCGGTCAAGGCATTGCACCTGGAAGTCGATCAGGCCAAGGCGCGTGCCCTGGGGGTGACAAGCCAGTCCATCGCCCAGGAATCCAAGACGATCCTGTCCGGTACCACGGTCGGCCAATACCGCGATGGCGACAAGCTTATCGATATCGTGTTGCGGCAGCCACTGGACGAGAGAAGTGCCATCACGGACATCGCCAATGCCTACCTGCCCACCAGTTCGGGCAAGTCGATTCCGCTGACCCAGATTGCCAAACCGGTTTTCGCCTGGGAGCCCGGTGTGATGTGGCGCGAGAATCGCGACTACGCCATCACGGTCCAGGGTGACGTGGTGGAGGGTTTGCAGGGCGCAACCGTTACCGACGAATTGCTGCCCAAGCTCAAGTCGATCAGCAGCCAATGGCCGCCAGGCTACCGGGTGGAAGTGGCGGGCGCCGTCGAAGAAAGCTCCAAGGGTTCGGACTCGATTGCTGCTGGCGTGCCGATCATGCTCTTCATCACCTTCACCTTGCTGATGCTGCAGCTCCATAGTTTCAGCCGGGCCATGCTGGTCTTCCTGACCGGGCCGCTGGGCATTGCCGGCGTTGCCGGTGCCTTGCTGGTGCTGAACCGGCCATTTGGCTTCGTAGCCCTGCTGGGGGTGATTGCGCTCATGGGCATGATCCAGCGCAACTCAGTAATCCTGATCGACCAGATCGAGCAGGACCGGGCGCGCGGTGTGTCGGCCTGGGATGCCATTGTCGAGTCCGCCGTGCGGCGGTTGCGCCCGATTGTACTTACCGCTGCAGCTGCCGTGCTGGCCATGATTCCCTTGTCGAGAAGCGTCTTCTGGGGACCCATGGCGGTCGCCATCATGGGGGGGCTGGTTGTGGCCACGGTGCTGACCCTGCTGGCGCTGCCTGCCATGTATGCAGCGTGGTTTCGTGTCCGGCGTGAGGCGCCTGCAAATGCCTGAGGCCAATCAGCGGGTAAAATAGAAAGTTGACCGGAAAAACGGCTGGTCAGGGTCGCCTGACTGGCCGTTTTTGCTTCGCGCGGGTGGCGAAATTGGTAGACGCACCAGGTTTAGGTCCTGACGGTAGCAATACTGTGGGGGTTCGAGTCCCCCCCCGCGCACCAGACAGATTTTTTTAAAGACCAGACTGAAAGTGCAAGCCATGGCAGTAACTGTTGAAACCCTCGAAAAGCTGGAGCGCAAGATCACCCTGACCTTGCCCGTTAAGGCCATCCAGTCCGAAGTCGATACCCGGCTGCGCAAACTCGCGCGCACCGTCAAGATGGATGGCTTCCGCCCCGGCAAGGTGCCCATGAACGTGGTCGCCCAGCGCTATGGATATTCGGTTCACTACGAAGTGATGAACGACAAGGTCGGCGAGGCCTTCTCCAACGCGGCCAATGAGGCCCAGTTGCGCGTGGCCGGCCAGCCGCGCATCACCGAAAAAGAAGGTGCACCCGAAGGGGAAGTTTCCTTTGACGCCGTTTTTGAGGTCTACCCCGAAGTCAAGATTGCCGACCTCGCTGGCGCTGAAATCGAAACCGTCACGACCAGTGTGACGGACGAAGCGATCGAACGCACGATTGACATCCTGCGCAAGCAGCGCCGCACCTTTGCCCAGCGCGCGCATGATGCGGCGGCCCAAGACACGGACCGCGTAACGGTGGACTTCGAAGGCAAGATCGACGGCGAGCCGTTTGAAGGCGGCAAGGCCGAGGCCTTCCAGTTTCTGGTTGGTGAAGGCCAGATGCTCAAGGAGTTCGAGGACGCGGTGCGTGGCATGAAGTCCGGTGAAAGCAAGACTTTTCCGATGGCCTTCCCGGCCGATTACCACGGCAAGGATGTCGCTGGCAAAACAGCGGATTTCCTCGTGACCGTCAAGAAAATCGAAGCAGCCCACCTGCCCGAGGTGAACGAGGCCTTGGCCAAGTCGCTGGGCATTGCCGACGCAAGCGTGGAAGGTTTGCGCGCCGACATCCGCAAGAACCTGGAGCGCGAAGTGAAGTTCCGGCTGCTTGCCCGCAACAAGAATGTGGTCATGGATGCATTGGTCGCCAAGTCCGAGCTGGACCTGCCCAAGTCCAGCGTTCAGGCCGAGCTGGACCGCATGATCGAGGGCGCGCGCGCCGAGCTCAAGCAGCGCGGGATCAAGGATGCAGACAAAGCCCCTATTCCTGAGGACGTTTTCCGCCCGCAGGCAGAACGCCGCGTCCGCCTGGGCTTGGTGGTGGCCGAACTGGTTCGCAGCAACAATCTGCATGCGCGCCCCGAGCAGATCAAGGCCCATATCGACGAACTGGCCGCCAGCTATGAAAAGCCTGCGGACGTTGTCCGTTGGTACTATGGCGACAACCGCCGCCTGGCCGAAGTGGAAGCGATTGTCATTGAGAACAACGTGACCGAATTCGTCCAGTCCAAAGCCAAGATCACCGAGAAAGCCGTTGCGTTCGACGACCTGATGGGCCAACAATAAAGCGCAGGCATGAATCCATGACAATGGGGGCTTGCGCTTTTACGCCAAGCCCCCATGTTTTTGATACCTAATTCCCAGGAGTTTGCATGAGCACAGTTGATACCCAGGCTCTCGGCATGGTGCCGATGGTGATTGAACAATCGGGTCGGGGCGAGCGCGCCTACGACATCTATTCGCGCCTGCTGAAGGAGCGCATTATTTTCCTGGTGGGGCCGGTCGAAGACTACATGGCCAATCTGGTCGTGGCCCAACTCCTGTTTCTGGAGAGCGAGAACCCGGACAAGGACATTTTTCTCTACATCAACTCCCCTGGCGGCTCCGTCAGTGCCGGCCTGGCGATCTTTGACACCATGAACTTCATCAAGCCCGAAGTGTCGACCCTGTGCACTGGCATGGCGGCCAGTATGGGTTCTTTCCTGCTGGCAGCGGGAGCCAAAGGCAAGCGCTTCGCATTGCCGAACGCCAGCGTCATGATGCATCAGCCCTCGGGTGGTGCCCGTGGCATGGCTGCCGACATTGAAATTTCAGCGCGTGAAATCTTGAAGACGCGTGAGCAACTCAATCGGATCTATGCAGAGCGGACGGGCCAGCCCTTTGAAAAGATTGCCCGTGACGTCGAGCGTGATTTCTGGCTGTCGGCCAACGAAGCGAAGGAATACGGATTGGTCGATCAGGTCATTGCCAAGCGCACCTGAGTCCGGCCGACAGTTGCGATTGAGCAACGGCGTTTCCCCTATGGCGGAAACGCCGTTTTTATTTGGTTATCATTTGTCCCATCTGTAACGAGGCACCCCTCTCCATGGCCGAAAAAAAAGGCAGTTCAAGCGAAAAGACCCTCTACTGCTCCTTCTGCGGCAAGAGCCAGCACGAAGTCAAGAAACTGATCGCAGGCCCTTCGGTTTTCATTTGCGACGAGTGCATCGACCTGTGCAACGAAATCATTCGCGATGAACTGCCCGCTGGCGACGAGGGCCGCGAAGGTCGCAGTGACCTGCCCACCCCGTCGGAGATCAAGGCCAATCTCGACAACTATGTGATCGGCCAGGAAGTGGCCAAACGTACGCTGGCTGTAGCCGTGTACAACCATTACAAGCGCCTGCGCTACAAGGAAACAGCCCGCAAGGACGAGGTGGAGCTGAGCAAGAGCAATATCCTCTTGATTGGCCCGACAGGGTCGGGAAAGACCTTGCTTGCGCAGACCCTGGCCCGCATGCTCAATGTGCCCTTTGTCATGGCCGATGCCACCACGCTGACCGAGGCCGGATACGTCGGTGAGGACGTGGAAAACATTATCCAGAAGCTGTTGCAGAGCTGCAATTACGAAGTCGAGCGCGCGCAGCAGGGCATCGTCTACATCGACGAAATCGACAAGATTTCGCGCAAGTCGGACAACCCCTCCATTACCCGCGACGTTTCCGGAGAGGGCGTGCAGCAGGCCTTGTTGAAGCTGATTGAAGGCACCATGGCCAGTGTTCCGCCGCAGGGCGGGCGCAAGCACCCCAACCAGGATTTTTTGCAAATCGACACGACCAACATCCTGTTCATTTGCGGCGGAGCATTCGCCGGGCTCGAGAAGGTGATCGAGCACCGCACAGAAGCATCTGGAATTGGCTTTGGCGCATCAGTCAAAAGCAAAAAGGATCGCAGTCTGACCGAAGTATTCCGGGAGATAGAACCGGAGGACCTGATCAAGTTCGGGTTGATTCCGGAACTGGTGGGGCGCATGCCCGCCATCGCTTCCTTGGCTGAACTTGGCGAGGACGCCCTGGTTCAGATCCTGACCGAGCCCAAGAACGCATTGGTCAAGCAATACAGCAAATTGCTGGGTATGGAAGGCGTAGGGCTTGAAATCAGGCCAAACGCCTTGCGCGCGATTGCCCGCAAGGCGCTGGCCAGGAAAACCGGTGCACGGGGCTTGCGCTCAATTCTGGAGCAGTCCTTGATCGACACCATGTTTGAATTGCCCAACGCGTCGAATGTGGAAAAAGTTGTTGTCGAGGAGTCCTCGATTGAGGAAAACAAGCCTCCGTTGCTGGTCTACCGTGAAGTAGCCAAGAAGGCTTGAGGGACGGCAGGAGGCCCCGACTAGGCCAGTGGCCGAGGTCAAGCAAGGGGCCTGCTTGCCCCCCATTGAATATTGGAAAAGCCTGCCCATATTCAGACGAACATACAGAAAGAATCGAATGTCTGGTCATTCACCATTGCCTGCGATCGCTATCGACCTGCCCCTGCTGCCGTTGCGTGATGTAGTTGTCTTTCCCCACATGGTGATCCCGCTTTTTGTCGGGCGACCCAAAAGCATCAAGGCACTCGAGGCGGCCATGGAGGCGGAGCGCCGCATCATGCTGGTTGCGCAAAAGGCTGCCGCAAAAGATGAGCCTTCGGTTTCCGACATGTTTGACGTGGGCTGCGTCTCCACGATTTTGCAAATGCTCAAGTTGCCCGACGGGACCGTCAAGGTGCTTGTCGAGGGGCAGCAGCGGGCCTTGGTGAACAAGATTGAAGACGGCGAGACGTTTTTTACCGCCAACGTCACGCCCATTGAGGCTGCGCTGGAAGTCAATCCCAAAAGCAGTGAAATCGAGGCCCTGCGCCGTGCGGTGATGCAGCAGTTTGACCAGTACGTCAAGCTCAACAAAAAGATCCCACCGGAAATACTGACCTCCATTTCGAGCATCGATGATCCAGGGCGGCTGGCCGACACCATTGCCGCGCACTTGCCGCTCAAGCTCGATAACAAGCAGGTCGTGCTCGACCTGGCTGATATCAAGGCCCGCCTGGAAAACCTTTTTGAGCAGCTGGAGCGCGAGGTCGATATCCTGAATGTGGACAAGAAAATCCGTGGCCGCGTCAAGCGGCAAATGGAAAAGAACCAACGCGATTTCTATCTCAACGAGCAGGTGAAAGCCATCCAGAAAGAGTTGGGGGATGGCGAAGACGGCGTCGATATCGAAGAAATCGATAAGAAAATCAAGGCCGCCAAAATGCCCAAGGAGGCACTCAAGAAGGCCGAGGGCGAGCTCAAGAAGCTCAAACTGATGTCACCGATGTCGGCTGAAGCCACGGTGGTGCGCAACTACATTGACGTGCTCACGGGGCTGCCGTGGAGCAAGAAGACGAAGATCAAGCATGACCTCGTCCACGCCGAGGGCGTGCTCAATGAGGATCATTTTGGCCTTGAAAAAGTCAAGGACCGCATTCTTGAATATCTTGCTGTCCAGCAGCGGGTCGACAAGGTCAAGGCCCCCATTCTTTGCCTGGTCGGCCCCCCCGGCGTGGGCAAGACCTCCCTTGGTCAATCCATTGCCAAGGCCACGGGGCGCAAATACGTTCGCATGGCCCTGGGTGGCATGCGCGATGAGGCCGAAATCCGCGGCCACCGGCGCACCTACATTGGTGCCTTGCCCGGCAAGGTGCTGCAGAGCCTTAGCAAGGTGGGCACGCGCAATCCGCTGTTCCTGCTTGATGAAATTGACAAGCTGGGAACGGATTTTCGTGGTGATCCTTCGAGCGCTTTGCTCGAGGTGCTCGACCCGGAGCAAAACCACACCTTCGGCGACCACTATGTCGAGGTTGACTTTGATTTGTCGGATGTGATGTTCGTTGCCACATCCAATTCGATGAACATTCCGCCGGCGCTGCTCGACCGCATGGAGGTGATTCGCCTTTCCGGCTACACCGAGGACGAGAAAACTAGCATTGCGCTCAAGTACCTGCTCCCCAAGCAGTTGACCAACAACGGCGTCAAGGAAGAAGAGCTGCTCGTTACCGAGGCGGCAGTGCGCGACATCGTGCGGTATTACACCCGTGAAGCTGGCGTACGGTCGCTTGAGCGCGAGATTTCCAAGATCTGCCGCAAGGTCGTCAAAGGCCTGCAGCTCAAGCAGATGGTTGCCCAGGTCGTGGTGAACGCCAACAACCTCAATGAGTTTTTGGGCGTTCGCAAGTTCAACTACGGCCGGGCCGAACAGCAAAACCAGGTTGGCCAGGTGGTCGGGCTGGCGTGGACCGAGGTTGGCGGTGATCTGCTCACCATTGAAGCTGCACTCATGCCTGGCAAGGGCGTGATCACCAGAACCGGCTCCCTCGGGGATGTCATGAAAGAGTCCGTGGAGGCCGCGCGTACCGTGGTACGCAGCCGCGCACGGGTGCTGGGCATAAAGGACGAAGCCTTCGAGAAGAACGACATCCACATTCACGTGCCCGATGGAGCGACGCCCAAGGATGGTCCGAGCGCCGGTGCTGCGATGACAACAGCTTTCGTTTCGGCTCTGACCGGCATTCCGGTCCGTGGTGATGTCGCAATGACCGGCGAGATAACCCTTCGCGGCGAGGTGACTGCGATTGGCGGTTTGAAAGAAAAACTGCTTGCCGCTTTGCGCGGTGGCATCAAGACAGTGCTGATTCCCGAAGAGAACGCCAAAGACCTGCAGGAAATCCCCGAGAACGTGAAGAATGGCCTGGAGATCATTCCCGTCAAATGGATCGATCAGGTGCTGCAGGTCGCGCTCGAGCGCCCGCCCGTGGCATTGCCCGATGACGAGGTCGTTGCCAGCGGCGTAGTGCCCGCCGCTCCCCCGGTATTGGGGGATGCAATCAAGCATTAAAAATCGGATGCGCACAGTGCAGGAGCAAAAAAGTACGCTATAATTTGAGACATCGCGGGAGTAGCTCAGTTGGTAGAGCGCAACCTTGCCAAGGTTGAGGTCGAGAGTTCGAGACTCTTCTCCCGCTCCAGGTCCCAAGGGAAGCCAAGGCTTCCCTTTTTTGTGTTCTTGGTATTCGTGAAACTGGCGCGGTAGCAAAGCGGTTATGCACCGGATTGCAAATCCGTGTAGGTCGGTTCGACTCCGGCCCGCGCCTCCATCAATTCACCGTTATCTGCCTACCCGAGAGCAGTTTTCCCATCCGCTGGTACTCAAGCCGTATATGGTTTGAAAAATCAGACGGGCTTCCGCCGTCGACATCTGCACCTTCAGTCGACAGGCTCTCCTTGATGCGGCCTTGTTGCAGGGCTTTGTTGGCCGCCTGGTTCACTTTTCGAATGACTTCCTCTGGTGTGCCCCGCGGAGCCAACAGTCCGTACCAGGAACCGGCTTCGTATGCGGCAATCCCGGATTGGGCAACCGTTGGTACGTCCGGCAAAAGGAAGGAGCGTCTGCTGCCGGTCACGGCCAGTGCCCGGAGCTTGCCGGCCTTGATCTGCGGCATGATGGCGACGATGCTGCTGAACATGATCTGAACCCGGCCTGACAGAAGGTCTGTCAAGGCAGGAGCCAAACCCTTGTAGGGCACGTGGAGCATGTCAACGCCCGCCAATGACTCATACAACAAGGTCGAAATGTGCGCGGAACTGCCGTTGCCATTGGACGCATAGCTCAGTGCGCCGGGATGGGCCTTGGCATATGCCGTCATTTCCGGCAGGGTTTTGAATGGGACGTCGGGGTTCGCCACGATAACCGCAGGAGCCGAAGCAAGCAGCACAATCGGCACGAAATCCTTCAGCGGGTCATAGCTGATGTTGGGCACCACATGCGGGTTGACAGCGAGGCTTCCGACACCGCCCAGGAAAAGGGTATAGCCATCTGGAGCGGCCTTGGCCGCGAGTTCAGCCCCCACCACACCCCCGGCTCCGGCCCGGTTGTCGACGAGAACCGCTTGACCGAGGGTCGAAGCGAGATCCTGTGCGATGGCTCGTGCAACCTGGTCGTTTCCTCCCCCGGGTGCGAATGGCACAATCAGGCGTATCGGCTTGTTCGGATAGTCTTGAGCATGTAGTCCTGGCGCAGCCGCAAAGGCCAAAACCAAGCAAATCCGCAACCATTTCATACTGTGATCACCTTGTCTATTCGATGACTGGCCACCTATCTGCTGACCAGTTGCCCCTATTCAGCCCGATCCATATTGTCCAGACCCCGCAAGCACGCATTGTGGGCCACTTCCATCAGGAGTTCTCATGTATCCCGGTTCGGTTCTTCGAAACAAGCTAGCGCAGCGGCGAGGCCTCCTGGTGCCAGGTGCAGCGAATGCATTGGCCGCCCGCGTCATTGCTGATTTGAATTTTGAGGCGGTCTATCTCAGCGGTGCAGGTCTGACCAACACGTTTTACGGAATCCCCGACCTAGGTTTCATGAGCCTGCAGGACGTGGCTTCCCATACAGCCGCAATCCGGGACGCTGTGGGCCTGCCCCTGATTGTTGACGCAGACACCGGATTCGGTAACGCCTTGAACGTCTACCAGACGGTGCGGATGCTGGAGCGCTCAGGCGCCAACGCCATACAACTCGAAGACCAGCAAATGCCCAAGAAATGTGGGCATTTCAATGACAAGTCGGTCATAACGCAGGACGAGATGGTTGGCAAGATCCACGCTGCTCTGGACGCCCGTGTTCACCAAGATTTCCTGATCATTGCCAGGACCGATGCGCGTGCCATCGAGGGCTTTGACGCCGCCATTGCACGCGCGATGGCCTATGCGCAAGCGGGTGCTGACCTGACTTTTGTTGAAGCCCCCGTCAGTCAGGAAGAGGTACGGCGGATTCCCCAGGAGTTGAGCTGCCCGCAGGTTGTCAATGTCGTGATCGGCGGCAAGACTCCGGCGCTCTCGGTGCAACAGTTGGGCGAGTGGGGCTATGGGATGGTGCTGTACGCCAATGCAGCGCTTCAGGGCGCCTTGCATGGAATGCGGCAGGCTCTTGCAGCGTTGCAGCGCGACGGGCAGCTCCAGGAAAGCAGTGGTCTCGTTGCGACTTTTGAAGAGCGTCAGCGCTATGTCGACAAGGACCGTTTTGATGCATTGAGCCGCCGATTCGGGAGCGGATCATGACCGATGGAACCCGCGACAATCCGCACACGCTGGCGATTGCGCGATTCGTGAGCGGACTCACGGCAGAGCAAATACCCCAGGCTGTGCGTGAGCGGATCAAATTGCTCATTCTGGACTCACTGGGCTGCGCCTTGTACGGAGCCCATCTGGAGTGGTCCAAAATTCTGCAAAAGACACTCGCGGATATCGATTGCTCGCAAGCTGCCACGGTTTGGGGCACCCATCTGCGGATGTCCCTGCCGCATGCAGCCCTGATCAATGGCTCGCAGATCCAGGGATTTGAGCTGGATGATGTCCATCGCCAGGGCGTGATGCATGTCGGGGCGGTGGTCCTGCCTGGCCTGCTAGGCATTGCCCAAAGCAAGCGGGCCATGTCAGGTCGGGAGTTCTTGGCTGCTGCAACGGCGGGCTATGAAGTTGGTCCGCGGGTGGGCCTTTGCATGGGGCCGGAACACATTGCGCAAGGCTGGCACTCGGGGGCGACGCTGGGCGTATTTTCTGCTGCGGCCGCGGCTGCGCGTGGCTTGGGCCTGGATGTCTCCCAAACCGTTCACGCACTGGGAATTGCTGGCACGCAGGCTTCTGGGCTTATGGCCGCCCAATATGGAGCCATGGTCAAGCGCATGCATGCCGGGCGCGCGGCACAAAGCGGCTTGTATGGCGCCTTGCTCGCCGAGCAGGGCTTCACTGGCATTGAAAACGTTCTGGAGAGCGAGTACGGGGGGTTTTGCACCACCTTCTCCCGTTCGCAGGACCGGTTTGATTTGGCCCAATTGACTCTGGGCTTTGGCAGCGTCTGGCAGACCATGCGGATCGCCCTGAAGTTTTACTCGTGTGTTGGAAGTAACCACACTACGCTCGACGCGATTCGGCTCCTGCAGGCGCAGCGGCCCTTTGGTGCGAACGATGTCAAGGAGGTCCTTGTCAGTGGCTCGCAAGTCACGATGGATCATGTCGGGTGGCGCTATCGCCCGGACGGGCTGACCGCGGCCCAGCTGAATTTGCCCTATTGCGTGGCCACCCTGTTGCTTGATGGGGAGTGCTTTGTTGATCAGTTCACGCAGGAGAAAGTTGCGGATCCGCAGCGCATGGCGCTGGCTGAGCGCGTGCATGTCGCGCACGACGACCAGATCACCGCGCGCGGATCGAAATACCGGCATATGGTGCATGTCAAGGTTGAGCTCCTAGACGGAACCCTGCTGCAGACCTCGGTCGAGGCGCCACGAGGAAGCGAAGACAATTTCGCCAACCAGGACCAGATTGCGCGCAAATTTGAATTGCTGGCCGGCAAAGTTCTGGGGCCAGAGCGTACCCGTGCCTTGCGCGACGCTGTCCTGGGCCTTGAAAACATGGATGACGTTGGCCAACTATTGGTCCTCATGACCCCGCATTAAGCCAGTGCGGGCCTGGTTGAGGGCCCCGCATGTGATCTGTCCCACGGTATGATCGTGTGGCTGCGTGTTGGGCGCCTGGCCCCGCTTGGCAACTTGATTGCAGCCTGTTCGCCTCGATGGTGAAATTGGTAGACACACCAGACTATTCGGCGTTTCTCCAAGAGTGGACATATCGAGTCCCTTGTAAATCAACCGGTTAGAGCGCCGCTTGTGTCCATCAATTCGCAGTATTTATGGACAGAAAGGGTTGAAGCGACGCTTGATGTGTCCATCGCGAGTTGGCGCAGACCAGTTTGCTGGGCGTGACCAGATGGCCTTCAGTAGAGTGTGCGTCTAGGCAGCATTGCCGACCTGCAGGGCAGCCAACCTCACTTTGCAGGCGCAACTTTCAGGGAAGTTACCTGTCCAGCTTGCATTGCGCTTCGATTTGACCTTTAAGCCGCGTTAACTGCCCAACACGGCAGACTTGCGCCCTAGTCGGGTAAGTCGACCTTCCTTAGCAGCCCGGCGGGCAATGTGGGCAACAAATTCAGATGTGTCCACCTGCAGCGCCGATGCCAGCTGAAACAACACCGTGATGGACGGTTGTGACTCTGCAGTTTCGAGCTTGCCAACAAAAGTCCGATTCAACCCTGCTCGATGGGCCAACTCTTCCTGACTCAACGCAAGTGACGCTCTGCGGCTCTTAACCTCGGCGCCTAGGGCTTTGAGCAGTGACTTGTCGGGTGGCTTGCGCATCCGAGGACTGTGAAGCGCACGCCCCCTTTATGCACCCGCTTTTATGGTGCAAAATAGTTCATTGTTTAAATCGGAGTCACCCGTGAGTCTCAGCGCCCTTAGACCTTCCCAGCCTACCGACCTAGTGCAATTGTCAAACGTCTTACGCAGACAAAACGCGAGGCAGGCTGCACTTCCGGCATCGTTGTCGGAGCCAATGCTGCTGTCAGTGGCGCGTGACCTGCGGTCTGTTGAAAACGAAACGGACGAAAACGAGCACACGTCGGTTGCCGCGCCCATGATGCTTGTCTTGAGCCTCTTGCTCGGCTCCGCGGGAGACCAAAAGTCCCGAGGCGAGGCGACGTTCAGTGAGGAAGCGCTATGGAAATATTTGCAAATTTACCAATGGGCGGTTGAGCGCGAAATCGTGACTCGAATCACTGGAATGGGAGGGGCCGCTGATGAGTCCACACTGCTGGAGCGATTTTCTGAATTTTCAGAAGCGATTCCTGATTGAATTTGTTGCTTCGCCTCCGTTAGCGAGCGAGAATCTCTCGAAAGCGTCACTCAAACACGCCTTGTGGGTATTTCAAGACCAAACCTGTCGTGAGACTTAAAGCCGCAACTACGCCAACAGATGTCCGCAATGGTCCCTGAATGGTCCCGCAATTTACACAGGTGTAGTTGACGGGGTAGTTCGACCTGCAGAAACTTTCAGTCGAAATATTTACCTTTAGGGCACCGTCACCTTCGAGAGTCGGCGCTAAAACACGCCGGAGGGATCTGGCGATTCCTACACACTCTAGAGCCCTGAACCGGTCTGCGCCGCCGGCGGCCGCATATCACGGACCGCTGTAGCGTACCAGCACGGCATCCCACCGTCTGGCAACAAGGCACTCGTCCAGGGCTCGCATGCACAAACGGCCGGCGCGGCCTTTCGAAGCGGGTAAAGGCAGACTCTATAGAACGGGCATTTCGTAGCTTCGCGCACTGCAATTTCATTCGTTGATCTGAACCCTGTGGGCGTCGTGTGAAGGCTGACAAATCGGAACGACGCATGCATCTTGCGCCAGCCGAATTCGAGTAATTTGTCGTGGGGGTCCAGCGCAAGGTCATACATCAGGTCACGAGCGACGCAGTTCGAGTCGCCGGTGCGTTCCTGAAGGATGCAACACCCACCGAAAGAACGAATGATGTCATTCATCCGCTGCACGTCCGTGGCGAGCTCATGGACAATTCCCAACTCAAAGAATGGATTCTTTCGGCGTGCAGCAAAGTTGTTGCGGAACGCCTTGACGGTCGCTTGGATGGCGCGTGCGAGCGGTTCGTCGACTGGAAACACTCCCTCAATCAGTGAGAGGGTCTTTTCGACCCATTCCTCCTGCTCTTTCAGAGTCGCGTTGGTCCATATAAGAAGGGCGGTCAGCCGGTCTTTCCCATCGAAGGACGCCCCCTCCGCGAGGTCAAGAATTTCAAGCAACTTGCCTGGCGGATCAGACGACTGGAGAGATGCGAGACCGCACAAAGCCAATTCCAGCGGCGTCAGACTCGGTGCTCGACTTCTGCCAAGTGCGACGAGCAGTCCGTAGGGAATGACGCTTGCAGGCTGCTCACTGCCGCCAAGCCGACGGATGAGCTCACCCTCAAGCATTACTGCCACGCTTTCTAGAATCTCCACCACACCTATGCGCACACTCACACGCTCGTGAGCGCCGCTCCTCTGAAGAATTTCGCTTTGGCAGACAAGAACAGTGAGAGCTACCTCTGCTCCTAGCAGCGGTGTTTCTACCGCCCGCACCTCCTCGATTTGTAGCTGTTGGACATATACTAACCCGGGAATCGCGTCTTGCTGTCGAAACCGCGAAGCGGCCATGAACGCGATGCGCTGCTGTACAACTTTGAGACGTTCGGTTGTCAGTACGCTACTTCCAGCGGAAAGGCCATTCGAATCTATCGTGTTGCGGAACTCCGACCAGAGAACTACCTGATTTCCAAACGCGGAGAGACCTAGGATAGTCGAAACGTTGTGCAGATAGTGAAGCCATTCGTGGAAGAAGACACCAATCTCGGTCGGCCCG